>Ga0316622_100000705_pt1 | contig 20306 bp, 18 predicted proteins | sample OWC_Aug_OW2_C1_D_FD_207646 | JGI IMG/M metagenome (GOLD analysis project Ga0316622, IMG submission 207646) | Wetland soil microbial communities from Old Woman Creek delta, Ohio, United States - OWC_Aug_OW2_C1_D5_C | ecosystem: Environmental > Terrestrial > Soil > Wetlands | place: USA: Ohio... | reverse complement strand
GGCCAAGGCAAGATCCACGCGATCGTTGACGATGAAGACCGCTCCCCGGGAGCGGCAGAGCGACCGAATGGCGCGCGCCTGCGGCAGGAGAGCGCGTAGGTTCCCCGTCTTGTCGCGACGCTGGATCATGTCGGCGCCGCCCGCCAGCGCCGCCTCGGCGATGGCGACATGGTCCCGGCCGGGAACGAGGTCCGCATCGGTGATCACACAGAGATGCAGGCGCTCGAGCATCACCGCTCCGCCAGGAGGCGCGCCAGGAACTGGGTCGAGGTGCGACCCGCGAGGAAGTCCGGATGCTGCAGAATGCGCCGATGGACCGGAATCGTGGTCTTCACCCCTTCGACTCGCATCTCGTCCAGCGCTCGTCGCATGCAGGCCACGGCCTCGTCGCGCGTCCGCCCGTGCACGATGACCTTCGCGAGCAGCGAGTCGTAATAGGGTGGGACGCGGTACCCCGCATATGCGTGCGTGTCCACGCGGACGCCCGGCCCGCCGGGAAGCCGCAGGACGGTGACCAGCCCGGGCGCCGGCAGGAACCGGTCCGGATCCTCGGCGTTGATGCGGCATTCCACGCTGTGGCCCGAGACGCGGATGTTCGCCTGCGTCGCACCGAGCGACTCGCCGGCAGCAATCCGCAGTTGGGCCTTCACGAGATCCAGGCCGGTCACCATCTCGGTGACGGGATGCTCGACCTGGATGCGCGTGTTCATTTCCATGAAGTAGAAGTCGCCATGCCCGTCCAGGAGGAACTCCACCGTCCCTGCGTTGCGATAACCCGCCGCCTTCGCGATCCGGATGGCCGCCTGCCCCATGGCTCGGCGCTTGGCCTCGGTCAGCGCGGGCGACGGGGATTCCTCGAGCAGTTTCTGGTGCCGCCGCTGGATCGAACAGTCGCGTTCGCCCAGGTGCAGGCCGTTCCCGTCGGCGTCCACGAGCACTTGAATCTCGACGTGGCGGGGATCGGGCAAGAACCGCTCGAGATACACCGACGCGTCCCCGAACGCTGCGGCCGCTTCGGCGGCGGCTGTCGCCAGCGCCGGCTCCAGATCGTCCGGCGCCGCGACGACGCGCATGCCCTTCCCGCCGCCTCCGGCGCTCGCCTTGATGATGAGTGGAAACCCGATCTCGCGCGCGAGGCGCTGCGCTTCGTCCAGGGCGCGGACGGGTTGCGCACTCCCCGGAAGCACCGGAACGCCCTCGGCCTCCGCCGTTCGTCGCGCGGCGGCCTTGTCCCCCATCAGTCGGATGGCGGCGGCCGGCGGACCGATGAACGCGATCCCGCACTGCTCGCACACCTCCGCGAAGTGCGGACTCTCCGCCAAGAAGCCGTAACCCGGATGGATGGCGGCCGCATCGGTGATCTCGGCAGCGCTGATGATTCGATCGAGTTTGAGATAACTCTGGGTAGCCGGCGGCGGCCCGATGCAGACGGCCTCGTCGGCCAGCTCGACGTGCAGTGCGTCCGCGTCTGCCTGCGAATAGACGGCAACCGTCCGGACGCCCAATTCCCGGCATGCCCGGATGATCCGGACGGCGATCTCGCCTCGGTTCGCGATCAGGACTTTAGAAAACACGGCAGGGTATCTGGCTGGTGCTGCGGGTCCAGAACAACCGCTCGTTCAGACGTGGCATTCAGCGGCTCCGTCACGGCGAGGCCGCGCAGCCCGACCTCGACAGTTTGCTGAGGAAGGCGTTCTTTCCCAGGCCGCTCAAAAGGGTCCAGATGCAAGGCGCCGCGCGATCCGAGGCGCGAGGCGTACTCAGCATGTACGTCGCAGCGCCGCGGGAGCGCGGCAACGCAGCAGATGGGCCTTTTTCAGCGGCCTTTTAGGCGGGTTCCACCCAGAAGAGGGGCTGCCCGAACTCGACGGGTTTCCCGTTCTCGGCCGCGACCCTCGCGATCCGCCCGGCCACTTCGCTCTCGATCTCGTTCATCAACTTCATGGCCTCGACGATGCAGACCACGGTGCCCTTTTGAATAGAGTCGCCTTCCTTCACGTACGGCTCGGCCCCGGGGGCCGGGGCCCGATAGAACGTGCCGACCATGGGAGACTCGATGGGCACAAGCCCAGCGGTGTCGGGGGTGGCAATCGTCGGCGCCGCGACGGACTTGGCGCCGCCCTGCGCCGAAGCGCCGGTGCGAATGACCGGCAGGCCGTCACCCGAGCGGCGCCGGATGCGGATGCGCCGATCCCCCTCCGCCACTTCCAACTCCTCCAGGTCGGCGCCTTCCATCAGCCGGACCAAGGCCTTGAGCTCTTTCAAATCCATGGGTGCTCCCGTCACGCGCGTTCGATGTACGTGCCCGTGCGCGTGTCGACCCGCAACCGGTCCCCGATGTTTATGAACAAGGGGACCTGGACAACCGCTCCCGTCTCGAGTGTGGCCGGCTTCGAGCCCCCCGACGCGGTGTCGCCACGTACGCCGGGGTCGGTTTTCGCCACGGCCAGCTCCACGAAGGTTGGCACCTCCACGGTCAGCGGGCTCCCGCGATGCGACACGATGGTGACGACCATTTCTTCCTTCAGATACACGCTCGCGTCGCCCAACTGCTCTTCGTTGAGGAAGAACTGCTCGTAGGTCTCGGTATCCATGAAGTGGAACTCGTCGTCGCTCCGATACATGAATTGGGCGCGACGCTCCTCCAATTCGGCCCGCTCCACCTTCTCTTCAGTCCGGAACGTCCGCTCGACGATGGAGCCGGTCCGCATGTTCTTCAGTTTCGTCCGATTGAAGGCGCCCCCTTTGCCCGGTTTGACCCACTGATAGTCGGTCACAATGAAGGGGGCGCCATCCAGTTCGATCTTCATCCCAGGCCGCAGATCACCCGCAAGAATCACGTGTCGTACTCCTTCTTTCGTCGTGACCGTTCAGCCGACCGCTGTTAGATGGTTCACGTTGGGAATGCAAAGAACAGGGCGGGCGCCGCACTCGCGCCGAAGCCTCCAGCACCGATGCCGAGAGCGTGCTACGCTGGGTGGGTCTTCCGGAGGCGCTCCGCCACGTGACGCAGTCGCGCCAACTCGGCCAGATAAGCCGCCGATCCCTGCTCGGCATGACGCGGCGCTTCCTCGGCAGGCGGCGACTCCTCCGGCGTGATCTGGCTGAGGATGGTTTCCGCCATCTCTCGATCGCCCTGGTTCGCGTACAGACCGGCAAGCGTGGAGCTTGCCAGGGGGGCGACCTCCGCCGATTCCGCCGCCGCTTCCCCGGACTCCGGCGCGCCGGGCTCATCCAGGATGAGTACCGGCGTCTCGACCGGGTTTTCCAACGCGGCTCCCACGTCGGCACTGACAGGACGCCCCTGCGGCCCTGCCAGGCGCACCTCGCACAGCAAGGCTAGCGTCTCCGGATCCCCTCCGGATTCCCGCTCGACCCGACCAAGCTCCACGATCGCTTCGCCGATAGCCCCCTGGTCCAGCAGGCATTGCCCCAGGACGATCCGACCGCGCAGGGATCCCGGAAGCTTCGCCAGCCCCTCTCGGCAGATCCGGATCGCGTCCTCGACCAGCCCTTCCCGACGATGCGCCTCGGCCAAGCGGACGAAGGACGGTTCACTCATATCTGGCAAAGGATTAGCCGCCGAACCTTCGCTCATACTTTCACTCGGAAAGTACCGACAGTTTCCCTCGGACCCCGACGAAAAAAGCCGCGTAGACACACGACGCTTCCCTGTGTCATCTGCGCGGACTTGCAGCCACTACTACTCTGTGTTTGCAGAGTCAAGATCTACGCTTGCACGCCGTGGAGGGCTTCCCGCAGATCTTCCCGGTTGGAAACCGGCGCGAGGGTAACACTTCCGATTCCGAGTGTCAACACGAATTGCAGCACGCCGTTGCGCACTTTCTTGTCTCTAATTATATATGTTTCAAGGACTTCCGGCTCAGGACGCACGGCCGGAACGAGCCCGAATTGCCGCAGGAGAGTCTCCAGGCGCTTCGCATCCGCAGCGGGACACAACCCTCGTCGCACCGAGAGACCGGTCGCAACCAGCATGCCGTAGGCAACCGCCTCGCCGTGGGTGACCTTACCGTACCCGGAAGCCGCTTCCAGCGCATGGCCGACGGTGTGGCCGAAGTTCAGCACGGCACGCACGCCTGCCTCGCGCTCATCCGCCTCGACCACCTTCGCCTTGATGGCGCAGTTCTTCGCGATGATCGTCTGCAGCGCCGAGGGGTCGCGCGCCAAGATCCGGTCGGCGTCCTCCTCCAGTGTCCGGAACAGCTCGGCATCGGCGATCATGGCATGCTTCACGACCTCGGCGAGACCCGAACGGAACTCTCGCGGCGGCAGGGTCTGCAGGGCCAGGACGTCCGCCACCACCAGCCGCGGTTGGTAGAACGTCCCCACGAGGTTCTTCCCTTCGGGGAGATTGACCCCCGTCTTTCCCCCGATGCTGCTATCCACCTGAGCCAGCAACGTGGTCGGAAGATTGAGGAAGGCGATGCCGCGAAAGAGCGTGGCGGCGACAAAGCCGGTGAGGTCCCCGACCACGCCACCGCCAAGCGCCAGGAGCGCGGAGCCGCGATCCAGACCGGCGCGCACCAACTCTCGGCACAGTCCGGCCGCCTGATCCAGGGACTTGCTCTCTTCGCCCGGCGGGACGGTGACCACACTCACCTCGTGGCCCGTCTCGCGGAGCGAGGCGACGACAACCGGCGCGTACCCGTATGTCTCCGCCAAGGCTGGATGCGTCACGAGCCCGAGGCGTCGCCCGAGATCCAGGCCGCGGACCATTTCGCCGGTGCGACGCAGCAGGTCCGGCCCGACGAGGATGTCGTACGCCCGGCCGTGCAGGTTCACGCGCAGGGTGTTCATGCGGATGTTGTCATTTCGGGTGGGTCTGTTTCAACCGTCCGTTGGCACGCCTTCAGTGCGTACTCCAGTTCACCGAGGGTGTCAAGGGATGTCACCACCGAATCCCCGACTCCTCTGAGCAGAACGAACCGCACCTGGCGGTCCTGGATCTTCTTGTCGTATCGAACGAAGCGTAGCACCTCGCCTGCATCAACGAGAAGACTGGTGGGCAAACCGAACGCCTGCAAGAGTTTCTTCAGCCGAACCAGCGCCTCGACTGGGCAGACCTTGCGCCGGACTGCGATGTGCGCCGCGACCACCATCCCCATGGCCACCGCCTCTCCATGGTTCGGCCCCTGGTACCCCGTGGCCGCCTCCACGGCATGCCCGACGGTGTGGCCGAAATTCAGGATGGACCGGACGTCGCTCTCCCACTCGTCTGCTTCCACGATGGACGCCTTGATCTCGCACGCCCGACGCACGAACCGGACCAGGGCACGCAGGTCCTGCGACAGCACCTCCTCGACGTTCTTCTCGAGATACTCGAAGAGCTCCCGGTCGCGGATGGCCGCGATCTTCACGACCTCCGCGAGCCCCGCACGGAAGTCTCGCGTCGGGAGCGACGCCAGGGTTTCCACATCTGCGATCACCTGGCGCGGTTGATGGAAGGCGCCCACGAGGTTCTTTCCCTCGGGCAGATTCACGGCCACCTTCCCGCCGATGCTGGTGTCCACTTGCGCGATCAGCGAGGTGGGAATGTGGATCAACGGCAGACCGCGGAGGTACGTCGCCGCGGCGAAACCCGCCATCTCGCCCGTCACGACGCCGCCCAGCGCGAACACCGGCGACCGCCGCTCCAACCGCTGCGCCGCCATCTGCCGATAGAGCCACCCGAGGGTCTCGAGCCCCTTGCCCTCTTCCCGCTCGGTGAACTCTACGCACGCGACGTGGAAGCCTGCGTCGGCGAGCGATCGGACGACCCGTGCCCCGAACAAGCGATTGTCATTCGGATTCGTGAGCAGGATCCCCGTTTGCGCCAGGCCAAGATCTTTGATGAGTCTCCCCACCTCGCCCAGGAGGCCCGGCCCGATGATCACCTCGTGCGATCGCGGCCCGAGCGCGATGCGGAAGCTTTCCGCCATCGAGGGCAGATTGACGGTTGTCCGCCGCGCGATCACGTGATGCAGGCTCAGAAAGTCCAGAATATGATTCACCACATGATCGATGGTGTGCGCCGAGGCATCCACGATCAGATCGGCCCTGGCGTACGCGTCGGCGCGCTGCTCCAGGAGGAGTCGGATCCGCTCCCGCTTATCCCCTCCCCAGAGCATGGGACGATCCTCGGTCGGGCCAATCCGAGCCAAGATCGTGTCGGGGTCTGCCGTCAGTGCCACGACCACGCCGCTCCGCTTCAGCGCCTCCAGGTTGCGGGGATTCACGATGGTCCCGCCCCCGGTGGCCACCACACAGCCGCTCCGCCCCGCGACGCGTTCCACCATGCGGGATTCGAGCGCCCGGAACTCCTGCTCTCCCCGGGTGCTGAAGATCTGGGCGATTGGCATCGCCTCTTCGGCGGCGATCAGTGTGTCGAGGTCCAGGAAGTCATATCCCAGGACGATGGCGAGGCGTCGTCCGACAGAGGACTTCCCTGTTGCCATGAAACCGCCCAGAATGATATTGCGCTTGTATTCCGCCATACCTGTCGTACCTTCTCCGCGGTAAAGGAACGAAGCGAGAGGAAGCTAAGGCACGTCACGCAGCCGGTCAAGCAGTATTTGCTGGAGGGGAGAGCCTGCGCTGGAAGCGCGGCGGCCGTTGATGCCGTGAGGATCGAACCTTGCTGCTCAAGCGACACGAGCAGCCGGTGCCCAGACACGTGCGGAGAACCGGAAAGTGGCTTTGCGCTGTGTTGACGACGCGGGACCGCCTCAGACCGGAACCACGTGCCAGTCGCGCCCGAGATCCCCAAGCCCTTCACATCCCCTGTCGGTCACAGCCACGGCGTCTTCGATCTTCACGTGGCCGACCTCCGGATGAATGAAATCGGTCTCGATCGAGAGGACCATACCCGCCTCGAGCGGCCGCGTGTTCGTGGCCGAGATCTGCGGCTGCTCGTGCGACACCATGCCGATCCCGTGGACGACGAACCGGCCGTGCGGCGCGAAGCGATGCTCGCGAACCGCGCGCTCTCCTTCGGCGAGAAGTTCCCGGCATGGCACGCCCGGCCGCACCATGCGCCGCACGCGCCCCTGGACCTCGATGCAGGCGGCATGCAAATCCCTGGCGAGGGTTGATGGCTCACCGAGACAGCCCATGCGACAAATGTCGGCGACGTAGTCCCCGACCTCCCCTCCGGCATCGATATGCAGGATACGCCCTCGCTCCCAACGCACGGAGGACGGCGCCCGCAACGTCCCCGGCCCCGCACACACCAGCGCATAGAGGAAACCCATATCGCGCCGAGCGATCTCTCGCTCCGCGGCGCGCGCAATTTCCGCGGTCGTTATGCCCGGCCGCCCCGCGGTGAACGCGGCCTGGATCGCCTCGGCGACCCGGTCGTAGACGCTGCGAAGGAGAGCGATCTCCACTGGCGTCTTGATCGCACGGAGTTCGTTGAGAACGGGCGTTGCATCCACCAATCGCGCATTCGGCAGACCGCGTTGCAGAGCGACGTACGCATCCGCCGGGAGAAAGGGCAGTTCAACGCCGATGGTCCCGGCGGCCAGCCCGAGCTTGGAGATCGCCTTGATTACGCCTTCCGCCGCCGGGAGTGTCCCACGCATTGCCTCAACCCGGTTCGTGATCCAGGGGACCGCAGCCTCGACCTGCCCGCGCTCCTCCGCACGGCAGACGTAGAACGATTCCTCCACCCTTCCGCGCGGCACACCCACAAATGGCAAGTACTGCGTCAACCCCATCCGTGCGGCATTGGCATGGAAGTGGTAGTAATACCCACCGGTGAGGTACCGGACGTTGTGTCGAGTCGAGGCTAGGAGGAGGTCTAGGTCAGCGTCCTCCATGAGACGGTTGAGCTTCGCTGCATCAAACGGAAACATACCTCCCCCTTGTGCGAGCTAAGGGTTCAGCTATCAGCAGTCAGTGGTCAGCCAGAACGGACAATAGCGGCCAGCCGTCAGCAATCAGCGTTCAGCCTAAGAGGGCAACTCGGAAGCGGCTGTTGAAGCAGGTTTCCAGCGCTTGGCGGCTTCCAATATGTCGTCGTGTCCTTGCCGGAAGCTGATCGCTGAACGCTGATAGCTGACCGCTCGGGGTGTTCCACCCCCGCCCGCCATGATGGGCAAGAGCGAAATCACATCGGTGGGAGCGAGGGGCGTCGCGAGTCCTGCCCGGTGCCGTGCGTCGGTACCGTTGACCACGACCATCACAGAGCCACCGAGCCCTTCGCCCTCGAGCACCCAGCGCCGAAACTCTGGTCCGTAACGATCCGAGAGCAGATGAAGCAGGTCACCCACGTTGGCCGTTGGTTGACTCCATTCGAGTTCCTTCACCCCAGTGATGCTTCGGATGCTCGCGAAGAACCGGATCACCATAGTTCAACCACAATCGTAATGGACTCTCGTAACATATTGATTTGGATTGTAACGGATCATCCGTCGGCAAAGACGCTCAAGCCCACATGGCTAGCGCGGGAGCGCATTGGATGCTTTGGGAATGACCGCCGTGTGCGCACCCGTAATCGAGCGTGTGGACTGCGAGGGCGGGTTGACATCTCCCGCCCCCGCAGTCTTCCGTGGCTATTGCGCCAGCGCAGCTTCCGTCTGTTTGACGGCGTTCAAGACCTTATCGATCCAGGCCCGGCCGACCTGCTTCTCCAGAAACTCGATGACCGCCGGCTGTGCAATAGTCCTGAACTGGTTCTTCTCAGCCGCAGTTGGGACATACACCTCCATCCCCTTCTCCTTCAGGAACTGGAGGCCTTGGCTGTTTTCAAGGTTATCGATTCCGTTCTCGGAAACCGCCGAGGTCAGGGCGGCATTCCTCACGATGGCCTGGAATTCCTTCGGCAGACTCTGGAAGAACCTCTCGTTGATGAGCATGAAGCTCACGCCGAAGGTATGCCCATCCATCGTCATGTACTTCTGCACCTCGTACAACTTCGCGAACTTGATCGAGGAGATCGGGTTCTCCTGGCCGTCCACAACTTTCTGCTGGAGCGCGGTATAGGTCTCTGGCCAGGGAATCGGCGTCGGTGCACCCCCCATGGACCGCACGAGGTTCATGTAGACCGGGTTCTCCATCACGCGGAACTTCAGCCCTTTCACATCCGCAGGGCTCTTGATGACCCGCGCGGAGTTTGTGAAGTTGCGGAAGCCGACCTGGGCGTAGGTCAGTATGCGCATGCCGGTCTTCTTCAGGCACTCCTCCGCCAGCTCCTTCCCGAACGGCCCGTCCAGCGTTCGATACGCGACGAGAAGCGACGGGAAGAGATACGGAATATCGAACACCTGTGCTTCCTTGCAGAACCCGCTGAACGGCCCGGACAGCATCCCCACCTGGACGCTACCTAACTTCACGGCCTCGGCTATCTCACGTTCTCCGCCGAGTTGGCCTGCGGGGAACAAGTTGACCTTCACGGCGCCGCCGGTTTCGTTCTCAACCATCGCCTTGAAAACAGTTGATCCTGCCGCTTTTCTTGACGTGTAGATGTCCGCGGGGTCGGGATGAGCGAGCCGGATCTCGAACTGCCCCGCATAAACGGTCGGAAGGGCGATAGGAACCACTCCTACCAAGAACAACGCGCAAATCCCCAACGCGAGCGGTGACAACATTCTGGACATGACTATTGGCCTCCTCTACTCATGCGAGTTTGCCCACACGACTGACCGCTTTTCTCTTTCGGAAGACGTCGTCACCTCCTTTCAGAGACCGCTGCAAATTGTACATAAAACCTCACTGGTATCCGAAAAGCCTTGGGATCGCCGTGCAGACCGCTGGCACATATGTCACGAGGGCGAGTATGGCAAGCTGCCAGAGCAAGAACGGCCAGACCGCACGGACCAGACGCTCCAGCGAGATACCCGCAATCCCGGCGACCACGAAGAGGCAGACCCCGACAGGTGGGGTCAGCAGTCCGATGACCAGATTGAGCACCACGATGAAACCGAAATGCAGAGGGTCCACGCCATAGGCTATCGCCACCGGCGCCAAGATGGGCACGAACATGATGATGGCGGCACTGAGGTCAATCAAACAACCGACGATCAGCAGGAAGATATTCACGATCAGGAGGAACACCCAGGGACTGGGAGCCGTTTCCCGCAGAAACTGCGCGATCAAACGGGGAACCTGCTGGGTGGTGAGCAACCAGGAGACAACGTTGGACGTGGCGATGAGCATGAAAACGACCGACGTGGTAATGCCGGCCTTCAGCAATGCAGGTGGGATGTCGCGCCATTTCAGTTCCTTGGTAACCAGAAACCCCACCAACACCGCATATGCCACCGCTACGGCCGCCGCCTCGGTAGCAGTGAAGATACCCCCCAGGATCCCTCCCACGATAATGATCGGCATGAGCAACGCAGGGATCACCTGCCACAACCGCACGAGCAGGTCACGTCCTGATAGCGATCGAGGTCGGACCGGATAGCCGCGGCGCCCCGCAATGACGTACGCGATGGCCATCATGCCCAGTCCCATGAGAATGCCCGGGATGACGCCGGCCAGAAACAGGCCTGCGATAGAGACCCCGCCGGCCGCCAAGGCATAGATGACCATGGGGATGCTGGGCGGGATGATGGGGCCGATCGTTGAAGCCCCCGCGCACACTCCGCTCCCGAAATCGACGTCGTATTCTTTCTGCATGCTCGGTATCAAGATCGCGCCCAGCGCCGCGGCATCGGCGACGGCGGAGCCACTGATCCCTGCGAAGATCATGCTTGCCACAATGTTTACGTGGGCCAACCCACCGCGAATGTGCCCGACCAAAGCATCGGTGAACTTCACGAGTCGGTCGAGGATCCCCGAGGTGCACATCAACTCACCCGCGAGGATGAAGAACGGAATGGCCATGAAAACAAAGCTGTCCACGCCCGTGAACATCCGCTGTGGCAGCAGCCAGAGCGGCACCTGCCCCCAGGCCACCACAGCCGCGGCCGCGGCCAAACCCAGGCCGAAAGCGATGGGAACCCCGATCACCGAGGCCGCCACGAAGGTCAGCGCGAGAATTGTCAGCATGGCGTCCTCCTACTGTCCGGCCTTCGTCTCAGTGGGGGTTGCAGGGGTCGCCATTTGGATCAACATCAAAAGGCTTCCCACGGGAATCGCGAGGTACGGCCACGTCATCCGAATGCCCATTACCGGACTCCACTGTTCCCACAGGTTACTTACGAGGAAAAAGCCGTAGCCCATCACAATCAGGAGGAAGCCGGCCGTCGCCGCGCGGGCCATCCGACGCAGCCAGACAGCAGTGCCCGGACCAACCGACTGAACCACGAAGTCCACGCCAACGTGCAGGCCTTGTCGCAAACCAATACTGGCTGCCAAGAATCCCAACCAGATCATCACATACCGGCCGACTTCCTCTGACCAACCGAGTGGTGCCAACAAGATGTAACGGAAGAGAACGCTCGCAACAACGACTACAACAAGGAACGCCATCAGAACCATGACGGCAATTTCGGTGCACCGTCGCAGGATGCCGCTGAGTCGCTGGAGCATCGTTTCCTCCTGGTGAAAATACACGGACGCCTGGCGCGCCACGCTATTCCCTCGCACCATATGTCTTCGCGCGTACTCTACTTGACGCGCGCCAAGCGAACAGGCTGCCCAGTCTTGCCAGACCGCTGCACGGCCAAGGCGACCTCCAGCGTTCTCCGCCCGTCCTCGCCTGAAATCCTTGGGGACTCCTCTCCTCGGATGACTTTGGCGAAATGTCTGAATTCCTTCACGTACGGATCGTCGCCCGCGATCACGTTTACCCCTTGTTCGGAAATCGGGTGGTGCCATCCACACTTCGCTGGGTCCGAGTAAAACAGCCTCTTCAGTTGAGGAAACAGAAGCGAGGCTTTCGTGCCAAAGAATTGATAGCAATTCCCAAAGCCGTGAGGGATCAACGGGTTCTCCCCCGTCGTCGCTTCATACGCTGACGACGACGGGACACAATCCGATACAAAGCACGTTCCCACGGCGCCATTTTCAAACCGGAAAGTGGCGCCGGCCGTATCCTCGACGGCAAAGTTCCGAACGCGGTTACTCGCGATGGCGAACACGTCTTCGATTTCGCCGCAGATGTATCGGAGGTTGTCAATCTCGTGGATGAGATTGATCAGGATTGGGCCTCCCCCTTCGCTCTTTCGCCAGGCAAACGGGTCCGCGAAATACTCGGGTGGTTTGAGCAGCGCCCATGTAATCGTCGCCCCGACCAGTGCGCCAAGCTCGCCGCCCATGACGATCTCACGCGCCTTCTCGACACGCGCATTGAACCGCCTTTGATGCCCGACCAGGATGTGCACCCTGTTTCGCCTCGCCGCCTCTAGAAGGCGATCCGCGTCGGCGAGGCCGGGAGCGATTGGCTTCTCCACCAGGAGATGCAGTCCGCGTTCGGCACAGGCAATTCCCATGGGGACGTGGAGATGATTCGGCGTCGCGATGATCACGCCCTGGAGGCTCTCCCTCTCGATCATCTGCTCGTAGTCGCTGTAAAACTTGGCGCCGAGTTCCTCCGCGGATTGCCGGTATTTCTCGTCAACGTCGGCGACAGCTACAAGCTCGCAGTCTTCGACCCTCTGCAGCGTCCGCGCATGCGGTGTGCCGATCAACCCCATCCCGATCAGACCAACGCGTACTCTCCCCATCTCCGACGGCTCCAGACTCACGTGGACGGCCTTCCCACAACGGTCACCTGTCGGCTTGGCAGGCTGCTGAAAAAGGCCCATCTGCGGCGTTGCCGCGCTTCCGCGGCGCTGCGGCGTACGGGCTAAGTACGCCTCGCGCCTCGGCGGGTACCCATCGCAGATGGGTGACGTCGCCTTGCATCTGGACCTTTTTGAGCCGCCTGGGCAAAAACGAGTTTTTCCGCATCCTGTTAGAAGACCCCCTCTGGCAGCTTCACGTCCCAGATGCCTTGCATCTCTTCCCGCGGAACATCGAAGACCGTGTTGAAGGGAGGAAGCGGCTCGGTGCGCATGAACTCGGGGACGTCACACCGCTCGTCCGGCACCCCCGCGAGTCGGTTGAAGTCGCGCTCCATCTCCAGACACGTGAGGCCCATTCGCTGCACGTCGCCATACGACAGCGACCACCCGTAGCGCGCATTGAGCAGCCGCGCCATGAGATCGGGATTCTTGACAAACGCGGGACGGATGAACAGGCACACCCCGAGGCTGTCGAGGAGCGCGCCCCGCACCTGCAACCGCAAGGAAGCCGCCACCTGCCCGTCCGGCTTCTTCTGATCCAGCGTCTTCGCCATCTCCAGTGCATTCCCCGCGGTGTGGTCGGCCCCCATCGGGGACGTGGCGTACGTCACCCCGATCCCCTTCAGCGATCGGGGATCATAGGCGGGAATCGCCTGACCCTTGATGGCCGGCACTCTTCTCACACCCAGGACCCGCCCGGTGACGACCACGCCGCTCCCCAGCACGCGCCCCAGCGGTGTGCCCTGGCCGATCTGCCGGACGAGGTCTTTGGCGCCCTTCGCGTCGCCGAAGGGAATCACGCCAGCCTCCATGGCGACACCGATGGCTGCCCCGGTCTCGATCGTGTCCACGCCCACCTGATTGCAGAGATGATTGATCCGGGCAACCTCGTCCACATCGCCGATCCCACAATTGGACCCGAGCAGGCCGAGGTTCTCGTATTGCAACGAGGCCACAAGCGTCTTGCCTGCCGCGTCCGCGAATCTGTTGGAGCATTGGATCAGGCAGCCCCGGACGCACGGCACTCCCCTCTCGGCTTCACCGCCCCGCCCCAGGATCAACTCGGCCACCCGCTCGCCCGAGATGGCCTCGAACTCCTCGAAGTGCCCGCTCTGGAAGTTGCGGGTCGGGAGAACTCCGAGCGAGTCACAGATCGAGAGGACGGCCGGCGTCCCGAAGTCGTGCCGGTTCTGGGTCTTCGGATCGTCGCGGAGGATCTGCCAGAGCTCTTTATTGGCAGCGCCGAGCGCCGCGGGATCGTGGGCCGGCTCGGGTTGAACTCCCGTGTCGTCAACCACGATGGCCTTGATCCCCTTGGCTCCCATGACCGCGCCCAATCCGCCGCGCGCCGCGAATCGGGCCTGGACCCCGGCACCGTCCGTGGTGGCGACGGCGGCGCCCATAAGCCCCATTTCGCCCGCGGGTCCGAGGCAGAAGAAGCCGGCGTGTTCCCCGAACTTATCGCGCAAGCGCTCGAACGTCTCCGCGACCTCCGCTCGGTGCAACTCGGGCGCGGGAAGCAGTTCGCACTTGCCTTTTCCGATCCAGAGCACTCGCGGCTCCGGTTTCTCAGGCGCGTCCTCCAGCACCAGTGCGCGCAGGCCGAGGCGAGCCAACTGCCTGCCGGGCTCCCCGCCCACGTTTGCCTCTTTGACGCCCCCCGTAAGGGGACTCTTGCCGCCGACGGAGCACCGTCCCGCGGTCGTCACCAAGGTGTCGCCGAGCCACCCCGAGGCAACAATCAGCGTGTTCTCGCGCCCCAGCGCATCACAGGTGGGGCGCACCTCGCGCAGCATCAGGTGCGCGATAAACGAGCGGCCCCCCCATCGCAGTTCGTCTTCCGAGCAGGGTGTCGTGCGATTTTCCCCTGTCCGGGTATTGACCCTCACGATGTTGCGCACGCCAGTTCCTCCTCCAAGCCAGGGTGGTTGCTGCTACGCCGTCCCCGAGACCAGTTCCGCCGCTGCCTGCAAACTCAATAAATAACTGTGAACACCGAACCCCGCGATGATCCCCTTCGCCAGCGGAGACACATGCGAAACGTGCCGGAACTCTTCCCGCGCATGGATGTTCGACATGTGGCACTCGATGATGGGCACCTTCAAGATGCCGAGCGCATCGCGGACGGCGATGCTGTAGTGCGTCCAGGCGCCGGCGTTGACCACCACGGCATCCACCTTCTCCAGATGCGCCTTGTGGATCTTCTCGCAAAACTCACCCTCGAAGTTCGTCTGGAAGGTCTCCAGCTCGACTCCCAACTCCTTGGCAAGTGCGTGGAGACGCTCGTTGATCTCCTCGAACGTGACCGTGCCGTACACGGCCGAGTCCCGCTTGCCGAACATGTTGAGGTTGACGCCGTGCAGCACCAAGATCTTCTTCATGACTCCTCCCCAGCCAAACCGCGTGACTGAACGAAGCGTTCACGTGCCTTGGACCACAGCTGCGTCTGCCCGAGAATCATGAACACAATGGACAGCGTCAGCACGAGGGTAAGCGGATTCACGAGCAACTGGACCATGAAGCCAATGAGGCTGTTGTGCTGGTCCGCCATCGCCTGCCGGTATCCCGTCTCCATGAGGGGACCGAGGATGACACCCAGAATCACCGGCCCCGTCTGGAAGCCGTACATCTTGAGGAAATAGCCAAACAACCCGAAGCCCAGCATCCAGTACACATCGTAGATGCTGTTGTTGATCGCATAGGTGCCGATGATCGAAATCATGATGATGACGGGAAGCAAGAGGCCCTTTCGAATCTCCACGATCTTCGCGAAGAGCTTGATCCCGCTCAACCCAAAGATGAGCAGAAAGACATTTGCGAGCAACATGCATCCGGTCAAATACCAGAAGAGATGCGGCGTCTCGATCATCAACATGGGGCCAGGCTTGAGTCCGTGAATGTACAGCGCGCCGATGATCACTGCGGTCACCGCGTCGCCGGGAATTCCCAGAGTGAGCATCGGGATACAGGCTCCACCGATCGCCGCATTGTTCGCCGTTTCCGGCGCGATGACCCCCTCATAGGCGCCCTCGCCGAAAGGTCGCGTCGGCCTCTTCGCACTCCGCCGCGCGTGGCCATAGGCAAGGAGGGCTGCGATGTCGCCTCCAGTCCCCGGCAGGGCGCCCACTCCGATTCCGATGAGCGAGCACTTGATGATGAGATACAGGTGTTGGAACAGCAGCCTCCACGAGGGGATGATACTGCTCACGTCCTGCTTGACCGGCTTGACCTCCAGTTGGTGAAGCTGGACGAACGCCTCCGACACGCCGAAGATTCCGATCATGATGGCGACGAAGTGGATCCCGCTCATGAGGCCCACGTTCCCGAACGTGAATCGCCCCTGCCCCGTGAACGTGTCCATGCCCACCATGCTGAGAAGGACTCCCAGCGCGCCCGCGAACACCCCCTTTGCCAGCGACTCACCGGAGAGGCTTCCCACGAGAAGAATCCCCATGATCGCAAGGAGGAAATAATCCCTCGGTGCAAACATGAGTGAGTATTCCGAGATGACGGGAGCCGCGGCAGCAAAGGCAATGACGCCAAGCAGGCCGCCGATGACAGACGCGGTGGTGGATAATCCAACCGCCTTCCCGGCTTCGCCGAGTTTTGCCAAGGGGTAGCCGTCAAATCCTGTCGCAACGGCCGCCGGGGCCCCGGGGATATTCAACAAGACGGCCGATCGCGATCCCCCGTAGACGCCACCGGTGTAAACGCCGATCATCAGAGCCAGCGCCGGATTCAAATCCCAGGAAAAGGTGAAGGAGATCAGGATCGAAACCGCCATGGTGACGGACAGTCCGGGAATGGCTCCAATGTAGATACCGCCCAGAGTCCCGAGAGCCGTCAAGGACAGCAGCTTCAGGTCTGTGATCGACATCAAGAAGTACTGCAGGGATGTGGAGCTCCCCACGGGAACGGTCTCCGCTACCAGAGAATCACTTTGAAGATCGTCTGGAAAAGTCCATAAATGCCCGCTAGCGTTCCGACTGCGATGATCACGGAAAGCACCGGTGAGGCGGCCCTCAGGAAAATGAACGAGATGACGAGGAACGCGAAAGAGCTTGGGATGAAGTGCAACGGCGCTGTGGTCAGGATGTACAGCAGAAGTATCCCCGCGTAACCAATGACCGTGATGGGCAGCACAAAGGAAGGAACCTGCTTGCACTCCTCTCGCAACGTCCAGACCGCGTACCGTTTTCGGTTTTGCCAGAGAATGTGGACCATCGTGAGGATCAGGATTGATCCGACGAAAATGGGAAACACGCCCGAGGACGAGAGATTCTCCAGATGTGGAATCATGAGTGCGGTAATCAAGACGAAGACCCCGAGGCAGAGGAGGAGCCAAATGAAGATGCGCTCACCCGGCCTGTACGGTGTCTGCGCTGGCATCACGAATTCCCCTTCAAAGACGCAACACGCATCCATGCCCCCAACCCGCCCTTGGCACCGGAGGGTTGGGGGCAACGGCGCGACAGGTATCCCCCGGCCTGTTTACGGCTTGGGGATCCCGAACTTCTCCGGCGACACTTTTGTCGCCCCGGCATCCTGGAGAAGCCAGGTCGTCGTCGACTGCCACCGGCTGAGGAATTTGTCGGCTTCCGCGCCGGAGATGCCCATGGGAATCGAGCCGAAGTTCTGGATGAATTCCAACGCCTTGGGTTCTTGGAGCCCCTTTCGATACGCATCCACCAGAACGGACTTCACGTTGTCCGGAGTATCCTTCTTCACCCACACACCGTAGAACGGGCCCCACGGCAGGAATTTCTTGTAGTCGGCAGACGCAGTGGTGATCAGCGGAACTGTCTCCAGCCCGGCCACCGGTTCATCCGAGACCAGCGCAAGCGCCCTCACTCTCCCGGCCCGCATGTGCTCTCGTCCCGCCGCCAGCCCGACCGTCGTCCACTGGACGTGCCCCCCCAGCATGGCCGTGATGCCGGGGCCCTCGCCGGGGAAGACGATGTGATTGAAGCTTACCCCGTTGATCGCCTTGAACATGGCCGCCGCGACATGCGGAAGCCCACCTGGCCCGGTCGACCCCATCTTGATCTGGTCAGGATTCTTCTTGGCATCCTCGAAGAGCTCAGTGATCGTTTTCCAGGGCTGGTTGAGGCCGCAGAGAACGACGCCGACATTCCGAGCGATGATGGTGACCGGATAGAAGTCTTTATATTCCAGCTGGGAAATGTCGAGGACTCTGTAGAGGAGCGGGTTCTCGGCCCCATACAAAAGTGTGTAACCGTCCGAGGGTTGATTGTGGACCCACTGGACGGCGACGGCCCCCGTCGCGCCGGGCTTGTTCTGGAGGACTACCTGCTTCCCGAGGTGTTTCTCGACCAAGGGGGTCACCGCCCGCGCCACGTTATCCGTCGCGCCCCCGGCGCCCCACTGGATGACGCCCGATAGGTCCTTGGTTGGGAACGCTTGCGCAAAGGAAAGGGACGTCATGCCCAAGACGAAGAGAACCGTTAACAAAGGAATCGAGCGCTGCTTCATGGCCACTCCTCCCTGTCGCACCGGTTCACTGCCGCGGTAGGTTGCAGGAACCTTTCCGACGAACCGCCTCCCACCAACGGGCTACATCTCGAACAGCACCTTGACCGCACCGCCCTGCGAAAATGCGTCGAAGGCTTCTTTGGCCTGGTCCAAGCTGAAGCGGCAGCTCACCATGGGCTCGGCCAGGACTTTCTTGTACTCCACCCAGCGAATGGCCCGGAGGAAGTAGCGCGGGAGCGTCGCAACGTCCCCGGCCATGGTCACGCCAGCCCGCAAGAGGGTGAGCGGACTCATGGTTGCCTCGGGATAGAGGCCGAACAGATGGACCCGACCTCGTGCTGCCGCCAGATTGACGGCCAGCGAAACCGTCGAGGGATGGTTTGCCGTTTCCACCACAATGTCGGCACCCAAGCCGTTGGTCAGCTCGCGGACCCGCTTGACGACGTCTTCCTTGCTGCCGTTGACGATATGGTCTGCCCCGAGCTTCTTGGCGATCTCGAACCGCTTGGCATCCTGGTCCAGGCCAATGACCATGATCTTGGCAGCGCCCGCCGATTTGAAGGCCTGGAGATGAAATAGCCCGATCGAGCCAGGGCCGATGATGGCCACCGTATCGCCCAGCACCGGCTTGACATGCTCGAACGTGCGCACCGTCAGGCTGATCGGCTCGATGAAGGCGGCATCTACCGGCGAGACGCTGTCCGGCAGCTTGCAGACGGTAAAGGCGGGCACCGCGCGGTACTCTGCGAATGTCCCATCGCAGGTGATTCCCAGGTGTCGCCACGCCATGCACATGTTGGGGTGCCCGTTCAGGCAGTCCACGCACTGCCCGCAGCCCCAGAGCGGATTCAGCCCGACCTTGTCCCCACTCCGGAACTGGCTCACCCCCTTGCCCACGTCGGCCACCTCTCCCGCTCCTTCGTGGCCCATGATCATGGGGATCGGCACGGGAACGCGGCCCTTGTACTTGTTGGTCAGGATCATGACGTCGCTGAAGCAGATCCCGGCGGCCTTCATCTTGACCAGGACCTCGCCCGGCCCGGGTTCCGGGATCGGGAGCTCGCGCACTTCAAGGGCCCCCGCTTCGTCCCTGGCCTTCACGATCGCTTTCATGTGCGGACCTCACGTGGTGAGATTACGGGGGAGCATCGAGAGGCTCCCTCCCCCGCTGCCGATAGTCCAGGTAAACGGGCTCTCCCGAGCCGGGTTAGGAGCCGTTACGAAATAACTCGTCCATTTCTTATAATTTCGTTACGGCTCCTTATGCCGTTCCCGAGATTTCTCCGGTCAAGTTATTCTTTGACAACGGCAATCCTCCCGATCACGAGGGCCAGGCGATCGTGTAGATGTGCCTGCCGCCCCTGTCCGGTCCCTTGAGGAGGAGATCGATCTCCTCCTCGCTCCTCTGGGTCATGTACTTCGCCTCCGGGAGCACCCCTGGAGGGAATTTCGCCCGGATGTCGTCGTGCAGCTTGACAACGTAGTTCATGTAGTTCTCGATGGCCTGGTAGGCTTTCTCGGCCTTGGCAAGCGAAGGCTTACCCATCACGCCTTCCGGGTAGACCGCGAACTCCACCCCGCTGCCGCCAACGTGGCTCTGGCCGGGGATGGGGTAGTTGTAGATGTCGCCGCCCTTGTCGATATGCCCCTCAGGCAGGAAGCCCCACGTCTTGGTGTCGACGCAGTTCTCCATCTGCACGAACTCCGGGAAGAGCGCCAGACAGATGGAGTTCTCCGCCTCGTCACCGTGCCGGAAGGGGGTCTCGAAGGGGCCACCGTGGGCCTTGTCCTTCAACGCGTCGCCCATGATCTTCATCACGTCCAGGAAGATGATCACGGCAGGCAATTGGTACTTCTTGGCCCACTCCTGGATGGCCGATGGTATGATGTACTCTTGCCCATGGCTGCTCATCAGGATCTGCTTGCGGAACCCGGCGTTCCAGTACCCTGAGACGATCGAGCGCACGAGCGCCGATGTCAGGTCGTCGGGGATGGGAACGGTCCCCGTCTGCCCCAGGTGGGCGAAGGGATGCGAAGCGTACCAGAGTGGCTCCGCCACGGTGCATCCGGTCTTCTGCGCGATCATCTCGCACATCCTCGTCACGATGAACACGTCCTCGCCGTACGGCTGCGCGTCGCCGT
>Ga0316622_100000704_pt1 | contig 20312 bp, 18 predicted proteins | sample OWC_Aug_OW2_C1_D_FD_207646 | JGI IMG/M metagenome (GOLD analysis project Ga0316622, IMG submission 207646) | Wetland soil microbial communities from Old Woman Creek delta, Ohio, United States - OWC_Aug_OW2_C1_D5_C | ecosystem: Environmental > Terrestrial > Soil > Wetlands | place: USA: Ohio... | reverse complement strand
ACCAGTCTTCGCGCAGCCTGGAAAACTGTGCCAGGCCAAAGGCAAAGGCGATGTCGTTGCCCAGCGCGCCGAGGTCGCCCAGGTGGTTGGCCACGCGCTCACGCTCCAGCATCAGGGCGCGCAGCCAGGCCGCGCGCGGCGGGATGGTGGCGGCGCAGGCCGATTCCAGCGCCATGCAGTAGGCCCAGGCGTAGGCCACCGTGGAGTCGCCCGACACCCTTGCCGCCAGCCGGTGTGCCTGCAGTGGGTCAAGCTGGGTCATGCGCTGCTCGATGCCTTTGTGGGTGTAGCCCAGGCGCTGTTCCAGCCGCAAGACTTTTTCGCCCACCACCGAGAACCTGAAGTGCCCCGGCTCAATGATGCCCGCGTGCACCGGGCCGACGGCGATTTCATGCACGCCATCGCCCTCGACCCGCACAAAGGGGTAGTCGGTCAGCTCACCTGGCTGGGGGGCGGGCAGGTTGGTGGCATCCTGCTGCAAGGGAGGGCAGTTGCTTGCCCAGGCACCGTGGTTGAGCCAGGGCCGGGTGTCCACGGCATCGGTGACGGCTTGCGCGTGTGCCCCTGACAGGTCGGCAGCGGCGCGTTGCATGCGCGCCGCTGCCGGGAAGATGGCCGCCAGATCGGGGTACACCCGCAGGCCGTTGTGCACCTGCAGCGGGGTCGACAGCCAGAACACGCCTTCCAGCTTGACGTAAGCAACAAATACCTCTGAAGCCCTTGCATCATCTCCGCGTATTGCTATTGTATTAATAGCACTTCCAGCCCACAGGGCAAGCAGCCTGCCACCTTGCTCATGCACCGCCCGGGCGGCCTGCAGCCACGCCTGGGCGCTTACCTGGCCGTACCAGATGGGCACCGGGGCGGGTAGGGGGGCAAAGTCGATCTCAAGGCCAGGTATCTTCATGATGTCAGCCCCCCAGCATGTGCGCTGCCTGCACGTACCAGCCGTTCAGGTAGTCTGGTATGTACAAGCCCAGCAGCAGCCCCAAGACCAGGTGCACAAACACCGGCACCAGCGCCGGGGGGTGGGCCAAGGGTTTGAGCGTGGTGTCGCCAAACACCATCGGCAGGACGCGGATCAGCATCGAGGCAAAGGCCACCCCGAGCGCCATGAACAAAAACGGCGCGGCCCAGGGCTGCTCGCGCATGGCGGTGGTCAGCAGCAGGAATTCGCTGGCAAACAGGCCAAACGGCGGCATGCCCAGGATCGCCATCACGCCCAGCATCAGCCCCCAGCCCACGGTGGGGTTGACCTTGATGAGGCCGCGGATCTCGCTCATGACCTGGGTGCCAGCCTTCTGGGTGGCATGGCCCACGGTGAAGAAAATGGCCGACTTGACCAGCGAGTGCGCGGTCATGTGCAGCAAGCCGGCAAAGCTGGCAACCGGCCCGCCCATGCCAAAGGCAAAGGTGATCAGGCCCATGTGCTCGATCGATGAGTACGAAAACATGCGCTTGACATCTTTCTGGCGCGACAGGAAAAACGCCGCCACCACCACCGAGAGCAGGCCAAAGCCCATCATCAGCTGGCCTGCCATCTGGTTGCCCAGTGCGCCGTCGGTCAGCACCTTGCAGCGCAGCACCGCGTACATGGCCACATTGAGCAGCAGGCCCGAGAGCACGGCTGACACCGGTGTCGGGCCTTCGGCGTGGGCATCGGGCAGCCAGCTGTGCAGGGGCACCAGGCCAATCTTGGTGCCGTAGCCCACCAGCAGAAACACAAACGCCAGGGTGATGATGGTGGGGTCGAGCTGCGCCTTGATGTCGTTGAGGCCGGTCCACAGCAAGGTGGCGTGCTCCGGCCCCATCACCTTGTCGGCCGCCATGTAGAGCAGGATGGTGCCAAACAGCGCCTGGGCAATGCCCACGCCGCACAGGATGAAGTATTTCCACGCTGCTTCCAGACTGGCCGAGGTGCGGTAGACGCTGACCAGCAGCACGGTGGTCAAGGTGGCGGCTTCCATCGCCACCCAGACCAGCCCCAGGTTGTTGGTGGTCAGCCCCAGCAGCATGGTGAAGCCAAACAACTGGTACATGCTGTGGTAGAGCCGCATGCGCGGCGCATTCATCTTGCCGTGGTCTTGCTCCACACGCATGTAGGGGCGCGAAAAAATGGCGGTGGTCAGGCCGACAAACGCGGTCAGCGTGACCAGAAACACGTTGAGCGCGTCCAGGTAAAACAGCTTGTCCCAGACGAATTCAGGCCCATGGCTGATGACCTGTGCGGTCATCACGCAGGCCGCCAGAAAGGTGCCCAGGCTAAAACCCACGTTGACATCACGGGCCAGCGGGCGGTGCCCCATCAGGGCCAGCACCAGCCCGCCCAGCAAGGGAATTCCGAGGACAAGAAACAGGGCGCTCATGCTCAGTCTTCCTTGAGTGCTTCAAGGTTGTGAATGTCCAGGCTGTCGAACTTTTCACGAATCTGGAACATGAACACGCCCAGGATCAGCACGCCCACCAGCACGTCCAGCGCAATGCCAAACTCCACAATCATCGGCATGCCGTTGGTGACGGTGGTGGCGGCAAAAATCAGGCCGTTTTCCATCGACAGGAAGCCGATGACCTGGGGCACGGCCTTGGAGCGGGTGATCATCATCATGAAGGACAAAAACACGCAGGCTAGCGCAATGCCCAGCGAGCCGCCGGCCAGCGAGTCCGACAGGCGCGAAATCGGCAAGGCCAGGCTGAAGGAAAAAATTACCAGCCCAATGCCCACCAGCATGGTGGTGGGCACGTTGAACAGTGACTCCACATCCCAGCGCACGTTGAGCTTGGCAATCATGCGGTAGAGCATCCAGGGGATCAGCATCACCTTGAGCACCAGGGTCAGGGCACCCGACACATACAGGTCGGGCTGGTGGGTGACATACCCCAGCAGGAAAGAAGCCGCCACCAGCGCTGCGCCCTGGATCATGAACAGGTTGATCAGCGACACGATGCGCCGCTGCGAGATCATGGCAAACGACAGCAGCAAAATCAGCGTGGCAAACAGGTTGATGAGCTGCGGTGCAAATTTGATCATCCGACCCCCAGCAAGACATTCACAAGCAGACCAATCACGGCCAGCAAAAAAGCGGTGCCCAGGAATTCGGGCACCCGGAAAATCCGCATCTTGGCGCTGGCGGTCTCGACCATGGCCAGCGCCATGCCGCCCATGGCTAGTTTGAAGACCAGCATCGGCAAGGCCAGCACCAGTGCCAGCGGCGCATTGGCCTCGGCCACGCCCCAGGGGAAAAACAGCGCCAGCCCAATGCACGAATAGGCAAACAGCTTGAGGCTGGCCGCCCACTCCAGCAGCGCCAGGTGGCGGGCCGAGTACTCAAGGATCAGCGCCTCGTGGATCATGGTGAGTTCCAGGTGGGTGTCGGGGTTGTCCACCGGCACCCGGGCGTTTTCGGCCAAAGACACCATGGTGAAGGCCACCCCGGCCAGCAGCAGGCTGGGGTAAATCGCCAGCTCACGGTGTGCCAGCGTTTCCACAATGGCGGTGAGCGAGGTGGATTTGGTGATCATGGAGGCGCAAAACAGCACCATCAGCAAGGCCGGTTCGGCCAGAAAGCCCACCAGCATTTCACGCCGCGCGCCCAGGGTGCCAAAGGCGGTGCCGATGTCCATCGCCGCCAGCGAGATGAACACCCGCGCCAGCGCAAACAGCCCGACCAGCGCAATGGCATCGGCGGCGGGAGACAGCGGCAAATCGGTGGAAAGCGTTGGAATGATGGCACTGGCCAGTGCCATGCAGCCAAAAATCAGGTACGGGGCCATGCGAAACAGCGACGAGGCGTGCTCGGCCACCAGGGACTCTTTTTTGAACAGCTTGTGCAGCATGCGGTAGGGTTGCAGCAAGCCCGGGGCGGATTTGTTTTGCAACCAGGCACGCCACTGGTTGACCCAGCCGGTGAGCAAGGGTGCCAGCAGCAAGGCGGTGACCAGCGCCAGCAGTTGCGAAAAAATGCCCAACGCGCTCATCGTTTCACCACCAGCAACACCACCACCAGCGTGGCAAAGCTGTACATCAGGTACACCGCAATGCGGCCCTGCTGCAGCATCCCGACGATCCTGGACACCCGCTCCACCAACCGGGCCACCGGCAAATACAGCCAGTACCACAGGGGGTCTTCCACCGTGACGCGGTAATGGGGCTGCGCATCAAACGCGCTGGGCAAATGGCGTTTCATGCGGAAAAACGGCTCAAAGATTTGCCGGATCGGCTGTCCAAACCCCTCGGCCGTGTCCTGCATGCGGGCGGTCTGCCAGGGGTGGCCGCAGTCCCAAGGCGGCACCCGGCGCATGCGCCCGTGGTAGAGCTTGCGCACCAGCACAAACGCCAGCCCAAAGGCAGCCAGCACGCCGAGCAGGAAAATGGCAGGTGCATAGCTGGCGCGCTCCATGCTTACCGGCACCAGCAGCCAGCTGTTGTCAGAGGCCGTGTGCGCCAGCCCGGCTTGCACCAGCGACTTGGTCACCGGCTCCATCAGGGCAATCACCTGGTTGGGGAACAAGCCCAGCAGCATGCAGCCACTCACCAGCCACAGCATGCCCATGCGCTCCCACCAGCCCGCATCGTGCGCAGCCTGCAGCTTCTCTTCACGCGGCTGGCCCAAAAAGATCACGCCGAAATACTTCACCATGGTGTAGCCCGACAGGGCCGCAATCAGCGCAATCAGGGCGGCCATCACCGGCACCAGCATGTCCAGGAACGCGCTGGGCAGGCCGGTGGTGAACAAAAAGCTTTGCAGCAGCAACCATTCGGCAACGAAACCGCCAAACGGCGGCAAGCCGCCACAAGCCAGCACGCCCATCAAGGTTGGCCAGGCCACCCATGGCATGGTGCGGATCAGCCCCCCCAGCTTGCCCAGGCTGCGCTCGCCGGTGGCGTGCATCACCGCGCCAGTGCTGCAAAACAGCAGGCTTTTGAAAAAGGCATGGCTGATCATGTGGTACAGCGCCGCCGTCAGCGCCAGTGCAGACAGCGCTTGCATGCCGTAGCTGAAAAACAGCAGCGACAGCCCCAGGCCAGTGCAGATCAGGCCGATGTTTTCAATCGACGAATAGGCCAGCAAGCGCTTCATCTCCACCTGGACGGTGGAAAACACCACGCCAAACAGGGCGCTTGCCAGGCCAAGAGTCATCAGCAGCACGCCCCACCACCAGATTTGATCCTGCAGCAAGTCAAAAGCCACCCGCAACATGCCGTAGAGCGCAATCTTGAGCATCACCCCGCTCATCAGGGCGGAAAACGGCGACGGTGCCGCCGGATGCGCCTCGGGCAACCAGGCATGCAGGGGCAGCACACCGGCCTTGGCCCCAAAGCCAAACACCGCCAGCACGAACGCCACCGACCCCCAGAACGGGGTCAGATGCTGTTGGCGCATGTTGGCGAAGGTGTAGTCGCCGGTATTGGCTTGCAGCAGGCCAAAACACAGCAAGATGCCCAGGGCACCAATGTGCGCCACCAGCATGTACAGGTAGCCGGCGTTGCGGATTTCGGGAATGCGGTGGTTGGCCATCACCAGAAAGAACGAAGAAAACGCCATGGTCTCCCAGACCACCATGAACACATAGGCATCGTCCGCCATCACCACCAGGGCAATGCTGGCCAGAAACACGTGGTACTCCAGGCAGATCAGGCCCGGCGGGGTGCCCTCACCTTGGCGGAAATAGCCCGCCGCAAAGGCCGACACCCCGGCGGACACGCCGCCAATCAGCAGCAGGAAAAAAGCCGACAGGCTGTCAAGGCGCAAATGAAAAGGCAGTTGCGGCAGGCCCAGTGGCAACACCGCCACCTCCGGGCTGGCAAACGCCGCACTGAGCGCCACCGCCATCAGCAGCACTGAGAAACAAGCCCCCATCGGAAACAGCACCACGGCCACAAAGCGAAAGCGCCGCAGCGCCAGCACACCGGCCAAACCAATCAGCAACCAGGCCACCACGACCACCAGCACCCAATCCAGATGGATCCATGCGCCGGGGTGGGTGAGACTGTTCATGGGGTTTGAAAAGTGCGTGTGCTGCGCAGCAATATTACACCTGCGAATGGGGCTTGTTGCCAGAACCGCTGCCAGACCCCGCAGGGCTAGAATGCGCGCCAAAGGCTTTACCATGAACATCTTCTACCGTCCCCAATACCAGTCCGACATCACCCAATTTCTCACCCAGCTCAAGGCGCAAAACCCGGGGCTGGAAGCCGCACAGCGCGAGGGGCGCGCCCTGTTGTGGGACAAGGAGATTGACCAGGAGGCCGCGCGTGACATGCGCGCAGGACGCGTGGCGCAAAAGCCTTATGTCTATCAAACCGATACGCAAGAGTAATACTTTTTGGCTGTAGCGCTTATAAAACAAGCGCGGGCAGCTACTATTTAAATAGCATTGATTGATCGCGATGGCGGACGTTGCCATGCGGGGCACTGACAAGGATCCGGCCACCGACACCATGCCCACCGTGGTTGACCAGGTGGCAGTGGCGCGCCTGTATGGCGAGCCGCTGTTTGCCATGCCGCAGGATTTGTACATCCCGCCGGACGCACTGGAAGTCTTTCTGGAAGCGTTTGAAGGCCCGCTGGACTTGCTGCTGTACCTGATCCGCAAGCAGAACTTCAACATTCTGGACATCCCCATGGCCGGGCTGACGAACCAGTACCTGAGCTATGTGGATGAAATCCGCCACCGCAACCTGGAGCTGGCAGCCGAATACCTGCTGATGGCTGCCATGCTGATCGAGATCAAATCGCGCATGCTGCTGCCACCCAAGCATGTGCCCGAAGGCCAGGAGGCTGAGGATCCGCGCGCCGAACTGGTGCGCCGCCTGCTGGAATACGAGCAAATCAAGCTGGCTGCTGCCCAGCTCAACAGCCTGCCGCAACTGGGGCGCGATTTCTTGCGCGCCCAGGTCTACATTGAACAGTCCCTGCAGCCGCGCTTCCCGGAAGTCAGCCTGAGTGAATTGCAGGAAGCCTGGCAAGGCATTCTGAAGCGCGCCAAGCTGGTGCAGCACCACAAAATCACGCGCGAAGAGCTGTCGGTGCGTGAGCACATGAGCATGGTGCTGAAGCAACTGCAAGGGCAGCGCTTTGTCGAGTTTGAAACGCTGTTCGACCCCGACCGCGGTGCCCCCGTGCTGGTGGTCACTTTCATTGCGCTGCTGGAACTCGCCAAAGAGACCCTGATTGAAATCACCCAGGCCGAAGCCTTTGCACCGATTTACGTGCGGCTGGCCTACACACCGTCTTGAATTTGACCCGGAGTTGCCATGAACGCACGCCCCACCACCTCAGCCACTGCGCCGTTGAAATTTGATGTTTTGATCGTTGGCAGCGGCCTGGCCGGTCTGAGTGCCGCCCTGATGCTGCCAGCCGACAAGCGCATTGCCGTGATCACCAAGCGTGCCGTCTCTGAAGGCTCCAGCGGCTGGGCGCAAGGCGGCATTGCAGCGGTGTGGAACAAGGACGACAGCTTTGATGCCCATGTGGATGACACCCTGGTGGCAGGTGCCGGCTTGTGCGATCTGGCCGCCACGCGCTGCGTGGTGGAAAACGCCCCCAAAGCGATTGCCTGGCTGCAGACCATGGGCGTGCCGTTTTCTGAAGAAGACGGCCAGCTGCACCTGACCCGCGAAGGCGGCCACAGCGCGCGGCGCATTGTGCACGTGACCGATGCCACGGGTGCCGCCGTGCAGCGCACCCTGATCGAGCGCGTGCAAAGCGCCCCCAACATCTCGCTGTTTGAAAACCACACCCTGGTTGACCTGATCACCAGCGCCAAGCTGGCGGGCCAGCACGGCAGCCCCGCAGACAGCACGGCCAGCGCCAACCAGTGCCTGGGGCTGTACGCCCTGGACGACGACACCGACCAGGTGCTCACCTTTGAAGCACCGCACACTATTTTGGCCACCGGTGGCGCAGGCAAGGTCTACCTCTACACCACCAACCCAGACACCGCCACCGGCGACGGCATTGCTGCTGCCTGGCGCGCCGGGTGCCGGGTGCAAAACATGGAGTTCATCCAGTTCCACCCCACCGCCCTGTACCACCCGCACGCCAAGTCGTTTCTGATCAGCGAAGCGGTGCGCGGCGAAGGTGGTCGCCTGTTGCTGCCCGATGGCAGCCGCTTCATGCAGCACCATGACCCACGCCTGGAGCTGGCCCCGCGTGACGTGGTGGCCCGGGCGATTGACTTCGAGATGAAAAAAGGCGGCTTTGACTGCGTCTACCTCGACATCTCGCACCAGCCCAAGAGCTTTTTGCAAGAGCACTTTCCCAACATCTACGCCCGCTGCCTGGAGCTGGGCATTGACATCTCCAGGCAGCCGATTCCCGTCGTGCCATCGGCCCACTTCACCTGCGGCGGGGTTGTGGCCGATCTGCATGGCCGCACCGACATTGCCGGCCTGTACGCCATTGGCGAAACCGCCTGCAGCGGCCTGCACGGTGCCAACCGGCTGGCCAGCAACTCGCTGGTGGAGTGCATGGTGTTTGCCCAGGCTGCCACGCAGGACATCTTGCAAAGCAGCTGCCACAGCGAAGTCGCGCTGCCCGCCTGGGACGAAAGCCAGGTCAGCGATGCCGACGAGGCGGTGGTGATCTCGCACAACTGGGACGAGTTGCGCCGCTTCATGTGGGACTACGTGGGCATCGTGCGCACCAACAAGCGCCTGGAGCGCGCCGCCCACCGCATTGCCTTGCTGCAAGGTGAAATCCAGGAGTATTACGCCCACTTTCACGTCACCCGCGACCTGCTGGAGTTGCGCAACCTGGTGCAGGTGGCTGACCTGATCGTGCGCTCAGCGCAGGCCCGCCACGAGAGCCGCGGCCTGCATTTCAGCCGCGACTACCCCCAGCTGCTGGATCAAGCGCTCCCCACCATCCTGAGCCCGTAGGCCGCACAGCAGCCTGAGCGGCGTTACGTTAGACTCGCGCCACTTTTTTTGGGGGAACCTGCCTGATGAACCAAGTTGCCACGCAAAGCGCCTCGCCCTACGGCACCCTGCCACCCGCCAGCAACCCGGCCACGCGCAAGCCCGTGAGCCTGCCGCGCCTGCTGGAAATGCACGCACGCGGCGAAAAAATCACCATGCTCACCGCCTACGATGCCACCTTTGCCGCCGTGGCCGATGCCGCCGGGGTGGATTGCATCCTGGTTGGCGACTCGCTGGGCATGGTCTGCCAGGGCCTCTCCAGCACGGTCGGTGTGTCGCTGGAAACCATGTGCTATCACGTGGAGAGCGTTACCCGTGGCGTGCGCCGGGTGCAAGGCACCGCCTGGATCATCGGCGACCTGCCCTACGGCACCTACCACGAGTCCAAAGAACAAGCCTTGCGCAGCGCTGTGCTGTTGATGCAGGCCGGTGCCCACATGGTCAAACTTGAAGGTGGCGGCTGGACGGCTGACACCGTGCGCTTCCTGGTCGAACGCGGCATCCCCGTGTGCGCCCACCTGGGGCTGACCCCGCAAACCGTGCACGCCCTGGGCGGCTACCGGGTGCAGGGCAAAACGGCAGAGTCCGCCATCGTGATGAAGCGCCACGCGCACGAGTTGCAAGATGCCGGAGCCTCGCTGCTGGTGCTTGAAATGGTGCCAGCTGCGCTGTCGGCCGAGCTTACCGCCGAGCTGCCGCACTGCCCCACCATCGGCATCGGTGCGGGCAGTGGCACGGCCGGCCAGGTGCTGGTGCTGCATGACATGCTGGGCCTGAACCTGGGCAAGATGCCAAAGTTTGTGCGTAACTTCATGGCCGACCTGCCCGGGGTGCAAGGCCAGCACGGCATCAAAGAAGCCATTCAGGCCTACGTGCAGGCCGTCAAAGAGAAAAGCTTTCCGGACAACACGCAGCACGCCTGGTAATTCCGGGTTTTTAGATCAATTTAGCCTATAGCCCTTGATTAACAAGGGGATCATGCTATGAAAATCATCACAACCATTACCGAGCTGCGTACCCATCTGGCGCAGTTCAAACGCCCGGCCTTTGTGCCCACCATGGGCAATCTGCACGAAGGCCATCTGGCGCTGGTGCGCCAGGCCAAGCCGCTGGGTGATGCGGTGGTGGTCAGCATTTTTGTCAACCGCCTGCAGTTTCTGCCGCACGAAGACTTTGACACCTACCCGCGCACCTGGGAAGCCGACTGCCAGGCGCTGGAAGCCGCTGGTTGCGACGTGCTGTTTGCACCCACCGAGAAAGAGCTGTACCCGCAGCCGCAGGGCTTCACCATCAGCCCGCCCACCGAGCTGGCCAATATCCTGGAAGGCCACTTCAGGCCCGGCTTCTTCGTCGGGGTCTGCACCGTGGTGATGAAGCTGTTTGCCTGCGTGCAGCCGCGCGTGGCGCTGTTTGGCAAAAAAGACTACCAGCAACTCATGGTGATCCGGCGCATGGTGGCGCAGTTTGCCCTGCCGATTGAAATCATCGGCGGCCAGACCTTGCGTGCGGAAGATGGCCTGGCACTGTCCTCGCGCAACAACTACCTCAAACCTGCGGAACGGCTTGAGGCGGTGCAGCTGTCGCAAACACTCAATGCCATGGCCCAGGCCCTGCGCGATGGCGCGACCGACATCGCCGATCTGGAGCAACAGGCCATGGCCACCTTGTCAGCGCGCGGCTGGCAACCCGACTACCTGGTGGTGCGCCAACGCGCCGATTTGCAAGCCCCTGCGGCCAACAACGTCAGCACGCTGGCCCATAACTCCGAGCTGGTGGTGCTGGGTGCGGCCCGCATTGGCAACACGCGCCTGATTGACAACCTGGAAGTCTGAGCGCATCAGACTCCAGCGATTGGACGGTTCCCGCCCATGGGAATAAACTGGGTGCATTGCAACCCAGAAATGGAGTTCCCATGATCACGGCAGGTGCACCCATCACAGAGCAACACCACACCGGTGTTGTGCACGGTCTTCTGGCGCTGGGCCTGTTCCTGGCCCTGGTGTTGGCTTGTTTGCCGACGCGGGCGGGCGAAAAAATCGTCCTCTCCTCCGGGGTGCTTGAACCCTACACCACGCCGCAGCACAACGGCTTTTTGGATCAGCTGGTGGTGGCGGTCTTCCGTGATCTTGGTCTGGAAGCCGAAGTCATCATCTATCCCACAGCCACCGAGCGCGGCATGCTCAATGCCAACGAGGGGGTCGACGACGGCCTGGCCATGCGGGTGGCCGGGCTTGAGAAGCAATACCCCAACCTGATCCGCGTGCCCGAGGATGTGGCTGTCAATGATTTCGTCGCCTACACCACAGGCAAGCGCTTTGCCACCGACAACTGGGAGTCTCTCTCGCCCTATGTGGTCAGCTACATCATTGGCTGGAAAGTGTTTGAACAAAATGTGCCCAAGGGCAAGGAACTCACCCTGGTGCGCGATGCCGACCAGCTGTTTGGCCTGCTGAAAACCCAGCGTGCCGATGTGGTGCTGTACGAGCGTTGGCAGGGCCTGGTCAAGACCCGCGAGATGGGGCTCAAGGTACAGGTGCTGGAGCCGCCGCTGGTACACACCAAAATGTACATGTACCTGCACAAAAAGCACGCCGCCCTGGTGCCGCGCGTGGCAGATACCCTGGCAAAAATGAAGCGCGACGGGCGCTATCAGCACATCTTTGATGCCACCCTGAAACCCTACGCCAACTAGATTTGCCTATGCGGTGGTTGACTGAACTGAAACCCGGCCGTCTGGCCCTGCGGCTGGCGGGCTATGTGATTCTGTTCAGTTCCCTGATTGCCATGGTCTTCACCGCCATCGAGTTGCGGGCCAGCCACCAAAACGACGTGCGGCAGATTGAAGAGCGCATGCAGCAGGTGGAACTGGCCTATGTCGACAGCGCGGTCGAAAACCTGTGGGTCATGGATCAGGAGCGGCTGCAGACCCAGTTGCAGGGCATCACACGCCTGCCCGACTTTGTCATGGCAGAAATCAGGGTCGAGGGCAAAACCCTGATGCGCCAAGGCCAGCCGCTGACCAGTGCCGGCCTCACGCGTGCCTTTGTGCTCAAGCGCCTGCATCGCGGTCAGTTGCAGCCGATCGGCGAACTGGTGGTGTCAGCCTCCTTTGAGAAAGCCCGCCAGCGCACGCTGGATCGGCTGCTGCTTCTGCTGCTCAACAACGGGCTCATGATCACGCTGGTAGCCCTCTTCATGCTGGTCATCTTCTACCGCTTGATTGGCCGCCACATTGAGCACATTGCCCACTACGCGCTGACACAGGTGCACCCCCACGACACCCAGCCCCTGGCACTCAAACGTGTGCAGCCTGGCAAAGAAGATGAGCTCACGGTGCTGACTGCCGCCATCAACACCATGCGCGAACGGCTACTGACCTTCAGCCAAGCCGAAAGCCACCGCGCCAACGAGCTGGAAAAACTGGTAGCCCAGCGCACGGATCAGCTGGCCAGCGCCAAGGAAACGGCTGAAGCCGCTAACCGGGCCAAGAGCGAATTCCTGGCCAACATGAGCCATGAGATCCGCACCCCGATGAACGCCATCATCGGCCTGACGCACCTGCTGCGCCGCGCCAAGCCCACCCCGGATCAGGCCGAGCGCCTGGGCAAGATCGATGCTGCGGCCAACCACCTGCTGTCCATCATCAACGACATCCTGGACATCTCCAAAATCGAGGCTGGCAAGCTGGAGCTGGAGCAGACCAACTTTGCCCTGGGCTCGGTGCTGGATCACGTGCAGTCGCTGATCTCCGACCAGGCTCGCGCCAAGGGCCTGGCGGTGGAGGTTGAAGCAGAAGGGGTGCCCCTGTGGCTGCGCGGTGACCCGACCCGGCTGCGCCAGGCCTTGTTCAACTTCACCAGCAACGCCATCAAGTTCACTGAACAGGGTGGCGTGGCCATCCGTGCCATCCTGCTCAAAGACAGTGGCGACGAGCTTCTGGTGCGCTTTGAGGTGCAAGACACCGGCATCGGCATCAGCGCAAGCCAGATGGGCAACCTGTTTCGCACCTTCGAGCAGGCCGATGCCTCCACTACCCGCAAATACGGCGGCACCGGGCTGGGCTTGGCCATCACCCGGCACCTGGCTGAGATGATGGGCGGCGAAGTCGGGGTTCAAAGTGAGCCCGGCCATGGCAGTACCTTCTGGTTCACCGCCCGGCTGGGGCGCGGCCGGGGCATCATGCCGGTGTCAACCGTTGACGATGCCGCGCAAGACGCTGAAGCCGAACTGCGCCGCGACCACGGTGGCGCACGCATCCTGCTGGCTGAAGACAACCCGACCAACCGCGAAGTCGCTCTGGAACTGCTGCACGGCATGGGCCTGGCGGTGGATGTGGCAGTTGACGGCCGTGAAGCACTTGACAAGGCCCGCGCCACGGCCTACGACCTGATCCTGATGGACGTGCAAATGCCGAACATGGACGGGCTGGAGGCCACCCGCGCCATCCGCGCACTGCCCGGGCGCGCGGTCACGCCCATCCTGGCCATGACCGCCAACGCCTTTGATGAAGACCGGCGGGCCTGCAAGCAAGCTGGCATGAATGACCATGTGGCCAAACCGGTGGATCCGCAGGCACTGATCAAGGTGCTGCTGCACTGGTTGCCTAAAACTGGTGCCTCTGTGCAGGAAACCACCGTGCGCGCCACCTCAGAGCAGGCGCGTGAGTCAGACCGGCTGGTGGCGGCACAACTCGCCACCATCCCCGGACTGGATGTGAAAGTCGGCCTCAAAGTGGTGAGTGGAAGGCTGGCGGCCTACCAGCGCGTGCTGCGCATGTTTGCCAACGGCCACGCCAATGACGTTGACACGTTGCGCGACCATCTGCGGCGCATGGAATTCCAGGAGGCCCAACGCATGGCCCACACGCTCAAGGGCAGCGCCGGCAACATTGGGGCCACCGGCATTGCCAGCCTGGCCGCCGAACTGGAGCAATCCATCAAACAGCGCATCCTGGACAAGGCCGACGTGCAGCTCGGGCAACTGGCGACGGATCTGGCACCGTTGATCGGTGGCATCCAGACCCAATTGGCTGCCACCGACACCACGCTGGCAGCCGCTTCAGCAGATCAGAAGGCAGCGCAGCGCATCGCGCAAGAGCTGGGCGCTTTGCTGGACACTGGTGACATGGCGGCGCGGCGCTGCTTTGAGCAACATCGCAGCACCTTGGCCGCAGCCTTGGGCACAGCCACGGTGGATGCATTGGAACAGCACATTGACCGCTTCGCCTACGATCAAGCGCTGGCGCTTTTGAGACAACACGCATGAACACAAACACCGTACTGGTGGTGGACGACCAACCCGAAAACCTGGCGATCCTGGGGGAGCTGCTGGAGACGCACTACCGCGTGCGGGTTGCCAATTCCGGTCAACGCGCGTTGCACGCTGCCCTGTCAGAACCCCGCCCCGACCTGATCCTGCTGGACGTGATGATGCCCGGGATGGATGGCTACCAGCTGTTCGCACGCCTGCAGGAAAACCCTTTGACGCGCGACATACCGGTCATTTTCGTGACTGCCAAAGACCGGGTCGAAGACGAAGAGCGGGGCCTGGAACTGGGGGCGGCCGACTACATCACCAAACCCATCAAACCGATTGTGGTGCTGGCGCGGGTTCGCATTCAGCTTGAAAACAAGCGCGCCAAAGACTGGCTGAAGGATCAGAACGTTTTTCTGGAGTCCGAAGTGGCGCGGCGCATGCATGACAACGAACTCATCCAGAACGCCAGCCTGCACGCGCTGGCAACCCTGGCCGAAGCCCGCGACACCGAAACCGGTCGTCACATTTTTCGTACCCAGAAATATGTGGAGCTGCTGGCCGGAGGAATCCGGCACCATGCCCATTACCAGGGACAGCTCAGCGAAGAGCAACTGAAAATGATCGTGCGGGCGGCCCCCCTGCATGACATTGGCAAAGTCGGCATTCCCGATCACATTCTGCGCAAGCCTGCTCGCCTGACACCCGAAGAGTTCGAGACCATCAAGACCCACTGCCAGATTGGCAGCGATGCCATTGCACTGGCCATGCAACGTGTCATGGATGCAGACCGATCCGTCTACCGCAGCCAGGGCACGCCACTGGCCTTTCTGGATGTGGCCAGGCAAATCACCCGCTCACATCACGAACGCTGGGACGGCTGCGGCTACCCGGATGGCCTGCGCGGCGATGCCATTCCCCTGGCTGCCCGCATCATGGCGTTGGCCGATGTGTTTGACGCGCTGACCATCAAGCGTGTGTACAAAGATGCCACCTCCGTGGCAGACGCAGTGGCCAGCATCGCACAGGAAAAAGGTCGGCACTTTGATCCGGCGCTGGTTGATGTCTTCCTAAAACTGCAAGGTGAATTTGCCCGGATTCAGCAGGAATTCAGTGACGGGGATTGAAACCTCTGCGGCTTGGGCCGGTCTGGTGCCTGCCCACGGGCACCTTGATTTTGGTTGACGCAAAACTTACAGTGCAGTCTCAAACAGGGAGATTGCAATGATCACATGGCCTGCACTCACGGTTCCGCTTTCCGAACTCCATCGCATCCAGCTTTGGTGCAAGGAGCACGCCCAAGACCACCCCATTGAGCACGAACTCTGGGACGCGGTTCTAACCCTCTGGCTGATGGGCTGGGTTGGCTGGCTACCCACTTGGGTGCTGGATGCCTGGTGGGCCAGCTTGCCCTGCGTGCTGGGCACGCTGGCACCCAGTCTGTACATCCATTGGCGCACCCAGGCACACGCCCTCAAGCGCCTGCGCTGCGACTGGGTTCGCAAGCCGCCCGAGTTGCCGTAGCAGGCAGCAGCAGGGGAACAACCGGGTGGCCCAAAAGAGGGGTGAGGTTTTTGGGAGGTAAATCAATGCGCCCGCCGTGCGCTTTGCTGGTGGAATGTTTAATGGCTATGCAGCGGATGTTGAACAGGGGCCGAAGGTGGGACTTGGTCAGCGTTTGCAGCCGTCACAATGGCACATTTGTGCGCTTGATGTCGCCCTTGCCACCGAAGGAATGCCATGCCTGTTCTGCCCACCCAACTCAACCCACGCTCTGCTGAATTTGCCGCCAACGCCGCCGCCATGCGTGCCTTGGTGGACGACCTGAATGCCAAAGTCGCCCAGGTCGAACTCGGTGGTGGTGAAGCCGCCCGCGCCAAACACACGGCACGCGGCAAGCTGCTGCCACGTGAGCGGGTGCAGATGTTGCTCGACCCCGGCACGCCGTTTCTGGAACTCTCGCCGCTGGCCGCTTTGGGCATGTACCCGGATCGTGATGGCTCTGACAGCGCCCCGGGTGCCGGCATCGTCGCAGGCATTGGCCGGGTGAGCGGCACCGACTGCATGATCGTCTGCAACGATGCCACGGTCAAAGGCGGCACCTACTACCCGATGACCGTCAAAAAGCACCTGCGTGCGCAGGAAATTGCCCAGCAAAACCGCCTGCCCTGCATCTACCTGGTGGACTCCGGCGGGGCCAATCTGCCCAACCAGGACGAAGTGTTCCCCGACCGTGACCACTTTGGCCGCATCTTCTACAACCAGGCGCAGATGAGTTCGCAGGGCATCGCGCAGATTGCCGTGGTCATGGGCAGTTGCACCGCAGGCGGGGCCTACGTGCCGGCCATGAGCGACGAAGCCATCATCGTCAAGAACCAGGGCACCATCTTTCTAGGCGGCCCGCCGCTGGTGAAGGCCGCCACCGGTGAGGTGGTGAGCGCCGAAGACCTGGGTGGCGGCGACGTGCACACGCGTCTGTCTGGCGTGGCCGACCACCTGGCGCAAAACGACATGCACGCGCTGGCGTTGGCCCGCACGGCGGTCAAGAATTTGTATAAAAACAAGCCTGTAGCCCAGGTAGATAATCCGCCAGTAGCTCCTAAATATGTAGCAGAAGAACTGTATGGCGTGATCCCGGTGGACACCCGCAAACCGTTCGACGTGCGCGAGATCATTGCCCGCATCGTCGATGGTTCTGACTTTGACGAATTCAAGGCCCGCTTTGGCACCACGCTGGTCTGCGGCTTTGCCCGCATTGAGGGCATGGCGGTGGGCATCATTGCCAACAACGGCATTTTGTTCAGCGAGTCGGCCTTGAAGGGCACCCACTTCATTGAGCTGTGCTGCCAGCGCAAGATCCCGCTGGTGTTTTTGCAGAACATCACCGGCTTCATGGTTGGGCGCAAATACGAGAACGAAGGCATCGCACGCAACGGCGCCAAGATGGTCACGGCGGTGGCGACAGCGGCGGTGCCCAAATTCACCGTCATCATCGGCGGCAGCTTTGGTGCGGGCAACTACGGCATGTGTGGCCGCGCCTTTGGCCCGCGTTTTTTGTGGATGTGGCCCAACGCCCGCATCTCGGTGATGGGCGGCGAGCAGGCCGCCAGCGTGCTGGCCACGGTGAAGCGCGATGGCATTGAACTCAAAGGTGGCGCATGGAGCGCGGCAGAAGAAGAAGCCTTCAAAGCCCCGATTCGCAACCAGTACGAAGTGCAAGGCCACCCCTACTACGCCACCGCCCGCCTGTGGGACGACGGCATCATCGACCCCGCCGACACGCGCAGGGTGCTGGCCCTGGGCTTGAGTGCCAGCCGCAATGCGCCAGTGGAAGACACCCGGTTTGGACTATTTCGCATGTGATGTGTATGATTTGTGAAATTCATACACATCGGAGGATTTGAGTATGCGAACCAATATCGAGATTGACGACAAGTTGATGGACTTTGTCATGTCCACCGGCGACTTCAAAACCAAGCGCGAGGCGGTGGAGGCGGGCTTGGCGCTGATCAAGCGGCGCCATGCGTATGCCGCCATTCGTGCCGCACGCGGCACCTTGTTTTGGGATGATTCCGATGAAGCCTGGGCGCGGCGGCGAGCCGAGATAGCGGCCGAGTCTGCAACCGCATCCACAACCGGACAGACCGATTCTGACGTGGCTCCGGCCATGGCAGAGCTGGCGGTGCATGAGCCTGTTGCCATTTACAAAGTAGACAAGCCATTGACAAGCAAAACCGCTCGCAAGCCACGCGCACCCACGGGGCGCGCCAAAGGTGCGGTCAAGGGAACTGCAGCATGATCCTGGTCGACTCCAGCGTCTGGATCGATTATTTCCGGGGCATCAAGAATCCGCATACAGAACATTTGGATGATTTGTTGGCCAGTGCAGACGGGGAACTGGGTGTGGCTGACTTGGTGGTGTTTGAAGTGTTGCGTGGTTTTACATCCCCCAAGGCGCAACGGCGTGCAAAGGCTCTGCTGCTGAGCACCACGGTGGTCGAAGTGGGTGGCTTGGAAAACGCGCTGGTCGCAGCCGGGCACTACCAATCCCTGCGCCAAAGTGGCTACACCATTGCCAGCCCCATCGACGTGCTGCTGGCCAGCTACTGCATCACGCACGGTCACATGCTGCTGCACAGCGATGCGGATTTTGATGTGATGGAAACTCTGCGAGGGCTGCTTGTATGTCAGCATTGACGCTCCACCACCTAGAACAGTGGTTGCCCCCATTTTTGAAAAGAAAGACTTCCCTATGTTGAGCAGTATTCATATTCAGGGCTTTAAAGACTTCAAAGACACCCAGATCGCGCCCCTGCGCAAAGTCAACCTGATTCTGGGTGGGCAGAACGTGGGGAAAACTTCGTTACTGGAGGCGGTGTATCTGGGGACTAGCAACATTCACAGTTACTCGCAACTTGCCGCCATATTTCGCGTTGCCGAAGGTCGAGACGGAGAGCGTTATGCGCAATCCGTTTTGAGGAATAAGCTGTGCGCGGTGGACTTGTCGGATGAGCATGGGAAAGTGTTGAGAACGGCAGTCAATTCACCAGGCAGACCAACTGACTTTTTCGAAGTTGCAGGTATGAGTAGCAGTGGCGGCATAAGTGTCGCTCGGTTCATTGGCGGCTCGGGCATAGCGACCGCGTTGGAAGTGCTTAAGCAAAGTTTGTTGGAGAAAGATGATCGTTCAATAACGCCAGACGTTGCCTTCAAGAGCCTGTCTTTTCTTGACCCCCTGACCGTTTCGGTTCACCTGCCAAATCAGCTAGGTTTGGTACAACTGTTTGACAAAGCCGTCATGTCCCGAAAGAAAAAAGCTCTCCTGGACATGCTGCGCCGCATCGAACCACGCCTGGAAGACATGCATTCCCTCACGCATGATGGGGAACAACGCATTTACGTGGAGTTGGCCGGGGATGGCGAGGCGCTGCCTTTGCCGCAACTGGGGCACGGATTCTCGCGCTTGGTGCATCTCTACTGCAGCCTGTTGGTGACGCAAGCCAAGTTGGCACTGATTGATGAAATCGAGAACGGCATTCACTACTCGTCACTGCCTACCTTGTTCCAAGGCATTCAGGACATTGCTGCCAAGCACGATGTGCAATCCATGATGACGACGCACAGTTGGGACTGCATTTGCGCAGCGTACAAAACCTTTGCAGAGGCAGACAATTTGCAGGACTTTCAGCTCATCCGCCTGGAGCGTGAGGGTGACAACGTGCGTGCCGTCGTGATCAATGACGAGGCCTTGGACACGGTGATGGAGGCGGGTTATGAAGTCCGTTAAACCGGTGAGCGATGCCATCACCGCAACCGTGTTGCTGTTGGTTGAAGGTGAGGACGAAAAAAGCCTGGTGCAGTGGATGTGCGAGCACTGGTTTGGTTCGCGTGCGCAAGAGATTGACATTGAAAACGTCCAAGGCCGGGACAACTTTCCAAAACGATTCAAAGCCCTGAAGGTGCGCAGCCCGGGGCTGTTGAAAGTTGTGGGTGTCATTGCCGACAGTGAGGAAGATCCGGTGGCGACTGCACAACGTTGGTCAGACTTGTTTGATGACGTTACTCCGGTGATCAACCGCCCGTGCAGGAAGCTGCAATTGCCAAAGGACGATGTGCCAGGTGCGTTCGAGGCGTTGATGCTGGAGGCATTGGACGGCGATGCTGTGGCAGGCTGTGCGACCCGGTTTCGTGACTGTGTGGCTCCTCATTTGGGAGACCGCACGCTGGCGCAGAGAGACAAGATTGCCGTGCAGGCATGGTTGAGTGCCAAGCTGGGTAATGCGTATGGCAATGTCTTCAAGGCGCAACAGCAAAACCCCGAGCAGACCTTGTTGGACTACGACCACTCTGCGTTCACGCCGATCAAGGTGTTTGTTGAGGGTTTGCTGGCGCAGTCGCAGACCACAGCGAATTGAACAAGCCATGACTGCACTCAGCATCACCCTGTTCGGCCCTGTGGCCACCGTCACCCTGAACCGCCCCGAGGTTCGCAACGCCTTCAACGACGAGGTGATTGCCGAGCTCACCTCCGCCTTCAATCAGCTGGGCCGCGACAGCGAGGTGCGTGCCATTGTGCTTGCCGCAGAAGGCCCGGCTTTTTGCGCCGGGGCCGACCTGAACTGGATGCGCTGCATGGCCG
>Ga0316622_100000703_pt1 | contig 20312 bp, 17 predicted proteins | sample OWC_Aug_OW2_C1_D_FD_207646 | JGI IMG/M metagenome (GOLD analysis project Ga0316622, IMG submission 207646) | Wetland soil microbial communities from Old Woman Creek delta, Ohio, United States - OWC_Aug_OW2_C1_D5_C | ecosystem: Environmental > Terrestrial > Soil > Wetlands | place: USA: Ohio... | reverse complement strand
CCGCCGATCTGCACGGGCGGGTACAGGCCGGGCAGCGCGGTGCTGGCCTGGATCGCCTTCGATATCGGCACGTGGTCCATCCCGGGTTCGCCGAACCGTGCCGACTCACCCGTGTTCAGGTCGGCCGCGACGATGTAGAGGCGGTGCCTGAGCTGGCGGAAGTCGTTGGTCCGTCCCCGTACGCTGAAGATCTCGCGCAGGAGCCGCTCGAGCGGGGCGCTGTCGAAGATGCCGTTCGGCAGGACCGCCGTCAGCGGCTCGAGGACCTCCGCAATGTTGCGCGAGAGAGGTGCGCGCGCGTAGTACCCGAGGGCGCGGCCAGCGAGCCGCGGCAGCCGCGCGATGCGCTGGGCGAACTCGCCGTAGGCCGGATGCAGGAAGATGCCCGGATGGGCCGCGAAGTCACCCGACTCGTTGGTGATGATGAGCCGGGCCATGTCCACGGGGGTGATGCCGTTGGCCAGGCCCGCGGCCAGCATGGATCCAGAACTGACCCCGACGTAGGCGTGCAGGTCATTGAGGTCCAGGCCCTCGATGCTCTCCGCCAGCGCCTGCAGGGTGCCCAGTTCGAAGAAAGCGCCCAGCGGGCCGCCCCCGGCCAGCGCTACGCCGATCTTCGCGCCCTTGCTGCGTGGCTTCAACGCCAGTTGCGGAGTCAGCATCGCTGCCTCCCGGCGCTCAGGTCCCTATCAGGTGCCGCCCGGTGGCACCACGCCCGAGCGCGAGCCCGTGCGCCGGCTGGCACCCGGGCCCGCCGCACGCTTCGCCGGCCGGCGAGGCACCTGGGCCTTGGCGAGTTTCTCGACGCTGTGGGTCAGTTCGTTCACCTTGCGGGTGAGCGCGCCGATCTCCTCGGCGGTGGGCATGCCGAGCTGGTGCAGCGCGCGCTGCACGCGGGTCTGGAAGATCTTCTCGAGGTTGTCCCAGGTTTCCGTGGCCTGGTCCTTCACGTCGTCCACGCGACGGTTGACGGTCTTCTGGGCGCCCTGTACCGCCTGCATGACGGCCTTCTGGGCCGCACTCAGCGCGCCGCCCTGCAGCTTGGAGCCCTCGCGCACGAGCTCCTCGAAGAACTTGGTGCCGCCGCCCTGCGCGCGCTGCATCGCGCCGAGTCCTGCTGACCAGATCTGCTGGGCCGAATAGAGCAGGTTCTGCTCGCGCTTCGAGCCGGATCCGGATGCCGTCCCGCCGCCGGCCGCTCCCGCGAGCTTGCCCTTCTTCTTGACAGCCATATCCACTCCTTGCCGCGCACGGCTCGATGCCGTTACCTTGGGAGCAAGAATAACGCGTTTCAGGGGTCGACAGCGTCGCGGCAATCCCGCGACGCCGGGTCCGTAGATACCGCAGGAGGACACGGTCATGGCAGGTTCCCAGTGGAGCAGGTTTCCCTACGATGCAAAGCCCTATGCCTATCCGGGGGCTGCGCTCAAGAAGGCCTGGGACCGCCTGCACGCCGGTGACCTCGAGCCCTGGCCGGAGGCTGCCGGCCTCGCGAAGCTGGCTGGCACCAAGCCAGGCGGGCCAGTGCCCGGCTTCAAGGGAGACTTCGACGACCTGGCGCTGCGGCTGCAGGACGCCTGGCGCGCCTTCCACCACGGCGACTTCCGCGAGGCCTGCGAGTCGGGCGCCAAGCTCGGGCCGCTCGGCGCGGCCGTGGCCAACAAGGCGGCCGCCGTCTATTGCACTTACCTGGAGGACGAAGACCGGCGAGCACTGCACATCCTTGCCGAGGCTTCGGCACGCGGCGAGGAGGCCTGCCGCAAGCTGCCGAAGCATGCGAACGCATGGTACTTCTACGCCTTCGCGCTGGGGCGCTATGCGCAACGCATCTCGGTCATGAAGGCCCTGGGCGAGGGGCTCGGCGGCAAGGTGAAGCATGCACTGGAGACCGTCATCAAGCTCGAGCCGGACCACGCCGACGCGCATATCGCGCTCGGCGCCTACCACTCCGAGATCATCGACAAGGTCGGCGCTCTCGCCGGGCGCCTCACCCACGGGGCCGACCGCGCGACGGCGGTGAAGCACTTCGAGAAGGCGATCAAGCTCAATCCTGCCGCCGCCATCGCCTACATGGAGTACGGCAATGGCCTGCTGATGCTCGACGGCGAGAAGAAGAAGGACGAGGCGGTGAAGCTCTATCGCAAGGCGGCGGCCTGCGACCCGGCGGACGCCATGGAGCGGCTCGACGTCGAGCAGGCGAAGGCCGAGCTCGAGTGAGCCGTCCCTAACTGCCGGCCTGCAGGTAGGGGCCGAGCAGCACCGCGAGGACGATCTGCTCGAATTCGGCGCCGAAGCGGGCGGCGATGTTGCGCGGGTCGGGGACGCGCTTGCGGTCGGCGATCAGGCCAAACTGCACCTGCCCGTTGTAGCTCAGGATGCTGATCCCGAGGCCGATGCCTCCCGACTGCGGCACCCAGAACATCAGCTGGGAGATCCTGCTGCCGGCGGCGTAGAGCTGCGTCCGGGGTCCGGGGACGTTCGAAGCGACCAGTGTCGCCTTGCTCGAGAGCAGGTCGACGGCCAGTCTCTGCGCCCCCTCGCCGAGTACCCCGAGGGTGGCCATGAGGCCCAGCATCAGTGCCGGCTGGTAACTGGTCTTGAGTCCTGCCATCGATTCGCTCACGGCGCGGACCCGCGCCAGCGGATCGCGGATCCCGACCGGCAGTTCGAGGAACACGAGCCCGAACTCATTGCCGAGGCCGATGCTCTCCCCGGGGTCGCGCAGGTTGACCGGCACGGTCGCGCGCAGTACGAGGCCGTCGGTGTCCTCGCCCAGTTCACGCAGGTAGCTGCCGAGCGCGCCGGCGGCGGCGGCCATCAGCACGTCGTTGATGGTACAGCCCAGCGCATGTGCGACCGTGCGGACCTCGGGCAGCGGCAGCTGCTCGCCCCAGGCCGCCAGTTTGCGCGTGCCGAGGGTGCCCTTGAACCGCACCATCGGGTCGTCCGGCAGGGAGGCCACTCGCAGCATTTCGAGCCCGGCGCCAAGCGCGTGGCGCGCCAGCTCAGCGGCGTGGTCCGGGTGGCGTGCCGTCTCGGCCACCCGGCCGAGCCAGTCAGCGCCGTCCGCCAGCGCCCGCTGTACGAGCGCAGCACCCGGGATCGGCAGCTGGCCCATCGCTGCGCCCAGCCCGCCCTTGCGTGGCCGCCAGGGCCGTGCGGCCGCGGGCGCGGCTGGTTCCGGCTGGGGCGGTGGATCGCGTTCCGTGTCGGTCAGCGACAGCAGCACGCGGGTGAGCGCGATGCCGTCGGCGTAGCAGTGATGAATGCGCATGACAACCGCGGCGCCGGCCGCATAGTTTTCCACGAGCTGGAACTGCCACAACGGGCGGCGCGGGTCGAGCTTCGCGCCCGCGAGGTCGGATACCAGAGCCTCGAGCTCGTACTTGCCAGCGGGCTCGGGCAGCGCCACGCGGCGTACGTGGCTGTCGAGGTCGAACTCGTGATCGAGCTCCCAGGCGGCGCCGACGCCGTCGTCGACCGGCCGCTGGCGGAACCGCGTGTAGCGGAGGAACCGCTCGGCGATCAGCTGGCGGAAGCGCGCGAAGTCGAGCGGCTCGTCGAGGATCCACACCCCGACGATCATCATCAGGTTGGTCGGGCGGTCCATGCGCAGCCACGCGGTATCCACCGCGGACATGCGCTCTCGGTCGGCGGCCATATGAGGCTCTGGAGCGGTGGGCTATGCTTACCGGGGAACTATAACAGTCCGGGCGCGGTGGATGCGCCCGCGGCGCTTGCGGGAATCAACCGGCATTCGGGCCCCGTCGGGGTCCCGTCCAGGGGAGCAGACAATGACGTACTTCGTCACCGGTGCGACCGGCTTCATCGGGCATCACCTCGTCGAGCGGCTGCTGGACAGGACCGGCATGGTCTACGTGCTGGTGCGCCCGCAGTCGAAGGAGAAGTTCAGCGCCATCAAGGCCCGCTGGGGCCGGCGTGCCCGGCGCGTCGTGCCGATCTACGGCGACCTCGCCGAGCCCCACCTCGGCGTGTCCATGGCCGACCGGCGTCGCCTCAAGGGCAAGATCAGGCACCTGTTCCACCTGGCGGCGATCTACGACCTGAAGGCCGGCGCCGAGGAGCAGGAGGAAGCCAATGTCCTCGGCACCGATCACGCGATCCAGTTCGCGGCGACCGTCAAAGCGGGCTGCTTCCATCTCGTCAGTTCCATCGCCGCCGCGGGACAGTATCGCGGCACGTTCCGCGAGGACATGTTCGAGGAGGCGACCGGGCTCACGCACCCGTACTTCCGCACGAAGCACGAGTCCGAGGCGCTGGTTCGCAAGCGCTGCAAGGGGGCCTGGCGTGTCTACCGGCCCGGCATCGTGGTCGGCCACTCTGAGACCGGCGAGATCGACAAGATCGACGGTCCCTACTACTTCTTCAAGATGATCCAGAAGCTGCGCCAGTCGCTTCCGGCCTGGTTCCCGCTGGTGGGCTTCGAGGGCGGGTACATCAACATCGTGCCGGTCGACTTCGTCGCCACGGCGCTCGACCACCTGGCGCACCTCGAGGGGCATGACGGGGAGTGCTTCCACCTGACGGACCCGCGCCCGCGCCGGGTGGGCGAGGTACTCAACATGTTCGCCCGCTCGGGCCATGCGCCGACCATGGCGTTCCGCCTCGACCCGAAGCTGTTCGAGTTCATCCCCAGCGGAGTCACACGCTCGCTGACGGAGTACAGGCCGCTGCAGCAGGTGATCGACACGATCCTCAGGGACCTGCAGGTTCCGAAGGACGTGCTGCGCTTCGCGAACTGGCAGACCCGTTTCGACTGCACCCGGTCCCAGCGGCTGCTGGAGGAAGCCGGCATCCGCGTGCCCCCGCTCGAAGACTACGCGTGGAGGCTGTGGGACTACTGGGAGCGACACCTCGATCCCGACCTGTCGCTCGACCGCAGCCTCTCCGGCGCCGTGCGCGGCAAGGTGGTCGTGATCACCGGCGGATCCTCCGGCATCGGGCTCGCCGCCGCCGAGCGCTGCGTGTCCGCGGGTGCCCGAGTCATCATTGTCGCCCGCGACCCCGAGAAGCTCGAGGCGGCCCGGGCACAGCTCGCGGATCGCGGCGAGGTGCACACCTATGCCTGTGACATCGCCGATTACGCGGCCTGCGACGGGTTCGCGAAGGCGATCCTCGACCAGTTCGGCGCGGTGGACGTCCTGGTCAACAACGCCGGCCGGTCGATCCGCCGGTCGATCGACCTGTCCTACGACCGCTTCCACGACTTCGAGCGCACCATGCAGCTCAACTACTTTGCCGCGATCCGGCTGACGATGGCGCTGCTGCCATCCATGCTGGAGCGCGGCAACGGGCACGTGGTCAACATCTCGTCGATCGGCGTGCTGTCGAACGCGCCACGATTCTCCGGCTACGTCGCCTCGAAGGCGGCGCTCGAGGCGTGGACCCGCTGCGCGGCGGCGGAATTCGCCGATCGCGGCGTGACCTTCACCATCATCAACATGCCGCTCGTGCGCACGCCGATGATCGCGCCGACCAAGATCTACGACCAGATGCCGGTTGCCACCCCGGACGAGGCGGCCGACATGGTCGTGGAGGCCATCATTGCCCGGCCGAAGCGCATCGCCACGCGCCTCGGGCTGTTCTCGGAGGTGTTCTATCTGGCGGCCCCGCGCATATCCGAGGTCGTGATGAACACCGCGTACAAGATGTTCCCCGATTCCTCGGCCGCCAAGGGCGCGGTCCAGGACAAGCCGAAGGACTCCAGGCCGACGCCCGAGGCAGCCATCTTCGCGTCCCTGCTGCGCGGCGTGCACTGGTAGGCGATAATCGCGCGCCGGCGGCGGCCGGGAGGGAGACCCGGGCGCCGCCGCTTGCTTGTTTCCCCCGTTCCCGGCCGCAAGCTGCGGCCGGTAGATTCTGCGCGCCGCGCGACCCGACGGTGCCGCCAGCCAGACGCGAGGACCCGATGAGCCGTTCAATCCTTTCGCCCCTCGTCGCGACGCTTGCCTGCGTGCCCACCGCCGGGCTCGGCAGCGAGGCCTCGGCCCCGGCCACGGGGCAGGACGTTGCGCCACAGGCGCGGCTCGAGGAGATCCTGGTGACCGCGCAGAAGCGCAGCGAGAACCTGCAGCGGACCCCGGCAGCGATCACGGCGATCACGGGCGACGCGCTGGTGATGGCCGGCGCGACCGACATCCGGGCGGCCCAGAACCTGGTGCCCTCGGTGCGCTTCCAGGCCGAGAACGCCTCGACCGAGATCTACATCCGCGGCGTCGGCTCTACCCTCGACCTGCCGAACATCGAGCCGCCGACCGCGTTCAACTTCAATGGGGTCTACATCCCGCGGGAGGGCACGAGCGTCGGCCTGCTCGACATCGCGCAGGTCGAGGTGCTCCCCGGACCCCAGGGCACCCTCTACGGCCGTGCCGCACTCGGCGGTGCGGTGAACGTCGAGTTCAACCGGCCGGGGCAGGACCGTGCCTCGGAGGCCGTGGTGGAGGCGGGCAGTCATTCCCTGTTTCACGCCTCCGCCGCTCAGAACCTGCCGCTGAACGACACGCTGGCCTTCCGCATCGCCGGCGACTACATCAGCCACGACGGTTACCAGGAGACCGGTGCCGACTCAAAGGACGACTACGCGCTGCGTCTCTCCGGGCTCTATGAGCCAAACGACGATCTCTCGGTATACGCCTGGGCGCACGGCGGCCAGAAGAACGGCCGGTCGCCCAACCTCGTGCGCCGCGGCTACAACGGCGGCACCTTCGATGGCGACCCGACCGCCTTCAATACCGGCGATCCCTGGAACGACGTCATCACCGCGACCGCGCCCGATGCCGGGAAGCAGGACTACGACAACCTCGTCGTCGGCGGGCGGTTCGACTGGGACTTCGGCGCGGCGACGCTGACCTACATCCCCTCGTACTTCTACCTCGACTGGGCCGCCGACTACTGGCTCGAGGACCGGGCCTCTTTCCTGTCGGCGCACTACAACCAGACGACGCACGAGCTGCGCCTCGCCGGGATGGCGGGCGACCGGTGGACGTGGCTCGCGGGTGCCTATGCGTACAGTGTCACCAACGACGGCCAGTTCATCGCAGGTGGGTTCCCGCTCGCGGACATCAGCCGCAATCACCTCGAGGGTCTCGCGGGCTTCGGCGAGGCGACGTACCGGGCCACCGACCGGCTGCGCCTGACGATCGGCGGCCGGTACAGCCGGGACGAGCGCGAGGGCCGTGGGACGACGGCCTTCGGGGAGGCGTACGAGGCGAGCCCCGACTACGACCGCCTGGACTGGAAGCTCGGCGCAGACTGGGACGTCGGCGCCGGCACGATGGTCTACGCGACGATACAGACCGGCTACCAGCCCGGCACTTACAACCTCTTCCCGGCGACCGAGACGCAGGACAACGTGCTGGACGAGGCCAACCTGACGGCCTACACGGCGGGGCTGAAGAGCCGCTGGCTGGATGGCCGCCTGCAGTTGAATGACGAGGTCTTCTTCTACGACTACCGCGACCTGCTGGTGCAGTCGTTCAACTTCAACACGGCGATCCTGACCCAGTTCAACGCCGAAAGGACCGAGATCTACGGCAACCAGCTCGACCTGCTGTTCCAGGCGACGGACGCGGGCCGGCTGGGCCTGTCGGTCGGCTACCTGCACGCGCGCTACGAGGAGTTCGTCGTCCCGCCGGGCATCAACATCGGCTCGGATAACCGCGACTTCGCCGGCTACCAGCTGCAGTACGCGCCGGACTGGACGGTGTCGGCGTCCTACCAGCACGACTTCCGTGCGGGGAGCGGGTTCCTGCGCGCCCGGGCCGCGACGCGCTATGAGAGCGCCTTCTGGGGAACCTTCGCCCACGATCGCGGCACGGAGCAGGAGTCCTACTTCAAGTCGGACGCCTCGCTCACCTACTTCACGGACGACGGGCGCTGGAGCCTGGGCGCGTGGATCAGGAACATCGAGAACGAGGCGGTGCTGGCGGCCACCACGACCGGCCAGGAGGGCCCGTACGCTGATGCCTTCATCGAGGCGCCGCGAACCTACGGGCTGCGCGTGACGTTCTCGCTGTGAGGCGAAACAGGACGCCGCCACGCTGGCTGCGTGGCGGCGGGGGTGTCAAGATGGTGCCCAGGAGAGGACTCGAACCTCCACGCCTCGCGGCACTAATACCTGAAACTAGCGCGTCTACCAATTCCGCCACCTGGGCACAGGTTGCGGCCGGGGCTGTCCCCGGCGAGGGCAGCGAAATCTACGCACGCGGCCCGCTGTTGTCAAATCAGGACTTCCCATGAAAAAACGCTCACGCTGGCAAGACCGTGACCCGCGTTTCGGCGAGGAGTCGGGGCGCTACGACAAGCCGATCCCGAGCCGCGACTTCATCCTGCAGACGCTGGGCGAGGCCCGCCAGCCGGTTGGATACGAGGCGCTGTGCGGCCTGCTCGGCGTACACGACCGGGAGACCCGGGCGGCGCTGACCAAGCGGCTCGGCGCCATGGCCCGGGACGGCCAGCTGCTGGTGAACCGCGCCGAGGAGTACTGCCTGCTCGAGCGGCTGCCGCTGCTCATCGGCACCGTCAGCGGCCACCGGGACGGCTTCGGCTTTCTTTCGCCCGAGGACGGCGGCGACGACATCTTCCTGCCGTACCGGCAGATGCGGCAGATCATGCACGGCGATCGCATCGCCGTGCGCGTGGCCGGCACCGATGCGCGGGGACGCCGCGAGGGAGCGCTGGTCGAGGTGCTGGAGCGGCGGACCCGGCAGGTGGCCGGCCGGTTCTCGTTCGAGGCCGGCGTCGGTTTTGTCGAGCCGGATAACCGGCGCATCCAGCACAGGATCGTGATCCCCGCCAGCGCGCGCGGCGGCGCGCAGTCGGGCGACCTCGTGGTCGCGGAAATCGTCGAGCCGCCGACCGCGCACGCCGACCCGGTCGGCCGGGTCACGCGCGTGCTGCCCGCGGGGTGCGCCGCGGACACCGCGATCGAGCTCGCGGTGGCGGCCCACGGGCTGTCGCACGAGTTCCCCGCAGCCGCCCTGAGGGAGGCGCGGAAGTACGGCAAGGAGGTCCCGCCGACGGCAGCCGCCGCGCGGGTAGACGTGCGCGACCTGCCGCTCGTGACCATCGACGGCGAGGACGCGCGCGACTTCGACGACGCGGTCTACGCGGAGGAGACGAAGGGCGGCTTCCGGCTGATGGTGGCCATCGCCGACGTCAGCCACTACGTGGCACCCGGCACGGCGCTCGACCTCGAGGCGCGCGAGCGCGCGACCTCGGTCTACTTCCCGGGCCGCGTGATCCCGATGCTGCCTGAGCAGTTGTCCAATCACCTGTGCTCGCTGATGCCGCGGGTCGACCGGCTGTGCATGGTCTGCGACATGACGGTGTCGCGCGAGGGCCGGGTGACGCGCACCAGGTTCTACGAGGGCCTGATGCGCTCGGTCGAGCGCCTGACCTACACCGCGGTCGCCAGGGCGCTGGTGGAGGGCGATGCGACGACCCGCGCCGCGCTCGCGCCGGTGCTGCCGGTGCTCGAGACGCTTCACGAGGTCTACCGCGCGCTGCGGCTGCGCCGCGAGGCGCGCGGGGCGCTCGATTTCGAGGCTCCGGAGATGAAGGTGCTCGTCGACGAGGAGGGCAAGGTGACCGACATCCGTGCCTACCCGCGCAACGACGCTCATCGCCTGATCGAGGAGTGCATGATCGCGGCGAACGTCGAGGCGGCGAGGTTCCTCAAGAAGCACGGGATGCCGGCGCTCTTCCGCATCCATGGCCAGCCCGAGGAGGAACGCATCGTCGACCTCAAGCGGTTCCTGGCGATGCGCGGCGTCCTGCTCGAGACCGGCCACGAACTCGAGCCAGCCCGCCTGCAGAAGGTGCTGAAGCAGGTCGCCGACAGGCCGGACGCGGCGGTGCTCGAGAACGCGATCGTGCGCTCCCTGCCGCAGGCGCTGTACCAGCCGCTCAACATCGGCCACTTCGGGCTGGCGTTGACCGAGTACGTTCACTTCACCTCGCCGATCCGCCGTTACCCGGACCTGCTGGTGCACCGCGCAATCCGCCATGCGCTCGCCGGCGGGACCGTGGAGGACTTCGTGCACCCGGCGCGGGAGATGGAGGTGCTCGGGCAGGAATGCTCGCTGCGCGAGCGCAAGGCCGACGAGGCGGCACGCTCCGTGGTCGCGTTCCTCAAGTGCGAGTTCATGAAGGACCGCGTCGGCGAGGAGTTCGACGCCGTCGCCACCGGCGTGACCGACTTCGGCATCTTCGTCCAGCTGCGGGCGTGGCAGGTCGATGGCCTCGTCCACGTTACGTCGCTGCCCAAGGACTACTTCCGCTTCCACGAGGCGGACCGAACGCTCGTAGGGGAGCGCACGGGGCAGCGCTTCTCGATCGGCGATGGACTGCGCGTTCGCCTCACGCGGGTCGATTCCGCCGAGCGGAAGATCGACTTCGAGCTGGTCGACAAGGTGGCCGGCGCCTTCCACCCGCGTCGCGCCCGCCGCACGGGGAGGCGCTCGTGAGCGACTCGGTCGCCTACGGGCTGCACGCTGTCAGGGCATTGCTCGAGCGCCAGCCGGAGCGGGTGCGGAAGCTGTGGCTGCAGGCTGGACGCGACGATACACGGCTCGCGCAGGTCAGGACCTTGGCCCAGGAACACGGCATCCGGGTCGGGACGCGGCCGGCCGTCGAACTCGACCGGCTGGCCGGGCAGGGCGTGCACCAGGGCTGTGTGGCCGAGATCGGCCCGGCACCGCAGCAGGGCGAGGGTGACCTCGACGACATCGTCCGCGACGCGGGCGACAGGACGCTGCTGCTGGTACTCGACGGAGTGCAGGACCCGCACAACCTCGGAGCCTGCCTGAGGACCGCGGACGCGGCGGGCGCGCAGGCTGTCATCGCGCCGCGGGACCGGGCGGCCGGCCTCACCGCGGCGGTGCGAAAGGTGGCCGCGGGCGCGGCCGAGACAGTGCCCTTCGTCCAGGTCACGAATCTGGCGCGGACCCTGAGGCGGCTCAAGGAACTCGGGGTCTGGATCGTCGGGACGGCCGGCATGGCCGAGCAGGACCTGTACCGGACAGACCTCAAGGGACCGCTGGCCATCGTCATGGGCGCGGAGGGTTCGGGCCTCAGGCGGCTGACGCGTGAGGCCTGCGACTTCACGGTCAAACTGCCGATGCACGGGACCGTGGCGTCCCTGAACGTGGCCGTCGCCACCGGGATCGTCCTGTACGAAGCCCTCCGCCAGCGTGGCTGACCGGGGTCGAGGCGGCGGCGTGGCCACGTCTGGAGGTCCTGCCAGCACAGGCGGGGGGTAGGCCAGGGTTCCCGCGGGCAGGCGACTCCTGCCGTTCGGAGCGGCCGCGAGGCAGCACCGGGCGACAGCGCGCGCCGGGGTCCTCGGGGGTCGCTGGCACCTGTGGTCGAGCCGCCCGGGGACGCGCGACGATCTGCAGTTGCGGAATTCGAGTGATTCCGCTACCTTACGCACCCTTTTCGCGTGCCCCCGGGGCACGCTTCTCCTTGCCTCACCGCGCTGCGTCCCGCGGGAGGCAAACCCGCAAGGAGGACAAGAGATGCGCCATTACGAGATCGTCTTTCTCGTTCATCCCGATCAGAGTGAACAGGTGCCGGCCATGGTCGAGCGCTACCGCGGCATGATTGCCGCCGGCGGCGGCCAGGTCCACCGGCTGGAGGACTGGGGGCGGCGTCAGCTGGCCTTCCCGATCTCCAAGGTTCACAAGGCCCACTACGTGCTCATGAACGTCGAGTGCGACGGCAAGGTGCTCGACGAGATCGTCGACGCGTTCCGCTTCAGCGACGCCGTGCTGCGCCACCTCGTCGTCAAGATGGAACGTGCGGTCACCGAGCCCTCGCCGATGGCGAAATCCTCGGAGGACAAGGAGCGTGGCGACCGCGATGACCGCGGCGATCGCGGCGATCGCGATGACCGCGGCGACCGCGGCGATCGCGGCGATCGCGGTGATCGTGGCGATCGCGGTGATCGTGGCGATCGCGGTGATCGCGACCGGCGCGACGAGCCGGATTCCTTTGCCGGCGCAGACTGATCGGAGTACAGGGCAATGTCACGTTTCTTCCGTCGCAAGAAGTATTGCAAGTTCACGGCCGAGGGCACCGACCAGATCGACTACAAGGATCTGGCGACGCTCAAGGGCTACATCACCGAAACCGGCAAGATCGTGCCGAGCCGCATTACCGGCACGCGCTCGTTCTACCAGCGCCAGCTGGCGGTGGCGGTCAAGCGCGCCCGGTACCTCGCGCTGCTGCCGTATACCGACCAGCACTGAGGCCCTCCGGCGGCCCCGGGGCCGCGGCGCGCTCATGAAGAGACTTGCCGAGTGGCTGACGGCACGGCCCGCGCGAGGCTTCCTCGGCGCGATGATCCTGGCCGTCCTGGCGTTGGTCGCACTGCCGGTGCTGGCCTGGATCCCGGCCGCCGTAGTGGTGCTCGTGCTGCTGGCGACCAGCTCAACGGCCGCGGTGATCGCGGCGCTCGGGGCGGCGCTGCCGATCGCCTGGGGCTTCTCGCCCACGATCGGGCTGCCCGGAGGCGTTGCGCTCGCGGCGGCAGTGCTGGCGCCGCCCTATGTCGCCGGCACGGCGCTTGTCTCGAGCCGGAGCCTGAGCTTCGCGTTCCAGGCGGCCACACTCGTGGCCTGCGGGCTGGTGCTGCTGGTGCGACTCGTGCTCGGCGACCCGATGGGCGTGCTGATGCCAATGATCGACGCATTGTTGCCGGCGCTCGAGGAGACTGCCCGGGTGCTGGCCCGCCTGGGTGTGGAGCGGACGCCGGAGGAGATCGGCGAGGCCAGCGCGCGCGTTGCGTGGGCGACGGGCGCCTGGATGCTGCTGCTGCACACGATGATGTCGCTGTTTGCCGGGCTGTGGGCGTTCTCCGCGATGCGTGAGCCAGGGTTGTTTGGCCGGCAGTTCCGGGAGATGAGGCTCGGGACGCTGGCAGCATGGGCCGCTGCCGCGGCGCTGGCCGCAAGCTTCGTCACGCAGCTGGTGTCCGGGCAGGCGTGGCGGCCGGCCGAGGACGTACTGTTCGTCCTGGCAGGGGCGTTCCTGCTCCAGGCGCTCGCAGTGGTCCACGGACTGCGGGGCGCCGGCACGATCGGGCCCGCCCTCGTCGCGGTGGCCTACGGCGCGTTGCTGCTGGCGCCGATGGCGCTGGTGGGCTTCGGCTTTGCGGACACCTGGGTCCGGTTTCGTGAGAGGTTCGGCGCCGGCCGCGGGCCGTCGCAGGGTTGAGCGGGGTGCGTTCCCGCGTGGGGACGCTCGCTCGCTCGTGTGCTCAATATGAAGTTCTGAAAACGGTGCAATCATGGAAGTGATCCTCCTGCAGAAGGTCGCCAAGCTCGGCAACATCGGCGACCGGGTGAAGGTCAAGTCGGGCTTCGGCCGCAACTACCTGCTGCCGAGCGGCAAGGCGACGCTCGCGACGGCCGAACACATCGCGGCCTTCGAGGCCCGCCGTGCCGACCTCGAGGTGAAGGCCGCCAACGAGCTGACGGACGCGCAGTCGCGCGCGGTGAAGCTCGAGGGCTTCGCGCTCACCGTCACCGCAAAGGCGGGCAACGAGGGCAAGCTCTTCGGCTCCATCGGCACGGCCGACATCGCCGAGGCCTGCCAGAAGGCCGGCCACCGGGTCGAGCGTTCCGAGGTTCGGCTGCCCGGCGGACCGCTGCGCATGGTCGGGGAGCACATCGTGACGCTGCACCTGCACGCCGACGTGGACGTGACGGTGCCCGTGACCGTAGTTGCCGAGGAGTAAACTTCCCGGCAGGGCGGGCCCCGCGGCCCGCACGGGTTCGCCCATGGCACTGGCTCCATCACGGCCTCGCAGCGTGGATCGCAGCGGCACCGACGCGATCCGCACCCCGCCTCATTCGGTCGAGGCCGAGCAGGCCGTGCTCGGCGGGCTGATGCTCGACTCCAACGCCTGGGACGCGGTCGCCGACATCGTATCGGCGTCCGACTTCTACCGGCGGGACCACCGGCTGATCTTCGAGGCCGTCGCCGAGGTCGTGGAGCGCCGCGGGCCCTGCGACGCCGTCACGGTGTCCGAGCACCTCGAGCGCAAGGGTCTCGCCGAGGAGACCGGCGGGCTCGCGTACCTCGGGACGCTCGCGCGGGACACCCCGAGCGCCGCCAACGTGCGCACCTATGCCGAGATCGTGCGCGAGCGGGCCATCCTGCGGCAGCTGATCGAGGCCGGCGGGCAGATTGCCTCGTCGGTCTTCGAGAGCAGCGGCCGGCCGGCGACGGAACTGGTCGACGAGGCGGAGCGGCTGGTGTTCGACATCGCCGAGCGTGGTAGCCGTTCGCGCGCAGGTTTCCAGTCCGTCAAGGAGATCCTGCCCGCGACGGTGGATCGCCTGGACGCGCTGCACCAGTCCCCCGGCAAGCTGACCGGCGTGGCGACCGGATTCGCTGAGCTGGACCGGATGACGACCGGACTGCAGCCAGGCGACCTGATCGTCATCGCCGGGCGCCCCTCGATGGGCAAGACGACGCTCGCAATCAACATCGCGGAGAACGCGGCGATCGGCCAGCGCGTGCCGTCGGCCGTGTTCTCGATGGAAATGTCGGGCGAGCAGCTCACGCTGCGCATGATCTCCTCGCTCGGCCGCGTCAACCAGAGCCACCTGCGCACCGGCCAGTGTTCCGACGAGGACTGGTCGCGCATCAACGGAGCGATTGCGCAGCTGTCCGAGGCGCCGCTCTACGTGGACGAGACGCCCTCGCTCACGCCTACCGAGGTGCGCGCGCGCGCGCGGCGGCTGAAGCGCGAGAAGGGCATCGGCCTGATCGTCGTGGACTACCTGCAGCTGATGCAGGTGCACGGCACGAAGGAGAACCGTGCGACGGAGATCTCCGAAATCTCCCGTGGCCTGAAGGCGCTCGCCAAGGAGCTGCAGGTGCCGGTGATTGCGCTGTCGCAGCTGAATCGCAGCGTCGAGCAGCGCACCGAGAAGAAGCCGGTGATGTCGGACCTGAGGGAGTCCGGCGCGATCGAGCAGGACGCGGACCTGATCATGATGATCTACCGCGAGGAAGTGTACGAGCCCAACACGACCCGCAAGGGCATCGCCGACATCATCATTGCCAAGCAGCGGAACGGCCCCGTCGGCGAGGTCCACCTGACGTTCCTCGGCGAGTACACGCGCTTCGAGAACCTGGTGGCCGAGTCCTACGGCGAGGGCGTGTTCTGAGCGACGCATGACGCCCGTCATCCGCGCCATCGTCGACACCGCCGCGCTGCGTCACAACCTGTCGCGAGTGCGCGAGATGGCGCCGGCCACGCGCGTGCTCGCGGTGATCAAGGCCAACGCCTACGGGCACGGCATCGTGCCCACGGCTGTCGCGCTCGCGGGCGCCGACGGGTTCGCGGTCGCCCGCCTCGAGGAGGGTGTGGCATTGCGGGCGGCGGGCCTCAGGCACCGCGTGGTGCTGCTCGAGGGCGTGTTCAGCCCCGACCAGCTGCAGCTGGCCCTCCACCACGATTTCGACATCATGGTCCACGAGCCCGAGCAGATCGGCCTGCTCGAGGCGCAACCCGGCGACCGCAGGGTACGGGTCTGGTTCAAGATCGACAGCGGGATGAACCGGCTCGGGTTCAAGCCCGGGCAGGTCCCGGCGGCGCTCGCGCGCCTCGATGCCTGCTCGGCGGTGGCGAAGCCGCTGACGCTCGTCACGCACCTGGCCAGCGCCGACGACCGCGACGACGAGGCCACGCGCGAGCAGATCGCCCTGTTCAATCGGCTCACCGCCGGCGTTCCAGGCGAGCGCAGCATCGCGAACTCGGCGGCCCTGATCGGCTGCCCGGAGGCGCGTGTGGGCTGGGTCCGGCCGGGTCTCATGCTCTATGGCGTGTCGCCGTTCCCCGACGGGACCGGCGAGTCGCTCGGGTTGCGGCCGGCAATGACCCTCGCGACGCGCGTCATCGCGGTCAAGCGGCTCGAGGCGGGGGAGCGGGTCGGTTACGGTGGCGCGTGGCGGGCGCCGCGGGCCACCCTGCTCGCGATTGCTGCCGCGGGTTACGGCGACGGTTACCCGCGGAACACGGCCTCGGGAACGCCCGTGCTGGTCGCGGGCCGCCGCGCGTCGCTCGTCGGCCGCGTCTCGATGGACATGATCGCGGTCGACGTCACGGACCTGCCCCCGGTGGCGGTCGGCGACGAGGTCGTGCTGTGGGGCCCCGGGGCGCCTGTCGAGGACGTCGCCCGGGCGGCCGGTACGATCCCCTACGAGCTCATCTGCGGCGTCAGCCAGCGCGTGCACCTCGACGTGCGCTGAGCCGTCTTCGATTCCCCCTGCGACCCCCTGGAGGACTGAAATGGCAGCAGAACTCGGCTTCGAAGCGATCCTGCCGCTGCCCTTCGATGCGGCGATCGAGCGCGTGACGGAGGCCCTAAGGTCAGAGGGGTTCGGCGTGCTGACGCGGATCGACGTCCATGACACGCTCAGGAAGAAGATCGGCGTGGACTTCCGCCCTTACGCCATTCTCGGCGCCTGCAACCCGCAGCTCGCGCACCAGGCGCTGTCCGCACGGGCGGAGGTGGGGCTGATGCTGCCCTGCAACGTCACGGTTGAGGCGGCGGGCGAGGACCGCAGCCTGGTGCGGATCGCCGACCCCGGGATGATGATGACCGTCGGCGACCTGGAGGGCGTCGAGGCCCTGCAGAGAGTCGGCGCCGAGGCGCGCGAGCGGCTGCTGCGCGTGGCGAACGCCCTGCGCGCGGACTGAACACGCGGCACCCCGGCCCGAACCCCGCAGGAGCTCAGGCGAGGAAGAACCCCATCTTCACGCCCGCCAGCGTGATGACGTCGTTGTCCGCGAGTCGCCGCGCCTGCGGCCCGATCGATTCGCCGTTCACCATCGGATACTCGCCCGGCTTGGCACTTTCAACGTGCACGATCGTATAGCCGTCGGCACGTCGCGCGATGGCGGCCACCTGGATGCCCGGCCTGCCGAGCGTCGTGAGCGCCTTGCTGAGCTCGAGCTCCCGGCCGGCGAACTGGCCTGAAAGCACCTGGAGCTTGGCCGACGGGAGCGGGCGCGTTCCGGGCGCCAGTGTCGCGATATGGCTGCGGGCAGCTGCTGCTGCCGCGGCCGTAGCAGCGGATGGGGGCGGGGGCGCGGCCGGGGTTCGTGTCACGGCTGGCGCCGGGGCGGCCGGCGCTGCGGGCGGCGGCGCGGCCTGGGCGGCAGGTGCCGGCGCCGCCGGGGCGGCCGGCGGTGCAGCGGCCGGGGCCATGGTCGCCCGCAGCCGGTCCTCGCTGACCGAGCTGGGGTGGATGACCATGGTCTTCTCGAACTCGTCCTGCACGGCGCCTTCGACCTGGCTGTCCACGAAGCGCAGGTGATGCTGGCCGATCGTGATGACGTCGCCGTGCTGCAGCGCGTGCTTCTTGATCAGCTTGCCGTTGACGTACGTCCCGTTGGTGCTGTTGAGATCCTCGAGGAACGAGTCGTTGAGGATGTTTATGACCAGGGCGTGATGGCCGCTGACCGCGGGATTGTCCACGCGGACATCGTTGTCGGGCAGGCGACCAAGGGTGTAACGCTCCTTGGTCATGTTGTACTCCGCCATCACGTGGCCGTCGAGACTGAGAATCAAGCGAGCCATATTGTTCCTCGTCGCCGGTTAGCCGAACCAGCCCAGTATTCTGTCAAGTATGCCTCTTCTCGCCGGGAACGGCTCGGTCACCTGGGCCAGGATGACCGAAATGTTGTCCCGCCCCCCATTGTCATTGGCCAACTGCACCAGCTGCTTGGCCACCGTTTCAAGATTAGTGCCGAACGTACTGATTGTTAAGTGTATATCTTCATCCTCGACCATGTCAGTCAGGCCGTCGGAGCAAAGGACCAGGCAATCCCCCCGGAATACCGGGTGCTCCTTGACGTCGACCTCGACCGTGGGTTCGACGCCCAGGGCGCGGGTCACGTAGTTCTTGTTGGTGACCCGCTGCGCCTCCTCGGGCGTGTAGAACCCCCGGTCAACCAGTTCCTGCAGCAGGGAATGGTCCAGCGTGACCTGCTCGAAGCGCTCGGCCCGCAGGCGGTACATCCGCGAGTCGCCCACGTGCGCGACGATGACCCGGTTGTCGTAGAAGAGGGCGGCGACGACTGTCGTGCCCATGCCCTCGCACTTTTCCTGGGTCTTCGAGGTCTGGTGAATGATCTTGTTGGCCCGGGCGATCGCATCGCGGAGGATGATTCCGGGCCGACTGAGCCCGGAGGTCTTGTCCACACCGGCGAGGTCCTGCATCGCGTAGGCCTCGCGGACAAGGTTCATGATCGTCTTCACGGCGATGCCGCTCGCGACCTCGCCGGCGTTGTATCCGCCCATGCCGTCGGCCAGGACGAACAACCCGATCTCGCCGTCCCAGGCAATCGCGTCCTCGTTGTGCTCGCGGACCCGCCCCGTGTCGGTCATGCCGACCGACCGGAGCTTGCCCTTGAGAGAAACGTAGCGGCCCATCTCAGCGCAGCCCCGCGTCGATTTCCAGGGCACAATCATGCAGCGCCTGCGCCATGGTCGCGGCAGACTCGAAGCGGTCCGCGGGATCCTTCTCGAGGGCGCGGTCGAGCGCTGCGCCCAGCGTGACCGGCAGCTCGGGTCGGATGGTCCTGAGCGGCGGGTGCGGCTGGGTGGCGATCGCGGCCATCAGGCCCGGCATCGAGTCGGATCGGAACGGCAGCTGCGCAGTCAGCAGCTGGAACAGCGAGACGCCGAGCGAGAACAGGTCCGACAGTCCGGTCACCGCTCGCCCGTCGAATTGTTCGGGCGCCATGTACGACGGGGAGCCGAGCATCACGCCCGTGCGCGTCGCGTGGCTGTCGGCGAAGCGGGCGACGCCGAAATCCATGATGCGAATGCGGCGACTGCGCTGGTCGTAGATGATGTTGGCCGGCTTGATGTCGCGGTGCACGACGCCCCGCTGGTGCGCAAACTGCAGCGCGTCGGCCACGCGGGCGGACATCTCCGTTGCCATCCTGGGCGGCAGCAGGCGTCCTTCGTAGGTGTGGGTGCCGAGGCTGACGCCCTCGACGAATTCCATTGCCAGGAACACGCGGCCGTCATGCTCGCCCGCCTCGTACACCTCGACGATGTCGGGGTGCTGGATGCGCAGGGCGGCCTCGGCCTCGCGGAGCAGGCGCAGCCGCGCCTCGTCGAGGCGGTCCTCGGGCCAGTCGTCGCCGAGCGAAAGCAGCTTGAGCGCCACGATTCGGCCGTCGCGCTCGTCGCGGGCCCGGTATACCGTCGCCATGGCGCCGCGTCCGAGTTCGCGTTCGATCCGGTACGAGGAGACCGCCTGCCCGGCCTTCAGCTGGGGTCGTCGCGGGACGCCGGAGCCTTCAGCCTCGACGGCCATCCCCAGCGGCCGCGGCAGCGGCGGCAACAGGCCGCTGGCGCTGTCCTCCCCTAGGGAGGCACCGCTTTCCGCACCGCCTTGCAGCCAACGGCCGAGGTGGGACGGTCCGGTCACGCCGGGAAACCGCTGAGTTCATCCGCCATCCGCGGATAATAGCCATCCCGCGTCACCGCAGGAACCATTGGCGCACGGTTTTCAATGCCTTGCGCGCGATTTCTTGAACCACGCCGCAGTCCGCGACGATCGCGTGATAGCATCCGCCACCCGCGCACGCCGATCACCCCATGGCCAAGTCCCGCACCGTCTTCGTGTGCTCCAGCTGCGGCAACGAGTCGCCGCGCTGGCAGGGACAGTGCCCGGCCTGCAACGAGTGGAACACGTTGAGCGCCTATCATGCGCCGCCGCAGGCCCAGCGGCGGGCGCGCCGGGCCGAGGCGGCCACTGCCGCGTCGCCTCTCGGCCTGTCCGAGGTCGTGGTGGACGATGCCGTCCGGCTGCCGACAGGCCTTGCCGAGTTCGACAGGGTGCTCGGCGGCGGGCTGGTTGTCGGCTCCGTGACGTTGATCGGGGGCGAGCCGGGCATCGGCAAGTCGACCCTCCTGCTCCAGTCGGGCGCGGCCATGGCGGGCCGGGTGCCCGTGCTGTATGCGACAGGCGAGGAATCCGTGCGGCAGGTCGGGCTGCGGGCGCAGCGTCTCGGCGTTGGCGGAACGGCGCTCAGGCTGCTTGCCGAGACCTCGGTCGAGCAGGTCGTGGCACAGGCGGAGGCATCCGGCGCCCGCGTGCTCATCGTCGATTCCATCCAGACCATGGCTGCCGATACGGTCGACACGGCCGCGGGGTCGGTCTCGCAGCTGCGCGAATGCGCCGCCCGCCTCGTCGCCTTCGCCAAGCGCAGCGGCACTGCCGTGCTGCTGATCGGACACGTCACCAAGGAAGGC
>Ga0316622_100000702_pt1 | contig 20325 bp, 13 predicted proteins | sample OWC_Aug_OW2_C1_D_FD_207646 | JGI IMG/M metagenome (GOLD analysis project Ga0316622, IMG submission 207646) | Wetland soil microbial communities from Old Woman Creek delta, Ohio, United States - OWC_Aug_OW2_C1_D5_C | ecosystem: Environmental > Terrestrial > Soil > Wetlands | place: USA: Ohio... | reverse complement strand
ATTCCGGGCCAGGCGCACCTCGCGGACGAACCACGCGCGCGGGCACATCCCGGGATTGCGGTGCACGTAGACCGGCGCACCGTCCTCGCCTGCCAGGGTGGCGAGCAGCGGGTAGCCCATCTCGGCGGCGGACGACTCGAGCACGAGGTACTGCACGTTGAGCATCGAGAGCACCGCCGGGCGGGTGATCGCGCCCGAGCGGATGAGGTCGTCGTAGCTGCGCAGCTTGGCCGGCTGGTAGCCGCCGATCGTCTCGAGCCCGAACGCGGCATAGCGATTCGACCCGAACTCGCGGCGGGTGAGCGGCGCGATGCGAAACGGCGGCTCGCCCTCCTTCAGGAAGCGGATCAAGGGATCCTCGCGCAGAATCGCCTCCGCGGCCGCGCGCGGCTGCGGATCGTAGAACTTCCGGTCGACGATCCAGAGATCGGCCGCGACGATCGCGACGAGGGCGACTCCGGCCGCCCAGGCGGGCATCGCGCCGCGCCGGCGCGCGACCACGACCGCGCCGGTCAGGACGACGAACAGGAGCCCCACGGCGACCGAGCCCCAGAGGACGTTCGCGCGCTCCGCGACCAGGGAAGCGAGGGCCCGGCCGGCCGGCTCGCCGCTCTTCACATACAGCCCCGCACCTCCCAACGCGCCCGCGATCGCCCGGCCGAAGACGAGCCACACGAGGAGCAGGCCGCCGAGGGCGAACGGCCAGAGAGGCAGGCCCCCCCATGCTCCCTTGCCGGCCGGCGGCGCGATCGTCTTTTTCCCGGCGCTCCGGCCGCGTGCTTCGCGCGCGTCTCCCTGCGCGCCGGAGGATGCGCGGGACGAAGGCGGTGCGAGGGAGGGCCGCGAGAAGAGCGCCGCCACGCCCTCGGCCGCGAGCATGCCCATGAAGAGCGGCAGGAGGGCGTAGATCATCGAGGGCACGCGGAAGCGGTTGAAGAAGGGCAGCGCCGCGTAGAGCGGCCCGAAGACGACCGGCAGATAGCGGCCGAAGCCGGCGAGCAGGATGAACCCGGATACGCCGAGGAGGATCCAACGGCGCCGGCCGCTTCCCCACACCAGGCCCGCGAGCGCGAGGGTGAGCACGCTCGCTCCGAAGTAGTGGGTCGATTGCGTGAAGGGGAGACGGCCCCAGTAGGCGTCTCCCGCGAGCCCGAACCAGCCGGGGAAGACGAAGGTGAGGATCTCCTCGGGCGGAAACGACCACGCGGTCGCGTACTCCCATCCGACGCCGCCGCCGCTCTCCCCTCCCAGTTCGGCGCCTCCGCCGCGGATCGAATGAGGGGTGTACTCGAGCACCGCCGCGTAGGGCTGCAGGACGAGCCCGGCGCCGAGGGCCACGGCGATCGCGGCGAGAGCGAGACCGTACGCGAGCCCCCGTCCGCGCCAGGCGGCCGGCCGGTCGAAGAGGAGGACGAGGAGCGCGTAGAGCCCGCCGAGGAGGAGCGTGTAGTAGCTGATCTGCGGATGGTTGTTCCAGAGTTGGAGTGCGATCGCCGAGGCGAGCAGCGCGGCCCCGGCCCATCCCCTGCGCCGCAAGAGGACCTCGATCGCGAGCAGGACGAGCGGCGCGAGGGCGAGGGCCTGCAGTTTCGTGCTATGTCCGGCCGCGACGAGGCCGAGGAAGTAGGGCGTCATGACGAAGGCGAGGCTTCCGCCGAGCGCGGCAAGGGGCGGCAGCCCGCGCAGGACGAGCAACCAATAGAGCGAGCCTGCGCCGAGGAGCAGGGAGAGGTAGTAGCGCATTCCCCGGCTCTCTTCGAAGGGCCGCCGCATCCAGCGGGTGAGGTCGAACGGGCTCGAGGGCGTGTGGATGAAGCTGCCGTAGGAGGGCATGCCGGAGAAGATGGCCGGGCACCAGAGAGGCGTGCCGTCCAGCTCCTCCGAGGCCTTCTCGGCCCACACGCCGAGCGGCAGGACGGCCTGAGTGTCGGGCGCGAGAGGTTCCTCGCCCTCGACCGCCATCTCCCAATAGAAGATCAGGGGAAGCAACACGAGGACGAGAATCGCGAGGAGATGGCCCGTCCGCCCGTGAAGGAAAGCCGTCGCGCCTCTCCCTGCTGAGATCCGATCCGCGGCCGGCAACCGTGCGCTTCGGCGCTCCCGGCTTTCGCGTTCATTCATGGCTTGCCCCGCTCCCTCCGGCGCGCCGCTTGCCGCCTGCCGTCCGCCGCGCTAGGATGCGTTCTCTGCTTCCGTCACGCGTGATCGACGATTGCGCGTTGCCTGGGCGCCCCGAGAACCGAATGCCAGGCAAGTGGATCAGCCTCGAGCGGTCAAGTCAAGCCGCGGCCGGACGAGGGCTCCGGCCGGCGAGAGGATGCGAGGGGGCCATGCGCCGCGTGCTCTTCGTCCTCTACTACTTCCCGCCGGCCGGCGGCGCCGGCGTGCAACGCGGTCTGAAATTCCTCCGCTACCTGCCCGAGTTCGGCTGGCACCCCACGGTCCTCACCGTCCGTTCGAACTCCGCCTTCCCAGTTCGGGACGAGACGCTCCTCGCCGAGGTTCCCGCCGGGCTGCCGGTCCACCGCACCCGCTGTCCCGAGCTCTACGGACTGTACCGCCGGGCGAGCGGACAGCGGCTAACGACCGACCTCGAGACGGCCAGCCAGTCGGCGGCCGAGGGGCGGCCCGTGCGGCGCCTGCTGCGCGCCATCCGGGCCGCCTCCTTCATCCCCGACGGCCGCATGCTCTGGAGGCCCTTTTCCATCCGCGAGGGGAAGAAGATCCTCGCTTCCGAACCCTACGATCTCATCTTCTCTTCCGGCCCTCCGTTCACGTGTCACTTGATCGGCCGCGATCTGCACCGGGCGAGTGGACTTCCCTGGGTGGCCGACTACCGCGACCCGTGGACGCAGGCGACCTTCTACCCCCGACGCCCGGCGTGGGCCCGGGCGATCGACCTCCGCCTGGAGGCCTCGTGCGTGCGCGAGGCGGCGTGCACGGTGACCGTCGGGGATGGCATGGCCGCGGAGATGCTGGCGCGCTATCCCCGTCTCGAGCGTTCCCGCGTCGCCGTCATCCCGAACGGCTATGACGAAGGAGATTTCGCCGCAGTCCCCGTCGAGCCCCCTCGAGAGCTGCGGATCACGCATTCCGGATCGCTCTTTCGCGGCCGCATCCCCTTCGCTTTCTTCGAAGCCCTGGCCGGCATGCTCGCGCGCGAGGGTGATTTCGCGCAGCGGCTGCGCCTCTGCTTCGCCGGGCGTATCGACGAGGAAGCGCGCGCGCTTCTCGCGAGCCCTCCCTTCGATCGCGTCTCCGAGCTGCCCGGCTACCTGCCGCACGCAGGCAGCATCGCGCTCCTGAGACGGAGCCGCCTGCTCCTGCTCGCTACCGGCACCGACGCCCAGTCGCGCAATCTCCTGACCGGCAAGGTCTACGAGTACCTCGCCTCGGGGATCCCCATCCTCGCGCTCGCCCCGCCGGACGGCGATGCCGCCCGGGTGATCCGCGAGGCGGGAGCGGGCTGGGTGATCGACCCGGACGACCGGGTAAGTATTCGAAGCCGGCTGGAGGAGATCTGGCGGATCGAGCGCTCGCGGCCTGCCAGCGAGGCTCCCGCATCCGCACCGCTGTTCGGGCTCTCGCGCGCGGAGGAGGTGATCGCGCGCTACGCGCGGCGCGAGCTGACCCGCCGTCTTGCCGCCGCCTTCGATACGTGCGCAAGGGGCTGACACGCCCGTCCGCCCGGGACTCGCGCCTGCAGCCTCGTGCACCTCGCTTTCGCCCGCCCCGCTTCGTCCTCGCTCTCGCCCGGGCCGCCGCGCCTCGATCCCGCCCGGCCGCACCGCCGGCCGGCGCCCGTCCCCCCCGGCGCCGGTCCACGCTTGTCCCTCGGCGGCCCGCACTCTATACTCCCCTGCCATTTCCGAAATCACCGGGCCGGCAATCGCGCGGAGGTCGGATGGCGCAAGCGCATCGAGCGGGAGAAGGGGCGGGGTTCGCCCTCATCGGCTGCGGCAAGATCAGTCGCAAGCACATTCATGCCCTGACCCGCCTCCCGAGCGCCCGCCTGCTCGCCTGCTTCGATCCGGTGCGCGAACGCGCGGAGGCGGCCGCCGCGCTGGCCCCGGGGACGATCGCCGCGGGCAGCCTGGAAGAGGCGCTGGAGGCGCCGGGCGTCTCCGTCGCCGTCGTCTGCACGCCGAGCGGGACGCACGCGGCGCTGGGCATGGCGGCGGCGCGCGCGGGAAAGCACGTCGTCGTCGAAAAGCCCCTCGCCCTCACCCTGGCCCAGGCCGACGAGATGATCGCCGCCTGCGACGAGGCGGGGGTGAAGCTCTTCGTCGTCAAGCAGAACCGCTTCAACCGCCCCGTGCTTGCGGCCCGCAGGGCCATCGACGAGGGCCGGATGGGACGCCTCTTCCTCGGAGGCGCGCGCGTGCTCTGGCATCGCGACCAGGGCTATTACGCCGCGGAGCCATGGCGCGGCACCTGGGCGCAGGACGGCGGGGTGTGCAGCAACCAGGCGGCCCACCACATCGATCTCCTCCTCTGGTTCATGGGTGATGTCGTCAGCGTCTACGCGACCGGCAGCCGCGTCCTCCACAAGATCGAGACCGAGGACACCGCCACGGTGCTGCTGCGCTTCCGTCACGGTGCCGCGGCGACGGTGCAGGCGACCACCTGCACCCAGCCGCGCGACCTCGAAGGCTCGATCTCCCTCTTCGGCACGGGCGGAACGATCGAGATCGGAGGCTTTGCCGCCGACCGCCTGCGCACCTGGGCCTTCGTCGAGCCGCGCCCCGAGGACGAGACGGTCGCCCGCGAGTGGGGCGCCAATCCCGACGAGTTCGCCTACAACCATCGGGAGTTCTACGGCGACGTCCTGCGCGCCCTCGGGAGCGGCCGCCGCGCCCTGATCGACGGCATCGAGGGACGGCGCAGCCTGGAAGTGATCCACGCAATCTACGAATCGATGGAAACCGGCCGCGAAGTCGCGCTGCGCTTCGAGCCGCGGCGCTGCCGCCTCGGCCTGGCCACACCGCGGGAGGAAGGATGACCATCCCACTCGTCGACCTGGTCGCTCAGTACCACACGATCAAGCCGGAGATCGATGCCGCCATCCAGGGCATCCTGGAGAGCGCGAGCTTCATCGGCGGCAAACCCGTCGCGGACTTCGAACGCGCGTTCGCGCACTTCTGCGGCGCGCGGGCGGCCGTGGGCGCGGCGTCGGGAACGGCGGCGCTCCACCTCGCGCTGTGCGAGACAGGCATCCGGCCGGGCGAGGAGATGATCACCGTCTCCCAGACCTTCATCGCGACGGCCGAGGTCGCGCGCATGTGCGGGGCGACCGTGCGCATGGTCGACGTCGATCCGCGCACCTACTGTATGGACCCGGAGGCGCTGCGCGCGGCGGTCGGCGAGCGCACGCGGGTGATCATCCCGGTCCACCTCTACGGCCATCCCGCCGACATGGACCCGATCCTGGCCATCGCGGCCAAGCGCGGCATCGCGGTGATCGAGGACGCGGCCCAAGCGCACGGCGCGCTCTACCGCGGCCGGCGCGTCGGTTCCCTCGCCCCGCTCGCCACCTTCAGCTTCTACCCCGGCAAGAACCTCGGCGCCTACGGCGACGCCGGCGCAGTTCTCGCGGACAGCGAGGCGGCCGCGGACCACATGGCCCGCCTCGCGAACCACGGGCGCGCCGAGAAGTACGAGCACTCGATCGAAGGGTACAACTACCGCCTCGACGCGCTGCAGGCGGCCGTGCTGAGCGTCAAGCTGCGCCGGCTCGAGCAGTGGAACGCGCGCCGGCGCGAGATCGCCGCGCGCTACACGGAACTCCTCGCCGCGGTGCCCGAGGTGACGACGCCTCACGTCGCCTCCTACGCCGAATCGGTCTTCCACCTCTACGTGATCCAGGTGCCCGAGCGCGACCGCGTGGCCGCCTCGCTGCGCGAGCAGGGCGTCCTCGTGCAACTGCACTACCCCATTCCGCTCCACTTGCAGCCGGCCTACGCGCACCTGGGCATGAAGCGCGGCTCGCTGCCGGCGACCGAGCGCATCGCCGAGCACTGCATCTCGATGCCGTGCTACCCGGAAATGACCGACGAGCAGGTCCGCTTCGTGGTCGCGTGCCTGAAGAAGGCGCTCGCGGGAAAGGCCGCCTGAGCGCGGCCGCCGCGGCGATGCCCGAGCGGGAAGAAAGGTGGGGGCCCGGCCGCGCGCGCGGCGGCGGGCTCTTGCCCGGCGAGGGGCCGCGGGTCGTCCTGGACAACATCCGCAGCGCGTTCAACGTGGGATCGATCTTCCGCACGGCCGAGGCAGCCGGCGCAGAGCATCTCTTCCTGTGCGGGATCAGCGCGACGCCCGCGAATCCGCGGGTGGTGAAGACCGCGTTGGGGGCCGAGGGGGTACTCCCCTGGAGCCACCACATCTCGACCGCGGAGGTGCTCGCCCGCCTGCGCGCCGACGGCGTCGCCCTGATCGCGGTCGAAGTGAGCGAGCGCAGCGTACCCTACACAGCCCTCGCATTCCCCGAACGGGTGGCCTTCATCTTCGGGCACGAGGTGGCCGGCATCGCCGTGCCCATCCTCGAGCAATCCGATCACGTCGTCGAAATCCCGATGCTGGGACACAAGAACTCGCTCAATGTCGCAACCAGCGTGGGGGTGATCCTCTTCGAAGCCCTCCGGCGCCGCATGGCTCGACGGGAAGACCGAGGCTGAGGGCCGGGCGAACTCCTAGACCGTCCTCTCCTCGTCCTCGTAGTCGATGTCAGCGTCCTCTTCCTCGTCGAGGTCCTCGTCGAAGTCCTCGTCGTCGAGATCCTCCTCCTCCAGATCCTCGTCGTCGAAGTCGTCGTCGAGGTCCTCCTCGTCTTCCTCCTCGTCGTAGTCCTCCTCATCCAGATCTTCGTCGAGGTCCTCGTCGAAGTCGACGTCCTCATCCTCATCCTCGTCGTCGAGTTCCTCTTCCTCTTCGTACTCGTCGGCATCGTCGTCGTCGCGGAGATAGAAGCGTTCATCGTCTCTCTGAAGCATGCTCCGTCCTCCCGGCAAGCAGCCACCGTCCGGCTGCCGATCCGCGAATCTCCACCCACGCGCCAGTGGGGTCGGCCCCGGTTTCCCGTCCAGGCACCGGGGATTTAATGGAACGGGGGTCGAAGCTGTCAAACGAAAAAAGTGAGCCGTTGCCCTGTTCGGAACCCTCTCCGTAGAATGGTGTTGCCTTATTCTGAAGGATCGTGTTTGGAATCAGCGCGCACATCCGTCGCGACACCGGGGAGGACCAGCCGACGATGATCGCCCAGCCGCCAGCGGCCTCGAGCACCTCCGCGCGCTCTCCCGCGAACGCGCCGCAACGCCCCCGCGCCGCCCGATCGGCGCGCGCAGTCCGCCTCGCGCTCCGGGCGGCCGCCCTCGCCGCCGGCGCGGCCGCCGCCGTTCTCGCGGCCGCGTGCCTCGCGCCCGCCCCGGGGCTTTACGACGCAGACGAAGTGCGCTCGATCGTCATGAATCGCGATCGCGCCGCCGCGCTCGCCGCTCCCCTCGTGCTCCTCGCCCACGAGACGACGTGCCATCTGGCCGGCAGCGGTCCACGCGAGACGAGCGAGCATCGCATCTGGTTCATCGGCGATCCGGACCATCCCTCCTGCGGCGAGATCGCGCGCATCCGCTGCGACCTGCAGCTCGAGCGCCTCGAACTGCGGCGCTGCCGCATCTACCGCGGCGGCGACACGCTGGAAATTCCGGTCGAGGCCTGGGAGACGGGAGCGGTCCGGGGCTGGCCCGAGGCCTCGAGGCACTCGTGGATCGAAGCGGGCGCGACACTCCCGCCGCTCGCCGCGGGCGACCTGGTCGACATCGCGTACACCGTGCACAACCGCTGGAGCGCCGCCCGCATGCCGGCCAACTGGGAAGTCTTCCCCCTCGCGACCCCACTCGGGCCGACGGTCGAGCGCCATGTCGTTCTCACCCACGCGTCGGTGATCTCGGGAGAGGCGGTGGTCGTGGGCGATCCGGGCCGCGTGATCCGCCACTACGGGAACATCGAACCGCGTTTCGAGGTGCTGACCGGCAACCTTCCCGCGGCGGCCACCGATCCCCACGGCCCCGGCGCGCCCCGCCTGCTCTTCTCGAGCGAGACCGACTGGGAGCGCATGCGCAGCGCCCTCGCGCCGCACTATCGCTACGATCTGCACACCTACGAACAGGCGTTCGCCGCGCCGGGCGATTCGATCGTCGCGGCGGCCCCCGCGACTCGCCAACGGCTCGCCGCCGCCCTCGCCTTCGTCGACCGGCGCATTGCGCGCGTCGGGCTCCCTCTCGCCGAGACGCGCGGCTTCCCCCGGCTGGCTCCCGCCGCCCTCGAACAGCGCTGTGCCGACCGACTCGACCGGGCGGTCCTCGTCGCCGCCGTCGCGCGCGCGGCACGGATGAAAGTGGACCTCTACCTGGCCGCCGGCTCGGGCGAAGCGTTCCGCCCCGATCTCCCGACCCCGGCCCAGTTCGATCGCGTGCTCCTCGGAGTTCCCCTCCTCGAGGAGGGGCGCACGCTGCTCATCGATCCGTGGGAGGGCGACCTCGCCGCCGCCGAGCGCGCGGCGCAGGGCGTCGCCTGGATTTTCGGCATGACCGACGACGCGGCAGGATTTCGGGAGGTGGACGAACATGGCCGGCTCATCCCGCGAAACGTTCCCTGAACGAGTTTGCTGCCCGCGCTCCGGCGGCGCGGCGATCACCCGTCGCCAGGCGCTCGAGCGGCTTGCGGCGCTCGCGGCCGGCGCGCTCATCCCGTGGCCTCTGCGCGCTGCGCAAGGACCGGCGGAGCTCGCCCTGGTCCGCAACGGCGAGGCTGCGGAGCTCACCGGCCGCGCGATCGCGGAGCTGGGCGGCATGCGCCGCTTCGTCTCCCCCGGCGCGCGCGTGGTGCTGAAGCCCAACATCGGCTGGGACCGCACGGTCGAGCAGGGCGCGAACACCCACCCCGAGATCGTCGCCGCGTTGATCGCGCTCGCGATCGAGGCGGGCGCCCGCGAAGTGCGGGTCATGGACCATTCCTGCAACGACGCGCGGCGCTGCTACCAGCGAAGCGGCATCGAGGCGCGGGCGCGCGAAGCGGGCGCGCAGGTGATCCACCTGCGTGAGGGGCGCGGCACGGAGATGAAGATCGGCGGAGAGTTGCTCGCCACCTGGCCCGTTCACCGGGAGGTGATCGAGGCGGACGTGCTGATCAACGTCCCCGTCGCGAAGCACCACTCGCTCAGCTCGGCCACTCTGGGAATGAAGAACTGGCTCGGCGCCATCGACGGCAACCGCAACCAGCTGCACCAGCAGATCGGGCGCGCGAGCGCCGAGCTGGCCGCCTTCTTCCGCCCGGCGCTCACCGTGCTCGACGCGACTCGCGTGCTGCTCCGCAACGGCCCCCAGGGAGGCAATCCTGACGACGTCTCCCACCCCCGCCTGGTCATGGCCGGGATCGATCCCGTCGCCATCGAGGCCTTCGGCGCCACGCTCCTCTCGCTGGGTCCGGACGCGCTGCCCCAGATCGCCCTCGCCGAAGCGCACGGGCTCGGAAAGCGCGCGTGGGAACGCGCCTCGCTCACGAGCGTGGATCTGGGATCCTGACGGACTCAAGGACGCGGGCCGCAGGGCGCAAGGCGGCGCCTCGCCCGCAATCGCCGGGGCTTCTTTTCCGCGCGAGATCCCCACTCGCCCGCGCTACTCCGGACCGAAGAAGAGCACCTCGAACCGCTGCTCTCCCTCCACGCACGGCTCCTGGTCGAGGCGGCCGCCTGCGGCATCGAGGAAATCCGGTGTCAGCGTGAGGCGATAGAGGCCCGCGGTGAACGGCTCCGCCGGCACGAGCAGGAGGGTCACGCCCGCGTCCCGGAGAAGGACCTCGCAGAAAATCTCCATCTCATCGGCCATACGGGTGAGCGTGGGTCCCGTCTGGAGCGTCGGGTCCACCGGACGCGTCAGCCGGGCGCGCAGGGTGTCGCCGGCGGCGACGGTGTCGCCCGCCGCCGGGGCGCAGGCGCGCACGAGGAAGGCGCAGAACGAGACTCCCCCGCTCGCCCGGGCGACGAAGCCCCGGTCGTCCGCCAGCGTCAGCGTGACGCGATAGGATTCGTCGCAGCCCCCCGGCCCCTCGCCTTCGTCGGCCGTCCCGTCGTCGTCGTTGTCCAGCCCATCGCAGCCCGCCGTATCCTGGCAGACGTACTCGTGCTCGGCGATGAGACCCGCCGGCGCGGCCAGGGAATCGCGCGCTCCATCGCCCCATTCCCAGAGCGCCCAGACGATCGGATCGCCTTGCGGATCGGTCGAGGAGGAGGCATCGAGGAGAACGCGGGCGCTGTCGCCGGACGGACAGAGGCCGCCGGCCCAGTCGATCACCGGCCCCCCGCCGGTCGTAAAGACGGCCTGGAACGCGGAGGCTAGAGGGTTCCCGGCCGCGTCGAGCACGCCTTCGGCCGCGATCGTGTAGGCGGTGCTCTCCGCGAGCGGGGCAGCCGGCACCAAGGTGACGCGCGTGCGCGCGAAGTCGAGCGCGGGCTCCCCGTCGCCGGCGAGCGCCACCCGGCCGCCGGGACCGCTCAGAGAGACCGTCTCCCCGCTCACGCTCGCGGGGTCGAGCGCCTCGCTGAAGGCGATCTCGACCGCGGTCTCGACCACGACCTGGACCGCGCCGTCCGGCGGCGCAACCCCCGTGACGGCTGGCTGCACCCGGTCCGGCGCGCTCTCCAGCACAATCTCCCATGCCTGGGCACCCGGCGCGGAGGGATCCTGGTCGAGGGCATTGCCGGCCCGGTCGGTCGCCAGGGTGTCGACCGTAAGTGAATAAGATCGAGCGAACTCGAGGAGTTCGTTGAAGGAAATTCCGAGCGTGTCCCCTCCCGGCGACAGCGCGAGGGACGTCGGGACCTCCGGACCGTCCAGCCGGGCGAGACGGACGGCATCCGGCGCGAGCAGGCTCGCCTCGCTCATCGCTTCGCTGAAAACGATCGCGAGCGGCCCAGCGACGGAAACGGTGTCGGTCTCGGGAAGATGCCCGAGAACGCGCGGAGGCACGTGCTCGGGAACCGTCGTGAAGTGGAAGCGATGCGCCTGGCGGCCGGACAGGCCCGCATCCTGGTCGAGCCCGTTGCCCCAGACGTCCCGGAGCAGCGTGTCGGCGGTAACCGTATAGCGGGCGCCTTCGGCGAGCACGGTTGCAAGCGAGTCGGGCAGGGTCACGGGAATCCACGCGACCACCGTATCTCCCGCCTCGAGCGCGCATCGCCCGGGCACGTCGAGCGCTTCGCGTGAGACGCGCAGCGCTCCGGGGACGACGCTCGCCCGCAGAAGCGGCTCGCTGAACCCGAGGCGCACGGTGATATCCACCGCAACGTCCCCCGCTTCGTCCTCGGGCGTGTTCCAGAGTACGCGTGGAGAGACGGCGTCGCTTTCGGTTCGGAAGGAGGAGGAGAAGCCCTGCGCTCCCGGAGTGCCGGGAAGCTGATCGAGGAAGTTGCCGCGCAGATCGACGGCTGTGGTATCGAGCGTGACGAGATACTCGCTGTTCCACGCGAGCGCTCGATCGGGCGTGAAGGTCCAGGCTTCGCCGTTCTCCTCGGGCGCTCCCGATCCCGCGACCGGACCCAGGGCAGAACCCAGGGCGAATGCGCCCGCCACGCTCGCCGCATCGACCGGTTCGCTGAATCTCAGCCGCACCCGGGCCCCCAGCGGCACCGCCTCCACGCCATCGGCGGGATCGACCGCCTCGACGCGCGGCCGCACGCGCTCCCGGTCGGTCGTGAAGCGGGCGGTGAAGTCCTGCAGCCCGGACTGCGCCGGGTCCTGGTCGAGGGCGAAGAGGCCCGTCGCATCGCGCACGGCGCTCGTCACGCGGATCTCGTACTCGGTCTCGAAGGCCAGCGGCGCCGCGGGCCGCCACAGAGCCGCAAGGCGGCCGGACAAGATCGTCCCCGCCACCGGATCGCCTCCGGCCGCCGGCGCCACGGTGAAACTCGCGGGGCCGATCGTCGCGGGATCGACCGGCAGCGAGAAGTCGACGCGCGCCGAGTCGCCCGGCGAAACCGCCGCGGCGCCGTGCGCGGGACGCACGGCCGTCACGCGCGGATGGATGCTCTCGGGCTCGGCGGTGAAGAAGCGCGTGTAGGGCTGGTGTCCGGGAAGAGCGGCGTCCATGTCGAGCAGGCTGCCGTCGGCGGCGGCGGCGAGCGTGTCGACGCGCAGGCAGTAGCGCGCGAGCGGATCGAGGAGGCTGGCGGGCGCGAGCCGGGCGTGGCGCAGATCGGGGTCGAGCGTGAGCGCGGCAGCAACGGGCGTGCCGTTCTCCCGTCGCAACCCCACGCTCGCGGCGGTCACCGTGGCCGGCTCGACCTCGCGGCTGAAGACGAGGAGAGCCGCGGCGTCGCGGGCGACGAAGGTGTCGGGGCCGGCCGGGTCGAAGCTCGCCTGCACGGAAAGCGCGAGCTCGACCCGGAAGCTCGAGGAGAACGGCTGGTACCCGCGCGCAGCGCGGTCCTGGTCGAGCGGGACGCCCGCGAGGTCAACGATGCCCGGCCCTCCGCCCGGAAGCTCTCCCCGGGCGACGATCTCGTAGGTCTGCCCGGCATCGAGAGGAGCCGATGGCGTGAAGGTGAACTCCGCGCCGTCGCCTCCCGCCGCGATCGTCCCCGGAACGCCGACCCCGTCACCGCGCAGCAGACGCAGCGATGAGGTGGGCCGGACCGACTGCGGATCGATCGGTTCGCTGAAGGTGACGCTCACCGGCGTCGTGCGCGGCACCGCCCGGGCGCCGGGCTCCGGCACGACCGCCTCGACGCGCGGCCCGAGGGGCTGCTCCACGGTGATGAAGACCCCGGCGAAGGGTTCGATCTCCGGGTAGGTCGCCGGATCCTGGTCGAACGGTCTCCCGGCGAGATCGACGAGGCGCGACGTGACGCGCACCGTGCACGCGGTCGCGTACCACGCCGGCTCGCCGGGTGTCCAGGAAACCGTCGCGCCGTCGGCCAGGCGCTCCAGGTCGCCGGCCAGCGTGGCGCCCCAGGAGTCGGTCACCGCGATCGCCCGCGACGTCAGCGAGTCGGCGAGCACGGGGCGGTTGAAGGTGAGGACGATCACGGCGTCGCGGGCGACCTCCTCCTCGCCGGACTCCGGCTGCATGGCGGTCACGCGCAGCGGATCGTATGGCGCGGTCGCCCAGACGAAGGAGGTGTCCTGGAGGCCCGGCCGCGTGCCGTCGGCGTCGAAGGGCCGCGCCTCGAGATCGCGGACGGCGGGCGTCACGCCTACACGGTAGCTCGTCCCCATGAGGACCGCGCCCGCGGCCGGCTCGAGCCGCACGCGCCGGTTCTCTTCGAAGCAGAGGATGGAGAAGGCGACCGGCGCGAGATCGTCCGCGCGGCGCCAGGACAATCCTTCTTCCAGGCTGGCGGGATCGACCGCGCGATCGAAAACGACTTCGACGAGGAGGCTGTCCGCCGCAACGGTGGCGCCGGGCGCCGGACGGACGGCGGTCATGCGGGGCAGATCGAGCCAGCGCGCGAGGTCGCGCCAGACCCCGCCCACCGCCACACCTTCGCGCTCGCCGTAGCGCGGACGGACTCGGAAGAGGACGCTGTCGCACTCTCCGGGAAGAGACACGCGGCTCCACGGCTGCGTGACGATCGTGTCCGCCACGGCCTCGCCCGCGGCCGGCGTGCCTTCGCGCAAGGGGTACCAGACCAGCCGGTAGGACGTCGCCTGGGAGACCGGCCGCCAGCGCGCCTGGATCTCCGGCACGCCCGGGCTGCCGTCGACCGCCTGCACCCGCGCCTCGGCGCTCTCGAGATCGAGGCGCGCCTCGACCGTCCGGCCGGGCGGCACGGTGACTTCGTTGGAAAGGCCGGCCCCAAGCACGCCGCGGTCGCGCGCTCCGTCGGGCCACGGCTCCACCCCTTCACCCCAGGCGAAGGCGCGTACCCGGTAGGCCTGGCCCGAGGGCAGGGCGAGAACCGTGCGAAACGAGCCGTCGCTTTCGGGGACGACGACCGCGCGCGCGGCGACCCGCCCGGAGGCGAGGACCTCGATCTCGATCGAATCGCAAAGCTCCGTCTGGGTCCCCTTGAGCGCGAGCTGCAGGCTGCCGGGCAGGCTGCTCGTCGGCTCCTCTCCGCATTGCAGGAGGCCGAGGGCGAGGAGGGGGGCCGCGGCGAGGCCGACGGCGATTCGCGCCGCCGAGCGCGCGCCGGAACGGATCCCCGCCCAGCCGTGGATCATGCGCCACCTCGCCGTGCGCCGCCCGGCTCCTTTGCGCCAACCGGCCGTGCGGCTCATGCCCCGCCCCATCGATGGACCCACGCGGCTCCCCATCGCCAGCCGCTCAGCTCCCGCGCGGGGCGGGATCCCCCCGGCGTCCATTCGCTCCAGGATCCCGAGCCCCATCCCCCGTTCAACTGCAGCTCTCCGGCAGGAAGGACGAGCGCGAGGCGCGGAACGATCCAGGCCGTCCAGCCCTCCCCCGCCGGGAGGCCGTTCGGGAAGAGGCGCCCGTAGGAGACGCCCAGCGCGGGGCGCAGCCCGAGCGCGCCGGGCCAAGCGAGCGGCCGATCCAGCCCGAATTCGGCGGCCAGCCGCGCGAAAAAGCCCGGGCCGCCAGACATGCGCGCCCCGAGCAGCGCGGGATCGATGAGCGACAGCCGGTTGCAGAACTGCCCTTCGACCGCCGCCGATCCGTACAGGCCGGCCAGGGCCGTGCGCGCGCCGATCGCGCCCGAGAGCAGCGTGCGCTTGCGGCGCAGCACTTCGCCTGCGCTGCGATCGGAGCCCTCCAGCGCCGCTTCCAGGCGTGCCGTCACGTCGCTGCGGCCCGCCGTCACGCGCATCGCGGCGGTCGTCAGGAGCCGGTCTCCCGGATCGAGCCGGATTCCCGGCGCGGGAGAGGTCGAGGCGGCCACTTCCATGCCGCCGCCGAGAAAGACCTCCATCCTCCGGCTGACGGCGAACCCGCGCAGCGCACCCAGGTGGAAGCGCCACCCGCGCGCGGGATCGGGATCGGAAAAGGCGAAAAGCGGGTCGCCCAGAAGCGTCGCGAGGGCGCGCTCAGGCGGACCGAGGTTGTTCCGACCGGCGGGCAAGCCGACCCCCGCCTGCAGGAGCCACTCGCGAACCGGCATCCAACGCACGAGCAACGCGCCGCGAAGGGCCGCGTCCAGGTGTGCGCGCGCGCGCGTGGCGGCGACTCTCGCGATCTCGATCCGCGCTTCCAGACCCCGCCCGGCGGCGAGCTCGGTCGCCGCAGTCACGGCCGACTCCTGGATCTCCCCGCCCGCACGCGCCCCCGGGTCCCAACCCATGCGCTCCCAGACGACCGAACTCTCAAGCGCGCGGAAGCGGTTCTCCAGACCTTCCGCGGCGGACGCCGGCCGCGCGGGGGCAAGCGCGAGCGCGACGAAGAGGAGCGCGCACGCGGCAGCCCAGCGAGCGCGCGATGCCGATGTCTCGATGGGCCTCATCGGCTCTCCAGGCTCCCGGTCACCACGATCCAGCCTTCGAAAGGCAGCGAACGCAGGGTCTGTCCGCTCAGCCAGTCCCCGGTCGGCACGCCGGCCGGCGGCGGGCCGATGAGCCCGCGGGAGAGCAGGCTGCCCTGTTGGCGCAGCAGTGCGGGCGACACGCCGAGCGGGCCGAGCATCGCCTCGTCGAGGAGCTTCTTCTCGATGCGCTCCGCCGCGCTCGCGGACATGCCCCAGGCGAGCGCCGACCAGTCGGCCAGCGGGCCTCCTCCCGCGCGCGAGGAACGTCCGAGCAGGATCGCCGCCTCCTCGTTGCGCCCCGCCTCGAGGAAGAGCATCGCGCGGCCGTAGGCGCGCGCGCCTTCCTCCGTCGGCGCAGCCGGCGTCCCCAGGGCGATGCTTGCGTCGTCACCCCGGACCGTCAGCCAGGCGGACACGATCCGCCTGACGAGCAGGTCCCAGGCTTCCTGGAAGTGGGCGGGGACGATGGTCCCCGCGAGCGGAGGCGAGAGCAGCGCACCGTCGGAGGCGCGCACCCAGGCGGCGTTCCAGCGGATCTCGCCCCCCGGCAGAGGCTCGAGCGTCCCGGTGAGCAAGGACTCGGCCCCGAGCCGCGCGGCCGCGGCCCGCAACGGGTCGGCGCCGGTCGCGAAGGGCGTCGCCGGCACGGCGTGCGCGCGCGAATCGCGCCAGGCGCGCTCGAGCGCTGCCTGCGTCCCGGGATCGGAGATGCCCGTGGGAGCGAGATCGTGCTCGCCCTGGAAGTGCGCGAGAGCGCTCGCCACCTGCTCTGCGGTCGCTTCCGTCCCGCCCGGCACGAGATAGCGGGCCGGCGCGGCTTCGTCCGGCGCCCAAGACGGCGGGCCGGCCGGCGCGATGGCGGCCAGGCGGCGGGCCACGCCTTGCATGGTCGTGACCGGGGGCAGGTCCTCTTCGCCCGCCCGCGAAGCGCCTGCGCGGCTGCCGGGCTCCACGCGTCCGAGCAGGCGGAGAGCGCTGTGCAGGCTGAGCGCCTCGCCCCCCGATTCGACGCTCAGCGCGGCGATCACCCAGGCGGCCGCCGCCGCGCCGAGCGCGGCGAGATCCTCCCGATCGCGGCGGGAGGACTCGTCGAGGATCAACGGCTCGAGAGGGAAGACGATGCAGCGGCCGGCGACGGGATCGACGGCCCGCGAAGCCGCGTCGCGCAAGCGGACCTCGTCCCGCTCCCAGTGTGCCCGCGCCCACCGGGCGGCGAGAAGCTCGATCCACTCGTCCGACAAGGCATCCTGGTCCTCGGTCAGGAGCCGGCCGTGGATCTCGAGCGCCTCCGCCCAGCGTCCCTCGCGTTCGAGCAGCCGGGCAAGCAGGTACGACGTCTCGACGCTGCCCGGCCTGATCGCCGAGAGCTCGTCCAGAAGCGCCCGCGCCCGGGCTCCGTCGCCCAACTCGATCGAGGCGCGCGCACGGGCGAAGAGAGTCTCCCACGAAGCCTCGGACTCGGACGCACTCGCGCTTGCGGCGCACCGCAGGACGAGCGCCGCGCAGAGGAGCGCGGCGGCAAGCCGGGAGCGGGACCGTGGCAGGCTCTTCGTCATCCCGCGCCGCATCTTCTCCGTCACCCCCTCGCCGGCGTCCTCACCACGCTACGATCGAATCGGGGCCCACCGCCCGCCGGACTTCGCGCGCCTTCCGGCTCGCGGCCACTCAGTGAGCCGCGATGCCGCCCGGCGGCTGCACGTCCGGGGAAGCCATGGCCGGCAGGCGCCGGTCTTCTCGCAAAAGACCCGCCAGCCATTCGGCGAGCCCGAGCGAGGCGGCCGGAACCGCGGCCAGCGCGCAGCCCGCCTCGCCTTGCCGGAACAGGCGCAATTGCGCGCGCCCGCTCAACCGCACAAAGAGATCCTCGGCCGCCCGGCAGCTCTCGCGGTCCTGGCTCGCGGCCAGGATGAGCAACGGGCCGCTCTCCTCGGGCAGTTCGAACCGCTCGAGATCGAGACCCGGCGGCGGGGCGATCCATGCGAGCGCGCGAAGCGGACCGATCTCGGACAGGAGCTGCGGAAGGAGGGTGCCCGCCCGCCCGAAGCAGACCACGCCCCGGATCTCGCCCTCCTCAGCCGGGCCTCTCAGCGCCGCGCACAGGAACTCCTCCACGGCTGGCGCCGGCTCCCCGTGACGCCAGCGGGCCGCCGCAAGGCTGTCGCCCGGAGCCGTCGCCTCTGCCGCCGCTTCGAGAACGAGCACCTCGAAACCCCGCTCACAGAGGGCTTCGGCAAGCACCCGCGAGCATCCGCGCGCGGTCTCGCTGAGATCGTGAAGGAGGACGACGCCTTCAGAAGAGGACCCGGCCGGCCGATAGAGAAGCGCGGGGCGCGGATGGCCGTCCCCCGCCTCCAGGACGCGCCCGGAGACGGTGCGCCCGGGCCATGGGGCCGAGAGCACGGTCCGAGCGGCCGACCCCGACGCCGCGCCCGAGTCGCCGGCCGCAGTCGCGGCCGCCCCTGCTGCCAGGACCAGTGGCGGGAGCGCCGTGAGGAGCCCCGCGCCCAAGACCGCGACCGCCATCCAGGGAGAGAGCATGGAGCATTCGGCAGAGACCCTGTCGGCGTGCCTCGATGAAGCCAGCGAGACCTGGTACATCCGCCTGGGCTCACGGCAACGCCTGTCTCTGGAACGCGCAACCCTCACCGGGCTCGTCTCCCTCTACAACCGCATCCACCGCGGAGACCCGCTCACGTTGATCGAACGCCGCACGCTGCACGAACTCGGGCGCGAGCGCAACAGCCTTCACGAAACGGTCCGCCACCTCTACGACTTCATCGACTCGCCGCCCGAGGGCGGCTGCGGGCCGCTGCCGCCGGAAGACCCCCGGCCCGACCCCGGGCCCGAGTCCGCGTTGCCGCGCAGGCCATGGGCGCACCTCGCCGCGCGCCTCGCCGCGCGCTTCGGCCTCTAGCCCGCGCTCCGCTCGGGATCCGTTCGCCCCGCCGACTGCCCTTGGTCCCTCGCCGGAGCGGTGCGCCGTTTGCGGGCGAGCCCGTCGAGCGCGCTTGGATCGACTCCGCGGCAGCCGATGTAGCCGTTCGCGCGATTCTCCCCGTGCCAGTCGGATCCGCCCGTGACCACCCAGCCACGCCGCGCTGCCCAGGCCAGGAAGCGCTCTTCGTCGCGGGCCGCATGTCCGGGGTGGAAGGCTTCGACGCCACCCAGGTCCCATCCGGCGATCAGGCGGTCGGGATCGTCGACGCCATAGATGCCCGGGTGTGCGAGCACCGGAACGCCGCCCGAGTTCCAGACCGCCTCCAGCACTTCGCCGGCCGCCGGCGTGCGCTTCGGGACATACCCCGGATTGTCCGTCCCGATGAAGCGCCCGAACGCCTCCTCCAGAGTCAAGGCATGGCCCGCAGCGACGAGCGCGCGGGCAACGTGCATGCGCCCCACCGACCGCGACCCGCCCGCCTGCACCCAAACCTCGTCCTCGGTCAGCCGCACCCCTGCCGCCTGGAGTCTGCGCACCATCTCGCGCACCCGCTCGCGGCGGCGTTCCTCCATGTCGCCGAGCAGGCACGCCAGAGCGCCGCTGTCGGGTTCGACGAAGTAGGCGAGCAGGTGGAGGTCGAGATCGCGCTGCACGATGCTGATCTCGCAGCCGGGAACGAAGCCCAACCTCAGGCGCCCCGCTTCCCGCGCGGCTTCGGCCAGGCCGGCCAGGGTGTCGTGATCGGTGAGCGCCATCGCCTCCAGTCCCGCGCCGTGCGCCCGGCGCACGACCTCGCGGGGCGAGAAGAGCCCGTCCGAGGCGGAGGAGTGGATGTGCAGGTCAACGCGCCTCACGGGCCGCCACCCGGGTGTGCGCGTCGGACGCGGGCGTCCCGCCGTTCCTGGCCGGAGCGCCGAAAAGGCGGCGCGAGCCGACTCCCTCGCCCGGCTCGCCGGTCAACCGGACCGCCCGCGGACCGAGGAGCGCGACGAGTTCGTCGAGGCCGGCCGGCGAGAGCGAGATCGACGAACGGCACTGCACGACCGCCCCGTGCTGCGCCCCCTGGTCGACGTGCATGAAGACCGGCACCGCGCCGCGCGGCTCGCGGTCGAGGATCGCCCGCACGGCGAGCAGCCGCTCGTCGGATTCGCCGGCGCTCAGGGCGAGGTGCAGACTGAGCGGCCCGGTCGAGAGGAGCGCGGTCAGCTCGCGGATCGCGTCGGCGAAAATGCGCGCCGCGCGCCCCTCGCGCGCGGCGAGGCGGCCGGTCACCCAGAGGGGCGCGTCGCGCTCGAGAAGATCCCGGCACTCCTGCAGCGCCGCGCCGAAGACGAGCACCTCCATGCGCCCGGCGAAGTCCTCGAGCGCGAACGTGACCATCGCGTCGCCGCGCTGCGTGGTGCCCGCGCGGGTCTGGGTGACGACGCCGAAGACCTGCAGGCCGGTGCGGTCGGGCAGCTCGGCCGCCGCGGCGAGCGACGGCGCACCGAGGCACGCGAGCAGGGTGCGATACGGGTCGAGCGGGTGGCGCGTCAGGTAGAAGCCGAGCGCCGCTTTCTCACGCCGGAGGAGCTCGTCCGTGTCCCACGGCTCCACGTCGGGCAGCGGCGGCTCGCAACGCTCCTCGCTTTCCGCGGCGCCCCCGCCGAACAGCGAGGACTGGCCCGTCTCGCGGTCGCGGCGCTCGAGCGAAGCCCGCTCGAGCGCGGCCGGGAGCGCCGCGGCCAGGCGCGCGCGCGAATCGCAGAGGCAGTCGAACGCTCCCGCCTGGATGAGCCCCTCGAGGGCCTTGCGCTTGGCCGTCCCGCCCTCGAGCGAGGCGCAGAAGTGCTGGAAGCCGCGCCAGGGCCCCTGCTCCTCGCGGGCGGTGACGATCGCCGCGGCCGCGCTCCGGCCGAGGCCCTTCACCGCGGCGAGACCG
>Ga0316622_100000701_pt1 | contig 20342 bp, 16 predicted proteins | sample OWC_Aug_OW2_C1_D_FD_207646 | JGI IMG/M metagenome (GOLD analysis project Ga0316622, IMG submission 207646) | Wetland soil microbial communities from Old Woman Creek delta, Ohio, United States - OWC_Aug_OW2_C1_D5_C | ecosystem: Environmental > Terrestrial > Soil > Wetlands | place: USA: Ohio... | reverse complement strand
TAGCGAGGCCCGCAGCGGTATGCAGCAACTCGCCGAATCAAGCCTGATTCGGCTGAAGAACTGGGACATCTCCGAGGCCCAGATCAAGGCGTTGGCGAAAACCGGCGAGGCGAAACGCACCCTCACAGTCCGCTCGCCGGTCTCCGGCATCGTGACCGAAAAGCAAGCCCTGCAGGGAATGCGCTTCATGCCCGGCGAGACGCTCTATCAAGTCACCGATCTGTCTTCGGTCTGGGTCGTCGCCGATGTGTTCGAGCAGGATATCGGCCTTGTCAGGCCCGGTGCCAAAGCCCGCGTGACGATCGGGGCCTATCCGGACAGGGTATTCGAGGGCCGAATCACTTACGTGTACCCGACTTTGACAGCCGAGACCCGTAGCGTCCCGGTCCGCGTGGAGCTCGCCAATCCAGGAAATCTGCTCAAGCCGGCGATGTTCGCCCAGGTAGACCTGCCGGTCGGCGGCAAGGAACGCGTGCTGACCGTTCCTGATTCGGCCGTGATCGACAGCGGCACCCGCCGCATCGTGCTGGTGCAAGTGGGGGAAGGGCGCTTCGAACCCCGCGAGGTCCGGCTCGGCGCGCGCAGTGACCGGTATATGGAAGTGCTGGACGGGGTCGAGGAAGGCGAGGAAGTTGTGGTCGCCGCCAACTTCCTGATCGATGCTGAAAGCAACCTCAAGGCAGCCATCGGCGGGATGGGGGGACCCGTTGGAACCGGAAGCGCCCCTAAGGGGGATGGCGCTTTGCGTGCGGGTACCGCAGGCCACCAGGCGGACGGCACGGTGGATGATGTGGATTCCAAAACGGGCGTGGTGAGCATCCATCACGGCCCGGTGAAATCGCTGCAGTGGCCGTCCATGACCATGGAGTTCAAGGTCGCCAACGACGCCTTGCTCAGGGGGCTCAAGCCTGGCGCGGCGGTGGCTTTCCAATTCGTCGAACGGCAGCCGGGTGAATGGGTGATTACCGGCATCAGGCCGATGGCCGGCCAGGCCGAACCTCCCGATCCGCACGCCGGTCACTGACGGGGGGCGCCATGCTGGCCAAGCTCATCGAATGGTCGGGCCGGAATCGTTTCCTCGTCCTGCTCGCCACCCTGTTCATCATCATCGGCGGCGTCTATGCCATCGCAAAGACTCCGCTCGATGCGCTTCCCGACCTGTCCGACGTGCAGGTCATCATCTACACCGAGTACCCCGGCCAGGCGCCACAGGTGGTCGAAGACCAGGTTACCTATCCGCTCACCACGTCGATGCTCGCCGTCCCCCGATCCAAGGTGGTGCGCGGGTTTTCCTTCTTCGGCGCGTCCTTCGTTTACGTGATTTTCGAGGATGGCACCGACATCTACTGGGCCCGTTCGCGGGTACTGGAATACCTCAATTTCGCCTCCGGCCGCTTGCCGAAGGGGGTTTCCCCGGCGCTGGGGCCGGACGCCACCGGCGTCGGCTGGGTGTATCAGTATGTTCTGCTGGCCAAGGACCGGACGCTGGCGGAGCTGCGCACCATCCAGGACTGGTATGTGCGCTACCAGCTGACCAAGGCGCAGGGCGTGGCCGAAGTCGCATCAATCGGCGGCTTCGTCCAGACCTACCAGGTGACGGTCGACCCGGTTAAGCTGCGCGCCTACGAGATACCACTGTCCAGGGTCGCCCAGGTCATCCGTGACTCCAACCGCGACGTCGGGGGGCGCGTCGTCGAAATGGCCGAAACCGAATACATGGTGCGCGGCAAGGGCTATCTGCGCGGCATCGGCGACCTGGAAATGCTGGTGGTGAAGAGCGAGGCAGGCACGCCGGTGCTGATTCGCGACATCGCCCGGGTCGAATTGGTGCCGGACGAGCGGCGGGGGCTCGCCGAGCTCAACGGCGAAGGCGAGGTGGTGTCCGGCATCGCGATGGCGCGTTACGGCGCGAACGCGCTGGAGGTGATCCGCAATCTCAAGGTCAAGGTCGGCGAAATATCCGCCGGCCTGCCGCAAGGCGTGACGATCGAGGCGGTCTATGACCGCTCCGACCTGATCCATCGCGCCATCCAGACGCTGAAAACCACGCTGATCGAGGAAAGCGTGATCGTCGCGCTGGTGTGCGTGATCTTCCTGCTGCACGTGCGTTCGGCGCTGGTCGCCATCCTGATGCTGCCGGTCGGCGTGTTGATCGCCTTCATCGCCATGCGTCTGCTCGGCATGAACTCCAACCTGATGAGCCTCGGCGGCATCGCCATCGCAATCGGCGCCATGGTGGACGCAGCGATCGTCATGATCGAGAACGCCCACAAGCACCTGGAGCGGCTGAAGGAAGGCGAATCGCGTGCCGAGGCGATGATCACCGCTTGCAAGGAGGTGGGCCCGGCGCTGTTTTTTTCGCTGCTGATCATCACCGTGTCGTTCCTGCCAGTGTTCACCCTCGAATCGCAGGAGGGCCGGTTGTTCTCGCCGCTCGCCTACACCAAGACCTTCGCCATGGCAGGCGCGGCCCTGCTGTCGGTGACGCTGGTGCCGGTGCTGATGCTGCTTTTCATACGCGGCAGGATCCTGCCGGAGGCGAAAAACCCGGTGAACCGTTTCCTGATCTGGATCTATCGGCCCATCATCGCCTGGGTGATGCGCTGGAAGAAAACGACCCTCCTTGCAGCCCTGCTGGTGCTGGTCGTTTCGATCTACCCGGCTTCCCGGCTGGGCAGCGAGTTCATGCCGACGCTCAACGAGGGCACGCTGCTCTATATGCCGTCTTCACTTCCCGGCATGTCGATCACCAAGGCGGGTGAACTGCTGCAGACCCAGGACAAGATCATCAAGAGCTTCCCCGAGGTCGCGTCGGTCTATGGCAAGGCGGGGCGCGCCAACACCGCAACCGACCCGGCGCCGGTGGAGATGTTCGAGACGGTGATCAACCTCAGGCCGGAGTCCGAATGGCGCCCCGGCATGACGATGGACAAGCTGATCGGTGAACTGGATCAGGCCTTGCAGTTTCCCGGGGTGTCGAACGCCTGGACCATGCCCATCAAGGCGCGCATCGATATGCTTTCCACCGGCATCCGCACGCCCATCGGGATCAAGGTTTTCGGCCGCGATCTGGACGAGATGGAAAAGCTGGCCCGCGAAATCGAGGCCGTGGTGAAGTCCGTGCCCGGCACGACTTCGGCTTACGCAGAGCGCATCACCGGCGGCTACTACCTCAACATCGAGCCCGACCGCGAACAACTGGCTCGCTACGGCCTGGCGGTCGGCGACCTGCAGGAAGTGATCGGCACCGCGCTGGGCGGCGAAATGGTGACGACCACGGTGGAGGGGAGGGAGCGCTTCGGCGTGCAGGTGCGCTATCCGCGCGAACTGCGTTCCAACCCGCAGCTGATCGCGCAGCAAGTGCTGGTGCCGTCCATGGACGGGGCGATGATTCCGCTCGGCCAGGTTGCCCGGGTGGAAATCGCCAAGGGCACCCCGGGTATCCGTACCGAGAACGCGTTGCTGTCAGCCTATATCTTCGTCGACATTCGCGATCGTGACATCGGCTCCTACGTGGCCGAGGCCCGCAAGGCGGTGGTCGAACAGGTGAAGTTCCCGCCCGGCTACTACATTACCTGGAGCGGCCAGTTCGAATACATGGAGCGTGCCATCGCCAAGATGAAAATCGTCATCCCGGTAACGCTCCTTCTCATCTTCGTCCTGCTCTATCTCAACTTCAGGCGGCTGACCGAAACGCTGATCGTCATGCTCTCGGTGCCGTTCGCCCTGGTGGGGGGGGTGTGGCTGATGTGGGTGCTGGACTACAACCTGTCGGTCGCAGTGGCAGTGGGGTTCATCGCGCTGGCCGGGGTCGCCGCAGAGACTGGCGTGGTGATGTTGATCTACCTGGATCATGCCTGGGAAGCCGCCCGGGCGAGGTGCCGTGGCGAGAACCGCATCCCCACTGCCGCCGATCTCTACGCGGCCGTGATGGAAGGTGCGGTGGAACGGGTCCGTCCCAAGATGATGACGGTGGTCGCGATCATGGCCGGCCTGCTGCCCATCATGTGGGGAACGGGAACCGGCTCGGAAGTCATGAGCCGCATCGCAGCGCCCATGGTGGGCGGGATGATTTCCTCGACGGTCCTGACGCTCGCCGTGATCCCGGCGATCTACGCGCTGGTCAAGCAATGGCGTTTGGGGAGGGGAAGCTGATTTGCTTGATGCCTTCAGCGGTCAGCCCCCCCGAAATTCGAGCAACACGCCGCCAATAACATCAATAAGTTGAGTACTGGGTGGGCTCGCAGGGCATGACGACACTGCATTCCTCGTAAATCGTTTTTTATCAACCAACTAGGATAGGTTGTTCAACAAGCCATGAGATTCGCAACCGAAAATTCCGGTAACGCAGCGGGCAACCGTCATTCATCAAAAGTCGAGGCGCGCCGTTCAGAGCCGGGCAGAGTTGTCCACCTTGCGTCCCTGAGTGGACGGTCAAGGTTTAAACCCAAGCCACGGCCCGTCCGGACCGCCGCGCCTGCCGCGAATCGTTGGGCGGCGACAGCAGGGCCCACGGAATTGCCACTATTCGCGGATCTCCGCCTCGACGAGCTTCGCGAGCAGCACGAGCGACTCTTGCCAGCCGAGGTAGCACGCTTCGACGGGTATGACATCGGGAATTCCTTCCTGCACGACGCCCAGCTCGGTTCCACAGGACACTGCTTTCAGGGATACCGTTGTTTTCATCACGCCGGGAAGGTTGGGGTCGTCGAACTTATCTGTGTAACAAATTCGTTCGTTCGGGACGAGCTCGAGATACTCGCCGCCAAACGCGTGGCTTTGCTCGGTGGTGAAATTCGTGAAGGACATCCTGAACGTGCCACCGACCTTGTCAGCCAGGTGGTGAACATTGCCGGTGAAGCCGTTCGGCGGAAGCCATTTGGCCATCGCATCGGCATTCAGGAAGGCGCGATAGACCCGCTCAGGGGGCGCCCGCAGTACGCGGTGAAGACGAACAGTGCCGGTAGCCATGATGCATTCCCTCCCTATCGTTGCCGGTTTCCCCCAACGCTTGATCCTTCAAGACAGAATCGCAGCGCCAATGGTGGGGGATGGATTCCTCAACGATACTTACTCTAGCCGTAATTACAGGCAGTTACGCGCTCGTCAAGCGATGGAGTCTGGTGTTGGTCCCACGAAATTTGAGTAACGCAGCATCTTCAAATACCGGGAATCCGCCCCCCGGTGCAGCATGACCAGTTCGCGCCCTGAGATCCGATGCGAATCGCGAATCGCCGCAATGTTCCGCGACGGCGCGATGTGGTGCGGAGCAGATAGATCGGGCGCCTCATGCAGATTGCGAACGGTTTGAGTGCATTGGGATTTTTGAGGACGAAGCGGCCGCACATTTATCTGAACCATGGGTGGTATCTCAGATCGGTTAGCTGAATTGCAGGGGGGGTTACTTGAAAATCGCGGGAGCGACACCACGACATCCACGGTAACCGACAACATCCACTATTTAACATAATATACATTATGCGAAGTACAGCAGACGGAGGAGAAATCCTTTCCGCGCTTGCTGTTGACGGCGCCAACAGCAACCTGCTCGCCGCGACCCCTCGGGAGCAATTAGTTACGACCGGGTTGATGGATGGACTCTTGAGCAGACGCCGTGCCCGGGTTGCATGTGGGAGCAGCAGTCGGCCAACGCTGGCTTCAAAAGCAACCCCTGCCCGCTTGTCTATAAAACAAGCGTGCGTAGGTTGAGGGTCAAGGAGTTGGGGGCAAAGTGAAGCTATTAATTATCTGCACCTGGCGACCACGCTATGCGGGCGATAAACGCGACTGGCAATTTCCACCTTTGTCCGCAGTCTTTCTGGCAGCGCTGTGTCCGAGTCATATCCAGGTCGAGGTCATCCATGAACAGATAAGAGCGGTGGACGTCGACACGGTGGATGCCGACATCGTGGCCATCACGTCCATCACAAGTGCGGCGCCACACATGTACGAGCTTGCGGACCGTCTCCGGGCACGTGGAATTACGGTTCTCCTCGGAGGGGTGCATGTGTCCCTGCTGCCTGAGGAAGCACTCCCGCATGCCGACGCCATCGCGATTGGGGAGGCAGAACTGTCGTTTCCTCAAATGCTGCGTGATTTCGAGAAGGGCCGCCTGCAAAGAGTCTACCGTCAGCCGGATGGTCTTCCCCTCGCCGGGCTGCCGGTGCCCCGCTACGACCTGTTCGAAAAGGAGTTTTCCTTTCGCCACATAGTCCAGGCGACACGGGGATGCCCTTTCCGTTGCAGTTTCTGCACCCTGAAGGCGATAGACAAGCACTTTCGGGTCAGGCCGCCCGAGGAGGTGATACGCGACATCCAGGCCAGTGATGGAGGCAGCTGGCTAGGCAAAAAACTCGTCTTATTCTGGGACGACAACCTGACCGCTGATCGTCGCTATGCCCGCGAACTGTTTCGGAAAATGATCCCGCTGCGCAAATGGTGGTGGTCGCAGTTTTCCATCGATGTAGCCGCCGATCGTGATCTGCTCGACCTTGCCGCAAAGAGCGGCTGCAAGGGTGCGTTCGTCGGCATGGAGTCCTTCTCGGCCTCGAACCTGTTGGCTGTCGGCAAGCGGCACAACCATGTCGAGCAATACCGAGCCGCCGTCCGCGCTTTCCATCATGCGGGGATTGCCGTCCATGCCGGGATCATCGTTGGCCTCGACCATGACGACGCGAAAAGCATCCAGGATATCCCAGCAGCCGTGGCCGATCTCGGAATCGACTTGCCGTTCGTGAACCTGCTTACGCCGTTTCCCGCCACGCCGCTGTATCAGGACATGGCCAAGGAGGGACGCTTGTGGGATTGCGGCTGGGAACTGCATGACGGCGCCCACATCACCTTTGACCCCCTGCATATGTCGGCAGAAGAACTGGAATCGGCCTATTGGGCAACACACCATGCTTTCTATTCCGTGCCGAGTACCCTGCGCCGCGTCTTGCGCATGCCCCTGCATATTGGACCGACTGCTGCCGCTCTAAACAGCTACGTCATATTGCGCCTCATGGTGGAGAACTTTTTGAATCCTGACCACCCCTGGCCAGAAGAAACCGTGGCAAACACGCCCAAGCTACACCCTGCAAATGCGGCGGCGAGCGGCAAGATACCGGTTGCCCTACCCGTTCCATCTCCTATCCACGCAGCGCCGGGGTATGCCCCGCCTGCTAGGACTGATCCGCGTTGAAAACCTTCCTGGGCTTTGTCTCCGGCTGAGGGAACAGCCAGGGCGCGGCATGCGCCAGAAAGCCGTGCCGCATCCGACCGCCATGCTTCAGCCAGATGAACCTGGGCGTGGGCAATGCACCCAAACGTCCCTTGAAGTCGCACGAAGTCTGCCCGAGTTCCAGGTGTTCCGCGCCAAGGGTAATGGCAGTACGAACGACTTCCGTGACAAGGTTCTGGTAGACGTGGCCGGGTCTGAGCGCCGCGTAGTCCAGCCCGGCCAGCAGGAAATGGCACGCTGGCGGCTGCCACAGCAGGATGGCGTTGGCCACGGGCCGGTCACCCAGATATCCCACGATGCTGTGAAGGCGCCCCGACGCCGCCTGCCCGAGAAGACGAAAGAAGTGCTCGGGAAGCACCTCCATCTTCAATGTCGCCCTCGCCATAACCTGACCATATAGCCTGTGTACGGTAGCGATGTCGGGCAGCAAGCCTGATCCATGTTCGAATCGCAAGCCGACACCCTCCATCGCCCGGCGGTCGAGCCGCAACTGGCGTCGATAGCCGGCGCGAAGACTGCCCTGATAATCGGGCCAGTCATGCCAGTGAATATCGAGTTTGCATCCTGGCTGGCTGGGCACGCTGAAGAATCCGGAAGCACCGAGGGCAGCCGCAAACAGGTTCTGTTCCTGTTGGGCGAATTCCTTGCAGCAAAGAAATCCGGTTTTCGTTTCGGCAGCGAAATCTTCCATGGCTGCCGTAATGCAGGCCACGACTTCGCTGGCAGCCCGGTTCGGCGCGATTCGCAGGCAGGAACCGCCCAAGGATACCGGCAGGCCGCAAAACACCACCGGAACGCGCGTCAGCGATGGCTTCAGCCGCCGCGCCAGATCGAACAGACGCCGCGTAACGCCTGTCGTGAGCAAGTCCAGCGGAACGTCCATGCGAAACAGGCTGGCCAAGCCGGCAAGCGCCCCCCCTTCAAACACCAGGACGTGCCTGAATTGTGCGGCCCCGATCCCGGACCGTTCGCAGACGCCGACAAAGCGATGGCTGGCCAGGTAGTCGCCCGGCTTGAGCAGGGAATCCCACATGGCCGGCTCGATTTCATCAATGGAATCGTGGACGCGTGTTTCAAGGGCCGGCATGGTCTGGCACCGGATCAACCGTCAACAGGCGAAGACAGGGAGGCAAAGGCTGTCAGGGCAAAATCGATGTCATCCTCGCCATGCGCGGCGGTGACGCACAATCTGAGCAAGGATCTGCCGCGTGGCACAGCGGGCGGTATGACGGGCATGGCGATGATACCGGCATCCACGAGTCTGCGCGACATGCGATAGGCCTGTTCGTTGGAGCCCGCCATGACCGGGATGATGGGCGTCTGACTCGTGCCGATGTCAATGTCCAGTCGACGCAGGCCTGAAGCCAGTTTCTCGGTGTTGCGCCGCAGCCTGGCAAGACGTTCCGGTTCCTTTTCCATGACACGAATGCCGGCCAGTGCGGCACCGGCGCTGGCTGGCGGCAGCGCGGCAGAGAACATGTAGGGCGCGGCAACATGCTGGAGATAGACGATGAGGTCGCGCCGCCCCGCTACAAATCCTCCACCCGCAGGAATGGACTTGTTGAGCGAACCGGTGATGACGTCGATTTCTTTCGGGTCAATCCCGAAGTGGGAGGCCGTTCCCGCGCCTCGCGGCCCCAAGGTGCCCAGGGCATGTGCGTCGTCGACAAGCACACGGGCACGATGGCGTTTCGCGACGCTGAGCAACGCGTCCAATCGGCAGACATCCCCGTCCATGGAATACACACCATCGACCACGACCAGGCAACGGCGGCCCGGGCTCAGCCGGGAAAGCTTTACATCGAGATCGGCTACGTCGTTGTGGGAGAAATGCTGTATCTCCACCCCTGCCAGCCGGCATCCATCGAGCAGGCTGCGATGCGCACGGACATCCAGCATGGCCACATCGCCTGGCCCCAGCACGGCACTCAGCACTGCCAGGTTGGCGTCATAACCGGAGTTGAAAGTGGCCACCGCCTCCACCCCGAGAAAATCTGCCAGCGCCTGTTCCAGTTCATGGTGAATCCCGGCCGTTCCGGTCAGCAGGCGCACGCCCCCTGTCCCGGTACCATAACGCTCGATGGCGGCAATGGCCCCGGCCATGATGGCGGGGTGGCCTATCAGGCCCAGATAGTCATAGGCCGAAAGCATGAGCAGGCGCCGCCCGCCGCGCTCCACCCATGGCCCGGATGACGCCGCAAGCGGCTGCTGGTAGCCATAGAGATGTTCGGATTGGCCCCAGGCAATTTCCCTGAAGAGACGATGAGCCTGTGGCAAGTCAATCAGGGAATCCGTGGGGATGGTCGGCGCCTCCCCCGCGAACATGCCGGAAAACGGATCAACAAAATCGAAATCGTCCTCACTGCCCTGACTCATGGGACCTCTCCAGCACTATTGGCCATCCCGCCCACCCCAGCAATCCTTGCCGACCGCGCTTCTTGCGTCTCCGGCAGCCACGGCGTACCGCGGTCTTCCGCCCTGCGCAATTCGGCAGCATCGTGGTGATGATGGGCGTGCCGCATCTGCAGGTAGATCTGGAACGCACCCCGCCATAGCCGCAGATAGGCCAGCGAAAACACGGGAGGCAGGGTGCGCAGCGAGAGCCTGCGCGCACGCAATGGGTTCAGGCAGGTACGCATATAGAGCCACAGCAGGGAACGATAATACTGTCGCAAGGGTACCCGGGTAGGCAGCAGGATATGGGACAGATCGAACAGGCTATGGGCATGGCGGCTGACCGTCAGACGCCCCCCGCATTCTTTCCAGAGTGTGGTGTCCGGAAGCGGCGTGAGCGGCGAGATGTTGACGTAATACAAACCCGTCTCCTGGATAAACTGCCACAGGCGTTCCCAGTCTTCAGGCCCATAGTCAGGCTGGGTGATCAGGGAGGCGTACGTATCAACGCCATGTCTGCGCAATACGGCAATGGCGCGGCGGTTGTAGTCCACGCTCGAACCCTTTCCCAACTTGTCCAGCTCTTGATCCGTGGTCGCCTCCAGACCCATGAAAACCGCAGTCAGACCAAGACTTGCCCATTCGGCGATGACATCCTCGTGCGTCGCCACGAAGTCAGTGCGGGCATAGACCAGGTATTTCTTGCGGATGCCGCGCGCACGGATAAGGTCTGCAATCCGCCGCAGGCGCTCCGGCTTGATAAGGAAGATGTCGTCGACGATGTAAACATCTTCCTCATCGATTCCCGCCAATTCCTCGACGATGGATTCCGGGCTTCGGGTATAGGGAATGCCTGCCGTGATGCGCCAGGTGTAGCAAAAATTGCAGTGGTACCAGCAACCCCACACGGTTTTCAGCAGCGCCACGGGCCGGTGAAACAGGTAGTAGTAGCGGTGGCGGAGATGCTGCGTCAAATCGCGCCGGGGAAAAGGCAGGATGTCCGGATCCGGCATGTAGGGGGCAGCGGGGGTAAAGCTCAAGCCGTCCTTGCCGGGCAGGGCCAGGCCCGGCACATCGGCCAGGCTTCTGCCCTCGCGCAAACAGTCCAGGATGCGCGGCATTGTTGTCGTGCCGTCCCCCAGGGCAATGCAATCGACCGCGTCATCGGCAAAATCCTCCGGCGCGCGGGCGGCATGGACACCCCCGACGACAGTCACGCATCCCGGGTTCCAGCGCTTGACTTCACGGCATAGCCTGACCGCCTCGTTGACCCCGGTGATATAGCAGCTGGTCCCTACCACGTCAGGGCGGAAGCGCGCCAGGCGGCGGGTGAATCCGCGCTCGAGAATCAGGTCCATGATCTCGACCTCATGTCCTGCCAGGCCTGCCGCGACATATTCCAGTTCCAGCGGCTCGCAGATCATGACGTGCTTCAGCCCCATCGTCTGGGGGGGCACCGGAGGCCGGACCAATAGCACGCGCATAGCCGGGCCTCAGACGATTCCGGGGACGATCCGGTGATGGATGTGGCGACGGTAATGCAGGTTGGTGGCGAGGACCAGGGCGCGCATATAGGCTCCAAGATGAGCGCGGTTGAGCGCAACCCGACGCAGTATCGACGTCCAGGAGAACAGCCGTTGATAGAGATCCCAGTAGGCCTGCTGCAAGACTTCCGGATCAATCTGCCGGGGTCTGAAAACGACCTGGCCGCCGGAATAGCGGCTGTAGTCCGTGCTGAGCAGGCGTCCCGCCCGTTCAAGCTCGCTATACAGGGGCGTGCCCGGAACCGGTGTCAGAATATGTACCCGGGGCACCGAAATCGCAGCCTCCATGAGGAAATCGTACGTACGCTGGAACACCGTGATGTCATCACCGTCCAGCCCAACGATGATCTCCGCCGAGACGTCGATGCCCTGGCGACGCATGGCATCGATGGCAAGCAGATAGCGGTCAGGATGGTTCCAGCTCTTGTCGACTGAAGCCAGACTTTCTTCATTGGTCGATTCGATGCCGACAGAGAACATGCGACAGCCACTGCGATGGGCCAGGGCCAGCAGTTCGGGCTTCTCGGCGATCTTGAGACTGCATTGGCTCATCCAGATAATCTTCTCGGGAATCAATGCCTCCCAGAGTCGGGCGCAATAGTCCCAGTCCACACCAATGTTGTCGTCCATGAACGTGATGTAGCGCGTGCCATGCCGCTTCGCAGCCCGGATGTCCGCCACGACCTCCTCGACCGGACGCTTGCGGTAATGGTGATGGAAAAAGGCGTTGACCGAACAATAGGTGCAGGTGTGTGGGCAGCCACGCGTAGCCTGAACGGGGCGCCAGCGTCCCATGCGGCTGGCGTTCATGAGATCGTATCGTGGCGTAGGCAGACCTTCGATGCTCGGAAGTCGCTCCATGCGGTAGACAGGTGCCATGCGACCGGACTGGAAATCCCGCAGCAGCCGCGGCCAGAGCTCCTCCGCCTCGCCGATCACCAGGACATCGGCATGCGCCAAGGTCTTCGCCGGATCGCCAAGGCTCGCCGCGACACCGCCGATCACAACCTTGACGCCACGCGACCTGAATTCATCGGCGATCTGCCAGGCACGTACCAGGCCTGACCCCATGCTGGTCAGGCCCACGACATCCCAGTGCTCGTCGTAAGGGATGTCTTCGACGGTCTCAAACAGCAGGCGGACATCAAACTCTGCCGGTGTCAAAGCAGCCAGCATGGGCAAGGTCAAACCGGGAAGATGCATGCGCCACTGCTTGATCGGTCGGCCGGAAAAATCCAGCGCCGTCGGGGCGATCAATAATATCCTCGGGCGACTGCTCATCAGGCGCATGAGACGCTTCTCCTCGTTCACTATAAATTCATTATGGATGCAAAAAACACCTCAAGAATCCGGATTTCGGAGGTTCGATCGCGCCGCGACCATGCGCAGTTCTTGGCGTTGCCCTACCGGCTCTATCGGAACGATCCGACCTGGGTTCCTCCTCTGCGCCTGGAGGAAGCAAGGCGTTGGGACCCAGACCGCAATCCTTCCCTGGCCGGGCGTCCCCACTGGCGATTCCTGGCCTGGCGTGGCGAGTCCGTGATCGGCCGGATCTGCGCCAGCCTCGATCCGGTGTTTGCCGAACGCTGGCGCCCGGGAACCGGGTTGTTCGGGTTTTTCGAATGCGAAAACGATCATGAGGCCGCCCTCGCCCTGTTGACGGCCGTGGAACAACGCCTGTCGGAGCAGGGTGCAAGGGAAATCCTCGGCCCTGTGAACCTGACCAGCCAGGACGAGGTCGGCATGCTCACTTCAGGCTACGCCGATCGCCCTCGCCTGCTTTCGCCCTACAACCCGCCGTGGTACCCCAGCCTGCTGACCACATGCAGGTACATGCCATTGCGTCGCTACCACGCCTATGCCTGGTCACCCCGGATGCAGCCCTCCGCCACCATGGCACGGTTGATCAGCGATCTGCAACGCAGGGTTGACCGCAGCCGCGTAATCCTGCGCAAGGCCAATCCCGATAATTGGGACAGCGAATTGCGCCGCATGCTTGATCTCTACAACCGTGCCTTCGACAAGGTCTGGGGCTACACCCCGATTTCCTGGCCGGAGTTCCGCGAACGCGCTGAACGCTTCCGGCCCTTCTATCAGCCAGACCTGGTCGTGTTCGCAGAGCGTGGTGAGGAGCTTGTCGGCTTTGGGCTGGCCTTGCCTGACATCAATATCCTTCTGCAGAAAATGCATGGCCGCCTGCTGCCTTTCGGTTGGCTCAGGATGCTCACCCAGCGTCGCAGCATACGCAGCGTCCGCTATGTGCTTCTGGCCGTCAGGCCCGATCTTCAGGGTTCCGGGCTGGGACTGCTGGTCACGGCGATGTTGATGGAGCGCGCAAGGGAGCTCGGCATCGAAGATGCCGAACTGTCATTGGTGGACGAGAACAATGCCGGTGTTCGGCGAATGATCACTGCAAATGGATGTTCACCGGTCAAGACCTACACCTTATTTTCCAAAGCGATCAAAGCGCCCCCGGTCGACTGAAAGTCGGTAATGCCTCGCGATCAGCTTGAGATTCAGACTGTCTGGAAACATACGGCTTGCCAAAGCAACCAGCAAGGCCGACGGCCCCACCGCATAGCGGGCGCGCGGTTCCGGGCTGTCCAGAATTCGCTCGACAATATCCACAACAACCGCAGGACCCGGCGCAACGTCCATGTTGCCGGTAATGGCCACGGCGCAGCGCGCCAACCAAGTGGCATAAGGGGAATCGGGCCATACCCGTCGTCGCATGGCCTGATTGAAGTTGCTCTGGATGTCTCCCGGCTCGACCAAGCTGACCTTGATGCCAAAGGGAGCCGTCTCAAGGCGCAGCGCCATGCCAAGTGATTCAAGGGCCGCCTTGCTGGCAGCGTAATGCGCCTGAAATGGCAATGGCACCCTGCTGGAAAGAGAAGCCATGATCACGACATGCCCGCCACCCTGCGCACGCAGTCGGGGCAGCACGGCCTGGAGTACGTTGATCACGCCGAAATAATTGGTCTCGAAGAGATCGCGCGCCTCGTCCACCGGCACCTCTTCGATGCTCCCCAGCATGCCCTCGCCGGCGTTGCAGATGACGGCATCGAGCCGATCCTGGCCCGCCAGGAGGGCATCTATGGCCGGCGGTACCGAGGACGCGTCCCTGACATCAGCCACGTGCCAGCTCACGCCGGGGTTGGCTGGCCGGCGTCTCGACAGCCCCAGAACCCTGTCGCCACGCCGAATGAGCCGGTCTGCGATTTCAGCGCCAATCCCAGACGAAATGCCACTGATTAATATCGTCCGTTTCATGTTGTCATTTATGTCGTTATGGATGTCATGGCGAGTCAGGGATGATGACCCCGTCTGCAATATTCAGGTCGCGGGTTGCGATGTCTTCGAGCCTGGAATCGTGCGTAGCCACGAGGACCGCGGCGTTCCTGGAACGCGCTATGTTGAAAAGGGCTTCCGTCACCGCCCTTCCGGATACGCTGTCCAGATTACCCGTCGGCTCATCTGCCAATACCAGCGCGGGCCGATGTACCAGGGCACGCGCCAGGGCTATTCGCTGCTCCTGGCCACCGGATAGCTCACTGGGATAGCGATCCGCATACGCGTCCATAGCCAGCGACTTCAGCAATCCAATGGCCTCTTCCATCGCAGTTGCCGAATCCATGCCAGCCAATGCCGCGCTAACCAGGACATTGTCGAGCGCGGACAGGTGGGCGAAGAGATTGGATCGCTGAAAAACGAATCCCACCTTCCGGGCGCGGACCTGACGAGATTGTTCCGGATCCAGTTCACCCAGAACCTGGCCGTCCAGACAGACGCGCCCCTGGTCTGGCACAAGCAGACCGGCCGCCAGTGCAAGCAAGGTGGTCTTTCCGGATCCGCTTGGGCCTTTCAGAAGCACGACCTCCCCCCGCTCGATGCTCAGGGAGATGCCCCGGATGACCGGGATCGTTCGGGTACCTCGACCGCGCATCTTTCGGACATCTTGCATCACCAGCACCGTCATGGCCGGAATGCCTCGAGGGGATCCAGCCGGCGCAAGTTCAATATTGGGGAACTGGCAGCTACCAGGCTGGCGAGTGTAAAGATGATGATCAACTGCGCAGCATCATAGAATCCGAAGCTCACCGGAAACACCGGATAGAACCTGTCCAGGAGCAAGCCGAGCACATAGGCTAGACCGATACCCAGGGAAGCTCCCGAGAGGGCCAAGGACAATCCCTGAGACCCGACAGCAAACCAGAGTTTCCGTTCAGGAACCCCCAGTGCGAGTAACACGGCAAGCTCGCTCCGCTGCTCCTCCGTCAGCGCATGGACGAGCAGTGCGGTCAGGGCGGCGGCAGCGGAGACGCCCAGGACATAGACGAGCGTGAGCATTGGCAGATAACCGGACGCCACTTCGCGGCGGCAGTTCTCGAGGAAGGTGGTCCGGCTGAATACTTCAATTTCCGGATTGGCCTTGCGCATCGCTCGCATCAGGGCGGGTATATCCGAGCCGGGCTGAGCCCGGACGAGCAAAAACGAGGCACTATCGACGAAACCGCTTGCCAAGGCCGCGGCGTCGAAGTTGCCGAACAGGAAATAACTGATGGCCAGATTAGTGTCGTCCGTCAATCCCGAGACTTTGCGCTGGTGGCCGTTGATGGTCACATAGTCACCGACCACGACATGCAGGCGCTTGGCCGCAGCACGATCGAGCGTGATTTCCAGAAACCCCTTGGGCGGCTGGCCCGCAATGATGCGGGGAGGGCCGCCCAACCCATGTGGGCTCTGATAACCGATACCAATACATGTGATCGGCAAGTCTGGCCTGCCCGCGGCAGGCAGCCGCTTAAGGCTGAGAAAACCGACCACGATGGGATCCACGGCGTGGACCCCGGGCATGCCCAGCAACGCATCCCGGTGCTCCAGGGAAAGCAGCGAGGACGATCGAACCAAATTATCGGTTCCCCGCGGCGCAACCCAGATATCCACACCCGGTTGGTCTATATACCCCGTTATGGAAAGCGTCGCGCTGCGGTAGGCGGCGGCGATGGTTAAAACCAGCAAGGCACTCAAGGACACCCCGAGCGCGGCCAGAATGAAGCGCCATGGACGGATGCGTATAGCTTGTCGCAGGAATCCGGCCAGGTGCTGATCTGGCATCCTCGTTTTAAACGGGCGCATAGAGTCCACCCCCTACCCCTTTCAGAAAACTTCGACTTCACGTCCCGCTCGAAAAAACCTTCGCCAACACTTCCTATGGCGCCCTCTTCGGCACTTGGGGTTCATGCGGAAGAGCCCCGGTCTTTGGCCTCCCCCAGCGTCTGGATCACCCAATTCCTCGCATAACAGACTATCTATTGTTGAGTATGGCAGTGATCAGCGCAGGTTAAAGTCACGCTTTCTGCAATGCATCGTCGCAACGTCCCCCGCCCATAGAGCGCGGATTCCAACCGGGCGCGCGAGATCACTTTGCCCACGTTGCGCATCCGCATCTCCTGGATGACAAGGTCCTTAGCCGAGACCTCCACAGTGGCCGCGAAGGCGAACGCGGCGGGCTGCGGAATCGAGTTCGGCCTCCGTGACCTAAGCCGGTTGCGAGTCCGTCACCCGTGAGTTCATCTTAATGTGCCCCTAAGCTTGAGCGCGCACAGTGGCCGCAACATCACACAAGGAGCCATCCATGAACCGCATCCTGGTCCTGCCCGTGCTGCTTGCCACTGCCCATGCCTGGGCTGACACTCCCCTGCGCTCCCTGGTGTATTACAGCGCCGAGGCCAAGCGCAGCCAGCCGGGCTTCGTGGCCGACAGCGAGCGCGGCCGGTCATTCGTCATGCGCAACTGGGGCGTGTCGCAGTTCCTCTCCAGTTGCGCCGCCTGTCATGGCGATCAGCCAAACAACAGCGGCCGCCATGCCCTCACCGGCGATCCGATCCCCGCCCTCTCGCCTGCACTCACCCCCAAGCGCTTTAGCAACCCCACCCGGGTCGAGAAGCAGTTCAAGCGCGACTGCAATGACGTATTGGGGCGCATGTGCACGGCGGAAGAAAAGGCGGACTTCATCAAGTTCGTCATGGGGGACCCAACCTCTTGAAGCGGCTTGTGGCTGAGCCAAATGCACCGCCCTGGTCTTCCAGGACACGTTGAGCCGCTTGAAATGCAGTGAAAGGTGTGTTGGACCTTGGCATCCAGGGGGCTGGGCGCTCACGCTCCCAAGACAACCTGAAGCATGTCGATGAACGCACGCGTCTTCGCTGGCATGAGCTTCCGCTCCGGGAACACCACCGACACCCTTTCGCTGGGGAGACACCACTCAGGAAGCACGCGCTGCAACAGCCCCTTGCGGACGTCGGGCAGCGCAAACGCATCGGGGACGGCGGCGATGCCCGCGCCGGCGCGCGCCATGTGGATCAGCAATTCCGGCGAATTGGCTGTCATGCGGGCTGGCGGCGATCCTTCCCAGCGCGACTCGCCGTTGTCGAGACGCCATCTTACGGGCTCGCCATTCACGCCCAGCAGTCCGACCGCGTTGTGGCGCGCCAGATCCTCGGGGCCTGCCGGATGCCCCCTCTCTGCGAGGTAGCCGGCTGACGCGTACAACCCCGTCGAGAGTTCGCTCAGGCGCCGCGCGGCCAGCATGGCGTCGTCAGGCAGGTCGCCGACGCGAATGGCCACGTCGAACCCCTCCCCCAGCAAATCCACGCGCCGCGGCGACAGGTCGAGCTCCAGATGGATGCCTGGTTGCGTCGCCACGAACTCGGCGAGTGCATCCGCCAGCAGCAGGTTGGCAAAGTCGCTGGGCATGGAGACGCGCAAGCGGCCGCTGGGCGCCGACTGGCGATGCTCGGTCAGGGACGCCACGGCGTCCACTTCGGCGACCACCTGGCGGGCGTGTTCCAGCAGCAAAGCGCCGAACTCGGTCAGGGTCTGGCGACGGGTGGTGCGCAACAGAAGACGCTCGCCCAGGCGCTGTTCCAGCGCAGCGAGCCGTCGCGAAACGCTGGACTTGGGCAGCCCCAGCCGCTCCGCCGCACGGCTGAAGCTGCCGAGTTCGGCCACGTGGGCAAAGATCAGCAGGTCGTTGGGGTCGATGTTCGAGCCATATTGTTCCATTTAGGGAACAATGATATCCATTTTTCGGGATTCTCGGTGCGATTGATGACGCATAAAGTACAGCCATCGCAACCCACCCATCCGAGGTACCGAAATGAACATCCTGCAGATCAACGCCAGCGCCCGCCGTGAAGGCGCCAACTCCACGCGCCTCGCCAACGCCATCGTCGATCGCCTGACGACCGCCAACCCGGACGCCCGGGTCACCCTGCGCGACCTCGCCGTGACACCCCACCCCATCCTCGACGAAGCGGCGCTGGGCGCGCTGTTCACCCCCGCCGACCAGCGCACGCCCGAGCAGGCGGCTCGCGCGGCACTGGACGATGCACTGATCGCCGAGATCCAGGCGCACGACACCCTCGTGCTGGGGGTACCGATGTACAACTTCGGCGTGCCGGTGCAGCTCAAGAGCTGGATCGACGCGATCGCCCGCGCCGGCGTGACTTTCCGCTACACCGAAGCCGGTCCCGAAGGCCTGCTCAAGGGCAAGAAGGTCTACCTGGCCCTCGCCCGCGGCGGCCTCTACCGCGGCACGGACAAGGACGCCCAGGTGCCCTACCTGAAGAACGTGCTCGGCTTTCTGGGCATGACCGACCTGAGCTTTATCTACGCTGAAGGCCTGGCCATGGGGCCGGAAGCGGCCGAGAAGGCGTTTGCCCAAGCCGAGGCGGATCTCGAGGCAGCGTTCGCCTGACCGCAGTCCACATCACGCATCAACCACCAAGGAGTCCACCATGTCCCAGTCACTTCAAGACGCCCTCAACCTTGCCGCCCGCCTCCTCATGGTCGCCCTCTTCCTGCCCGCAGGCATCGGCAAGCTGACCGGCTTTGACGGCACCGTCGGTTACATCGCGAGCGCAGGCCTGCCGCTTCCGACCGTCGGCGCGGCGCTCGCCGTGGCCGTCGAGATCGGCGCCAGCCTGGCTTTGCTGGCCGGCTTCGGCACCCGTTTTGCGGCGAGCGTGCTGGCCGTCTTCACGCTGGCCGCCAGCGTCTTCTTCCACGCTTACTGGGCTGCTCCGGCCGACCAGGCCTACGTGGCCCAACTGCTGTTCTTCAAGAACATTGCCGTGATCGGCGGCTTGCTGATGTTGGTGGCGCATGGCGCAGGCCGCTGGAGCCTCGACGCCCGCCGCGCGTGACATCCCGCAACGAACGCAGCCCCCAACCACTCATTTCACAAGGAGATCGGCCATGACAACACTCAGACCTTCGACCGCGCGCGGCCATGCCAATCATGGCTGGCTCGACAGCTACCACACGTTTTCCTTCGCGAACTACTACGACCCGGCGCACATGGGGGTGTCCAACCTGCGGGTGATCAACGACGACACCGTGATGCCCGGCCAGGGGTTCGGCACCCACGGCCATCAGGACATGGAAATCGTCAGCTACGTGCTGGACGGCGCGCTGGAGCACAAGGACAGCATGGGCAACGGTTCGGTCATCCGCCCGGGTGACCTCCAGCGCATGAGCGCCGGGACCGGGGTTCGGCACAGCGAGTACAACCCGTCCCCGACGGAGCCGGTGCATTTCCTGCAGATCTGGCTGGTGCCGAACCGCACTGGCGTGCAGCCGGGCTACGAGCAGAAGCACTTTCCGCTTGAGGATCGGCGCGGCCGGCTGGTGCTCCTGGTTTCGCCGGACGGGCGCGACGGTTCCCTGAGCGCGCATCAGGACGGCCTGCTGTACGGCACCCTGCTCGAAGCCGGCGAGACGGTCGAGCATCCGCTTGCCGCCGGCCGGCGCGCTTATGTGCACGTGGCGCGCGGAAGCATCGCCGTCAACGGCACGCCCCTGGGCAGCGGGGACGGCGCGACGCTGGAGAGCGTCAACCACGTTTACCTCGAAGGCCTTGGGCATGCCGAGGTGCTGCTGTTCGACCTGCCCTGACCGCCCCGCAGCCGCCCAGGCAAGCGGGCGGCATCCGTTTCGGGGACGACCCATCGGGGGCGGGACAAGGGCAAGAAAGATTTTGCCAAAAGCAAGCTGCAAATTTGGCGTGAAAACCTCACGCAAACGGAAAGTCCTTTTCCCAAGCTATTGATTCTTCTGCTTCCAGGCGACGCAGCACATTCCCGGGATTACGCCGCGCGTGAATCGAGAGCCGTTTC
>Ga0316622_100000700_pt1 | contig 20346 bp, 22 predicted proteins | sample OWC_Aug_OW2_C1_D_FD_207646 | JGI IMG/M metagenome (GOLD analysis project Ga0316622, IMG submission 207646) | Wetland soil microbial communities from Old Woman Creek delta, Ohio, United States - OWC_Aug_OW2_C1_D5_C | ecosystem: Environmental > Terrestrial > Soil > Wetlands | place: USA: Ohio... | reverse complement strand
CGGCGATCGAACGATAACCTTTTAAGCAACCTGATGTGAACTTTAATTGCACAGTTTCCAGGCTCTCATTCTCATTCGGAATGGGATCCTGCTGTCCTGATTCCCGTGAAAATCGTTACTTCTTCTGTTCATTATTCAGGTATGTTCATCGCATCACCCTTCGGATGGCACACCATGGATAGTGCTCATGGCACCCTTGCGGTGAACTCAAACGACTGGAGCCCCTCATTCTCCCGGATAACGAGGGTCCCCCCGGCACGTTCCGCAAGTCCTCTTAAAAACTGCCATGTCCGGCGTTCCTGTGGGGATCCCGGGAGATCTCCTGTTATCGTGACCTTTGCAGCACTCGCACCCTGCTCTGTCCGGACCGCTATCCTGCCAGCGCCGGTTCCGACAAGATCTTCGAGGATATATGTCACCAGGTCGGTGAAATGCCCGGGGTCGATCAATGCCCGGACAGAAGGGGTTTTTGCGACGATCCCGCATTCCATCTCTTCGAGAAGAGGACGTGTCCCGATCCGGGAGAGCAGGATGCGGGGAAAGTCCCCCTCGTCATCGGGACCAGAGAGGATCTCCTCATCGGAGAGGGGGGGTACTGAAAGGCCGGTGATGATGGCTTCTATCACCGGTACGAGATCATAGTCTGCTTGCTCACATGGCAGCGTGAAGCCACGGAGCATGGTGATGTAATCGGCGAGGAGCCGTGCTGCCCGCCTGACCATGGTCGGGTCGATGATGCCTGCAAGTTCCTTCTGCTGGAAGGTCCGTTCAAGTTTCCCCATCACCTGGGCGGCCTTCAGCATCAATGGAACCGGGCTTGAGGATTTTTGCTGGTATTCCCGGGAAAAGTCCCGGAACGCTTCCAGCAGTTCATCAATCGTATCGCCGGAGATGAGGGCAGATGCCTCCTCCGCCATTCCTGCCTCGCCAAGTTCATCCAGGATGTAGGTGACATAGGCGAGGCGTCCTGCCATGATGGTGAAGAGCTCGTTCACCTGCTCCATGCAATCCTCGGCAAATTCCGCGGTTGCCGCTGCCCGTTCACGGTTCAGTTCCGCGATATCGGACAGGGTCAGTGCCTCGGTTCTGACCTGTGAGAACATCCGGATCGCATCTTTTGCCGTAATGATTCTTCCGTGTCCCGGGCAGACGAGCGTAATGCCCCTGGTGGCAATCAGGTGTTCCAACGATGAGAGCGAGTGGATGAGGGCTTCCTGCGACCACCCCGTCACTCCTGCAAGGCCCGGGTTTGCAGCAAAGAGGAGGTCCCCGCAGAAGAGGAGATTTCCGATAGCGAGGCAGATGCTGTCAGGGCTGTGTCCGGGTGTATGGTAGAGGTCAAGGGCAGGCCCTGTCCCGAACTGTATCCTTTCGTGGGGGAGTCCCTGGGGGGCCTGATCGCTCATGATGGTGATCGTGGCACCATTCGAAAAACAGAGCGATCCCGGTATCCCTGGCATATCTGCCCTCTCTCCGGTGAAGAGATGAAGCCCGATAGTTATCGGCGAGAACGGCTGCCCGAGGAGGTCAGCCTGCGTGATTGTCCGGTCCCCGTTTTCAAGTGCCCGGGCCCCCTCCTCGTGGACCGCAAAGACAACCGTTTCGGGGGATGCAAAGGAAGGATGTGCCTGCACCCCGAGAAAATGGTCGACATGGGAGTGGGTCAGGAAGACAAAGACCGGACGATCGTCTTCCTCCCGGCAATCCGTGATCACCCTGGAGAGGAGTGCTCCCTGTTCGGAAAGCCCACCGGGATCGATAACGAGGATCACATCAGGAGTGGCGATGAGGTAGGAGTTTGAGGATATGATATCGATCTTACGGATAAGGGGATAGATGCTGGCCTGTGGAGCACCAGCGACCGGCTGCCATGAAAGGGAAGGGAGCGGGTCATCACCAGCTGGCAAGCGCCTCTCCCTCATTCTGGTAGATGGAGAAGATTGAGGTGAACCCGGCAAGTTTCATGATCTTTAATACCTCCGGAGAGAGACTGCAGAGGCCGAACTTGTCCCCGGGATTCTTCAGTTTCTTTGCCGTCGCGAGAAGCACCCGTAATCCCCCGCTGCTGATGTATGGGACACTGGAGAAGTCAAGCAGGATCTTCCGGGTTCCCTTGTCTATCTCATGTATAATCGCCTGCTCGAGCTCCGGTGCTGCCGTTGTATCGATCCGGCCGTTGACGGATAGGACCGTCCCTCCTTCCCGGAATGAAGTTGTAATCTCCACCGTATTCCCTGATGGTAGTGTCGGCAGTCACGGGAGATAACCCTATCCATTCCTGTTCATCCTGGTGGAAAAGACCTGGGGAAAACCTGACCCTTTATCAGCGATCCGCGTGCTACTCCTTTGTACGAGTGCCTGATCATGGAGTTCCCGATCCTTTCGTCACTGCTGGTGGTCCTGCAGCTGATTTGGGTGATCCGGAGGCGGTAGCCATGGAAACGGAGTTTGAGCTGGTGATCGGATCCGATATCGCCCAAATCCCTGCCTTTTCCGATCGGCTGGAAGAGGCGATGCTGGCGAACGGTTTCTCCTCCGATGAGATCCTCGATACCCAGCTGGCCGTGGAGGAGGCGATCACGAACGTGATCGTCCACGGGTACGGAAGACAGGGTGAACCGATCATGATCTCCTGTCGTATCAGTACTGATCGTGCGGAAGTCCAGATCGCTGATTCGGCACCACGGTTTGATCCGTTATCGGTCCCTGAACCTGATGTCGGAGAGGGCATTGAGCAGCGGGATGTAGGGGGGCTCGGGGTATACCTGATTCGCCAGGTGATGGATGAGGTCTCCTACCGCTACGAGGATGGAGAAAACATCCTTATTCTCCTGAAAAAAAGGCGCGATGAGTGACGAGAGAATCCGGCACAATTTCAGTCAGTATTATCATGCCGATCGCCTAATTTTGCATTCATGAAGATCCTGATCGTCTACATGTCATACCATCACATGAACACCGAGAAGGTTGCCAGAGCGATGGCGGAGGCGGCAGACGCCACCCTCGCAAAGGCAGATGAAGTCAACCCCGGGGATCTCGCCGGGTATGACATGGTAGGATTCGGATCAGGTATCTACGGGGGGAAGCACCACACGTCCATCCTTGCCCTGGCCGATGAGATGCCACCGATGGAAAAACCGGTGTTTTTGTTCTCGACATCGTCGGGATACAAGGAGGAGTTCCATACCCCGCTCCGGAGAAAGGTCATCACAAAGGGATGTACGATCGTTGCCGAGTTCCATTGCCCGGGCGAGACCACGCTCCTCAAATTCATCCGGATGAACAAGGGGCACCCTGATGAGAAGGACCTCGAGGATGCCCGGACCTTTGCAAAGGGACTTCTTACCGCCCCTGTTGCAGTGAAGCAGGAATGATTAACGTCAGCGCCTGTCTCTGCCGGATTGGTGGGGTACATGTCAACCCATAAAAGGAATCAGGAGTACATCCGGACCACCAGTGACCGGTCACGGGAGGAGCTGATCTTTGCCACGCTCTCCTTATCCATCGAGACCGATGCACGGATTGCCGGGCTGGTCAGGGTCTTAAACGATCTCCCTGATATCTATACCTGCAGTTCCTGCGGCGGTCATGCTGACCTCCGGAACCGAGAGAATCCGGTTCCTGAAGGGTATTTCTATGTCCAGTTCATCCTCGAACCAACCGAGAAAGGATTCCTCTCCCTCGGGATCATCGACCTTGCCGCCCGGAATGTCGATACCGAGAACCTCGCTGTGAAGGTCCTGAACTGCACTGACAACCCGAAGCTTGTCATGTTCCATGTTCTGGGCAAAGCGGGGGTCGATCCCGATGCTTATGCACAGGAGATCCGGTCGCTCTGCAGGGAATGGGGGGTTTCGCTTGAGGGGGTCTACGAACAGAAGAAAAAGGTGAGGCGGCAGATCGCATACGACCGGATGCGGAAGGGGAGTTCGTAGCGGGAATGTGCGGCAAGGACCATACCAGAACTGTCTGAAGGAGGGAATGGAAAGATGCCCGACCACAGCTCAGGGATAGTTCTTCAGAAGGGGAATTGGTATCGATGAACAAACCGAACCCAGATAAGGCTCAAGGGGATCTCATCCGTAATATTCGATTGATCCTTGACCAGGGACCCGACCTTCATGGAACAGAACGGATCCTGTCCCTGCTGGGGTGTCCGGCAATTGAAGAGTCCTTCCTTGCTGGTCTCCGGATTTACAGCGATTTCCTACCCCGTGCTGCCGACCACCCGTTCAGCCCGCGCCAGCGGTACCTTCATGTTCTCTGGGATGCGTTCGATCGCTCCCTCTTCTCGCTCTCGATGCCGGTTGCCTTTCCCTTTAGGAGGATGGTCGCGAAGCGGTTGTTCCGCCGCTGCGGGAAGAACTTCATATCCGAGGGGGAGGTCAGGTTCAACTTCGGGCAGTTTTTGTCCGTTGGTGATGATGTCTTTTTTAACCGGGGTTCGTTCATTGATACCAAAGGCGGGGTCACCATTGGCGACGCGGTCGGAATTGGTGAGTTCGTCAGGATCTTTACCCATGTCCATTCGGAATCCATCCATTCTGTCAGGACCTATTCGCCGGTGACGATCATGGAGTATGCCAAGGTCTTCTCAGGGGCGATGATCCTGCCCGGCGTCACCATCGGTCGCCAGGCCATCGTAGCAGGAGGGGCGGTGGTCACTACCGATGTCCCGGACAATTCAGTGGTCGCGGGAGCCCCTGCCCGCGTGATCAGAGAACGGAGAACAGAGGGGAGAACAGGGACAGATCTCGACCATGTCTGGCTCCACGGCGGGGCTTTCCAGGACGAATAGTCCAGGGATCTCCATGGTGAATCCCGGTGCCAGGAAGGTCTGGTCAACCGCTGCAGCGAGCAGGGATTCCAGCACCTGTTTTCTGTAAACCCGATGGAATTATTATATACTCCTCCTTCCTAGGTGAGAGGTGGGGATATTCTTGACCGACCGGTCCGGGAACGACAGGCCGCTGGGAAAGGTAAGGGAGAAGGATCAGGTCTGCCGATCACTCTCGTACGAGAGCAAGGCTGAGATTACCCGTTTCAAGGACATTTTCCTGATCGAGGAACGCGTGAGGGAACTGGTCCTGCGGATCAACGCCCTTCCCGATGTCTGCACATCGACCTCGTGCGGGGGGCATGCCGGGGCTGATGAAAAAATGGGGCAATCCAGCAAAGGTGAGTTCAATGTCGGGTTTTTCATCAAGCCGACCACCAAAGGGATCAGGTCACTCGGGGTCATCGATCAGGCAGGGAGCAACATCGATGACGAGAATATCGTGATCAGGGTCTGGAACCATTCCAATAATCCCAACTATGTGGCTTTCGTCCTTTCAGGGAGAAACGGGGTGGATCCCTCCCTGCTTGCCGATGAGATCTACACCCTCGGAAAGATCTGGATCGAAGGGAACTGGACCGAACGCACGTTCTTTTAACGAGGGGGAAAACTGCATGGAATCGCTCAGATGTCCTCACTACCGGTCCCTTTCCAGGACAATTTTCCTGCTCACATCCCTTATCCTCTTCCTCATCCTGGCTGGGTGTATCTCATCTCCCTCCGGAGGAATTTCTCCATCAGGAACACGTTCTCCTCCAGGAACAAATGTGTTTGAGACTCCCATTGCCGCAACGAATGATTCAGACAGCCATCCGGTCATCCAGAAGCATGACTCCACCTTTGATTCCATCTCCATCACAGTCCACAACATCACCGTGAAATCAGTCAGGAAAAGATCGGGTGATACCTTCTCCGTGGTGGTGCTGAACCTGTCGGTGAAAAACGGGGGCCTGGATGAATCCTTTTTCTTTGAGAACAGGTCTCTCGTCTCGTTCCAGTCGGATTCTGTACATCTCTTTCCGGAGTATCCGCAATTTGAGTACTCTTCAGTAAACCTCACCAATCCTCTCATCAACCGGACTGTTGCTCCCGGAGAGGAGATACGGGGTGAGGTATACTTCTTCCTGAATCCCGGGGTACATTCAATGTCCCTCTATGTCAGGTACCCGGACTGGACCATTGCCGGTGGTGCATATCTTCCTGATCTCTTGGACGCAACCCGGGCGTTATCTGACAACGAGTACCCAAAATATCTCGCCCTGAAGATTCCATCTGCAGTCCGGAAAGCTTCCATCCCGGGCTGGCGGGCATCTCCTGGACATGGGGTAGCCATCATCAACGTCTGTATTACAAACAATAATTCTGAAAGCGCCATTATTCGGTCGGAGCATTTGTGGTTGCTGACTGAAAAACCGATAACCCTGGAGCATGGGGGAGACCAGATGACACAAGAGATGGCCCGTGATTATCTCCGTTTCCCGGTTATTGTCCCTGCAGGAGGGACGACAAATGGTTCTGTATTCTTTGGCGTTTACAGTGGAACGCGGATCAACAAGATTGCACTCGCTGACGAAAATCTCGTGATCCACTCCATGGTCGACCTGAACGGGCTCTACCGGTACGAATAGGGTGAGGGATTGGTAATGAGATTTAAGGATGGATCAGGCTAGTCGGGAGGGATTGTTTTGGTCGGGGCATGATGACACAAGGACAGTCCTTCAATCCTTCAGCAGTCCTTCAGCAATCCCATGGAACGTTCCGTAGGAATTGAAAACGATTTTCATGGCTTCAATTTGAAAAATACCTATTATTATACTTATATATATGTACGTACTAAGTAATCCCCTGGAACATTGAAGGATATACAGTAATCCGGGTATGGTGGTATGTTCCTGTTTTTCTCTGTTCGTGAATTCCAGATTGCTGAAGTGTTGAAGGATTAAAAATTGAAAACCTGAAATTGCGAATAAAGTTAAAAAATAGGTTCAATAAATGCTTCGATTATTTCTCAGCACAACACATTTCTGCTGGGGGATTGCTGAAATGCTGAAGGATATCTTTTATCTCTCAAGAACAACCCCCATAATATTCTCCGGATCAGTGCAACCGGAAACCGATACTCATGACCCTCCCCCGCTGGCAGTGCCTCGAATGTGGCTACCTCTATGATCCTGTAAAGGGAGACCCGAAAGCTGGGATCCCGCCGGGAATCCCCTTCGAAGACCTGCCGGACTCATGGCGGTGACCCGAATGCGGGGTATCGAAGGCAAAGCAAGGCGTCTTTGTCAGGCGATAGCCAGTGTAAAAAGAGATCCGTTATTTTTCAGAAATTTTTAATTCGCTTCATCAGCAGATTTTGCCAATGCAGGAAAAGACTATCAGTCTTGGTCATCTACTTCCCAATAAACCCCTGTCCCAGGAGAAGTGAACGGGAATATCCTATGGGTACTGGAACGGGATTACGCGGTGAAATGGGATGGCAAAGATAAAACAGAAGATTGTTCCCCATATCTGGATGGAAAGAGACGCAGAGAAGGCTGCCGGGTTCTATGTGTCGGTCTTTAAGAATTCGAAAATCCTGGAGACCGCTTATTACCCGAAGGCTTCAGAAGTGGTCTCCGGCCAGAAGGCGGGATCGGTGATGACCGTCAAGTTCGAGATCGAAGGCCAGGAGTTCATGGTGCTGAACGGCGGCCCGGCGTTCAGACCGAACGAGGCGATCTCGTTCATGGTGTACTGCGATACGCAGGAAGAGATTGATTATTACTGGGAACGGTTGTCATTCGTCCCGGAAGCGGAGATCTGCGGGTGGCTGAAGGACAGGTTCGGGGTGACCTGGCAGATCGTCCCAACGGTCATCGAATCGATGATGACCGATAAGGACCCGGAGAAAGTGGAACGGGTGACCGCCGCGTTCCTGAAGATGAAGAAGTTTGATATCGGTGAGTTGAAGAAGGCTTACAAGGGATGACACGGGTAAACCAGGCCTTTTCCGGAGGATCTTCGTCTGATTGATGTTTTGGCAAAGGTATCCAAGGCGGATCGTCGGGCCCCTTCCTTCATTTTATCGGCAGGATACCCCGAGACCTTGAACTGAATCATTTTAAATCACAAGAGCTATTCCCTGATTTTTCCAATAGGGGTCAGGGGAAGTAATCGCACCCGAAAAGAGGCAGAACCATGACCCATGACGTTGAAGAGACCCTCGACCCCGAAGATTGGAAGGCCATGCGGGCACTAGGCCACCGGATGCTCGACGACGCACTGGACTATATCGAGACATTTCGGGACCGCCCTGTCTGGAAGCATGCTCCTCCTGAGGTGAAAGCCCGCTTCACTGGTCCTCCCCCGGAACATCCCGGGAAGGCAGAGGAGATCTACCAGGAATACGTCGACCATATCCTCCCCTACCAGATCGGCAACAGCCACCCGAGGTTCTGGGGCTGGGTCGCCGGGTCCGGGACCGTGATGGGGATGTATGCCGACATGCTCGCGGCCTCAACAGATGCCGTGAGCGGTGCGTTCTCCTATCTGAGCAACAACTACATCGAATACCAGGTCCTCGACTGGGTGCAAGGAGATGCTCGGGTATCCTATGACGGCTAGCGGTCTCCTCACAAGCGGGTGCTCGGCATCGAACCTGATCGGCCTCGCGGTCGCCCGGAACACCATGGCCGGGTTTGACCTCCGGAAGGAGGGGATGCAGAACGCTCCAAGGAAGATGACCGTCTACTGCTCAGACGAAGCCCACTCCTCGATCCAAAAGGCGGTCGAGTTGCTCGGGTTCGGGAACGATGCTCTCCGCAGGATATCCGTGGACAAAGCCATGCAGATCGACCTTGCCGCCCTGGAATCAGCGATAAAGAAGGATCGGGAGGGCGGATTCCACCCGGTCTGCATCGTCGGTGGAGCCGGGACCACGAACACCGCTGCTGTTGACGACCTGAACGCCCTCGCCGATATCAGCGCAAAAGAGCGGTGCTGGTTCCATGTCGACGGTGCCTGCGGTGCCTGGGCAGCCATTGCCCCGGAATATCGGCACCTCGTTGCCGGGATGGAACGGGCGGATTCGCTCGCCTTCGACCTGCACAAGTGGATGTACCTTCAGTATCCAATCGGCTGCATCCTGATCAGGGATGCCGACCATCACCGGCAGGCCTTCTCCCTGACCCCGACTTACCTTGCCCACGGCGAAGGGAACTGGGGATTGACCGGCGTCGATGTCCCGTGGCTTGCCGATTACGGGTTTGAACTCTCCCGGGGCTTCCATGCCCTCAAGGCCTGGATGACGATAAAAGAGCAGGGAACGGCCAAGTATGGCCGGCTCATACAGCAGAATATCGATCAGGCCCGGTACCTCGAAGGGCTGGTCGAAACCGCACCGGAACTCCAACTGGCATTGCCGGTCTCCCTGAACATTGTCAACTTCCGGTACATCCGGCCCGGACTGAACGATGACCGGCTCGACCACCTCAATAAGCAGATCGAGCTCGAACTCCAGGAGGAGGGGATCGCGGTTCCTTCTACCGTTACCCTATGGGGAAGGAAATACCTCCATGTCGCTATCAGCAACCATCGGAGCAGGAAAGAGGACTTCGATCTCCTCATCCGGGAAGTGATCCGGGTCGGGAAGGCACAGGCCTGAAGGGAGAGTGCATTGAGCTGGGGGTGGCCATCCAGCTCCTGTCCGGCCCCGATATCCCCATCCCCGCCCCGGAAGCAGCAAACGTCATCATGAGCTCGTTCTCCTTCTCCCGGAGGGTATCTTCCAGCTTTCGTAGTTCCTTGTTCTGCTGTTGAAGTCCCTCAAGTTCAGTACGGAGCGCTGCAGTCCGTTCTTTTATGAGGAGTTCGATCTCCACCTGGGAAAGATTGTATGGCGTATCTCTGTGACCCTGGTCAGATGTCGGTTGTGAGGGGCTCGTCATACATCTCCATTCCTATGAAAAAGACAGTATCAGAGGTTCATACGAACCATTACAAGGATATCTCCCAGTAAACGTGGACACCTTACTCATAAAGGCCCCTGTTTTTTTGACATCACCCTATTCCTGGATCATAGGGATGATTGACCAAACGGCCAGGAGAGGAGGGTCCCCTCCATCCTGGATTAAAATTTGCAGACCTTCTCGTCAGGAATATTTATCACGCTATCGGGTAAGGATCACAGCAGAGGAGTGCGAAGAAGAATGCTCGAGATTTTCAAATGCGACAACTGCGGAAAAATTGTGACCATCTCCCACGAGGGTGCAGGCCAGCTGGTCTGCTGCGGGAGGCCGATGGTCCAGCAGGCCGAGAATTCCGTCGACGCCAGCAACGAGAAGCATGTCCCGGTAGTTGAGAAGCAGGGTGACGGGATCCTGGTAAAAGTCGGATCGGTCCCCCACCCCATGGAGGCAGCCCACTATATCGCATGGATCGAGGTCATGTCCGGCCCTAACCTCTACGTGAAAGGATTAAAACCCGGGGAGAAACCCGAGGCATATTTCCCGGTTCCCACCACCGATGTCAAGGTCCGGGAGTACTGCAATCTGCACGGCCTCTGGACCAACAAGCCCCCGCACAAATAATCACTTTCAGGCTGTCCTATGGCTGTACCAGGTCGCCATGATGAAGAGTGGAGATGCTGGTAATAAGGCATTACTGATTGGCAGAAGTAGTACAATCCCCCCTTTTTTGTACCACTGACAGAAACGAGAGAGGGCCGGGTTTCTACCTGATCGGTCAATCGTTTTGGGACAGCGCCAGGGTTTTACGTCACCGCCGGAAATCCCAGTATAATGGATCGGGAAATTCTCCCCCTGATCTACGAGGGGGTCGTCCAGACGGTGAGGTGCCGCACCTCATAAATCTCCGGTGCGTCATTCACAAAGACGATGATGTCGAACGTCCGCGTCTCGTTGGCAAGGTATTCGTAGGCCACCCTGCTCGATCCAAACCAGACATTGTCTTTTACCGAGAGCGGGATCCCGTTTTCATAGATGCCAATGGTAGCATCCCGCCCGAAGATTGGCTGACCAAAGAATGCATGACCTCCTATTGCATAAAAGTCGATGTAAAATATGCCACTTGTCACTGCCAGCTCCAGTGCGGGATTTTTTTCCAGTCTGATGGTTTTTGTAATGGTTCCTTCAGGGGTGGAGATGGTCATCCCTAGCGCAGTCATATAGACGTAGTCAGGAGGAGGAACCGGGGATGTCACTCTGATGTCAAGGCTGGTCATCCCCCCGGCCACGAACGGGCAGGAAGACTGCCATGGGCCATTGGTGGCGGTATCACGGACCTCAGCGTCCAGACCGTTGACTGAGAAACGTATCGGAGTGCCATTCAGAATGGATCCCTCCACGACAAGATTATTTCCAGGGTCACCGGCAGCACCGTAGTTCCCTCCTTCCTGCGTTGTCACGGGATTTCCGGTGAGGTTAGGGATGACCCCATCCCCTGTAGCGATGATTGTCACGTATTCAGGGGCAGGTTTACCATCAATGGTCACTGTCCCATAGAAGGAATGGGAGCAGAGGGATGGCTGATCCTGCACGACGGTAATTGAGACAGTGGCAGGGCTGGAATCCCAGTATCCGTCATGGGCGCTGAACAGGAACGTGTCAGTGCCGGTGAAGTCTGGTTCAGGGATGTAGACAACCATATCAGTGGTGCTGAATCCCACGGTCCCATGAGAAGGAGCCACATCGATGTTGAAAACGATCACATCGCCGTCAGGATCGGCTGCACGAAGGACAATTTCCACCGGAGTGCTGGGAGTCGTCGAAGTGGTATTATCATAAGCAATAAGAGGGAACCCATGGGATATCGGCAGAAGTTCTGTCTCTGTTCCGTTCGCAGCAGGAGTATCGCTTCCCAACGTCTTGAACCCTTCCTGCCAGAGTCCGGCCTCCCATGCCGATGACGGACCGTTCAGTATCGCGGTCGCCAGCACTACAATCAGAACGAGTTTCAGATACCAGGTCATCGTCGCATTGCGGGAACGTCACCCTTTCTGGTATAAAAATTGTTTTGATAGGGAAGGTTATCCGGGGAACCCTGCTGAAAAAAGAGCGATAAGAACGGACTACAGGGAATGAGGGGAACCATCCGCCTGCTTTTGAACCCGCACATCGCTGAGCGGAGCCGGAATAGGAACGGTTTACTTTTTTGATAGGCTCGATATTATCTCCTCTGGAGATAACGCTCTCACTATGGGAGACTTTGATCCAAAGAAGCATACCGCAGAAGAGCGTGGTATCGATGCCAATGGCAACTATGTTCGCGGTCTCAAGATGTCTGAAACCCGTTTCAAGAACATGATACATGGCCATTCCGCCGCTGAACAGCAGAGCATGAGACAACAGGTAGACGAGGCCGAGGCAAAAGGTCTTCGCACCTACCAGATCAAGCATGCCAAGGGGTACTATAACATCGAGAACGGGATCGTGATTGGAAGCGCGAAAGGAAAGTAAATCCCCTTCTTTTCTTCAAGCCAGCACCCTTCTTCCGGACAGAGCACCAGGCTGGAACCAACGTCCCGAATCGTTTTGCAACCGGCACCCGGGACATGGTAATGCCACGGCAAGGGAATCTGGTGGTTGCCAGCAATGCCGGGTTACCTGCGGTTATGGGTGGAGAGGGATATCAGCAGGGCTCGAGACCCCGCAAAAATAAAAAATGATCCTCCGCTCGTTTCTGGAGCGGGACAGGGAAGCCCGTAATATAGGTCATCTCTGCATATAGACCTCGATTCCCCCTATCACGATGGAATCAGCAGGATTACCAATGACCACCTTCAGGTCCAGCTGGGTGGCCCCTTCCACGGTATACGATGCATAGCTGGTGTGATCGAAGGGCCCGGGGCCTGTCAGGTCGGTCTCATCATCCATCATGACATACGCCACGTCAGGGGCTGTCATCTGGGTCAGCCGTGTCGCTGATATATAGGTGATGGATGGATCCGAGGCATTGACGTAATAATTGATCCTGACCCCCGTGATGCTTGCCCCATCCGGTACAGCGAATGGGAATATGATCCACTGTTCGTCCAGGTCGGAGACGACCGTATTGGCCGTGATCTCCAGTGCCCCAGGCATGCAGGGGACGCGGGATGTATTGCACATGCCAGTAGTTACCATGGTCGTTGATGGTCCGCCTGGCCCGATCGGATACGCCACCAGCGGGTGGATCCAGATATTCTGGAGCCGGAGCTGGTCGATCTCATCGTTCATGGCCTGGATGACGCACACCATATCACTGATCATCTGCTCGAGGTCTATGAGGGCATCCCAGAGATCCTCGAATGCGGCCTCCTCTGTTGACTCCTGAACGGTCTCCTCTGTTGTTTCCTCGAATGCGGTTTCAGAGGTTGTTTCCGGAGGAGAGTTCTCTGCATTGACGGGAAACATTACGATTATCAGAGCCAGCAGTAAACCTATGAGTGAGAGCGCTGCTCTTTTATTCATTCATGCCACCTTGAATCTCTTTCGAACACGTGAGATTCAGGGCTGCTCCTATATAAAATGATGCCCTGCGGAAATGCCTGGAAGGCTTTTTTTAGGTTTAATTTGTGAAAAAGGGCCGTCCAAGCAATGATTCATATTGAGCACTGGAGGATTGCCCCTATCGAGGGATGCTGAAAAAAAATGAGGACAACCGCGTCACGGTTAGCTGCCGCAGCCGGAAACGGGATGGGGCTGGTATCATTCCTGTAACCCTGCTATCACGGGGCATAACCGGCCCGACGGTATGCCGTATACCCGCCGCCCAGGTTCGAGACATGGCCACGTCCATGCATCTTAAGGATACTTGCCCCGATACTCGCCCGCTGCCCCCCCTTGCACATGAGGATATGGTGACGTGAGGGGTCAAGCTCCTTATAACGGGTCCGGAGGTCATGCCAGGGGATGTGGATTGAAGGTTCTGCATGGGCAGTGTCCCACTCTTCCTTTGACCGGACATCCACGAGAACAGCATCTCCTGAGGAAACGAGAGCATGGGCCTCATCAGGACAGAGAACCGGGACACGGCTGATCGGGAGCCCTGCAGACCCCCAGTAGAGCATCCCTCCTTCGAGATATCCCGCGACGCGATCGAACCCGACCCGGTGGAGCTGGAGTGCTGCCTCCTCGGCGTGCCTCCGCTCCTCCACGACAAGGAGGATATCCTTGTCGGGGGGAAGGATCCAGCCTGCCTGTGTGGGGAAGTTCCCGGAGAGATCGATATGCCATGCGCCAGGGATATGGACCCCTGAGAAGGACTGGTAGCTCCTCACATCGAGGAGGAGTGACCTCTCATCTTTCATCCGTTCAAAGAAGGCCTTTGACTCGAGCGGGACCGGGCGGGGGAGATTCCGCATCAGGGCAGGCCCGGCCCGATTGATCGCCGAACACCGGGCGAAATGGTCCGGGGCAGCCGGCATCTCGGACGTGAGCGCCCTGACAAATGCCTCCCGGTGAGCGATGCGGAGGGCATAATTGTACTTCTTCTCGTAGCCGATCGTACTGGTCCTCTTTGCTGCCATTGACCGCCCGCAGAGGGACCCCGCCCCGTGGGCAGGGTAGACCTCGCATTCGTCAGGGAGGGTCATGATCTTGGTCTGCAGGTTGTCGTAGAGCGATGAAGCCAGTTCTGTCGCTCTCCCCGGGAAGAGGTCAGGCCTCCCGACATCCCCCACAAAAAGGGTATCTCCGGAAAAGAGGGAGACCGGAGAATTTCCCCGTGCGGTATCGGTTGCCACGTAGCAGACCGATTCAGGGGTATGCCCGGCGGTCTCAATCACGGAGAACCGGATCTCCTCAAGAGGTATCTCGGTTCCCTCGGACACCGCATAGTGGGGGAATGCACAGTTCCCGCTCTTGGGCGCATAGATCGCTGCATCGGTCGCTTCAGCAAGGTCGAGGTGACCCGAGACGAAGTCGGCATGGAGGTGCGTCTCGAGGATATGGGTGATCCGGACACCCATATCACGGGCTGCATCGAGGTATCGTGCGGTGTCGCGGGCGGGATCAACGACTGCACAGGTCCGGTCCCCGGCGATGATATAGGAGCTGTGGGCAATACCAGGGATGAAAAACTGGTTGATGATCATGTATTGATTCCTCTCCTGCCGGGGAATTAAAAATGTTCTATTCCGGCAAGGAAAAAGAGGAGGTCTCCTGAAGCCCGCATGGTTATTGCGCCGTATCAGTCTTCTCCAGCTCTTTGGTGCTGTGTATGACGATGATGCTGATGGCAACCCCGAGCGAATTGGCAATGATCATGGCAGGGATAAGGGCAACCACGATCTCCACCGCTTCCGAGAAGGGCTGGACCAGTGCCAGCGTAAGGGCTCCATGCAGGAGCTCGATTCCCACGGCAAAGAGCATTGCCGGGACGATTCCAGGCAGTCTTCCCTGCAGGTACCAATTCACCATGCCAGCGAGGAACCCTGCAAGGATAGTGGCGATGCAGCAGGCAACGGCGGAGTCTCCGCCAAGGGAGAGGCGGTGGACTCCACCGATCAGCCCGACTGCCACACCGACATAGGGACCTGCAACGAAGCCTGCCACCATGGGAGCCAGATCCCGGATGTTGCTGATAGCCCCATGCTCCCACGGGATCCCAAGATAGGTGCCTAATATCGAGAACAGTCCGAAAATGGCAATAAATGAGGCATAATCGCGCAGCTCTGCCTTCTTGAAGATCACCTGCTGGATCGTCTCCAGCTTGGTTACGATCTCCATGAACACGTAAATGAAAACCTCAGTCGATGCAAAGAGGGTGAGGATCTCACCGAACATGCTTTGTGAGCTTCCTGCAGACAAACCGTTTCCCCGGTGGACTTGTACTATCATTACTTCGCTCGTAATTGCTTTTATAGGCGCCGGATAGTGGTCCTTTTCTGATAATAGTCCAGAAACCGTATGCCCGGTTGGTTCCGAATCACAGGAAAAATGGTCAGATCGTAGATTCAGGGGATTTTATAGGGAGGGTGAAGTAAAACGTCGAGCCTCTCCCCTGTTCCGATTCGACCCACATCCGCCCCCCATGCCGCTCGACGATCCGCTTGCACAATGCGAGCCCAAGACCCGTCCCTGGATAGGTATTTCTCGGGTATAGGCGTTCAAAGAGGATGAATATCTTCTCAAAATACTCCTCCGGGATTCCGATCCCGTTGTCCTGTACTGCAAATTGCCACATCCCCTCGGTAGGGGTGGCGGAGACATGGATTGCCGGGACTACTCCCTTCTGTTGGAATTTCATGGCGTTTGAGAGGAGGTTCTGGAGGACCTGTGTCATCTGTGAGCTGTCGGCATAGATAACAGGGAGTGGATCATGAGTGATTGAAGCGCGGGTCTCCTTCACTTCGCGATGAAGCGTGTTCAGGATGTTTGCTAGGACCGTTTCCATGTCTGTCGGGGCAAAAGGTTTCCCATCGGACCTCACCCTGAGGTATTCCCGGAGATCGCTTACCAGATCATTCAGCCGGAGACCATCGCGTGCGATATTTTCCAGGTACTTTTTTGTCTGGGCACTGTGTTCAGCCTTACATTCGGCAAGGAGGAGCTGTGAATAGGCGACAATTCCCCGAATCGGCTCCTGGAGATCATGGGTTGCGATATAAGCAAAGAGTTCCAAGTCTTCGTTGCTTCGTTTCAGGTTCCCGGTGTATTCCTTCAACCTGAGTTCGGCTGATTTCCGATCGGTGATATCCCGTATTACCACCTGGACTGCGGGTATGCCGTTGAACAGGATTCTCGTTCCTATTCCCTCCAGAGTTACTATAGTGCCATCTCCCCGGACAACCTGGACCTCCTCTGTTGCAGGGGGTAAGCTATTGAGATCGTCTTGGGTTACCTCCCGGACAATCGAATGAAAATCAGGATGAATCAGGTCATAGATATCCATCCCGATCAGATCTTCTGGTTTCTTTGCAGTACGGAGCAGTTTTACTACGGCAGGATTTACATAGACGATCTTTCCCCCCTGGTGTATCACGATCACATCAGGAGACGTCTCGACAAGGGTACGGTACTTCTCCTCGCTTTCCTGGATTGCCATTTCGATCTGTTTCTGTTCCGTGATATCCCGTACGATGGCACCGACTCGAAATCCTTTCCTGGTGGAGACCCTGAACGCTTTTACCTGAAGGTATCGGATCTCGCCATCTTCGGTTTTCAGCTGATCAGTGTACACCCTGTCGTAGAATGGATCCGTCTCATCATGTAAGATATGGTCCCAGACATTCCGATACCATAACCGGGGATCTGGTTCATGCCATTCAGCATCGGATCTCGATGCCTGTATTTCCCAGACGGGTTGACCAAGCACCTCCTCTGCTACGAGACCTGTGATACGCTCCTCGGCCTTGTTCATCTCGATGATCCGGCCTTCTTCATCGGTGATGATGATCCCGTCACCCAGACTCTCTATCAGGTTCCGTAACTCCTCCTTGCTCTCGATCAGGCTCTCTTCGGTTCTCCTCCGTTCGGTGATGTCCCGGATAATACCTCCATAGATATGCCTCCCCTGCAAGCTGAAGTCAAAATTTTTTGCTTCGATGATCCGGATACTCCCGTCAGGCCGCCTGATCGATACTTCAACAAAAGAATCCCTGGAAGAGCAGGGGGTTTTATTGTTCAGTTCATCGAGGATGGAGGACAACCACGTATTGGCATTCTCCGGATTATTATTTTCAGGGATGCATTGTGATGCAATTTCAAGGATGGTCCTGCCGATAGCATCAGCTCTCTGGATCCCGGTAGTCTCTTCCATCCCGGCATTCCATTCCAGAATTACCCCATTGTCGTCGTTCAGGATAATTCCGTCAGGTGTATCCTGGATAAGACTCCTGAATTTTTCCTGGCTCTCTTTGAGAGATTCTTCGATTCTTCTCCGCTCAGCATCCCTCTGTTTGTATTGTTCGATCTCTTTTCTGAATGCTTCGTTCTCAGCGTTCAGTTCAACTATTCGATCAGAAGAAGGCTCATGATCCCCTGTTACAGAATCAGAAGAGTCTTCTTTTCGTCTTTTCCTGGATTCAGCCATATCGTATAATCGGAGATCCCTTGAATACCAACGAACTCGTGCAGACAACTCCTATCCGTTACTTTTCATTTTTACCCTATAAAATTTCCCGGTTAGCGGAAAGGCTCATACCCCTGCCTGTAAGGCATATCCTTTTTCCCTCACGGTTCCACCTCTTCTCTATGGCTGCAGTATCAGAAGCTTCCCCCCAGCTTGCGACCGTTCTCCTTGCCCACGAGAAAGCCAGGGCGAGGGCCTGGAAGGAGAAGAATTCAAGAGCACTTGAGGTCCTCCTTGCACCGGACTTTCTCGAGATTTCCCTCCTTGGCCGGTTCTCGAAAAAGGAGGTCCTCGCAATCCTCATACACTCACTTACTCTGCACGAATTCATCATCTCCGATCCAGCCCTGGTCGTGGCGTCACCCGAGGCTGCGATCCTCACCTACCGGTGCATTGAAGACGTAACGGTGAGTGGTCAGCGGATAACGGGGACGTTCCATGTCGCGGCTCACTACGCAAAACGGGAGAACAAATGGGTTCTTCTCGTCTGGCAGATCACGCCGACCCCCTGTTAAGGAGGAGGGAATAACCCTCCTTTCGGGAAGCAGTACTGAACACTAAACATTTATGGTTCAAAGAATCAGGGAGAAACAACAGATCCCCGATGCATCCCCTTCTCGCAAACCTGCCCGAAGAGCAGCGGAACAAACTCGTCGCCCGGAACCAGCCCCCGTGGCTGGAGCCGATGCTCGCCACCCCCGCATCCCCGCAGTCCATGACCGGCGACTGGATCTTCGAACAGAAGTTCGACGGTGAACGGTGCCTCGTCTTCCGCAGCCGGCAACGGGTCCGGTTGCTCTCCCGGAACAGGAAGGTCCTGAATGATACCTACCCCGAACTCGTGGAAGCACTGGAGACGATCACGGAGGGAGAGTTCATCGCCGATGGCGAGATCGTTGCCTTCGAAGGAGAGATCCAGAACTTCTCGCGCCTGCAGGAACGGATGCAGATCCGCGACAGGGAGATGGCCAGGAGGAGCGAGGTCACGGTATACCTCTACCTCTTCGACCTGGTGTACCTGGAGGGCTTCGATCTCTCTGCCCTCGATCTCCGGACCAGGAAAAACCTCCTGAAAGCACTCATCCCCTTCAGGGACCCGCTCCGGTATACCGGACACCAGGAGGATGGTCTCGAATACTACCGCGAAGCCTGCAGGAGGGGCTTAGAGGGGATCATTGCCAAGAGAGGATCGGGCCGCTACCTTCACCGGCGTTCGACCGACTGGCTCAAGTTCAAGTGCCTTACCCGGCAGGAGTTTGTCATCGGCGGATACACCGACCCGGGAGGGAGCCGGCCTGGTTTTGGGGCACTTCTTCTTGGCTACTACGATGGCACCACGCTCCTCTATGCCGGCAAGGTTGGGATCGGGTTTTCTGACAAAACCCTCCGGGATCTCGGTGCCCGCCTTGTCCGAATCGAACAGAACCCATCCCCCTTCGCGGACAAAGAAAAGCCGGAGAGAGGGGAGCATTTTGTCACCCCCACTCTCGTCTGCGAAATCATCTTCACCGAGTGGACCCCGGATGGAAAACTCCGCCATCCCAAGTACATCGGGCTCCGTGACGACAAAGTACCGGAAGAGGTGGTGCGGGAGAACCCGCGGGCGTGACAAGATTCAAGAGACAGGGACTATTGTTTCAGAAAGGAAGGCCTTTTCGGTAAGAGCTCTCTCCCTCAAGGAGTATCATGAAAAGGCAAGGACATGTCTGATAGAAAAAGAGGAGGGTTTTAGGTTTTGTTAACGATCTCAGCCACGGTCTTGTCGGTAATGTTTGCCACCGTTTGATTCGCTTGTCTGGTAATGTTTGCAACGGTCTGGTTCGTCTGGTTTGTTATATTTGCAACGGTCTGGTTGGCTTTTTCGGTGATGTTGGCCACAGTCTGGTTGGCCTTTTCGGTGATGTTTGCGACAGTCTGATTAATCTGCGGTGGAACCGTTCGTTCTGCTGTAACCGACGGGGTTGTCACAGGTATTACTTCAGGCTTCTGCTGGGTGCACCCGGCAATCAGCATCGTCGAAAAGACGAGCAGTACTATGAGAAACAGGGTTGTTTTCTTCATTTGTGAATCACCATTTTGGTATACTCAATTGGTATAGGAAACGATATAGATTTTGAAATGGTGGCGTGAGTTATCGACGGATTGTCGCAATTTTCTCCATAAGTTTTGCAGGGATTGAAATGATAGTGTTGCTAAGATTGACAGGATTAGTGTTCAGCATTGAGGAGTCAGGGATGGATGCTCCCTTTCACGGATGTGGAAGGTCTTTTCAGACCATAGGTGAGGAGTGCTGCCTTGGTTCGATGGCTTCATGATCCGTGTCTTCCGGATGCACCCCGGGAATTATGAAATGGAGACCTCAATCCTGATTCCAAGTCCTGAATTAAGGAGTATCCTCTGAATCTGCGGTTCGATTTAAGAATCGGCCATTCGATTTAAGAATCGGCCATTCGATT
>Ga0316622_100000699_pt1 | contig 20383 bp, 10 predicted proteins | sample OWC_Aug_OW2_C1_D_FD_207646 | JGI IMG/M metagenome (GOLD analysis project Ga0316622, IMG submission 207646) | Wetland soil microbial communities from Old Woman Creek delta, Ohio, United States - OWC_Aug_OW2_C1_D5_C | ecosystem: Environmental > Terrestrial > Soil > Wetlands | place: USA: Ohio... | reverse complement strand
CCAGCGGGATGTGCTGCGGGATCGAGCACAACGCCTACCGCACCGTCGAGTCCATGAAGCTCGTGCTCGCGAGCGGCCTCGTGATCGACACCGCCGATCCCGGCGCGGGCGAGCTCCTCGCGGCCCGGGAGCCCGGGATCGTGCGAGGGCTTCTCGCGCTGCGCGAGCGGGTCGCGGGAGATCCGGCGCTCGCGCAGAAGATCCGGCGCAAGTACCGGATGAAGAACACGATGGGTTACGCGCTGAACTCCTTCCTGGACTTCACGTCCCCCCTCGAGATCCTCAGCCACCTCCTGATCGGCGCGGAGGGGACCCTGGCCTTCCTCGCAGAGATCACGTTCCGCACGATCCCGGACCACCCGGAGAAATCGGCAGCGCTCCTGCTCTTTCCCGACGTCCACGCCGCCAGCTCCTCCATTACACCCCTGCGAGATTCGGGTGCGGCGGCGCTCGAGCTCATGGATCGGGCCTCGTTGCGCTCGATCGAGAAGGCTCCGGGGATTCCCGCTCTCGTGCCCTGCCTCCCCGAGAAGGCGGCCGCAATCCTGGCCGAGTACCAGGCGACGACCGAGGCCGAGCTCACGGCTCGAGAGGCCGCATTCGAGCGGATCGCCCCTTCTTTACCGCTTCTCACCCCGCCCGCATTCACACGGGACTCCGCGCGGCGCGCCGAGCTGTGGGCGGCGCGCAAGGGAGTGTTGACCTCCGTGGGCGCGCTGCGCCCGCAGGGAACCTCGCTCATCATCGAGGACGTCGCGTTCCCTCTCGAGCGCCTCGCGGACGGCGTGAGCGATCTCCAGGCCCTGTTCGTCAAGCACGACTATCGGGACGGGATCGTTTACGGGCATGCCAAGGACGGGAATCTCCACTTCGCGCTCTCGCAGTCCTTCAACGATCGACCCTCCATCAACAACTACGAGAGGTTCACGGCCGACCTCGTGGAGATGGTGGTCGCGCGCTACGACGGCGCGCTCAAGGCCGAGCACGGGACGGGCCGCAACATGGCCCCGTTCGTCGAGACCGAGTGGGGTGCGGAGGCCTACGCGATCATGCGCGAGCTGAAGGCCCTGATCGACCCCAACGGCCTGCTGAATCCCGGCGTGCTCTTGAACTCCGACCCGACGATCCACCTCCGGAACCTGAAGTCCCTTCCCGAGGTCGAGCCCGAGGTCGACCGCTGCATCGAGTGCGGCTTCTGCGAGCCGTGTTGCCCGAGCCGCGACCTGACGCTGACCCCGCGCCAGCGCATCGTAGTGCGCCGTGCGCAGCGGCGGCTCGATGCGAAGCTGGCGCCGTTCGCAACCCTGGCGGCGCTCGAGGCGGACATCCCCTACGCGGTGATGGACACCTGCGCCGCGGACGGGATGTGCGCCACGGCCTGCCCCGTGGGGATCGATACCGGGACGCTCGTGAAGCGCCTGCGCGCTCGCGCGCACTCCCCTGCGGCACGCAGGCTCGCTCTCGCCGCGGCCGAGCACTTCAGCGCCGTCGAGCGCATCGCTCGGGTCGCGCGCAGGATCGTGCCGCGGTTGCCGTCGTGGGCGCGGGACCTACCGCCGGCCGCTCCGCGCGCGCTCCCCCGCACTTCCCGCGAGGGCGCCGCCGCCGTGTACTGCCCGAGCTGCCTATCGCGCGTTCTGGGGCCGCAAGTCGGGGAGGCATCTCTGGCGGCCACGATCGTCGCCGTCGCGGCGCGCGCGGGAGCGCCCGTGTGGATCCCTCCCGATGCGACGGGGACATGCTGCGGGATGCCCTTCTCGTCGAAGGGCTTCACCGAGGCGCATGCTCTCCTTCTGAATCGCGCGCTCGAGCGGTTCTGGACGTGGTCCGAGGAAGGGCGCATTCCGGTGGTCACCGACACGAGCCCCTGCGCCTGGAGCCTCCGATCGGGGCGGGAGAGCCTGACCGACGCGAACCGTGTGCGGTTCGACGCGCTCACGATCCTGGACGGGATCGAGTTTGCGCACGACGTGCTGCTCCCGCGTCTCGTGATCCGGCGCCGGCTCGGCGCGGTCGTCCTGCACCCCGTCTGCTCCGTCGTGAAGCTTGGAATCGACGAGAAGCTGGCCGCGCTCGCTCGCGCCTGCGCGGACGAGGCGATCGTCCCGCTCGACGCGGGCTGCTGCGGTTTCGCGGGGGATCGGGGCCTCTTGGTCCCCGAGCTGACCGAGTCCGCCACCCGTGCCGAGGCCGCCGAGGTCCTCCTGCGCAGCTTCGACGCCCACTGCTCCAGCAGCCGGATGTGCGAGGTCGCCATGACGCGGGCGACGGGGAGGCCCTACCGGTCGTTCTGGCACTTGCTGGACGAGGCAACTTCGGGATAGCGCGGCGGCCGCGTGCCAGCTCGGATCCTCGCATATACTGGCAGCCCAGAACCTGCACGGCAGGAAGGCCCGGGATGATGACCCGCCCCGAAGGAGCCATCATGAGTTCACAGCAAGGACAGCTTTGCGCACGCCGCACCATCGCCCTCTTCTCCGGCATCGTCCTGGCGGCGATCCTCGTCGCCCCGGGAGCGAGTGCGGGGCCCCCCGCACCGCCGGGGCCGCCCACGGTCGCCGCGGCCGAGGCTTTCGTCCAGAAGGCCGAGCAGCAGCTTCTCGAGCTGTGGATCAAGGCCGAGCGCGCTGGCTGGGTGCAGGAGAACTTCATCACGGACGATACCGAGGCGATCGCCGCGGAAGCCAGGAAGGACGTGCTGGCCGCCACGGCGGAGCTGGCCGCGGAGGCCGCGCGCTTCAAGGATCTGAAGCTCCCCTACGACGTGGATCGCAAGCTCAAGCTCCTGCGGACCTCGCTCCCGCTCGCCGCGCCGCGCGATCCCGCGAAGCAGTCCGAGCTGTCGAGGATCGCCACCGAGCTCCAGGGGATGTACGGCAAGGGAAAGTACTGCCCCGCTGGGAAGGAGTGCATGGACCTCAACGCCCTGAGCCGCGTGACCGCGGAGAGCCGCGACCCGAGGGAGTTGCTGGACGTCTGGCGCGGCTGGCGCACCGTTTCGCCCCCCATGCGCGACAAGTACCGGAATCTCGTCGACCTCGCGAACGAGGGTGCGAGGGAGCTGGGGTTCGTCGACACGGGGGCGATGTGGCGCTCGGGCTACGACATGCCCCCGGACGCGTTCGCGGCGGAGATGGATCGGCTGTGGAGCCAGGTGAAGCCGCTCTACGACTCCCTCCACTGCTACGTGCGGCGCAAGCTCGGGGAGAAGTACGGACCCGACGTGGTGCCGCCGGGCAAGCCGATCCCGGCCCATCTGCTGGGGAACATGTGGGCCCAGACCTGGGACAACATCTACGACGTGGTGCAGCCCCCGATCGGAGATCCGGGGTTCAACCTGACCGAGATCCTGAGGAAGAAGAAGGTGGATGCGCTCGGGATGGTGCGCTACGGGGAAGGGTTCTTCACCTCCCTCGGCTTCGCTCCGCTCCCGGAGACCTTCTTCCGGCGCTCCCTCTTCACGAAGCCCGCCGACCGGGACGTGGTCTGCCACGCCAGCGCCTGGGACATCGACACGCAGGACGACCTGCGGATCAAGATGTGCATCGAGATCACGGACGAGGACTTCCGCACCGTCCACCACGAGCTGGGCCACAACTTCTACCAGAGAGCCTACAAGCACCAGCCCCCGCTCTATCGCAACAGCGCCAACGACGGGTTCCACGAGGGGATCGGCGACACGATCGCCCTTTCGATCACTCCCGACTACCTGGTGAAGGTCGGGCTCCTGGACAAGGTCCCGGAAGGCAAGGGCGACATCGGGCTGCAGATGAAGATGGCGCTCGACAAGATCGCCTTCCTGCCCTTCGGGCTCATGATCGATCAGTGGCGCTGGAAGGTCTTCTCGGGCGAGATCCAGCCCGGCAACTACAACAAGACCTGGTGGGACCTCGCGCTCAAGTACCAGGGGGTGGCGCCGCCGCTGCCGCGCAGCGAGGCCGACTTCGACCCGGGGGCCAAATACCACATCGCCGCCAACGTCCCCTACGCACGCTACTTCCTGGCCGACATCCTCCAGTTCCAGTTCTACCGGGCGCTGTGCGCGCAGTCCGGCTACCGCGGGCCGCTCCACCAGTGCTCGTTCTACGGGAACCAGGAGGTGGGGGCGAAGTTCCGGAAGATGCTGGAGATGGGGCAGAGCCGCCCGTGGCCCGAGGCGCTCGAGGCGCTGACGGGCGAGCGCCAGATGGACGCCCGCGCGCTGCTCGAGTACTTCCAGCCGCTCAAGAGCTGGCTCGACGAGCAGAACCGCGGCCAGGTCTGCGGATGGTGAGCGCGGGGTGCCCGAGCTTCCGGACATCGTGGTCTACATCGAGGCGCTGAGCGCGCGGGTCCGGGGACAGACACTCGAGAAGGTCCGCCTGGCGCGCCCGTTCCTGCTGCGCAGCGTCACGCCCCCGCTGTCCGAGGTCGAGGGGAAGAAGGTCGTCGCGATCCGGCGCCTGGGGAAGCGGATCGTGATCGCGCTCGAGGGCGATCTGTTCCTGGTCATCCACCTGATGATCGCCGGCCGCTTGCGCTGGCGGCCGCGCGCCGCGCCGGCGCGCGGGAGCGCCCTCGCGGCGTTCGATTTCTCCTCGGGAACGCTGCTCCTGACCGAGGCCGGCTCGAAGAAGCGCGCCTCGCTGCACGTGGTGCGGGGAGAGGAGGAGCTGCGCGCGCACGACCCCGGTGGGCTCGAGGTGATCGAGGCGGAACTCCCCGCCTTCCGCGAAGCACTCCTGCGCGAGCGCCACACCCTCAAGCGCGCCCTCACCGATCCGCGTATCTTCAGCGGGATCGGGAACGCATACTCCGACGAGATCCTGCACCGCGCGAGGCTCTCCCCCGCGCGGCGGGCCGACCAGCTCGACGACGATGAGATCGCCGCCCTGTATGCGTGCGCCCGCCAGACACTCCTGGATTGGACGACGAGGAATCGCGAGGAAGCCCGGGCGGGGTTTCCCGAGAAGGTCACGGCCTTCCGGGAGGGGATGGCGGTCCACGGGCGCTACGGCAGGCCCTGCCCCGTCTGCGGCACCGCCGTCCAGCGCATCGTCTACGCCGAGAACGAGGCCAACTACTGTCCGCGCTGCCAGACCGGGGGGAAGCTCCTCGCCGACCGCGCCCTCTCGAGGCTCCTGAGAGGCGACTGGCCGCGGACCATCGACGACCTCGAAGCGCGGCGCGCTTGACCGACCCGCGAAGATCCGCGGTTTCGTTTCGCTCACCGAAGCTCGCCGGGGCGATCCTCGTGCTCGTCACCGTCCTGGCCTATCTGCCCGCACTGCGTGGCGGTTTCATCTGGGACGACGACCAATACGTGATCGGAAATCCTCTGGTCGTCTCCCCGGGCGGGCTCCCGAGGATCTGGCTCGAACCTCTGGCCTCCCCCCAGTACTACCCGCTCACACTGACCAGTTTCTGGCTCGAGTACCGCCTCTTCGGAGGCCACCCCGGGGGCTATCACTCGAACAACGTGCTGCTCCACGCCGCGAGCGCGCTCCTGCTCGGCGCCGCGCTCCGCCGCCTCCGCGTGCGCGGGGCCTGGCTCGCGGCGGCGCTGTTCGCGCTCCATCCCGTGCAGGTGGAGTCGGTGGCCTGGATCACCGAGCGCAAGAACGTGCTGTCGGGGTTCTTCTACCTCCTGGCCTTCCATTCCTGGCTGCGCTTCGCGCCGCCCGAGGAGGACGGCGGGGGCGGCGACCGCTTCTGGGTCCTCTCGTTCTCGCTGTTCCTCTGCGCCCTTCTCGGCAAGTCCGTGACCGGGACGTTTCCGGCAGCGATGCTGCTCCTCGCCTGGTGGAAGCGCGGGCGCATCCGGGGGCGCGACGTCGTCCCGCTCCTCCCCTTCTTCGCGGCCGCGGCCGCCATGGGAAGCGTGACGGCATGGATCGAGAAGCATCGCGTGGGAGCCTGGGGCCCCGAGTGGGACCTCTCGTTCCTCGAACGGCTTCTGGTCGCGGGCAGGGCCCCCTGGTTCTATCTCGGGAAGCTGATCTGGCCGCACCCGTTGCTGTTCATCTACCCGCGCTGGAGCGTGAACGCCGCCGACTTCACGCAGTGGCTGTACCCGGCCGCGACCGTTCTTGTCTGCCTCGCGCTGTGGGCGGCGCGGAAGCGGCTCGGGAGGGGTCCGCTCGCCGCGGTCCTGTTCTTCATCGGGACGCTCTTCCCGGCCCTGTCCTTCGTCAACGTGTTCCCGATGCTGTACTCGTTCGTCGCGGATCACTTTCAGTACCTGGCCTCGATCGGGCCGATCGCCTGTGTCGCGGCCCTGGCCGCCCGGGCGTTCGAGGCGAGCCCGGGTCGGCGTCGGCGAGCGCCGCTCCTGGGCGCCGTGGGCGTCGTTCTGTTGGCGCTCGCGGCGGCGACGTGGTCGCAGGCGCGAACCTTCTTCGACAGCGAGACGCTCTGGCGCACGACCCTGGCGCGGAACCCGGGAGCCTGGATGGCGCACACGAACCTCGCCAGCTTGCTGCACGTGAGCGCCGGCGGGATCTCCGATCCTGAGGAGCGCGCGCGCAGGCTCGAGGAGGCGGAGCGCCATTACCGCGCGGCGCTCGACCTCAAGCCGGAGAGTCTTCCCGCGCGGATCCAGCTCGGGAAGCTCTACGAGGGGCGCGGCGAGACCGCCCGGGCAGAGGCCGAATACCGAGCCGCGATCGGCGTTCCGGACCGCTTTCCACCGGGCTCGCGCGGTCACGCTCGAGCCGCCGACCCGTGGTACGTGTACGGGCGGTTCCTGGCGGAGCGGGGGGAAGCCCCGGAGGCGATCGCCTGCTACCGGCGCGCCCTCGAGATCGTTCCGGAGTCGGAGATGGTCCGGACGGATCTCGGCAAGCTCCTCTTCGAAACCGGCGACGCGCGGGGGGCGCGGGAGCAGTTCCTCGAGGTGCGGCGTCTGGAGCCGGGCAGCGCGGACGCGGCGAACAACCTCGCGGTTCTCGAAGCCTCGGAGGGGAATCTCGACGCAGCGATCCGGCTCTGGGAGGAGGCGCTGCGCGCCGCTCCGGGACACGAGGATGCCCAACAGAACCTGAGGAAGGCGCTCGCGCTTCGTGACGGCGCGCGCTCCGGCTCCGGCCGGGACTAGCCCTTACTTCTGCTCGACGTGCGCGCGGGCGGCGAACGGCTTCTGCCAGCCGATCTCGGGGTGCGCCCGGAACTCCGCGAGGTCCTGGAAGTGGAACGTCTTCCCGGTCTGCGTGTGGACGTAGCCGGAACCCAGACCGTTGATGCAGCACGGATCGAGCCGCGTGCCGTAGGCGTGGAAGTGATCCCTGCCGTATCCCAGGGTGCGGTTGTAACCGGTGTGGCGGACGGGCGTGCCGCCCGACCGTCCCAGGACCCAGGGGTGGACGTGGCTGCCACACAGGAAGAGCGCCGCCTGACGGGCCTTGGGAAACGCCGGACCGCCGCTCCGGAAACGCGGCGCGTAGACGTCGCCGCGCCCCGGGTCGTGGAAGACGTAGCCGATGTGGGCGACCAGGAAGTGGTCGATGAAGAAGTTCTCGCCGTGCTCGAGGCACCAGATCCGCTCGCAGTGGTTGTAGCGCTCTCCGGGTCCCGTCGCCGGGGTCCCTCCCTGGGTGCTGATCGGATAGCCGGGGGATACCTCGGCCGCCGCTGAGGCCGGAGCCCGCGGCGCGGCCTCGCTCCCCGCGCTCCCCCCTCCGCATCCGACGAGGGAGGAGAGCGCGGCGCACAGGGCCATCCCGAGTAGAGGTGTTCTTGGCATGGAAGGGAATATCGTCCCGGGATCGTGGTGCGGCAAGGAGGCCCGGCCGGGGGGGACGAGGAAGCGGATCAGGCCTTGCGCATCCAGATCTCGGTGCCGCCCGCGCGGAAGCGGACCTCGTCCATGAGCTTGTTGATGAGGAAGATGCCGCGGCCGTGCTCGGCGTAGAGCCGGTCGCCGACGAGCGGGCTCGGGACCTTCGTCGGATCGAACCCCTCGCCCGGATCGCGGATCACGATGATCATCCCCTCGGACGGGTTGCAGCTGACCGAGATGCGCACCGAGCGGCTCCGGTCGCCCTTGCAGCCGTGCCGGATCGCGTTGGCGAGGGCCTCGCGGATCGCGGTCTCGATGGCGAACTCCTTGCCCGCCGCGCACTGCATTTGGCCCACGATGGACATGATCTGACTCACGACCGGCTCGATCGCCTTGACGTCCCCGGCGACGGTCATGTCCAGGCGCTGGATCAGCCCGTTGGCGTCGAACGAACAGCGCTCGATTGGCTCATCCATCCGCACCCCCCAACAGAGAAGGTTACACCAGGACGGGCCCAGGACGCGAGGCGCGGGGATCGAATCAGGGGCACGCACTCGGCGACGCCTGGATCTCCGCGTCGCGGCTTCCCACCTGCCGCGTTGCGCCGAAGTCGTAGCTGCCGCTTCCACCGCAGCTCACTCCCCGCGCCAGGTACCAGGAGCCGTCGCCGGCCGTCGGAGCCACCGCGTCGGTGCCACTCAGTCCCGGCGTGTCGTCGGAAAGGCACGCGGCCGTGGACACGCTGAAGTTCCCCGCGGACCCCCGCAGGGAGGCGAGCCCGCCGCGCACGAGATCGTAGGAGGTCGCGCCGGCGAGTGCCATCCAGGAGATCGTCGTCGTGACGCCGTCGTCGAAGACGGTCATCCGCGGCGAGCCGGTCGGCGGAGGTGTCGAGCAGGATGCGGCGCAGTACTTCGCGCCGTCGGCGAGACTCGCGGCGGCGTCGCGCCCACCCCAGATCAGCATCTCGCTTCCCGTCCACGCCGCCGAGTGCGAATCGCGAGGCGAGGGAGCGCCTCCGGTGGAGGTCGCGACCCAGCGATCGCCGGACGGAGCGTAGCGACCGCCGCTCGCCAGGAAGTGCTTCCCGGCACCATCGACGTACGAGCCGCCCCAGACGATCATCTCGCTGCCGGTCCAGATCGCGCTCGCGTAGGCCCGCGCGGCTGGGGCGTCCGCTCCCGAGCTCGTGGGCGTGAAGGAGACGGCGCCGGGCTGGTAGCGCCCGCCGCTGTTGAAGAACGCCGCGCCGTCCCGGCCCCCCCAGACGATCATCCGGTCCCCGGCCCAGACCGCGACGTGCCCGGAGCGGGGCGCGGGGGTGTTCCCATCGACCGGCGTCGCGCTCCAGGAGTTGGTCAGGGGCGCGTAGCGGCCACCGCTGTTCAGCCGCGTGCTGGAACCGCTGCCGGCGAAACTCTCCCCGCCCCACACGATCATCTCCGTGCCCGTCCACACTGCGGTGTGGGCGTGGCGGCTCTGCGGGCCGGCCGCCACCGTCGCCCAGGTGTTCGAGGACGGGGCGTAGCGGCCTCCCGTGTCGACGGAGCTCAAGCCGCCCCAGCCTCCCCAGATGATCATCTCGCTGCCGGTCCAGACGGCGCTGTGCGTGTCCCGCGCCGCCGGCGTGCCCGTGCCGACCGAGGTCGCGGCCCAGGCGTCGCCGGTCGGGTCGTAGCGCGCTCCCGTGTTGTGCTCCGTGCCGGGCGGAGCGTACCCGCCCCACACGATCATCAGCGTGCCCGTCCAGACGGCGGTGTGGTTTTGCCTCGGCGCGGGAACCCCTGCGCCCATCGAGGTGGACGCCCAGTGATCGGTGGCGGGGATGTAACGTCCTCCCGTTCCGAGCACGCGGACCGGCTCGGGCGGGTGCACCCTCTCACCTCCCCACACGATCACCTCCGCGCCCGTCCAGATCGCCGTGTGCAGATCCCTGGGGTCGGCCCAGCCCGCGGTCGGCGCCCAGCGGTCCTCCTGCGGGTCGTAGCGTCCGCCGCTGTCGAGAACGTGATCGGAGCCGTCGAAGTAGTAGCCGCCCCAGACGATCATCTCGCTGCCGGTCCAGACCGCCGTGTGGTAACCGCGCCCGGCCGGGGCGCCCGTGCCCGTGGAGGTAGGGACCCAGGAGTTGGCCGTGGGGTTGTAGCGTCCGCCCGTCGCGACGTACCGCGTGCCGCTGTACCCCCCCCAGACGATCATCTCGGTTCCGGTCCAGACCGCGCTGTGCAAGTAGCGCGAGGTCGGGACGTTCGTCCCGACGGACGTCGCGGTCCATGTCTCCGGGGACGGCCTGTAACGGGCGCCGGTGTTGACATGCCCCGTGTCCCCGGACCCTCCCCAGACGATCATCTCCGTTCCGGTCCAGACCGCGGTGTGGTAGTCGCGCGCGGTCGGGACCGCTGCCGCGAGGGACGTCGGCAGCCAGGAATCTCCGACGGGGTTATAGCGGCCGCCGCTGTTCGTGAAGCCGAAATCGTTGAGCCCGCCCCAGACGATCATCTCCGTGCCCGTCCACACCGCCGTGTGCAGCGAACGCACCGCGGGAACGTTGGCGCCGGTCGACGTGCGCCTCCAGGTGTCGGCAGCCGGGGCGTACCTGCCTCCCGTGTCGAGAAACCCCACGAGCACCGAGTCCCCTCCCCAGACGATCATCTCGGTGCCCGTCCACACCGCCGTGTGGCTCTCCCGGATGGCGGGGACATCGAGACCGACGGAGGTCGGCGTCCAGGTGCCCGTCGTCGGATTGAACCTCCCTCCCGTGTTCGTGTCGTCCTGGCCGCTGTAGCCGCCCCAGACGATCATCTCCGTTCCCGTCCACACCGCGCTGTGGTTCCAGCGCGGCGAGGGCGCGCCATCGCCGGCCGGCGTCGCCGACCAGGTATCGGTGGCCGGGTTGTAGCGTCCGCCGGAGCTCAGCCCGCCCGCCGCTGCGGCCCCGCCCCAGACGATCATCTCGCTGCCGGTCCATACGGCGCTGTGGGAGTCTCGCTCCTCGGCCGTCTGGCCGGCCGTGATCGCCGTCCACGTTCCGTCCGAGCAGGCGGTTGCGGTGATCGCGGGCAGCGCGCCGTATTCGCTGGTGTCGGCCGCGGCAACCGCGGCCTCGGAGGCCGGCGCCGCGAGCTCCAGCCTCGCCGCCTTCCACCATTCGTCGAAGCTCCGCTTGCGCCAGCTCACGGTGACGATCGTGAGATCCCCGGGCTGCTTCCGGAGAATCCCGGCCACGAAGAAGCGGTCCTCGCTCTCCTGCAGCGGGCTGAGCCGGTCGAGAGGAAGACTCTCGAACAGCGCAGCCGGGCTCGACGTCCGGAGGGAGTGAGGACCGCCACGCCGGCCGGCGCGCACCGGCCGCAGCCCGAACCAGCCCGCCACGCGGCCGACCAGCCGATCCCATTCCTCCTTCGAATCCACCACGAACTCGCCGCGCCGCCGCGCTGCGCCTTCGGCGCGGCCGATCCCGCGCGAGCCCTCGACCCAGGTCGTCTCCGCATAGTCCCCGCCGAGGGAGCGGAGCGCGGCCGGGTGCCCTACGCCCGAAAGCGCGATCTCCGCGTCGCGGCGGGTGTCGGCGTGCAAGCGCGCGTCGTAGGCGTACCAGCTCCGAATCAGCCGGTCCGCGAGGATCGGGCGCACGAGGCACTCCGCGATGCGCTCGGGGTCGCTGTCCAGGACGGCGAACAGCTCGCCCAGCGTCGCGGGATCCCGGCTGCCGGCCGCCATCCGCGCAAGCTCCGCGCGCAGCTGATCGACGCGGAGCGGCTTCCCCCAGAAGTGGTCGAGCGCCTCCGACCGCGCCAGCCCGTCCAGCGCCCGCTCACGAATCACGGAGTCCGGAAGGACCTCGGCGAGGGACGGCTTGACGGTCCCGTTCTCGCGTGGCCAGACCCGGTGGCGCCAGAAGACCTCCTCGATGGCCCGCTGCGCCGCGACCCGCTCTTCCAGGGAAGGCGGCGCCGCCGCCCCCGGCAGCGCAACGCTCGCCGCTGCGCCCGCCAGGAGCAGGAGTGCGAGGCGCCGTGCGCGCCGCGTCATCCGCCGTCCCTCCTCACGGCCTTCCCGAGCCCTTCGCGGGAACCACTTCCAGGACTCTCCCGGTCCCGGCGTCCGCGACGAAGATCCGTCCGTCCTCCGCGGCGCCCACCGCGGCGATCTTCAGCTTGCCACGAAGCAGGATGCGGCTTTCCCACGCGCCCGCGGGCGTCCGGCGCAATCCCCGCAGACGTCCGGAGCAACGGTCTCCGAAGAAGAAGATCCCCTCGAGCTGGGGGTTGTCCCCGCCCGCGGAGATCGCTCCCGCCGTCAGCGCGCAGTCCTTGGAAGTCGCCAGAGTCTCTGCGGGCATCACGAACCCGGTCTTCGCGCACGAGCCGGGCGCGCGGCAATCGCGGGCGTCCAGAACGTCCCATCCGTAGTTCTCGCCACCGGCACTCGTGCCCGCCTGGACGTCGATCTCGCTCCAGCGCTCGCCCGGGGCGTCGACGATGTAGACGTCCCCTGTCCTCGCGTCGACCGTGAGCGCGGACGGGCTGCTTAGCCCGAGCGCCCAGATCTCGGGACGCGCGTCGGGTTTCCGCGCCCACGGGTTGTCCGGCGGTGCCGCGTACGGAGAGGTGGCCGTCCCCACGTCGATCCTGAGGATCTTCCCGGCCAGGGACGCCAGGCTCTGCGCAGCGGCTCCGGGCGCACCCGGGGTCGTGGCCCCCTCGCCAACCCCCACGTAGAGCTTGCCGTCGAAGCCGAAGGCGAGCCCTCCGCCGGGCCGCGCGCCGCCCGCGAGCGGGACCCGGAGGAGGATCTGCTCGCTCGCTGGGTCCGCGGCCGCGCCGTCGCGAGCGAGCCGGAAGCGCGCGATCACGAGATCCCCGGTCGCAGCGGCGTACGACACGTAGAAGTTCCGCTTGTCCACGAAGTCGAAGGGAAACGCCAGCGTTCGCAGGCCGCCCTTCGTCGCATTTACCCGCTCGGCGATGTCGAGAAACGTCCCTGCACCCGCCCGCTCGCCTCCGAAGACGACGACCCGTCCGCGCCGCTCCGCGACGAAGACCCGCCCGCTCCCGTCCCCCGCGTTCCCGATCCAGGTCGGCTCCGCGACGCGGGCCCGCTCGGGACCGATTGCGAGCGCCGGCCAGTCCGCGGCGGCACTCTGCGCCGCGCCGCCGAACGCCGCCGCCGCGGCCACCGCCAAGACCGCGGATCGCAGCCCGAAGAGCGCGCTCATGGCGATTCCTCCGACCGCCCCAGGGACGGCTTCACCTCGAAGTGCCACTTCCAGATCTCGTAGATCGCCGGATAGACGAGGAGCTCGAGCAGGAAGGACGTGAAGATCCCACCGATCAGAGGCGCGGCGATCCGCTTCATCACGTCGGCGCCCGTACCCGTGGACCACATGACCGGGAGCAGCCCCAGCTCGGTGGCCACGGTCATGAACTTCGGCCGGAGCCGCTTGACCGCCCCTTCGTGGATCGCCTCCCGGAGCTGCGGCAGGCTCTTGAGCCGACCCGCCTTCCTGGCCTGCTCGTAGGCAATGTCCAGGTACAGGAGCATGAAGACTCCCGTCTCGGCATCGATACCGAGCAGCGCGATCAGGCCGACCCAGACGCCGATGCTCATGTTGTAGCCGAGGAGCCACAACAGCCAGAACGCGCCGATCGCCGAGAACGGCACCGCCAGCACCACGATGAATGTCTTCGTCAACGAGCGCGTGTTCATCAGGAGCAGGAGGAAGATGAGCAGCAGCGTCAGCGGCACGACGACCGACAGCCGCTCCCGCACGCGCTGCATCGCCTCGTACTGACCGCTCCAGGTCAGGGCGAAGCCGGGCGGGAGGGAAACCGCCCCCTTCAGGACCTCCCGCGCCTCCTCGACGTATCCCGCCGGGTCGCGCCCCGCGATGTCCACGTAGACGTAGCCCGTGAGCAGCCCGTCCTCGTTGCGGATCATGCTCGGCCCGGACACGGTCCGGATCGTCGCCAGCTGCGAGAGCGGGATCTGCGCCTTTCCCTCGTTCACGGGAACGAGCACCCGGCCCAGGGCCTCGGTGTCCGCGCGGAAATCGCGCTGGTAGCGCACGTTGACCGGGTAGCGCGCGCGTCCCTCGACCGTGGTCGTCACGCTCTCGCCGCCCACGGCGCTCTGCAGCACGTCCTGGGCCTCCTGCACGCTGAGCTCGTAGCGGGCGAGGGCGTTGCGGTCCCACTCGAAGTCCAGGAAGTAGCCGCGGCTCGTGCGCTCGGCGAAGACGCTGCGCGTCCCGCGCACCGAGCCGAGCGCGCGCTCGACTTTCGTGCCGATCTCCTCGATCGTCGCCAGGTCGTCCCCGGTGATCTTGATCCCGACGGGAGTGCGAATCCCGGTGGACAGCATGTCGATGCGGGCCTTGATCGGCATGGTCCAGGCGTTCGACAACCCGGGCAGCCGCACCGCCTCGTTCATCTCGGCGACGAGCTGTTCCGTGGAGATGCGATCGGACGTGATCGGGCGGAAGGCCGGCTTGAGCCACTCGGGCGCCCAGGACGAGTACCAGGTGTCGACACGCCGCCACTCGGACCTGGGCTTCAGCGTGACCACGGTCTCGAGCATGGAGAGCGGCGCCGGATCCGTGGAGGTCTCCGCGCGGCCCGCCTTGCCCAGGACCTGGGCCACCTCGGGGAACTGCACGATGATCCGGTCGGTCACCTGCAGGAGCTTCTGTGCCTCCGTGATCGAGATCCCCGGCATCGTCGTGGGCATGTAGAAGAGCGTCCCCTCGTCCAGCGGCGGCATGAACTCCGAGCCCAGGCTCAGGTAGACGGGGATCGTGGACACGATCAGGACCAGGGCGGCCGCGATCACGACCCACTTGTAGCGCAGCGACCAGGCAACCGCCGGCCCGTACACGCGCATCAGGATCCGGCTGATCGGATGGGTCTCCTCGGAGCGCACGCGGCCGACGAGCACGGCGTTGACCGTGCGGCACATCCAGAGCGGGCGGAAGTCGAAGGCGCGGAAGTTCGTGATCAGCATGCGCAGCGCCGGATCGAAGGTGACCGCCAGGAGCGCCGCCACGACCATCGCCAGCGTCTTGGTGTAGGCGAGCGGCTTGAACATCCTCCCCTCCTGGGCTTCCAGCGCCAGGACCGGCAGGAACGACACTGCGATCACGAGCAGGGAGAAGAAGCTCGGTCCCGCGACCTGCTTGATCGCCGCGACGACGACCTGGCGAGGGTCCTCGCGGCGGTCCCCGCGCTGCCATTCCTCGAGCCGCTTGTGGGTCTGCTCGACCACGACGATCGAGGCGTCCACCAGCGCGCCGATCGCGATCGCGATCCCACCCAAAGACATGATGTTCGCGGTCACGCCCAGCATCCGGAACGGGACGAACGAAATCAGGACCACGATCGGGATCGTGATCACGGGGATCATCGCGCTCGGGAAGTGCCACAGGAACACGAGGATGACCAGCGAGACCGTGAGCACGACCTCGATCAGCGTCGCGCGCAGGTTGTCGATGGCGCGCCGGATGAGATCGGAGCGGTCGTACACCGGAACGATCCGCACCCCCTCGGGGAGCCCCGGCTCGATCTCCCGGAGCTTGGCCCGGACGCGCTCGATGACGTCGAGCGCGTTCTGCCCCTGGCGCATGATCACGATCCCGGAGACCACCTCCCCGGTGCCGTTGTAATCCGAGACGCCGCGCCGCAGGTCCGGCCCGAGGATCACCTGGCCGACGTCGCGCACCCGGATCGGCGCGCCTCCCTCGCCCGCCTCGAGCACGATGTTCTCGAAGTCCTCGACCGACCGGGCGTAGCCGCGGCCGCGGATCATGTACTCCGTGCCACCGAACTCGATCAGGCGCGCCCCCGTCTCCACGTTGCCGCCGCGGACCGCCTCGACCACGCGCTGCACCGAGACTCCGTAGCTCTTGAGCCGGTTCGGGTCGAGGTTGATCTGGTACTGCTTGCCGAACCCGCCGAGCGGAGCGACCTCCGCCACCCCCGCCACGGCCTTGAGGTGGTAGCGCAGGTACCAGTCCTGGACCGAGCGCAGCTCGGCGAGGCTGTGCCGGCCCGACTCGTCCAGCAGGACGTACTGGTAGATCCAGCCGAGGCCGGTGGCGTCCGGCCCGATCTGGGTCCGCACCCCCTCGGGGAGCTGCGGGAGCACGGCGGAGAGGTACTCGAGCGTGCGCGAGCGCGCCCAGTAGATGTCCGTCCCGTCCTCGAAGATGACGTAGACGAAGGAGTAGCCGAAGTCCGAGAAGCCCCGCACCGCGCGCACGCGGGAGGCGCCGAGCATCGCGGTGACGATCGGGTAGGTGACCTGATCCTCGATGATGTCGGGGCTGCGGTCCCAGCGCGAGTAGACGATGACCTGCGTGTCGCTCAGGTCGGGGATCGCGTCGAGGGGCAGCGCGGTCAGGGAGCGCCATCCGGCGATCGCCGCGACGGCCACGAGCAGGAAGACGACGAGCCTGTGGCGGATGGAGAGGTCGACGAGGCGGTCAATCATGGGCGTGGTCGCCCTGGTCCTTCAGGTAGGAGGCCGGGTTCTCGTCGAACGCCTTCTTGCAGTGTGCCGCACAGAAGAAGTAGGTCCGCCCCCCGTGCTCGCTCGTGCGCCCTTCCGCGCGCGCCGGCGCCGCGTCCACCTTCATCCCGCACACGGGATCCACGCTCGTGGACGCGGCAGGTTTCGCCGGCGCTGTCCCGGCGGCACCCGCGCCCAGGAACGCAGCGGGGTTGGCGTCGAAGGCCTCCTTGCAGCCGGGCGCGCAGAAGAAGTAGGTGCGCCCCTGGTAGTCGCTGAACCGCCCCTCCGCGCGCGCCGCCGCCTCCGCGACGCCCATGCCGCACACCGGATCCTTTTCGGCGGGCGCCGTCATCCCGCCCACGGCGGCCTTCATGCGGCTCTCGGAGTCGATCAGGAAGTTCCCCGAGACGACGATCCTCTCCCCCGCCATCAATCCCGAGAGGATCTGCACCTGGTCCCCCGCTCGCCAGCCGGTCGTGACGCTGCGCGGCTCGAAGAACCCCTCGCCTCGCTCGACGAACACGATCCTCGAGGAGCCCGAGTCGAGGACCGCGTCCACGGGCACGGCCAGGGTCTCCTGCGCCCGGATGGGCAGCTCGACGTCCACGAACATGTCCGGGCGCAGGACGAGACCCGGGTTCTCGACGACCAGGCGCACCTTGAGCGTGCGCGAGGCCGCGTCGAACACCGGGGGCACGGCGCTGACCCGCCCGGAGAACGTCCTGCGCAGAACCGGATGGATCACCGTGGCCGTAGCGCCGGGAGCGAGGTACTGCGCATCCCCCTCGAAGGCGTCCGCCAGCACCCACGCCCGCGACAGGTCGGCGATCACGAACAGGTCGAGCGTGCGGTCGAACTGCTGTCCCATGGTCACGTTCCGCTGCAGGACGATCCCGCTCGCGGGTGCCCGGATCAGGACGTTCGGCGAGGCCTTCCGGCTCTGCTGGATCTCGTCGAGCTGGAGCTCGCCCATGCCCAGGTTGCGCAGGGCCTGGCGCGTGTTCTGCACGTTCTTCATGTTCAGCGTGATCTGGTCGGGTGTCGCCGTGCCGCTGGCCTGGAAACGGTCGAGCGCATCGAGCGCGTAGAGATAGGCCTGCTGGGGTCCCTGGACTTCCTGGCTGTAGTAGGCCCCGAGGATCTCGTCCTTCTTCACGATACTGCCCGTGGTCGCGGCCCCGAGCTCCCGGATCCAGCCCTCGGTGACGGTCGCCACGCGATACAGACGTGTCTCGTCGACGGCGACGCGTCCCGTCAGCCGGAGGGTGTGGGACAGGGTCTTCGGCGCGACCTCGTCGATTCGGACTCCGATGAGCTGCTGCTTTTCGGGGTTGATCCGAACGCTGCCGGCAGGCAGCGGGGGGACCTTCGTTCCGGCCGCTCGGGCGGCGGGATCCTCGTCGGCGTAGACCGGCTCGAGCGGCATCCCGCAGGGAGCGACACCCGGCTTGTCCGAGGTGTGGGCGGGGTTCATCGGGTCCACGTAGTAGAGGACCTTCCTCGCCCCGCCGCCCTCCTTCGGACCCCGCGCGGTCCACGTGCCCGCGAGGAATGCGACAATCACAAGGATCAGAATGGCCGCCAGGCTTGCGCTTCGCTTCACTCTGTTCACCGATGACACGAAGGGGCCGCCCGCGCGGCCCCTTCGCAAGAAAAGCGCTTTCCGGTTACGGAGCCACTTCGTAGCGCCGCATCATCTCGTTGTCCTCATGGTCGATGATGTGGCAGTGCCAGACGTAGCCGGGGCCGCCGGGGTAGCCGTACCCGTCGTCCAGGACCCCGAGACCCGCGGTCGGGTCGAAGGGATAGGTGTTGACGCCGGGAGAGGCGTCCGCCAGGGGGATGTGCACGGGCGCCCAGCGGACCGCGAGCCGTGTCACCTCGCCGGGGTTGGCCTGCACGGTGTCCTTCCAGCCATTTTCGGTCGGCGGGGCCGGGATCACGCCGCCCTGGAAGTAGGGAGTCGGATCGGGGTTGCCGCCGCAGACCGTGCCGGGCGCGCAGTTGCCGTACGCGAGCGGCGGGCCGAAGCCGGGCATGTACACACCCGGCGCGTAGGTCAGACCGTCGGCCGGATTGAAGCCGCCGGGGAACGACGCGTCGTACGCCCGGATGTACTGCGTGCCGGAGATCTTCTGCCGGTCGATGACCTGGACGTCCACGAGGTGCGGGTGGATCGGGTGGGTGTCGGCGGTGAGGTTGATGATCTCCCAGATCTCGGTCGCGCCGATCCTGGGCGTCTCGGTGATCGAGTTCGGCATGCCGAGCTTCTCGAGCTTGCTGTTGTTCAGGAGCATCTCGAGCGGTCCGCCGGGGCCGATCTCCTCGTTGAGCGTCAGCCGCCGCACCGGCACGTTCGCCGGGTTCGGGTTCAGCCGGACGATCGGGTTGTTCGGCCGCAGAGCGCAGGCGCCCGCCGCCGGATCGCAGCTGTGATCGGGGCCCGAGAGCGGCTTGCTGACCCTAAACTGCAGGATCTGGCCGACGGTCCGGTTGTCGGCCGGCGCGCCCGCCGGATAGGGCGCCTTCCCGGAGTTGACGAGCGTGGTCACGCCGCGAGGCACGCGCTTGAAATCCACGATGATCTCCGCCCTCTCGCCGGGAGATAGCACGAGCGACCTGATCTGGACCGGCGCGTCGAGGTAGCCCCCCTCGGTGGCGATCATGTACACGGGGATCCGCGGATTGTCGAAGCTCAGATCGTAGACCCTGGCGTTCGAGCCGTTGAGCAGCCGCAGGCGGTAGCGGCGCGGCTCCACCTCGAAGTACGGCCAGGTCTTGCCGTTCACCACGATCGTGTCGCCGAAGAACTCCGGCATCCAGAACGGGTGGATCGTGGGGTTGATCCCGGCGGCCGGGAAGACCAGCTGGCCGTTCGTGTCGAACAGCCTGTCCTGGATCGCGATCTCCTGGTCGTAGGGCCCGGAGGGCAGGTTCATCGGCTCGTTCGCGGGATCCTTGATCAGGTAGAACGCGGCCAGCCCCATGTGGGGAGTCAACCGCGTGATTCCAAGAGCGTGGTCGTGGAACCAAACCGTGGCCGCTTCCTGGTCGTTCGGATAGTTGTAGACGTTGGTCACGTAGCCGGGACCGGTGATCGGGACGCGCCCGTTGGAGTTCGGCGTGAACCACGCGTCCGGACCGCCGTCGTAGGCAGAGGGAATGGACCCGCCGTGGAGGTGCGTGCAGATCGGGATCGGTCCGGCGTAGGGGGTGAACTGGGTCCCCTGGTTGAGGGGATCGGCCCAGTTCAGGGTCTGATCCACCGCGAAAACCGGGACGCCGCCCGTGGGATAACTCTGCAGGAACGGATCGACGAGGTCGTTGACGAACTCCATCCGCGTCGGAACGTTCCTCTGCGCCACGACCGTGAACGCCGGATAGTTGGCAGGATACGTGGCGGTTACAGCGCCAAGGCGGTCCTGCTCCTCGATCTGGTAGGCCCAGACGTAGGTGCCGTCCGCGAAGGCCGCCGGATAGAGCGAGGCCGGCAGCACGTGCTGCTGGATCTCCATCGCGGTGACGCGCAGATTCGTCCCCTCCACGCGGGACGGGAACTGCGGCAACGGATCGACCCACTTCGGGATCGACGTGCCGGGCAACGGTACCTGCTGGGCGTGCACGCTCCCGCCGAGCGTCACGATCCCACCCAGCGCGACGGCCACGAGGGCCACGTTGCTCATCCATGAACGCATCGTCATTCGCCCCCCTCCTTCCTCAACTTGATGCACGGTTGAGTTTGGCTGCCGCTCCCACGCGGGCGGCGACCGCCATCTCACCCGTTTCACACGAGCGCCACGCGCTCGCCCTTTTTGGGGTCGACCTGAATCTACTCAATCTCCGCGAAGATCAGAATGACTTTATTCGTAAATTGTAGACAAATACGCTCCTTTTTCGCGACACGGCGCGGTAAGTTTCTGCTCTTGTTGGGGTTAGAGGACGAAGACCTTCCCCCCCCCCTCCTCGACTTTTGACCGGGGTCAATTGCGGTGGCCAGACAAGACCGGCCCGTCCGCGAACGCCGGGACGACGCGGTTTCGGACCCCTGGTAGTCAGTAGCGAAGCTGCACGGAGACCGAGAAGCTCCTCCCTGGCTCGGGGACCTGGACTCCCGAGCGG
>Ga0316622_100000698_pt1 | contig 20400 bp, 13 predicted proteins | sample OWC_Aug_OW2_C1_D_FD_207646 | JGI IMG/M metagenome (GOLD analysis project Ga0316622, IMG submission 207646) | Wetland soil microbial communities from Old Woman Creek delta, Ohio, United States - OWC_Aug_OW2_C1_D5_C | ecosystem: Environmental > Terrestrial > Soil > Wetlands | place: USA: Ohio... | reverse complement strand
TCCAGCACCCCGGCGGGCAGGCGCCCCGGGGAGATCACCGCGCGCAGGATGCCGCCCAGCTTCGGGCCCGCCTCGAAGAGCGCCGTCTCGTGGCCCAGGCGCGCGAGGTAGTACGCCGCGGTCAGGCCTTCCGCCCCCGCGCCGACGACGGCCACCCGCCGTCCGGTCGGCTGGTTGCGATAGGGATTGACGTGGCGGCCCGTGCGCATCTCGTAGTCGGCGACGTAGCGCTTCAAGGGATTGATCGCGACCGGCGCATCCCCGGCGAGATTGCGGCGGCACTGCAGCTCGCAGGGTGCCGGGCAGATGCGCCCGCAGACCAGCGGCAGCGGGCAGGCCTCCTTGATGATGCGCAGCGCCTCCTCGGGCTGGCCGTAGCGGATCGCGGAGACGTAGCGCGGGATGTCGATGCCGGTCGGACAGCCGCGCATGCAGGGAGCCGTGCACTCGTCGGTCGTGTACTCGCGCACGATGCGGTCGGAGAAGGAAGTGAGCTGGATGATGTGCTTCGGACAGGCCTTCACGCAAGCCCCGCAGGCAACGCACTTGCGCGGGTTGAAGCGCGGCAGCCGGTCGGGCCCGATGGTCAGGGCGTCGAACTTGCACGCCTTGACGCAGCTCCCGAGGCCGATGCAGCCGATCGGGCACAGTTTGCTGCCGCCGAAGAGCGCGACCGCCGCCTGGCAGTCCTGCGCTCCGTCGTAGCGGTAGATCAGGTCCGCCTCGTCCGTGCCGAAGGTGCAGGAGGTGGCCGCGATCTGCGGCTCGCGCGCCTCCACCTTGACGCCCAGGACCGCGGCCACCTGCACGGCGCACTCGAAGCCGCCGACGACGCAGGCAGTGGCCTCCGCCTTGCCCGCGGCGATCGCCTCCGCGCAGGCATGGCAGCCGGCGAAGCCGCAGCCGCCGCAGTTGGCGCCGGGCAGCGCATTCTCGATCTGCCCGACGAGCGGATCCTCCTTCACGTAGAAGATCCGCGAGGCGACCCCGAGCAGCAGCGCCGAAGCTGCGCCCAAGCCCCCGAGGAATACGAGTACGCCTTCCATGTTGCGCTTCCCGTCCTTAAGGTTCGAAGCCTCGCTGTCCGGTTCCCAGCCTCTAGGTCATGCCCTTGAATCCGAGGAAGGCCAGAGACATCAGCCCGGCCGTGATCAATCCGATGGCCGTGTCCTGCAACGCCCGCGGCTGGTGCGCGATGCGGAAGCGCTCGCGCAGCCCGGCGAAGAGGATCAGCGCCAGCGAGAAGCCCGCCGCGCTGGCGACACCGAAGACGATCATGTGCACGAAGTCGTAGTTTTCCTTGACCGTGAGCAGCGCCGCGCCAAGCACGGCGCAGTTGGTCGTGATCAGCGGCAGGAAGATCCCCAGCGCCAGGTAGAGCGTCGGCAGCGACTTCTTCATGAAGATCTCGACGAACTGCACCAGCGCCGCGATCACCAGGATGAACACGATCGTCTGCATGTACTCGAGGTGGAAGGGGACGAGCACCGCGCGGTGGACGAGCCAGGTGATCGTGCTCGAGAGCGCCATGGTGAAGATCACCGCCATGCCCATGCCGATCGCCGTCTCCATGCGCTTGGAGGTGCCGAGAAACGGGCAGTTGCCCAGGTACTGCGCAAGCAGGATGTTCTTCACCAGGATTGCGCTGATGGCGAGCAGGACGAGTTCCACCTCAACCTCCTTGTCCGGCGGCCCCCGCCGGCTGCAGCCCCCGCTCCTCGCGCGGCGCCTCCTCGGGCAGCTCCTCGCGCGGCGCCGGCGCCGGCTTCATGCGCAGGCGATAACGATCGAGGGCGTTCATCAGGAAGAGCATCGACCCCAGGCAGACGAAGGCGCCGGGAGCCTGCGAGAGGAAGGCGAAGGGCTCGAAGGAAGCGCCGAACACGCTGTGCCCCAGGAGGCGTCCCTGGCCGAGGACTTCGCGGAAGGCGCCGATCACCGCGAGCGCGACCGTGTAACCGAGACCGATGCCCAGGCCATCGGCCGCCGCGTAGTGCACCGGGTTCTTGGCGGCGAAGGCCTCCGCGCGGCCGAGGATGATGCAGTTGACCACGATCAGCGGAATGAAGATGCCCAGGCTCTGCGACAGGCCGAAGAAGAAGGCCTTCATCACCAGCTCGACGATCACCACGAACGAAGCGATCAGCACGATGAAGGCGGCGATGCGCACCTTATTGGGGATCACCTTGCGCAGCAGCGAGACCATCACGTTCGAACAGATGAGCACGAACGTGGCCGCGAGCCCCATGCCGATGCCGTTCGCCACCGTGGTCGTCACCGCGAGCGTCGGGCAGATGCCCAAGACCAGGCGGAAGGGCGGCAGCTGGGTGGTGAAGCCCTTGCTGAACTCCTTGACGATCCTCATCTCCCTCTCCTGATTGCGACGCGGGCGCCCGGCCGGCCGGCAGCCGCGCGCGTCCCGCCGTTAGGAGCCCGCCCGGCTCTCGAGCGCCTGGCGCACGATCTCGTCGCGATGCGCGAGCGCGAACTTGACGGCCTTGTCGACGCCGTCGGCGACCGCCGTGCTCGTGCGCGTCGCCCCCGTGACGGCGAGGATGTCGCCCCCGGCGGTGGCCAGCGCGAAGCGCGTGCCCGCCAGCGGGCGGCCGCGGTAGGTCTTCAGGTACGACGGCTCCCCGGCGCGCGAACCGATGCCGGGCGTCTCGCTGCTCTGTGCGATGCGCACCCCGATCACCTCGTCCTTCGCGAAATCGATGCCGGTCATCACCACCACGTCGCCGCCGTAGCCCCCCTGCCCCGTCGATTGCAGGACGATGGCCGCCACGCGGCCGTCCTCGATATGCGGAAAGACGTCCCAGGGGACGCCCTCGACCTCGATCGCAAAGTAGCCGTCGGCGAAATCGGGCGGCACCTCGCCGAGGATCTCCTTGGCGCGCGGCACCTGGACGTTGTCGCGCTGCTGCTTGGCGATCTGATCGGCCAGCCCGATGTTGAGCGCCGTCAGCGAGAAGGCGGACAGCAGGCAGATGCCGGTCAGGACCGCGAACATGCGGACGATCTCGTTCATTGCGCCGGCACCTCCACCACCACCGGCTGCGGGTGGATCTTGTCGATCAGCGGCTGAGCGATGCTCATGAGGAGCACCGCGAAGACGGCGCCCTCGGGCCAGACGCCCAGGGTGCGGATGAGCACGGTCAAGAAGCCCGTGGCGAGGCCGTAGATCACCTGCGCGACGGGATTGACCGGCGTGCAGCTGAAGTCCGTGATGAGGAAGAAGGCGACGAAGACCGCGATGCCGGAGAAGAGGTGGAAGAGGGGCCCGGGATAGGCGGCCGAGTTCACCAGATGGAAGATCTGCGCCGAGAGAGCGATCCCGGCCAGATAGGCGAGCGGCGTGCGCCAGGGAATGTACCGGCCGAGCATCAGGATCAGGCCGCCGATCGCCAGAAGCAGCACCATGCTCGACCCGACCCCACCCATCTGCTGGCCCAGGAGCAGCCCGCCCGGGGGGAAGCCTCCCGTCGTCCCGAACGAGCGCCAGACCGTCAGCGGAGCGATGGGCGGGAAGGAGACGTCGTAGGCGACGAGACGCCGGGCGACGTCGAGCTGCCCCGGCCACGAGACCAGGAGGATCGCATAGCTGAGGAGCGGGGGGGGAAAGGGATAGCTGCCCTGCCCGCCGAAAAAGTGCTTGCCGACGAAGACCATCAAGGCCGCCCCGATGAGGATCAGCCACCAGGGCGTCTCGGCGTGCAGCAGCATGCCGAGCATCAGTCCCTGGACGACGACCGAGAAATCGGCCAGATAGTCGCGCCCGCGCAGGCGCGCGACCAACGCCTCGCACAGCACCGAGGCCCCGATCGCGAGCATGAGGACTCGCGCAGCGCCGGGCCCCCAGGCGAGCACTCCGCCGACCGCCGCGGGAACCAGCATCAGGAGCTGCCAGAGGTAGATCCGCCGCACGCTGCTCCCGTCATGGATGTGGGGCGCAGCCGCCACACTGAGAAGCGGGGGGCGTTGCATGATGTCGATCCTCCGTTACCGGACCGTGCGGGCCGCGGCCGCCTCAGCGGCGCTCGGCCGTCCAAGCCTCGGCGCGCGGCGCCGAGGGTCGGTCATGGTCGCTCGGCAGCTTGCAGTCGAGGACGTCGGGGTCGCCCTCGCGATCCCGGACCTGACAATCCTCGCACTTGAGCACGGCGAAGCGCACGAGCTGCTGCACCGGGCGCCGCGCCGGGCAGACCTGCGCGCACAGGCCGCATTCGATGCAGGCGTGCGCGCCCAGCGCGTAGGCCTCCTGGAAGAGGCCGAACTCGGCGTGGCGCGCGACGAGGCCGACTTGAATGCGCACTGGGCAGGCACGCGTGCAGCGGCCGCAGTTCAGGCACGGGTGCTCGCCGCGGTGCACGACTTCGTCCGCGGCGAGAATCGTCAGCCCGTCGGTCTCGTGCGTGACCGGCGCCTGCAGGTCGAACTGCGCGTGACCCTGCCAGCGCCCGCCGAGGAGGATGCGATCTCCTGCGGAGACGCTCAGGCCCGCCTCGCGCAGCAGGTGCTCGACCGGCGCGCCGAGCACGGTCTCGACCGTGAGCGGCTCGCGCAGCGACTTGCTGGAAACCGTGACGAGCTTGCTCGTGCGCGGCAGGCCTTCGCGGAGACTGCGACCGAGGAGCGCCGCCTCTTCCGCACTCAGGGCCAGGATCCCCGCCGCGCGGGCGCGCGCCATCGTCGTGTTGCCGACTCCCGCGACGCGGGCGAGCTGCAGCCGCCAGTGGGCGTCCGGATAGCACTCGGGCACGGGGCGCAGCTCGCAGCCGGGAAACTCCGCGGACAGCGAGCCGTGCAGGGAGGCGGGCACGAGCAAGATCACGCGAGCCGACTCGGGCGCGAGGGAGCGCAGGGCGGCGAGCCCAGCGAGCAGATCGGGCCGGCCGCCGATCAGGTAGTGGCGTTGAACGCAGAGTCCCGGCTCCCGTTCGCAGCCGAACACGACGACGGTGCGCACGGCAGGCGCCTCGTCCTCCCCCAGGCTCTCCTGCAGAGCCTTGGGTTTCCAGGGTGTCGCCGCGCCGAGGCCGGCCAGGGTCGCGGTCAACTCCTCCCACGAGGCTTTGGCCGGGCTGCCCAGCACGCGCGCCTCGATCCATTCCTGCACGCCGGAGGCCGCGATCTCGATCGTCTGGATTTCCCGCCCGTTGACCGCGTGCGACATCCCGATCCGCGCCACGTCGCCCGCGATGGTCGCGTGCAGCGCGGCGCGCGAGAGAGTGGACGCGATCTCCTGGCCCAGCTTGACCTGGTCGCCGACCTTGACGCAGGCGGCGAGCCGTGGCTGCCCCGGGAGTGAGAGCGGGACACGGACCCGCACGGGCGCCGCGAGCTTGCGCATCTCGCCCGGCGATCCTGTCATCGGAACGCGGAAGCCCGGTAAGCCGAAGAGCCGCCGGTTGGTCACTCCTCCTCCTCCTTGGCAGACGCGGACAGCCGCGGCGGGGTGCCCCGGTTCCGGGCGTCCCCGCGGCGAGCGACTACTGCTTCATATGGCAGGTGGCGCAGACGGTCGCCTCGTCGGCGCGCGACCGGGCGAAGAAGGCACCCTGCTCCAGATCCAGATGGCACCGGGTGCACCGGTGATGGACGGCATCGGCATCGCGTGAGACGGCATGGCAGCCGCCGCAGGTATGGCCCTCGATCGCCGTCAAGGCCTCGTGCTCCATCATGTCGGCTTCGTACCCGTCGCCCGCATGGCAATCCTCGCAGGTCCGCGCCTCGCCCTCCTCGTTCCCGTGGCACTGCCGGCAGGCGTGGGCCTCCGCGTCCTCCTCGACGGCATGGCATCCGCTGCAGGTGTGGCCATCGGCGAGCGCGGCCAGATCGGCGTCGTGGCAATTGGCGCAGGAGGACTGGGATGCGGGACGAATGGGGTCCGTGAGAGCGGAATGCTCGTGGCAGCCGAGGCAGGCGGCGGCATCGCCGCCCGCGATCGTCTCCGCGTGGACCAGGGCCAGGTCGGGATCTTCCCACTCGGCCAGCTCGAAGCTGCCGTCGTGATGGCACGCGAGACAACTGCCCGCCGCGCCGGCCGCCATCTCGTGATGGCAATGGGAGCAGTCCATCCGTTGCGCATGCTGTGCGTGCTGGAACAACACCGCTCCGCCGGCGTTGCCATAGAACACCCGCAGCGGAGACGCGGGCCCGCCCTTCGGCAGGGCAAAGAACCAGACAAGCGCGGCGACGAGGAGCACGATGCTTCCGGTCAGCACCCACCGGGTAGGAGCGCGTCCGTTCATCCGTTGGCCCGTCCCTTCGCTGGCGAGTCGAGAAGCCGTTCGTTTGCCCGCCCATCCCCGGCAGCACGGCATCTGCCGCGCCGTTTTGCAGGGGCTTGGGAAGCAACGAGACCGAGAAGCCTAATGAACGGTCGGGGGGTTGTCAACCTGCGTGAACCCTCCCAAGGGGCCGCTTCAGCTCACGGGCCGGCGTTTCCGCCACGCCCCGCATTCCGGGACTGCCGGAGGGCCGCCGAGGCGGCTCGCTCAGGCAGGGATCGCTGCGGGCCGGGCTCCCGGAGGTGCGAAGACAGAAACCGCGCGGGAGGGACGGAATCCGGGCGGCTCACCGGCTTGACATCGGCCGCGAGGGTGTGACATAAGCAAGGAGTCGCACAGGGTCTTCGACTCGCTGTCGTCCGGCGGATGGATCGTCGAGAGGAGCGGCAGCGTTGCGGTTGGGGGGAAGTTGCCGTCCAGGGAACAGGAACAGCGGCGCCTGGCATCGATCGAAGACCGGCGCGGCGTCGCGCTGGATTTGGTGAAGCTGGAGGAGGCGCTGTTCGCCTGGCGAAACTCGCTGGCCGGCCTCCTGCCCGACCTTCGCGCCCGAGGTTTCGATCTCCCCGATCCCCTTCCCGCCGATCAATTCCTCGCCGCGCATCTCGATCCCATGCCCGATCCGCAGTTGTTGCGCCGGGCGGCCGAAGGGCTCCATCAGGCTCTGGAGCGTTTCCCCGCTCCGCAGTCGGCCGTGCTGTGGTGGCGGCGTTCGGCGGACGAGGAGGCGCGGGAGCGCGCGCTCGCGGCCTGGTTCTCCGCCTCCTGGCGCAACGACCGGGAGGGGCTGGCCCGGATGGCCGCGGACGCCGGGATCGACACGGACGTGTTCGCATGGTGCGGCCGAGAGCTGTGCCGCCCCTTTTTCCATCGTCTGGGTGAGACCCTGGCCGCCTCCCTGCGCGGAACGCTGCCCGCGCGGCCCACCTGTCCCTCGTGCGGCGGGGCTCCGCGTCTCGCCCGCCTGGAACGGGACGAGCGGCAGCGCCACCTCTGGTGCCGGCTGTGCGGGATCGAATGGCCCTACCGGAGGCTGAGTTGCCCGTTCTGCGGCAACGCCGAGCACGAGAAGCTCGGCTATCTCGCAATCGAGGGGACCGACAGCCAGCGCGTCGACGTATGCGAGGTATGCCGGAGCTACATCCGGACCGTGGACGAACGCGGCCTGCCCGAGGGCGGCCGGGTGGACTTCCTGGCGGAGGACGTCGCCACCGTGCACCTGTGCATGGCGGCCGAGAAACGTGGCTATCGACCGGGCGGCCCGGGAGCGTCGGGCGATGTCCTGACGACGCCGGCGCCCGGAGGAGCGGACTCGCGCGTTCCAGCGAGGAGGGGGAATTCATGACCAAACTCTCGCGCAGAGGGTTTCTGGCGGTCTCGGGGACGATGGCGGCCGGCGGGCTGCTGGCGAAGCTGGGACTCGACCTGGCTCCGTCGGTGGCGCATGCGGAAGCGCTGAAGACCCGCTACGCGAAGGAATCCACGACCATCTGTCCCTACTGCGGCGTCGGCTGCGGGCTGATCGTCTCGACGATGAACCGCAACGTGATCAACGTCGAGGGGGATCCCGACCATCCGATCAACCAGGGATCGCTCTGCTGCAAGGGCCAGTCGCTCTATCAGGTGGCAACCAGCGACCGGCGCCTGAAGCATGTGCTCTATCGGGCTCCCCGCAGCACGGAGTGGGAGGAGGTCTCCTGGGAGTGGGCCATCGAGCAGATCGCCGACCGGGTCAAGACCACCCGTGACGCGACCTTCATGGAGAAAGACGAGCAGGGCCGCACGGTCAACCGCACGCCTGGGCTGGCGGCGCTCGGCGGGGCGGCCCTCGACAACGAGGAATGCTACCTATACAGCAAGTTGATGCGCGCCCTGGGGCTCGTCTACGTCGAACACCAGGCGCGGATATGACACTCGGCCACTGTCGCCGGTCTGGCGGAAAGTTTCGGCCGTGGCGCGATGACCAATCACTGGATCGATCTGCAGAACTCCGACTGCATCATGATCATCGGTTCCAATGCCGCCGAAAACCATCCCCTCTCGATGAAGTGGGTGATGAAGGCGGTCGAGCGGGGTGCGACCCTGATCCACGTGGACCCGCGCTTCACGCGGACTTCGTCGAAGGCGCATATCTATGCTCCCCTGCGCTCGGGGACGGACATCGCCTTCCTGGGCGGGTTGATCCGTTACATCATCGAGAACAAGCTCTACCATGAGGAATACGTCAAGCACTACACCGACGCGACGATGATCGTCGGCGAGGATTTCGACTTCGCCGACGGTCTCTTCAGCGGGTTCGATCCGGCCAAGCACGCGTACGACAAGGGCAAGTGGGCGTACACCATCGAGGGCGACGGACCCAAGCAGGACATGACGTTGCAGGACCCGCGCTGCGTCTTCCAGCTCCTGCGCAAGCACTACGCCGCTTATACACCCGAGAAGGTCGCCGAAGTGACCGGCATGCCGGTGGCCACCTTCGAAAAGGTCGCCAAGGCCTTCGCCGCGACCGGGCAGCCCGGCAAGGCCGGCACGATCATGTATGCCATGGGCACGACCCAGCACACCTATGGCACGCAGAACGTGCGCAGCTACGCGATGCTGCAGCTGCTGCTGGGCAACATCGGCGTGGCGGGCGGCGGGATCAACGCCTTGCGCGGGGAATCGAACGTCCAGGGCTCGACCGACGCCGGATTGCTCTTCCATGTCCTCCCGGGCTACCTGAAGACGCCGCAAGCCTCCCATGCCGATCTGGCGACCTACCTCGAGAAGACGACCCCCCAGGGCTCATACGGCGACAAGTCGGCCAACTGGTGGCAGAACACGCCCAAGTACGTGGTCAGTCTCCTCAAGGCCTGGTGGGGCGATTACGCCACCCAGGAAAACGAGTTCCGCTTCCACTACTTGCCGAAGCTGGCCGAGGGCGTGGTCTACACGCACATCGGGCTGTTCGAAGCGATGTACGAAGAGAAGATCAAGGGCCTCTTCTGCTTCGGGCAGAACCCCGCGGTCGGCGGCCCGCATGCGCTCAAGGAACGCAAGGCTCTCGAAAATCTCGACTGGCTGGTGGCGGTCGACCTGTGGGAGACCGACACGATGGACTTCTGGTCACGCCCCGGCGTCGATCCCAAGACGATCGACACCGAGGTCTTCGTGCTGCCCGCAGCCTCGTCGGTCGAGAAGGAGGGTTCGATCTCGAACTCGGGCCGCTGGATGCAGTGGCGTTACAAGGCGGTCGATCCCCCGGGAGTCGCCAAGTCGGACCTGTGGATCCTCGACAAGCTCTTCCTCGCGCTGCGCGAGCGCTACAAGCAGGGCGGTGCCTTCCCCGGGCCGATCGTCGACCTGAACTGGAACTACGGGGAGGGTGACGAACCGGATGTCCACCGCGTGGCCAAGGAGTACAACGGCTACGCGGTGAGCGATTTCGAGGTCGCCGGCAAGACGTTCAAGCGCGGCCAGCAGATCCCCGGCTTCGCCAACCTGACCGCCGACGGCGCGACTGCGTGTGGGTGCTGGATCTACTGCGGCAGCTACACCGATGACGGCAACATGGCAGCGCGGCGCAATCCCACCGACAGCGAGAACGGCATCGGTCTCTATCCGCAGTGGGCTTGGTGCTGGCCGGTCAACCGGCGAATCGTTTACAACCGCGCCTCGGTCGACCTGAACGGTGCCCCCTGGGACGCGAGGCGTTGGGTCGTCAAGTGGGACGCCGTCGAGAAGAAATGGAAGGGGGATGTGCCCGACGGCCCCTGGCCGCCCGAGGCCAAGTTCCCCTTCATCATGAAGCCGCACGGACACGCGTCCTTCTTCGGCCCGGGGCTCGCCGACGGACCCTTCCCGGCCCACTACGAGCCGGTCGAGTCGCCGGTGCAGAACGCCCTGTACAAGCAGCAGATCAATCCCGCGGTCAAGATCTGGGACACCGACATGTCGACCTTCGGGACGGCGGACCAATACCCGATCATCGCGACGACCTACCGTGTGGTCGAGCACTGGCAGGCCGGCCAGATGACGCGCAATCTGACCTGGCTCTCCGAGCTGATGCCCGACATGTTCGTCGAGCTTTCCAAGGAGCTGGCCGCCGAGAAGGGCATCCAGAACGGCGACCGCGTGCGGATCACGACGGCCCGCGGAGGAATCAGCGCCTACGCGGTCGTGACCGGCCGTTTCAAGCCGTTCACGCTGGGCGCCAAGACCTGCCACCAGATCGGCCTGCCCTGGCATTGGGGCTACTCGGGACTGGCCATCGGCGAGAGCGCCAACGTGCTGACGCCCCTTGTCGGCGACGCCAACACGATGATTCCCGAGTACAAGGCGTTCCTCTGCGACATCGCGAAGGAGGTGTAGCATGCCGGAGAACTGCTTCTACTACGACGGCTCGCTCTGCGTCGCCTGCCGGAGCTGCCAGGTCGCGTGCAAGCAGTGGAACTACCTGCCCGGTGAGAAGACCACCTTCTTCGCCAAGGCGGGCGGCTATCAGAATCCGCCGGACCTTTCGCCCGACACCTGGACGATCATGAAATTCCACGAGGTCGACGGCGACGGAAGCGTGGGCTGGTTCTTCCGCCGCCAGCATTGCTTCCACTGCACCCAGGCCGCCTGCATCGAGGCCTGTCCGGTCGAGCCGGTGAAGGCGATGACGCGCCATCCCGAGTTCGGCACGGTGTACGTCAACCAGAACCTCTGCATCGGCTGCGGCGCGTGCGTGGATGCCTGCCCTTACGGCGTGCCGCACGTCAACTACGACATCGAGAAGTCGCGCAAGTGCACCGGCTGCTACGACCGCGTGGCCAACGACATGCTGCCCGCCTGCGCGAAGACCTGCCCGACCCGCGCGATCCGCTACGGCGAGAAAAGCGCGATGTACGCGCTTGCCAACACCCGCGTGAGGGAGCTGAAGCAGGCGGGCTGGAAGGACGCCCACGTCTACGGGGTCGAGCAGCTCGGCGGGCTGCACTCGATCTATGTCCTGCAAGTGAAGCTGGCGGTCTACGAGCTCCCCGCCAAGCCGCAGTTCGGCAGCCTGGAAGATGCGCAGCGCAAGGGCCGCGAGAAGTTCGCCGCCTGGCAGCGCGCGCACGGCGGCGAGAAGCTGGCGGGCGCAGGAAGCGGCCTGGGGGGCGCAGCGCTGATCGCCGGGTTGGCCGCGCTCGGCGTGCGCAAGCTCGATGAGCGGCGCCGGCGTGTCGCGGAGGAGGAGGCGCGGGAGAAAGAGACCCAGAAGGATTGATGCCCGCGGGCCGTGGCTCTGTCCTGCGGGGGGGGCAAGCGGGGCGGACGGCTGGACGGCACAGGACCCGCGACCACGCCTATTGCCGCTGGCGGGCTGAGAGTGGACGATGCAGAGTCTGGGCCTCCTCATGACCTTCGCCGTCGGCCTGGCTGCCGCTCTGGTCTTCGGCTTTCTCGCCCATCGGCTGAAGCTCTCTCCCATCATCGGCTACCTGCTGGCGGGGGTCCTGATCGGGCCCTTCACGCCCGGCATCGTGGCCGACCGGGAGGTCGCCGAGCAGTTCGCCGAAATCGGCGTCATCCTGCTGCTCTTCGGGATCGGGCTGCGCTTCAACCTGCGCGAGTTGATCGCCGTCTGGCGCGTGGCGCTTCCCGGGGCGCTCATCCAGAGCACGCTCTCGACGACGATGCTCGCCGTGCTGCTGCACTTGATGGGCTGGAGCTGGACCTCCGGGTTCATCCTGGGCATGGCGATCTCGGTCGCGAGCACGGTCGTCATGGCGTTGGTGCTGGGCGAACGGCACGACCTGCATGCGCCCATCGGCCACATCGCGATCGGGTGGACCGTCGTCGAAGATCTCTTGACCGTCGCGCTGCTGCTCGTCCTTCCCATCCTCTTCGGGCAGGAAGAGGGCGGCGGACAGAACGCCGCCTCCGCTCTCGGCTTCGCGGCGCTCATGGTCATCGGCCTGGTCGCGGTCGTCGTGATCCTCGGCCGCTGGGTGATTCCCTGGTTGCTCGAACGGATCGCGCACACCCGTTCGCGAGAGCTCTTCACCCTTGCGGTGCTGGTCCTCGCGGTCGGTATCGCGGTCGGTTCGGCCCGGATTTTCGGCGTCTCGATCGCGCTCGGGGCCTTCCTGGCCGGGTTGGCCGTCGGCCGCTCCGAGTTCGCCGCTCGCGCCGCGGCCGACGCAGTACCGATGCGCGATGCCTTCGCCGTCCTGTTCTTCGTCTCGGTGGGCATGCTCTTCGACCCGCGGAGCATCGTGCGGACTCCGCTGCTGATCCTGATCGTGCTCTTCGTCGTGGTGGTCGGCAAACCTCTCGCGGCGATGGTGACCGTGCGCCTGCTGGGGAAGCCCGCCTCGATCGCCGTCCCGGTCGGCGCGGCCTTCTCGCAAGTGGGCGAGTTCAGCTTCATCCTCGGAACCGTCGCCAGGCAGCTCGGGATCCTGGACGACTCCGGCTGGAACGCGCTCGTCGCCGCCTCCATCCTCTCGATCGCGCTGAACCCCACGATCTACCGCATATCCCGCCGGCTCTCGGCCGCAACGCCGCGGCTCGGCTCCCCCGCTGCGGGCACGCGTGCGGCGCCCGACCCGCGTCGCTGCATCCTGGTCGGCTACGGCCCGGTGGGAAGGATCGTCCACGGCCTGCTCGTCGCCCGCGGCGCCTCGGTGATCGTGGTCGACCTCAATCTGGACACCGTGCGCAAGCTGAAGGCGGCGGGATTCGAGGGGCTCTACGGGGACGTCCTCCGGCCGGGGATGCTCGAGGAAGCCGGGATCGCGCGGGCAGGAAGCCTCATTCTCAGCGCAGATGTCGAGAACGCGGCCGAGATCATCCGATACGCGCGGCAGCTGAGTCCCCACCTGAAGATCCTCGTCCGCTGCAGCCACCTGCGCGACGCGGCGGCCCTCACCCACGCGGGCGCCGACTTGGTCGCGGCGGGAGAGGCCGAGGTCGGGGTCGCACTCGCGGAGGCGGTGACGGCCGGCGATGACGTCGATCCGGTCGCGGCGGCGCGGCAGCGCGACGGCGTTCGCGCGCGGCTGTACCAGAGGCCGAAGACGGGATAGCGCCGCGCTTCGAGCGGCGCGCGGCGCCTGCGATTCAGCGGAGGGCGGGCGGCTCCCCCGCGGCGGGAGGCGCTCCGGTTCGCTCGCCCGCTTCGAGAATTTCCAAGGCGCGCAGGTTCCGGATCGCGGCCGGATCGCCCGGCCGCAGCCGCAGCGCCGCTTCGAGATGCCGGCGCGCGGGCGCGAGACGGCCCACCTCGGCTTCGACCGCGCCCAATCGCATCAGGACGACCGGATCCGCAGGAGCCAGCGCGGCCGCGGCTTCGAGCGCGCGCAGCGCTTCGGCCGGCCTGCCCGATGCCCGCTCGATCAAGCCGAGAAGCGCGAGGGCGGCCCCATCGCGCGGCTCCTCGGCGAGGAGAGTCCTGATCTCGCACCGCGCGGCATCCAGCGAATCCGCGCGCTGCAAGACTTCGGCCAGAAAGAAACGCAGCGGCCGCGCGCGCGGATCGCGGCGCATCGCCTCGCGCGCGTGGGCGGCGGCTTCCCGAGAACGGCCGAGGCGCTCGAGGATCTGCGCCGCGTGGAGCGGAGGGGCCACCTCTGCGGGCGCCGCCGGCCGCATGCGGGCGAGCGAGGCGAGCGTGCGCGAGACCTCTTCGGGCGTCGCTTCGTCCAAGAAGCGGCCGATGAAATCCTCGTGGCGCGCGCCCGGATCGAAGCCGACTCCATACGCGTTCAGCAGCGGTTCGTTCTCGGGGATGCGCCGGGCGTAGAGGAGCGCGTGGTCGCCGTCCAGCACGCAGGTCCAGGCCGGATCATCGCGCAAGAGCGCCCGCACGCCCCGGTCGCGCTCGGGATGCGGCACGTGGTTCACGACGGCGATTGAGAGGTTCCAGCGGTCCACCGCCTCCCGCCAGCCCGTCCCGTCCTCGAGCATGCGCGCATAGCCGGTCAGCAAGCCGGGCGCAAAGACGTCCAGGCGCCCGTCGATGAAGACTTTTCGTTCGGGGCCCAGCTCGTGGATCAGAAAGCCGCCGTACGAGAGCAGGTTGAAGATCCGCGCGTCGCGAGGAGCTTCGCGCAGCAACCGCGCGGCGGAGACCGGCACGCTGCCGGCCGGGAGCGCACTCCCGATGCCCTGCCGTACCCCCTGCCCGACCGGCAAACCGCGGGTCGCGGCTACCGTCGCGCCAGCGATCGACAGCGCGAGGACCGCCACGCACACGACGCCGGCGAGCGGCGCCCGTCGTAGCGCGACCCAGGCCGGCGGACGGGCGAGCGCTCCGGTCCGGGCGAGATCGCCCGGCCGTGCGTGCAGCGATCCCGTCCGGTTCGCGAGTCCTCCGAGAAGGGCGGGGAGGACGACCGCGTACTCGGTCGACCCGCGGACCGACAGCGCGCCGAGGAGAGCGAAGAAGGCGCCGGGGAGAAGGAGGGCGAGATCGAGGCGCACCGCGCGCTCGCCGCCGCGCGGGCGCGAGGCCATGCCCCTGGCCGGCCGGGAGGCGGCCGCGCACGCCAGCACCGCGATCCACGAGACGGCGATCGCCTTCGGGAAGAGAGCGTCGCGGTACGCGGGATGGAAGACGCTGCGCAGCTCCACGATGTTCGCGCGGACCTCTTCCCGGGCGATCAAGTGGAAGGGATAGAGGTGCGCCTGGAGGAAGTGGGGGTTGACGAGACTCGCGCAGAATGCGAGGAGCAGGCAGAGGCCGCGCTCTCGCCGGCGCGCGCCGGGGTGGAAGGGCGCCTCTCCGGCCGGCGTCCCCGCGGAGATCCATTCGCCTGCCCAGGCGAGCAGCCACCAGGCGAAGCCGAGGACGAAGCCGGAGTGCACGTTCGCCCACACGAGGAAGAGCGGGATGAGGAGCAGGCGCCAGATCCTCCGGCCGGTGCGCGCCTCGAGCCGCAGGAAGAGGATGAGCACCGCGAGGAAGAGCGCGGTCAACATGTGCGGGCGCGCGAAGGCGCGGGGAGCGAGGATGACGGCGCCCAGGAGAGCGCCGAGCGCGGCGCCCGCATAGGCGCGCAGGGACGGGAAGCGCGCGGATCTCGAGGCGCACGTTCGCCCCGCCCCCACGCTCCAGTTCTCCTCGATCGTGGCAGCGCCCGCAAGCCCGGCATGGGCGCTGACCGCAAGCGCCGCCGCCGCGAGCAGGGACTTGAAGGCGACGAGGAGATCGATGCCGCCGAGACGATGGAGGAGCTCGAAGAGGACACCGCTCAGCCATTCGTGCGTGACCCAGGGACGGCCAAGCGCGGTGAAGGTGAACGGGTCGGCGTGCGGGATGCCGCGGCCGCCCAGGATCCAGCGGCCCGTCGCGAGATGCCACCAGAGGTCGCCGTCGACCGCGGGGGAGAAGGCGAGAACGCCGCCCAGGCCGACCGCCGCCACGACGGCGGCCAGACCGAGAGCGTGAGCGCACCTGCGCGTCGCTCCCGCGCGTCCCGCCGGGATGGCCGCTGATTCCTCGCGCGCTCCACTGCTCGTGCGCATCGCTCCCCGCGAGCCTCACTGCCCGGCGCTGACCATCCAGCGCAAGAGAGTCTCGGATTCCCAGTCGTTCGTGGCGGCGCCCCCGGCAATCCGCGGCTCTTTGCGCGCCAGATGCTCGACCCGCAGGCCCATCCAGACGAGCGGCACCGGCCGGTAGCGCGACTCGACGGCGAGCGTCCAGGAGCGGCGCGGCCGGTCGAACGACCAGGCGTTCGCGTCGCCACAGTCGTCGCGCGCGGGATCGCAGCCGGGGTCGGGCAGGCGCCACGGCCGGCCGATCGCGCCATCGCCCCGGCGCGCATGCTGGATGGAAACGCCGAGATCGAGCGCCGGCCGCGGTTTCAGCGCCGCCCGCAGGAGCGCGACCTCGGAGTCGGGACCGAGTGGAAAGCCGAGCGGCTCTCCCCCGTCCTCCCAGTCGCATCGGCAGAGGTCCTGATAGTAGACCGAGTAGGTGAAATCGGAGATGCGCGTGTACTCGGCGCCGAGCGTCCAGTCCCATCCGCGCCAGCGAGGAGCATAGGTGAGGCCGAGCTGGAAGCCGCCGCGGGTCGGCGTCGAGGAGCTCTGCGTCGCGATGTCGTCGGCGAGGAGCTCCGTGTAGAGGAGCAGGTCCGGGCGCGCGCGCCAGGCGAGATCCACGCTCCAGAGCACGTTGTTGCGCAGGAAATTCTCGGTCGAATCCGACGGCTCGTCGTACATCTGCAGCCGCTCGACGAGGGTGAAGGGCACGAAGCCGGCGAGATAGAGCAGCCCGGGCTGAGCGGCCTGGTAGCGCGCGCCTTCGGAGAGGCCGAGCGCGAAATCGGGCGTGATCGTCCAGAGCAGGCGGTGGGCCGCGAGATAGCGGTTCGCGCCCGGATTCGATCCCGGCGCGCCCAGCGCGGCATGACGGTCGGTGATCGCGGTGAGCGCGAGGAAGCGCAGGCGTTCGCCCAGGCGGATCTGGTATTCGACGAAATCCAGCGGGCGCGCCGATTCCGCCAGAAGGAGCGTGCCGCTCGCCCCCGGGCCCCAATGATGGCGGTCGCGTCCGAGACGCAGCCGCAGCGCGCCGAGGCGGGCGGAGAGGGTGAGCTCGTCGGCGTGCAGGATGAGATCCGTGCCGGCGACGAGCGGGTCGGCAAAGCTGCGGCCGCGCTCGACCTCGGCGGCATAGAAACCGGATTCGATGACCAGGGAACGGCCGCCGAAGAAGGTCGCGCGGAACCCGAGGCGCGTGGAATCGGTCCAGGCGACTTCGCGGCCGGTCGCGAAGCGCGGCATCGCGCGCAGGTAGGGCGAGAGGGTGAGCAGGCGGTCGCCGGCGCCGATGCGCAACAAGGTGCCGGGACGCGAGGCGGCCAGGGGATCAGGGCTGCCCGCCGCTGCGGCCGCGACCGGCTCGCGCGCGACCCAGGCGAGATCCCAGCGCAGGAGCGCAAGGAGCAAGGCCCGCGACGGGGCGATCTCCGGTCTCGTGGAAGGACTGGCCGACGCCGGCCGCGAGGCGAGCAACCAAGCGGCCAGCTCGGCGCGGTCGATCGGACGGAAGCTGCGCGCCTCGAACGGCAAGTCGCCGCGCACGACCAGCCGCTCGATCTCCGCTTCGACCGCGCTCCACGGGGAGAGCGGCTCGGGCGGGAGGCGATCTTCGAAACCGGCGGTCGAAGAGCGGGCGCCGGGAACGACGGTGCTCTCCTGCGCGTGGACCTGGACAGCCAGGAGGCAGAGAGACGCGATCGCCGTCATTCGGCCGGCGCGCGTGGCGCAGCGGATGACCATCCGCCGGTCGCGCAATGCGCGCGTGCTCCTCGTCACGGATGCGTCCCCGCCTTTCGACTGGTCGAACCGCGCAAGAGTGGACCTCGTCGCGGGCGCCAGCGGTTCGCAGCTCCCCTACCGCCCGATCTGCTTCAGCGCTTCCTCCAGCGCCCGCTCGAGCTGCGCGTCTCTGCCGCGGGCGAGATCGCCGAGCAGGTTGGCGACGACCACGTCGGGCACGCAGCCCGTGCCCTCCTGGTTCGCGCCGTTCAGGTGCGAGTACCAGCCCCTGCCCGGCAACCGCAGATACGAGCCGTCGAGAAGGGTCGTGCCATCGGTCGAGATGACGGCCCCGGCCGTCTGCTGCCCGACGACCGGGCCGCGGGCGTGCGTGCGGATCGCCCAGGAGAAGATCTCGGCGTTCGAGAAGCTGTTCTCGTCGCAGAGGGCGACGATCGGCTTCGTCCACGCGTAGAGCAGGCGGCGGTCCTCGGGATAGCCCGGCCCGCCGTCGCGGCCGACGGTCGTCGCGTGATCGGGGGCCATCAGGCTCGTCAGCAGGAGGTCGGTCGTCCAGCCGCCGCCATTGTCGCGCACGTCGACGAGGAGGGCCTCCTTGCCGTGCGCCTCGGCGTAGAGATCGCGTTCGAAGAGGTCGAGCGAGGTCTCGTCCATCGAGCGGATGTGGATGTAGGCGACGCGCCCACCGCCCGCCTCGGCGACCCAGCGGCGGCGCGCGCGCACCTGCTCGTCGTAGAGCAGCGTGCGCAGCGCTGCGCCCGTGATCGGCCGGATCACGACCTCGCGGCGCGCGCCGTCCGGGTCCCGCACGGCGAGCACGACGCGCTTCTCGACCATCCGCTCGAGGTGGCGGTAGAGATTGCCTCCGGCGTCGAGCGCAGTCCCGTTCACCGCGAGGATCACGTCGCCCGGCGCGAGGCGGCTCGCGACGCGCGCGGCCGGCGAATTCTCGACGACATGCGCGACGCGCACGCCCGGGCCGTCGTAGGCCGCGTCGCACACGACGCCCAGCTCGCCCGTCTCCGCGGCCAGCGCGTCCCCGCGGCCGGGCAGATCACCGGGCCCGTTGTAGATGCCGAGATGCGAGGAGTTCAGCTCGCCCATCATCATCCGCACGACGTCCTGGAAATCGCGATAGGTCGAGGCGGCGAGCGCCCAAGGGCGGAAGCGGTCGTGCATCGCGCGCCAGTCGCAGCCGTGGAAGCGCGGGGCGTAGAACTGTTCGTTCAGCGCCGACCAGGCCTCGTCGAAGACCAGGCCCCGCTGGAGCGGATGGTCGACCAGGAGTTCGGCCACGAAGTCGTAGGACTTCGTCTCCCCGCCCGCCAGCGGGACCGATTGGATGCGCCCCCCGCTGTTCAAGTAGAAGAGCGTGTCCAGCTCGTCGTTCCACTGGACGAAGCTCGGCGACTGGCCGCCCTTCGTCAAGCGCTCGGGTTCATTCCCGTCCCACTGGATCTTCCAGAGATCGCGCTTGCCGTCGTTCTCGGCGACGAAGACCATCTCGGTGCCGTCCTTCGAGATGAGCACGCGCGTCTCCTCGCCGGGGAACGTCGTCAGGCGGTGCAGGCGCTCGTGAATGCCGTCGAAATCGATCCGCACGACGACCGGCTTCTCGTCGGCGGCGTCCTTCTCCTTCTTGGCGTCGTCCTCTTCGTCACCGGAAGCCTCCGGGGAGCTCTGGGCGTCGCCGCCGCTCCCGTTCTTCTTTCCGGCGGCCGCCGGATCGGGCGCATCTCCCGAGAAGAGATCGAGCCGCTCCTCGCGCGAGCGCTCCTCGTCCTCGCGGGTCAGCCAGACGTACCAGACGTCGGTCTGGTTCAGGAACTCGCGCCGCGAGGTGAAGGCGAGCACCTTGCCGTCGGGCGACCAGCAGGGGGCGAAGTCGCCGTCGGGATGGCGGCTCACGTTGACCGGCGCCGCCTGGCCGTCGGCCGGGACGATCCAGACGTCGGAGTTGAAGTCGTCGTCGAGCTGCGTGTAGACGAGCCAGCGGCTGTCGGGCGACCAGGCGAACTCCATCTCCCGCGGCCCGCTCACGAGTTCGCGCGCGCCCGACCCGTCCGCCTTCATGATCATGAGCGTTCCCTGCCCGCGCAGGTAGGCGATCCGCTCGCCGTCGGGAGAGACGCGCGGACGCCACTCCTCGCGCGCATCGCTCGTCAGCCGGCGCACCTCGCAGCGGGTCGCGCGGGCGAGGCGGGGCTCCGCTTCGTCGGCGGAAGAGGCGGCATAGATGTCGGCCTGGCCGTCGCGCCGGGAAACGAAGAGCAGGCTCTGCGAGTCGGGCAGCCACTCGATCTCGCGCTCGCGGGCGGGCGATGGGAAAATGTCGTAGGCGAAGGGTTCCTTCTCGCTCGCCTTCATCGCGAAGACCTCGCCCCGGGCGACGAAGGCGATCTGCTTGCCGTCGGGCGAGAGCTTCATCTCGCTCGCCTCGCCGGTGATCTTCGCCCACTCGGTCGCGTCGCTCTGCGCGTCGCGCGGAATGCGGATCGCGAGCGGCTCGGGCGCCGGGAGGGGAGACGGCCCTGCGCCTTCCCCGTGCGGCGGCAGCTCCGCCGGCAGGCGCAGGGTGCAGATGCCGTCCTCGTACTCGAAGGCGGCGAGGCGCCCGTCGCGCGAGAGCGCCGGGTAGCGGAGGCGCCCGCGAGCGAGGCGCGTCACCCAGTCGCGGCGGCCCGTGCGCGTCGAGACGATCTTCAGGTTCGAGACGCCCGCGGCCTCGCTGAGGTAGAGGACGTGCTCGCCGTCGGGGAACCAGGCGGCGGAACGGTTGACGCCCGTCTCGATCTCGGGGCGCGACCAGTCGGGCGCGCCCTCCTGCCACGCGGCCCAGAACGGATCCTTCGCGAGCGCCGGGTCCTCG
>Ga0316622_100000697_pt1 | contig 20426 bp, 13 predicted proteins | sample OWC_Aug_OW2_C1_D_FD_207646 | JGI IMG/M metagenome (GOLD analysis project Ga0316622, IMG submission 207646) | Wetland soil microbial communities from Old Woman Creek delta, Ohio, United States - OWC_Aug_OW2_C1_D5_C | ecosystem: Environmental > Terrestrial > Soil > Wetlands | place: USA: Ohio... | reverse complement strand
AAGGGCCAGTCGGTCGACCAGCGCCGCCAGCTGCACGTCGTGTACGGTGTGCTCGCTGCGAACGTAGTCGCCGGGCTGCTGGCATCCTTGGTTTTCAGTCATCTTGCCTCCAGCCGTGAGGCAGAGCTTGCTGCGCTGAAGGGCGAGCTCCAAGGCGTTCTCAAGGTCGTGCACGACGTGGAGATGGAGGAACGGCAGCGTGCGCTCTTGGGGGAGAAGCGCCGGGTGATAGCGGAGCTCGAGCGAAGGGGTGTGGGGCCGCTCAAGATCCTCACGGCGCTCAGTGACGCTACGCCGGCCCGGCTCTGGTTGAACGACTTCACGGACAAGGCTGGGGAGGTCACGATAACCGGCGTTGCGGTCGACGATCCGACGGTGGCCGACTTTCTCGCGCAGTTGCAGCGGTCTGCGCACTTTCGCGGGCTCGAGCTCGTCGAGACTGCCCAAGCCGAAGAGGGGCAGATCCGCGCGAAGAAGTTCGTGATGCGGGGACCGCTCGATTATTCGGGCAACGGCACACCGCCCGCCAAGCAGGGGGGAGGCAAGCCATGAACGAGTGGCTTGAGGAGATTCTCGACAAGCCGCGTGGCCAGAAGGTGCTCTACCTAGCCGGCGGTTCCATAATCGTGTGGGTCCTGCTATGGGTCTTCTTCCTCGGGGGGCAATGGAATAAGCTCTCCGGTCTCGGAGCGGAAGTCCGGGCAGATCGGGAGCGGCTGGCGAGCCTGCAAGCCAAGGCCGAGAACCTTGAGGCGGTGCGAAAGGCGGTCACCCAGCTCGACCGGGAGCTTAGCGCCGCTCTTGCCCGCTTGCCGGATCGTAAGGAGATCCCCGATTTGCTCAACAACGTGTCGGAGCTGGCGAGTGCCTCAGGGCTTCGGATCACGAAGTTCCGGCAGCTCGACGAGCAGCTGCAGGACTATTACGCGGAGGTTCCAGTCGAGCTGAGCATGAGGGGAAGTTTCCACCAGGTGGCCGAATTCTTCGGGCGGGTGCCTCGGCTCAGTCGTTTGATCAACGTCACCGGCATCTCCATGAAACGGCCAGCGGGGGGTGAGAACGGTCGGATCGATGCTTCCTGCCTGGCGACCACCTTCCGGTTTCTGGACGAGGAGGAGAGGGAGCGGGCTGCCAAGGAGCGCGAGAAGAAACCGCAGGGTGGAAAGCGCATCTGAGCCTCTCCGGATGCGGTCTGCGAGGAAGAGGATGGAGGCAGGGTCGAGTCTGTGGTACGTGAGGGGACGCATGCAGCGAGTGTTGGTGAAGGTGGCTGCGATCTTGGCTGTTGCGGCGTGGATCGGTCCCCTCGCAGTGTCGGCGTTGTACGCGGGCGAAAAAGAAGAGGCCTCGGGCTCGGCCGCGGGCATTTCACCGGGCACGGCGCCAGAGGAGCAAATTCCGCTCTACGACCAGACGGGCAGGCGCGATCCCTTCCGTCCGTACGTGGAATCTCATGACAGCTCGTTGCCCTCTGGTGAGATTACACCCTTGCAGCAATACGAGCTGAGCCAGCTCCGCCTTGTGGCGATCATCACTGACGAGAGCAATTCGCCAGGATCCCGGGCTGTGGTTGAGGATAGTTCGGGGCTAGGCTACATCGTCCGCGTGGGCACCCCAATTGGCCGTGCGAGCGGTCGGGTCACTGCTATCGAGCGCGACCGTCTCGTGGTCGAAGAATGGCCTTCGAACGTCTTCGGCGAGCAGGAGCGCGTGGTGATCGTCAAGGAGTTCGATGCAGGGGAGGAGGCGAAGCAATGAGAATAGCAGCGGCGTGTGATCGCGGTACTCCAGCCGTCATGCGTGCCCTCTGGCTTCTTGTGGCCCTCCTTTGCGTGATGAGCTGCGCCGTGACGGGTCACGAAGTGCGGGTCGAGGACACGGACGCCGTGGCGAGTTCCTCGGATGAAGCGGTGGAGGCCGGGGTCGCGGCGGCGCCCGCGCCGGGCACTGACGAGTTGCTCCAGCTCCGCGGCACCACCGTGGAGACACTGGGCTCAACGCACCGCCTGGTCTTTGATCTCTCTCGCGCCCCGGATTCAATCAGCCATTTCCGGCTCTCTGGACCGCCCCGCCTGGTACTTGATGTCCGTGGTCCTCACCACGCGGCCCGTCTGGTGGACCGGTTTGTCGCGGACGATCCACTCGTCGAGCGGGTGCGTGTAGGTCATTACGATGGTCGTATGCGGCTGGTCGTGGATCTGAAAGACGATCCGCCGGAGACGTACTCGGTCCGGAGGGAAGGAAGCGCCTTGGTCCTTTATATCGGCGAGCTGGGTGCCGTGGGCGCAGTGCAGGAGCCGGCGGATTCGTCGGCGGGTGATGCTTTGTCGGCGGCCAGCGCCACAGAGGAGAACCCGCGAGCGGAGGCTTCCCCTGACGTGCCCGGGAGCGCGGATCCAGCGGTGGAGTCATCTGACGAGGCGGCCGCAGCCAAGCGAGTAGCCTCGGAGGAGCCGTCGCTCGACTCCCCCAGTCAGGATGAGGTGGAATCAGAGCCCGTACAGGCACGGTCGCTCGACGTGGACGTTCCGGAGCAGGAGCCCGAGACTTCGCCAGCGGTGACCCCGCAAGATGGCGAAAAGCCACGGCTGGCCAAGCTCACCGGCGCGGAGAAGACATCGAAGGCCAACCCGAAGCACTACACCGGGAAGCGGATTTCGCTTGATTTCAAGGATGCCGACGTTCAGAACGTCCTGCGGGTCATTGCGGACGTGAGCGGACTCAACATCGTCGCGACCGATGACGTGGCGGGGCGCGTAACCCTCCACCTGATCGATGTGCCTTGGGACCAGGCCCTGGACGTCGTGCTCGAGGGGAATCGGCTCAAGATGATCCGCGAGGGCAACATAATGCGCGTCTCGACCGTGGACCGGGTGCGCGAGGAGCAAGAAGCGCTCAGGGCGCAGCAGGACGCGGAGACAGAGCTCGAACCCCTTCAGGTGCGCTACGTGCGCGTCAATTACGCGCGGGCCGACGAAGCGCTCCTCGAAAAAGTGAAGGGCGTTCTGACCGAGCGTGGGAGCGCAGCCTTCGACGAGCGCACGAATACGGTCATCCTTCGTGATATTCGCCGCGGTGTTGATGACGCCGTCGAGCTCGTCAGCGTTTTGGACATTCAGAGCCCACAGGTGCTCATCGAGGCCAACCTTGTCGAGGCGACCGAGGGTTTCGCCCGTGCGCTTGGCATACAGTGGGGCTATCGATACCTTGCTGGGCCGGCGACTGGCAATCCCACGGGAGCTGATTTCCCAGGAACCGTGAACATCTCGGGCAGCGGGCTGGGGCTCGGACAACCCGCGCCAGCGACCGGCGGCGGCGTTCAGCTTCCCGTCCCGTTCATGGCGGATTTCCCGGTGCCCAGCAGCTTCGGACCTGGCTTTGGTGCCGGATCGGGCAGCGCGCTCGACCTCGCCCTCGGCTCGCTCTCGGGCTCTGATACGCTGAGCGCGCGCATCACGGCCTTGGAGGATCAAGGCAAGGGCAAGATAATCTCGCGTCCGCGCGTCATCACTCTCAACAACGTCCCTGCCAGGATCGAGAGCCTGACGATCCTCCGTGTCAGGCTTCCGAGCACCGGTACCGTGGTGAACACGGGCACAGGGGGTGTGGCCGGCACCGCGAGCGCCGCCACGGAGAAGATCGAGACCGGCATCATCCTGGTAGTAACACCCCAGGTATCCTCGGACGGTTTTGTCCTCCTGAACATCAATGCGAAGACCAGCCAGGCGGATTTCACTAACACCGTCGACGAGATTCCCACAGAGATCAGCCGGCAGGCCACGTCGAACGTCCTCATCCAAGACGGGGAGACCGTGGTCCTCGGGGGCATCTTCCGGAACGCGGCGGACGAGGGAGAAACGGGTATACCGTACCTCAGGCGGGTGCCTGGGATCGGCTGGCTCTTCAAGCGAATAACGCACTCGGATCGAAAGGAAGAACTCATTGTCTTCATAACCCCGCAAGTGGTGGCGGGCTACGGTGCCGAGCTGCCCACCGCAGGGCAACTATGGCAGAATCGACTTGGTGGCTGATGGAGGAAGAGCTGGCGGCTGGACCCCGATGAGCCATGTTACGCTACCTCACTGCGGGTGAGTCACATGGGCAATGCCTGGTTGTTGTGGTCGAGGGATGTCCCGGGGGGTTTACCGTTGATTCTGAGGCCCTCGACCGTGACTTGTGGCGCCGACAGCAAGGCCACGGCCGCGGCGGACGCATGGCAATCGAGAGGGACCAGGTGCGGATTGTCTCGGGCGTGCGCTGGGGGGAGACCCTTGGCTCCCCTATCACCTTTCTGATCGAAAACCGCGACTGGAAGAACTGGGAGAAGGCCATGTCGCCGCGGCCCGAGGACCGCGACGACGCACGTGCAGTCACGCGGCCCCGTCCCGGCCATGCGGACTTGACGGGGGCACTCAAGTACAACCACCGTGACTTGCGAAACGTGCTCGAGCGTGCGAGTGCGCGTGAGACCGCCGCACGGGTCGCCGTCGGCAGCCTGTGCAAGTGTCTGCTTGCCCCCTTCGGGATCCGCGTCTTCGGCTATGTCTCCGAGGTCGGTGGGATCGTTGCCGACCACAAGGGTCTCACCCCAGAGGCGATTGCCGAGCGAGCTGAGCACTCTCCCGTACGTGTGGCCGATCCGGCGGCGGAGGCCCGTATCACCGAGCTGATAGACGACTGCAAGAGCAGCGGGGATACCCTTGGCGGTGTGGTCGAAGCCGTCGTGCTGGGGCTGCCTCCGGGTCTCGGTAGCCACGTTCACTGGGACCGCAAGCTTGACGGACGCTTGGGGCAGGCGCTCCTGAGCATCCAGTCGTGCAAGGGGGTCGAGATCGGGTTTGGCTTCGAGATGGCCCGCCGCCGAGGATCGCAGGTGCACGACGAGCTGTCATTTGGTGCATCAGGATTCGAGCGCCTAACGAACAAATCCGGCGGTACCGAGGGAGGAATGAGTACGGGGGCCCCGTTGGTGGCTCGGGTAGCCCTAAAGCCCCTCTCGACGCTCATGCAGCCGCTCAAATCTGTCGACATCCGTACCAAAGCCGATGCGACCGCGGCTATCGAGCGCTCCGACGTGTGTGCCGTACCGGCCGCGGCGGTGATCGCGGAGGCCGTGACGGCGACCGTGGCTGGGGAGGCGTTCTTCGAGAAGTTCGGTGGAGATTCGTTCGCGGAGGTGAGGCGGAACTACGAGGGTTATATGGAACAAGTCCGATCGTTTTGAGGTCGGACGGGGTGTTCGAGGGATCGATGGCGCAGGCTGGTCATCCACAGACCGGCACGGATATGGAAGAAACCGTCAGAGTCGAGCTTGGCTCCCGGAGCTATCCGATCCACGTCGGGGCGGGGATTCTTCGTACGGTCGGTCCGCGACTGCGGGAGACTGGTACGGGATCTCGCACTGCTGTCGTCACGAACCCGACGGTTGGGTGGCTGTACGCGGAGCCGGTACGCCGCAGCCTTGAGGAGGCCGGCTTCACGCCGGTTGTCATAGAGGTCCCCGACGGAGAGGAGCACAAGAACCTCGGCTCGCTCGCCCACATCTACGATGAGCTGATCGCCTCGCGGCTCGATCGCGGCTCCGCGCTGGTGGCTCTTGGGGGTGGGGTGATCGGGGATGTTGGTGGCTTTGCGGCGGCGACCTTCCTGCGGGGGATCCCGCTGGTGCAGGTGCCGACGACGCTCGTGGCGCAGGTCGATGCAAGCGTTGGCGGCAAGACCGCCATCAACCACGAGGCAGGCAAGAACTTGATCGGTGCCTTCTACCAGCCGCGTTGGGTGCTGGCCGACGTGGAGGTGCTCCGGTCGTTGCCGCGCCGCGAGCTGGTCTCGGGACTCGCCGAGGTGATCAAGTACGCGGTCATCCTCGACGCCGAGTTTTTCGATTTCCTCGAGGAGGTGCTTCCGCACGCCATCGAGAGAGATCCAGACGTGCTCAGCCGGATCGTCGCAGTCTGCTGCCGCTTGAAGGCGGCGGTGGTCAGTGAGGACGAGACCGAGAGCGGGTACCGGGCGGTGCTGAACTTCGGCCACACGGTGGGCCACGCGATCGAGGTACTCACAGACTACACGCGCTACCTGCACGGCGAGGCGTTGGCAGTGGGCATGGTCTTCGCGGCCAGGCTCTCGGAGTCCCGTGGGTACTGCGACCGTGCGACGGTTGACCGCATTCGCCGTCTTGTGGAGCGAGCTGGGCTGCCGTTAGAGGTCCCGCGCGAGATCGATGCGGAGGCGCTCGCGGGTGCGATCGGGACGGACAAGAAGACACGAGAAGGAGCGGTGAAGTTCGTGTGCGTCGAGGAAATTGGGCGCACGCGTTTCGAGTACTTGGTGGGTCGTGCAATCGCCGAGTATCTGACGATGTGGCGGGCGGGTGGAGGTGAGCTGGCAAGGCAGGGTATACTGGAGTAACAAAGCAACACGTGCAGGGGGAAGGCGCTAGGGAGGTGCTGTTATGAACATGGTGCGGATGACGGTGGTAACGCTCACGGTTCTTCTCGGGAGTGCCGTGGTGCTGGACCGCGCGTGGGCGGTCTCGAACCCGAGGGGGATGCTCTTCCGCGCCGTGGGTATCTTCCAGGGCGAGGTCGAGGAGGGGAAGTGCAAGGTGCCGACCGCGACCCAGGCGATCAGCGATTCCACGAACTCGATCTGCCGTGATGCGATGGAGATCGCGGGCGAGGAAGAAACGCTCGTCTACCCAACGCAGATGTTCCCGGAGCTGCAAGCCTTCGGAAACTTCTGCGGTGGCTTTCTCGCGCTGCAGAACAACATGATCAACCAGGCAGTCAACGTCTACAGAGTGCGGGTCCGCTACAAGATTCTTGGCAACGGCTTTCCCGTGCTCTGCCGGGACCAGCGCAAGTTCAATCTCTGGATCGGCAGCAGAGTCGATCCCGTGGACAGCGAGAACCCGAGCCCATTCGGGGCGCCCAACATTACCTTGACGCAGCTCCTGCCGATTTACTCGGCGCAGATGCTGAACTGTCTCAGGGATCCACTGCGCGGGAACGTGGAGGCGCCGGTCACGGTCGTGGCCAAGATCAAGGCCCTCGGCTTCTTGGATGAGGGGGACGAGATCGAGAGCAACCCCGTGTATTATACCCTGACGCTGCTGCCCAATGGATCGACCCCGGGGGCTGCGTCGCGTGGGGTCCCACCGGTCGGGGTCTCGGCTCGCTGCGCCGAGCCAGTGCAGTGACACGTGGGCCCGACGGGCAGGGATTGCCCCAGCGGCGCGGCGTGTCGTTGCTCGGTGGCGACCTGAGATAGCCCGATCGAGTGTCCTGCCGCCGCTGCGGCCACTCATTGACTGTGCTACGAGCAGTGCCATACGTTTCGGCGATAACGGCGCTTTTCCGTCCGGGCTCCCGGCTCGGTGTCTCTGTGACAGGGCATTCCGGAGACACCCGACGGGCGTGCGCGGCGCCGGCTTCGCGATCGGCGGCGAGCGGTGCGCAACGCCGGGTGGCCGCGCTCGGCATCGTCGCACTGGCGATCGCGTGGTGCGGTATGGCCGGGGCGGGAGGCGATGCCCGTCTCGTCATCGAGGGTGCCGTGCACGATTTTGGTGTCGTAAGGCAAGGCGCCTTCGTGCACCACGACTTCTGGTTTCGCAACGCCGGGGAGGGTGATCTACGCCTCGGCGGCGTCCGAGCACCCTGCGGGTGCATCGTAACGGCGGGCGCGGGAGCAGTCGTGCCTCCCGGTGGTGAGGGTGCTGTCGAGGTTTCCTTCGATACGGCTCGCTTCCAGGGGAGGAAGGCCAAGACCGTCCTCGTTTCGACGAACGATCCAGCACACCCCGTGCGCGAGCTGACGCTGACCGGCAATGTTGTACCGGAGGTCATTGTCGACCCACCCTTGCTCTACGTGGGCAGGATTCGCCCGGGCGCTGGCGCCACCGGCGAGATACGCATCCTGAGTGCCACCGGCGGATCGCTCGAGGTTGTGGATGCCGCAACCGACAACCCCGCTTTCGAAGCTGCCGTCGAGCCACCTGCCGACGGCGGAGGAGGCGGATCACGGGTCGTCATCCGGGTCCCGCCCGAGATGCCGTACGGCCGGTTCAGTGACACGGTACGGATCACCGCGCGGAGCCCGAATTCTCAGCAGCTCGAAGTGCCGATCTTTGGCAGTGTCGAGGGCGATCTGCTCGTCGAGCCACCCCAGGTCAATTTCGGCTCTCCCGCGCGCGGCCGTCCGGTCGCACGGGAACTGCGCGTCCTCAATTCGGGTTCCGGGCCGATCTCGATATCCGGAGTCCGGATGGCCGATCTTCCGTTGGACTACACTGTCAACACGGTCCGCGCCGGCTACGAGTACCGCATCGTCCTACGGCTGAAGCGGCCTGCCTCAGGATTCGGGCGGCATGGTGGCCTGCACATCTACACCACGCACCCAGAGGAGCAGGACCTCGTCGTACCACTCTATGCGACGCTCAATCGCCGCGCCTACGCCCGGCCATAGCATGGCGCATCCGGAGCGTCGTGTTGCAGATGCAGTTGCGGCAGTTGGCGTGACTTCGCGAGGGACGTGGCCAGTGTGCTGCGTTGCTCCTCGCTGCGCTTGCCGCTCTCGCCTGCCAGCTGACGCGGACTCCTCGGTCAGGGGTCCTGGAATAGACTCTTGGTTGCGCGCTCGGTGATCTGGCATACAGTGCTCACGGATGAGCGGGGCTAGACAGGCGCGGCTGCCAAGGCCGCTGGCGCCGGGAAAGGCCTACGACGTCGTGGGCTTCGGTCTCAATGCCGTCGATCATCTCTGCCGCGTTCCGGCGTTTCCGCCTTTTGCTGGCAAGATGCTGCTCGACGGGTACGAGTGCCGGCCGGGAGGTCCGGTGGCGACCGCGATCGTCGCGCTCCGGCGCTGGGGGCTCAAGACCGCATATCTGGGTTCATTCGGCGATGACACGCTGGGCAAGATCGCGCGCGACGCGCTTGTCGCCGAGGGTGTGGCTGTCAAGGGATGCATCACGCGCCCGGGCGCACGGAACCAGTTCGCGGCGATCCTCGTGGATGCCGGCAGTGGCGAGAGGACTGTGCTCTGGCACCGTGATGCCAGCCTAACCGTCCGGCCCGAGGAACTCGACCGGGATCTGGTATGCGCTGGTCGTGTGCTGCATCTAGACGGGTACGATTGTGATGCGGCGATCGAAGCGGCCGGATGGGCCGGCGAGGCCGGGATCCCAACCGTCCTAGATCTCGACAGCCCGCGCGATCGCATCGAGGAGCTGCTCGGCCGAATCGACATCGCGATCGTGTCCCGCGAGTTTGCCATCGAGTTCGGCGGGGGCTCAGACCCTCTTGCCGCTCTTGACCCTCTGGAACGATTTGGCTGCTCACTGATCGGGGTCACGTTGGGTTGCGACGGTGCCGTCGTGCGTTGCGGAGGGCAGAGGCTTGACGTTCCGGCCTTTCGGGTCTCGTGCGTCGACACTACAGGGGCAGGCGACGTGTTTCGTGCCGGCGTGATCTATGGGCTCCTTGCAGGATGGGGGGTGGAGGAGATGCTGTGCTTTGCCAGCGCCGCCGCCGCCCTGCAGTGTACCCGGCTCGGAGCCCAGCCGGGAATCCCGGGGGTGGACGAAGTGCGTGGCCTTGCGGGGACCCGGATCCGACGGGGAAACTACCACCGGGACTAGCCCAGGCTGGCACCGTGCTGCCGCCTCGGGTACCTTGGAAGCATCCCAGTTTTGCCGGCAGTGAGAGCGGGAGCCGAGAGCGGGCAGCCCCCGACTCGCGGCTCATCCGGGGATCCTCGAGCATTGGTGGATCGCCTTTCTGTAAAGGATGCATGTGCCGAGCTCCTACGGTGGCTCGACGGGGGCACCGCGCCGTCGCAGGGTGCCCGCGCTCGCTGCAGGGTCACGGGACTGTGCGGCAGCACAGGGGCCCTCATGCTCGCAGAGAGCGTTGCGAAACTCGGGCGGCCGGTCGTCGCTGTTGCTCCGAATGGTGAGGCCGCCGAGGCCCTGGCCACCGATCTTCGTTTCCTGATCAGTGAGCTTCCGAGCACGGTGCCGACTGAGTGCCGCGTGCAGTACTTTCCTGCCTGGGAGGTGCCGGTCTTCGAAGAGATGTCCCCTGCGCGCGAGGTGAGCGCCGCCCGCATGGCGGGCCTCTTTCACCTCGTGCACACGCAGCGGCTGATCCTGGTCACGACACCGGATGCGCTCGCGCAGCGGGTGATGCCCCGTAGTGAAGCCCAGGCCGCGTGGCTCTACCTCGTTCGCGGCGAAGCCGAGCGGCCAGAGGGCGTTGCATCGTACCTCGCACGCTGGGGCTATCACCGCGTGCCAGCGGTGCAGGATCTCGGCGAGTATGCCGTTCGCGGGGGCATCCTGGATGTGTATGCGAACGGTTACGTGCAGCCCGTTCGGTTCGAGTTCGACGGGGACACGATCGAGGACATCCGCGGCTTCGACCCGGGAACCCAGCGGTCGGGCGATTCCCGGGAAGACATCCTTCTCTTGCCCGTGCAGGAGTATGACCGCGCGCGTCTGGTCGAGCCGTCGGCCGTGCGCGCGGTGGAGGATCGGGCGGCTGAGATCGGCCTTGCGCGCCGGGAGGCCCGTCGCTGGATCGACGCGCTGCATATGGGGTTCCCCTTGCCGGGTGTCGAGTTCCTCCTTCCCTACTTTTACGGGCACCTCGATTCCGTGGCGGCGTATCTTCCTGGATCGGCGATATTCTGGGTCGTTCAGCCCTCGGGCGTCGACGCCGCAGCCCAGGCGCTTTGTGACAAGATCAATTCTCGGTCCGCCGATGTCGCCACCGGGGCCTTCCCTGCGCCACCAGCGGAGGCGCTCTACCTGTCTCTCGACGACCTCCGTGGCGTGCTGACGCGGACCCCGGGCATCGAGGTCGAGGATCTCGAGGCACCCGGATCCGATGAGTGCACTGCATGCTGGCGGGTCGCCAGCGTGAGCAATAAGGGGCTTGCAGTCACCCCTGCCCAGCGGGGGGTTGAGCCGAGCCTGGCTCCCCTGGCGGCGCGCGTACGCCAGTGGCGGGAGCGGCAGCTCACTATCGTGGTGGTCATGTCGGCCCGCACCCAGGCCGACCGCCTGCAGCAGCTTCTCTCGTTGCATGGCGTCGCGCTCACGATAAGCGATGGGGGCTTTGCCGAGGCGCGCGCCTTGTTGAGGGACGGACGATGGGGGGCCTTGCACGGCGAAAGGGGTGCGCTCGACGGCGTCGTAGTCTGCGGAGAACTCTCGGCTGGCGCCGAGCTGCCGGGCGACGGGCTGGTCGTGGTCACGGAGGAGGAGATCTTCGGAGAGCGGCGCGCGGTGCGGCGGTCGAAGGGCTCCCGGGTTGCCGCTTTTCTCACGAGCCTTGCCGAGCTCAAGCCTGACGATTACGTCGTTCACATAGACCATGGCGTCGGCATCTACCGGGGTCTACGCCACCTCAAGGTCGCCAACACGGAAGGAGACTACCTGCACGTCGAGTATGCAGGTGGCGATCGCCTCTACCTCCCCGTGGATCGGATAAATCTCGTGGAGCGTTACGTGGGGGGTAGCGACGGGAAGGCGCCGGCGCTCGACAGGCTCGGCGGAACGAGCTGGGAGCGCGTGAAGAAACGGGTGCGCGAATCGATCCTCAGCATGGCGCGCGAGCTGCTCAACGTGCAGGCCGCCCGCGAGGTCTCGGAGCGGGTGCCATCGTCAACGGTTGATGGTTATTTCCGTGAGTTCGAGGCGCACTTCCCGTTTGACGAAACGCCCGACCAGCGGACCGCCATACAGGAGGTGGTCGCCGACATGCAGCGGCCCAAGCCGATGGACCGCTTGGTCTGCGGTGACGTGGGCTACGGCAAGACCGAGGTAGCGATGCGTGCCGCCTTTCTCACGGTGATGGACGGCTCGCAGGTGGCGGTGCTCGTCCCGACCACGGTCCTGGCCCAGCAGCACCTTGCCACCTTTGCCCAGAGGTTTGCTGCGTACCCGGTGCGCATCGAGATGCTGTCCCGGTTCCGTTCCGCGAGGGAAAACCGGGCGGTGGTCGAGGCGCTGGCTTCGGGCAGCGTCGACATCGTGATCGGTACGCACCGGTTGCTGCAGAAGGACGTGCGGTTTCGGAAGCTGGGCCTGCTCGTCGTCGACGAGGAGCATCGCTTTGGAGTCGTCGACAAGGAGCGGATCAAGCGGCTCAGAACCGAGGTGGATGTGCTCACGCTCACGGCGACGCCGATTCCCCGCACACTCCAGCTGTCGCTGGGCGGCATGCGCGACTTGAGCGTCATCGAGACGCCGCCGCTCGACCGCTTGGCCGTCAGGACATATGTGGCTCGTTTCGACGAGCACATCGTGCGAGATGCGATCCTGCGCGAGCTCCGCCGAGGCGGACAGGTGTTCTTCGTCCACAATCGGGTGGAGACGATCGACTCGATGGCCCGTTGGGTGGCGGGAGTCGCGCCCGAGGCGCAGATGGCCGTCGCCCACGGACAGATGAGGGAGCGCGACCTCGAGCGGGTCATGCGCGATTTCATAGCGCAGCAGACCAACGTGCTCGTGTGCTCCGCGATCATCGAATCCGGGCTCGACATTCCGAGCGCCAACACGATCATCATCAACCGTGCAGACACGTTCGGACTTGCCCAGCTCTATCAGCTCCGCGGCCGCGTGGGACGCTCACATCACAGGGCCTACGCGTACCTCCTCATCCCCGGCGAGCACGTGATATCGCAAGATGCCAAGAAACGCCTGCGCGTGCTGCAAGAGCTCGACGATCTCGGGAGCGGGTTCCGGCTTGCCGCCCATGATCTCGAGATTCGAGGGGCAGGCAACCTGCTCGGCAAGCGGCAGTCCGGCCACATTGCGGCCGTGGGGCTCGAACTGTACATGCGGATGCTCGAAGAAGTGGTTCTCGATCTTCGGGGCGCCCAGCGCCGGCTGGAGGTGGAGCCGGAGGTGCAGCTCGACGTGCCGGCCTTCATTCCCGAAGACTACGTTCCCGACGTGAGCCAGCGGCTCGTGCTCTACAAGCGCTTGGCATCGGTTGCGGATGGTGGCGAGCTCGCCGAGATCGCCGCCGAGCTCCAAGACCGCTTCGGACGGCCGCCACCGCCGGTCGACACCCTTCTCCAGATAATGGACCTCCGCCGCCACTTGAAGGGTCTCTTGGTCACGCGGGCAAGACGGCGGGGTGACCAGCTCCTCTTCGAGTTCCATCCCGAGACGCCAGTCGAGGTCGCGAGGCTGCTGGCGCTCGTTCGGCAGAGCGGCGACCGCTGTCGCATGGTGGGCGAATATCAGTTAAGCTTCAGCCCGCTCGCGCGAGACGTAGACGGGATGCTGAGCGAGTCCCGGGAACTGCTGCGCGGACTGGCGAGCGTACGCTAGCTCATGGATCGCAAGGCGCCTGCAAAGGCCGGCCCCGTGCTCTCGTTCACCTTGCGGCGATACGCGGGTGGGTTGGGGATGTCGGGCACGGTGGCTTGCTGGCGAGGGCGGGTCATCGCGGCGGGGGTCCGGGCGCTGCTCGCGCTGTCGGCCGTCGGGATCGCTGTTCCGAGCCATGGCGAGGTCGTCGATCGCATCGTTGCGAGCATCGACGGCGCACCAATCACCCAATCCGACGTCGAGCTTTACCTGCGTGACCGCGGGGAGCCAACGGTGCCCTTGCGTGAAGCCATCCCGGCCCTGGTGACAGACCGGCTCCTCGATAAGGAGGTGAAAGCGCGGGGTATTCAGGTCGCGGCCGAAGACGTCGACAATTACATTGGCGAGATGAAGAAGCGGCGCGGGCTGGACGACGCTGGGTTCGAGGATGTGCTTGCCAAACGGGGACTGACCCTGGAGCGGTACCGAAAGGATGTGCAGGCCGAGCTCGAGAGGGCGGAGTTCATCAACCGCGAGGTGCGCGGTCGCCTGAGCGTGTCGCCCGAGGAGGTTAAGCGTCACTACGACGCGCACGCAGGTGACTACAGCTTGGCCGAGCGGGTGCACATTCGGATGATCGTGATTCCTGTGCCTCAGGACGCGTCGCCAGACGAGCTGGCACATGCCGAGATGGTCATTCGAATGCTCCATGCCCGGATCCAGGCGGGCGAGGACTTTGCGGAGTTGGCGCGGAGCTACTCGGGCGGTCCAGGAGCCCAAGAAGGAGGCGACCTCGGTGTGTTCGAGCGCGGCCAAATGGTCGAGCCCTTGGAGGAGGTTGCCTTTCGCCTGAAGGCTGGCGGATTGAGCGACCCCATTCGCAGCCCTGCCGGATTCTATTTGCTGAAGGTGGAGGATCGGGAAGGATCGATAGAGCAGCCGTTCGAGGCAGTGGCTGATCGGATTCGCGAAGAGCTTTACCAGGATGCTCTGCAGCTGCGTTACGAGCGGTGGCTCCGTGAGGACCTGCGCGGGGCGCACCATGTGGAGATTCTGTGGGTAGAGAATGAATCCTGAGATCTTCCGGGAGTACGACATTCGTGGCGTGGCGGGACGGGACTTCGACACGGCATTCGCCCGTACTCTCGGCCGGGCGTACGGGACGCTGGCGCGGGCGGCGGGAAAGCGCGTGGTGTCGGTAGGGGGGGACTGCCGCCTCACGTCGGCGCAATACGCGGGGGCCATCGCTGAGGGGATCGCATCCACCGGGGTCGATGTCGTCGAGATCGGAACGTGCCCTACACCGCTGCTGTACTTCTCGCTTTTTCATTTCGACCTCGACGGCGGGATCCAGGTTACGGGAAGTCACAATCCTCCGGATTTCAACGGCTTCAAGGTCTGCCTCGGAAAACAGGCGCTGTTTGGCGAGCAGATCCAGCACCTGCGCTCCCTGGTCGAGGCCGGTCGGTTTGCAAGCGGCGGGGGTCGCCGTGCTGCTCGCGACGTGATTCGTCCTTATCAGGATCACCTAGCCGCAGAGTTCGGCCGGTTGCCGCGCGTCATACGGGTGGCCGTGGATGCGGGTAACAGCACTGCGGGACCAGTCGCCCCGCCGATATTCGAGCGGTTGGGCTGTCAGGTGACCCGGCTGTACTGCGACATGGATGGGACCTTTCCGAACCATCACCCGGATCCGACGGTCGTCGAGAACATGCAGCCGCTCATCCGGGTGGTGCAGGATGGGACCGCCGACGTTGGGGTTGCGTTCGACGGAGATGCCGACCGCATAGGCGTCGTCGACGAATCGGGAAGGATCGTGTGGGGCGACGAGTTGCTTGTTCTCTTTGCACGCGACGTTCTCAGGACGAACCCGGGTGCGGTCATAGTCTCCGAGGTGAAGTGCTCGCAGAGGCTGTACGACGACATCGCGGAGCACGGTGGGCGCGGAATCATGTGGAAGGCCGGGCATTCTCTCCTGAAGGCGAAGATGAAGGAGACGGGAGCATTGCTCGGTGGCGAGATGAGCGGGCATATGTTCTTCGCCGACCGATATTTCGGATATGACGACGCGATCTACGCAGCGTGCCGGCTCCTGGAGATCGTGGCGTGCGAGAACCGATCCGTCGAAGCGCTGCTCGCGGATCTACCAAAGGCGTTCACGACCCCGGAGATCCGCGTGGACTGCCCGGACGCCCGCAAGTTCTCCGTGGTCCAACGGGCACGTGAATACTTGCGCGGCAGGTACGAGATCATCGACGTGGACGGCGTCCGCGTCCGGTTCCCCGAGGGCTGGGGGCTCATCCGGGCCTCGAACACGCAGCCGGTGCTGGTCATGCGATTCGAGGCGCGTTCACCCGAGAAGCTCACCGAGTATCGGCGGATATTCGAGGATGCGGTCGCCAAGATTCGTACCGACCTCGGCTGTGCCTGAGCGCCATCTCGGCTGCGGAGCGTGACTGGTGCCTGGGGCGATCATCATCCGGGGAGCGCGAGAGCACAATCTCAAGAACATTGACCTCGAGATCCCGCGCGATCGGCTAGTCGTGATCACCGGGCTTTCGGGCTCGGGCAAATCGTCTCTCGCCCTCGATACCATCTATGCCGAGGGGCAGCGGCGCTACGTGGAATCCCTATCTGCGTATGCACGCCAGTTCCTCGAGCAGATGGAAAAGCCCGACGTCGATGCGATCGAGGGCCTCTCGCCAGCGATTGCGATCGAGCAAAAGAGCGCTAGCCGCAACCCCCGTTCGACCGTAGGCACGGTGACGGAGATCTACGATTTCGTGCGCCTGCTTTTTGCCCGGGTCGGTCGCCCACACTGCTTTCGGTGCGGCCGTCCGATAACATCGCAGACCGTGCAGCAGATGGTGGATCAACTCGTCGCGCTGGGACCCGGGGCAAAGCTTCAGCTCTATGCGCCTGTCGTTTCCGACCGCAAGGGTGAGTTCAGGAAGGAACTGTTCGCGCTCAGGACGGCGGGCTTCGTGCGGGCCCGGATCGACGGCGAGATCCGCGATCTGGGAGACGACATCACACTCGCGCGCGGGCGCAAGCATACGATCGAGGTGCTCGTCGATCGTATCGTCATGCGCGAGGCCATCGAGCGGAGGCTCGCCGATTCGCTCGAGGTAGCGCTCCGATACGGCGGCGATGTCGTGCGAGTCGAGGTGCGGCGCAACGGAGGGGGACCGGCGGAGCTCCTTTTCAGCCAGCGCTTTGCCTGCCCCGCCTGCGGCGTGTCGTACCCGGAGATCAGCCCGCGCCTCTTCTCCTTCAACAGCCCACATGGCGCTTGCCCCAGCTGCAACGGTCTCGGAACGACCAGGTATTTCGATCCCGATCTGCTCCTGCCCGATCGATCGTTGTCGATCCGGGAAGGCGCGCTGGCTCTCTCTCACCACCGCCTGATCGCTGATCTCGACGAGCGTATCGAGGGCATCGCGATCGAGGCTGGGCTCGATCCTTGCGTGCCCGTCGGCGAGATGCCCGAAGACGCGCTGCGAGCGCTGCTTTACGGGGCCGGCGCGCAGAAGGAGGAAGCACGCGGCGAGCCGCGCACCCCGCTACTTACCGCTCGGCGTGCAAGGGAACCCGGTACGCCGGAGGCCGAGGGCCGCGGGGATGCAGACGCGGCTTGCGGGCTCATACCCTTTCTCGACCGAGTCTACGCAGAGGCGACCTCCGCGTGGCTTCGCGAGGAACTCGATCGGTTCATGAGCACGCGTCCGTGCGAGGCTTGCGGCGGAACGCGACTGCGGCCTGAGAGCCGCTTCGTGCGGATCGATGGCCGATCGATCGATGCCGTGATGGCCTTGCCGGTCGCGCGGGCGGTCGAGTTCTTCCGGGACGTCTCGCTGTCGAAGCAGGAGTCGGAGATCGCACGGCAGGTGCTCAAGGAGATCGGGAATCGGCTCGGCTTCCTCGACGGCGTCGGGCTCGGCTACATCACACTGGACCGTCCGGCCGCCTCTCTGTCAGGCGGCGAGAGCCAGCGCATCCGGCTCGCAACGCAGGTGGGATCGAGCCTTGTCGGCGTCCTTTACATCCTTGACGAGCCATCCGTAGGTCTCCACCAGCGTGACAATGCTCGATTGATCGGAACGCTCGCACGGCTGCGCGATCTCGGCAACACCGTCATCGTAGTCGAGCACGACAGGGATACGATTCTGGCAGCGGATCACGTCATCGACATGGGGCCCGGCGCAGGTATCCTGGGTGGCGAGGTGGTCGCCCAGGGCAGCCCTCAGGAGATCATGTTGACGCCCGGCTCGCTCACGGGGCGCTACCTTCGGGGAGAGGTCGAGATCGCCGTGCCGGCGACGCGCAGACGCGGGACGGGCTGGGCGCTTTGCATCTCGGGTGCACGGCACAACAATCTGCGAGACATCAATGTGGCCATTCCGCTCGGGACGCTGACGTGCATCACCGGGATGTCGGGTTCGGGGAAGAGCTCGCTGATCGTAGACACGCTCTGCCCGGCGTTGAAGCACCGTCTGGTCGGGGGTCCGGAACGTGCGGGGAAATACACGGACCTGACGGGCTGGCAGCTATTGGACAAGGTGATCGAGATCGATCAATCACCCATCGGCAAGAGTCCAAGGTCGAACCCAGCCACCTACACGGGAGTGTTCGCCCACATTCGTGAGCTCTTCGCACAGACTCCCGAGGCGCGCACGAGAGGTTACGGCCCGGGCCGCTTCTCATTCAACGTCAAGGGGGGCCGTTGCGAGGCGTGTGCGGGCGAAGGTCTCATCCGCATCGAGATGCATTTCCTTCCCGATGTGTACGTGACGTGTGAGGTCTGCCGGGGTCGGCGGTACAACCGCGAGACGCTGGAGGTGACGTACAAGGGCTTGAGCATAGCGGACGTTCTTTCCCTCACCGTCGTCGAGTCGATCGAGCTGCTGGAAAACGTCCCCCCGATTCGCCAGAAGCTCGAGACTCTTCGCGCCGTCGGTCTCGATTACGTCCGGCTCGGGCAGTCTGCGACGACGCTCTCAGGGGGGGAGGCGCAGCGGGTGAAGCTGGCCCGCGAGCTGGGCCGGCGCGCCACGGGACGCACGCTGTATATTCTCGATGAGCCGACGACCGGGCTCCACTTCGAGGATGTGAGGCGGCTCTTGGGAATGCTCGATCAGCTAGTCGACGCTGGGAACACAGTGGTGGTCATAGAGCACAATCTCGATGTGGTGAAATGCGCCGATTTCGTCGTCGATCTGGGACCCGAGGGAGGGGAGCGGGGTGGCGAGGTGGTGGCCTCGGGAACGCCCGAGGAGGTCGCCGCCAGCCAAATGTCGTTCACGGGTTTATACTTGCGCCCCCTGCTGCCGAGGGGCAAAGACACGGGCCCTCGTGAGCCCAGCGACGGCGGGCCTGAAGCATTGACTTCTGGGGTGCGCCGACTATAGTGATGGCGGTCGACGAGATCTGTCCACTGTAAGCCGCCTCGGTTGATCTCCTAGCCGATTGCTGAGCAGGCTCTTCAGCAGGCTCTTCGGCAGGTTGTTCGGATGGCTGCGAATCGGATCTACATGGACTACCACGCCACCACGCCGCTGGACCCGCGGGTCCTGGAGGCGATGATGCCGTATTTGGGCGAGCGGTTTGGAAACGCGGGAAGCCGCAGCCATGCCTTCGGGTGGGAGGCGGAGGAAGCGGTCGATGCTGCCCGCCAACAGGTGGCACGCCTCATCGGTGCGAAGCCGCGCGAGATAGTCTTCACGAGCGGCGCGACGGAATCCGACAACATCGCGGTCAAGGGCGTTGCTGGTTTCTATCATGACAGGGGTGACCACATCGTTACGATCGTGACGGAACATAGGGCCGTTATCGATGCGTGCAAGGCCATCGAAGCAGCTGGACAGGATCGCGTCACGTATCTCCCGGTCGACCCAGACGGCTTGGTCGATGTGGGGCGGCTTCGAGCTTCAATTACTGGCAAGACCATCCTTGTCAGTGCGATGGCAGCAAACAACGAGATCGGCACGATTCACGCGATCGAGGAGATAGGCCATCTGGCCAAGGAGCGCAGTGTGCTGTTTCACTGCGATGCGGCTCAGGCGGTGGGCAAGGTCCCGATCGACGTCGAGGCCATGGGGATCGATCTACTGTCGATCAGTGCCCACAAGATCTGTGGGCCAAAAGGGGTGGGCGCGCTCTACGTACGGTCTCGCAATCCGCGGGTGCGCCTCGTGCCGATCATTCACGGGGGAGGCCAGGAAGGCGGTGTGCGATCGGGAACGTTGAACGTTCCGGGGATCGTCGGGCTTGGAGCTGCTTGTGAGATCGCCCGCCTGGAGATGGACGCGGAGGCAGTGCGTATCCGAGCTCTCCGGGAGCGCCTTTGTGCGGGTATCATGTCACAGCTCGACGCCGTTTACATGAACGGGCACTCCGAGCGTCGCCTTCCAGGGAACCTGAACCTGAGCTTTGCCTACGTCGAGGGCGAGTCGTTGCTCATGGCATTGAGCGGGTCGACGCATGCCGGCTTGCCGGCGATCGCAGTCTCTTCCGGGGCGGCGTGTACGTCGGCCACGGGAGAGCCCTCGTACGTCTTGAAGGCGCTCAGGGTCGGTGACGAGCTGGCGCAGGGCTCGATTCGCTTCGGGCTCGGTCGGTTCAACACAGAGGAAGAGGTCGATTGCGTGATCGACCGTGTGGTGAGTGAGGTGAAGCGGCTGCGTCGTCTCTCTCCACTGTATAGGGCCGCGAGGGGTGGTACAGAACGGCTCCGAAGTGACGGAGGCGACCCTAAGGAGGGTGTCGTTGAAGGGCTCCCTGATCGCGTGCGCGCCCAGGTTTCCGGTGAGCACAGTCCGAGATGAGCGAGCGCAACAATAGACGAGTCGTGAAGAGCGACGGCTGCCTTTTCCGGCCCGACCTGTTGCTGGCCGATCAGCTCACGGCGGTGCGCGGCATGGCGGTCTATGAAGGGGAGCGCCAATTGATGGTCGCGGTACTCGAGGACGCGGCCCACTGTTTCCAGAAATACATGTTCGCCCGGGACAAGCGGGGCCGGAACCTCTTCGAAGAGGCGGAGGAGTGGATCATGGAGGAGGGCACGGGCGCCGCGTTTGGTTTCCGCCAGGTGTGCGAAGTG
>Ga0316622_100000696_pt1 | contig 20435 bp, 21 predicted proteins | sample OWC_Aug_OW2_C1_D_FD_207646 | JGI IMG/M metagenome (GOLD analysis project Ga0316622, IMG submission 207646) | Wetland soil microbial communities from Old Woman Creek delta, Ohio, United States - OWC_Aug_OW2_C1_D5_C | ecosystem: Environmental > Terrestrial > Soil > Wetlands | place: USA: Ohio... | reverse complement strand
CAAGAAGGTCGGCTTCGTGTTCACCCTGACCTTCGCCGCCTACAACCTGGTCAGGCTGCGCAATCTGGTCGGTGCCGCGCCATGACACCGGGTTCCAGGGAGTGGTCTGCCCAAAACGCCCATCAGGACCTCCTGAGGGGTGCGAACGAGGCCGGATGGGAGTTGTTTCGACGCTGAGCGACACGATCGGAAGCGATTTTTGAATCACCGGGCCCCGGAACCGATCAAAGAGAGACCTTTTTCATCGGCCTGCTAGTGCGGACCCGCATGCTAGGTGGTGTGGGGAGGGCGGGCTAGACACCCGCCCTTACCCGATTGTGCCCTCTCCGCGGCGGGTCAGGCATACATAAGCTTGCCTCTGGGCTCCGGAACGGATCTGCCGAGTTCTTTTGCCGTTTCGATCCATTCGCCAATAACAACTTCAGCGTTCGAGACCGCCTGTTGATAGGTTGGGCCGTCAGCCATGCAGCCGGAAAGTTCTGGAACCTCTACGACGTAGGCTTGGTCTTCTTGGCTCCAGTAGACGATCATTTCGTATTTCCAGTCCATGTTCTACTCCTCGATTCTCAGTCCGTGCCGGAGCACGAGATCGCGGACTTGCTTGACTTGATATGCCTTGGCCTTGGTGCCTTGGGGTTGAATATTCACGATTTCCTCGAGGTTGGCCATAGAGAAGATGTGGTGGTCGCCCCTGATCCGCTCCTCGAAACCCAGACGCCGGAGGACCTGGCAAAGCCCGTCAAACGAGACATTCGCGTCTCCTGTCTTCAGCAAGATATGCTGGAGAATTTTCTGGTGACGGTTGTTACCCCTCCATGTCTTCTGATTCGTCTTCCGGGACAACAGTTGATTAGGCGGATTACGCACTATTGGCAATAGTACGGATTCCGCCTATTGCGCGAGGCAGTGATTCTTCGTAGCGTTTTTTCAGCATGTTCCTATCCGGGCTGGATGCCTGTGATTTCGACAAGGAAGGTCGCCATGTCTGACTCGCTCGCCGCCACCCCTGGCGCGGCTTCGCGCCTCGCGGCGGCCACCCCAATGTCCGGAACCAAGGTACGACCGACGCTCGGGCGTAGGGGCCGTAGTTTCGCAGTTGGCCCGGACGACACCTCGCGCGTGAGTGACCCTCGGGTGGGGCGCCGGGCGGCAGGCGCCGCGTCATTTCGCTGCGCGGCCCTCCGCGCCGAGCCGGCGGTTCTTCGCGCGCGATTCCGCGGCGAGGCGCTGCTTGAAGCGCACGACCTTTTCCTGCAACGCGGCGTCGGCTGCCGCGAGCATCTGCACGGCGAGCAGTCCCGCGTTGCGCCCGCCGCCGATCGCGACGGTGGCCACCGGCACGCCGGCCGGCATCTGCACGATCGACAGCAGGGAGTCGAGCCCCTTGAGCGCCTTGCTCTCCACCGGCACGCCGATCACCGGCAGCGGCGTGTGGCTCGCCACCATCCCGGGCAGGTGCGCGGCGCCGCCCGCGCCGGCGATGATCACGCGCAGGCCGCGGCGGTGTGCGGTCTTGGCGTAGCGCGCCATGTCGTCGGGCGTGCGGTGCGCGGAGACCACCCGCAGCTCGCAGGGCACGCCGAACTCGGCGCAGGCGTCCGCGGCAGGCTGCAGCGTGGGCAGGTCGGAGTCGCTGCCCATGATGATGCCGACCAGCGGCGCGTCGGCGGGTTGCTTGGCCATGGTGGTCCTCCGGGTGGCGGTTGCGGCGACCATGATCGTAAATCCAGAACCGCAAAGACGCAGAGACGAATCGGCGCCTCTGCGGTGCGATCTTCGGTGCTCGGCACGATGCGGCCCGAACCCGACGTGTGCTGCGGGCGTGCCGCCCGTCAGGCGCGGGCCCCGCCGAAGCGGATGCAGTCGGCGGCACGCTGGGCGCTGGCGCGCGCCTCGTCGAGCGTCGCCCCGAGCGCCGTGACGTGGCCCATCTTGCGTCCCGGCCCGGTCATCGCCTTGCCGTAGACGTGGACGTGCGCGCCGGCCACCGCGAGCGCGTTCGCGAGGCCGTGCGGGTGCCCGAGCCCCTTCTCGGTCCCCAGCAGGTTCACCATCACGGCGGCGGGCGCCACCATGCGCGTGTCGCCCAGCGGCCAGCCGAGCACGGCGCGCACGTGGTTCTCGAACTGCGAGCAGACGCAGGCCTCGATCGTGTAGTGGCCGGAGTTGTGGACGCGGGGCGCGAGCTCGTTGATCACGACCTCGCCGGTGCGCGTGAGGAACATCTCGACGCCAAAGCTCCCGATACCCCCGACCGCGGCGACGGCCTCGCGGGCCAGCGCCGTCGCGCGCGCCGCGACCTCGGCCGGGATGGGGGCTGGCGCCTGGACGAGGTGGCAGACGTGGTCGCGCTGCACCGTCTCGACGACCGGGTAGGTGGCGGTCTGGCCGTCGCGCCCGCGCACAACGATCACCGCGAGCTCCGTCGCGAACGCGCAGAACGCCTCGAGGTAGAGCGTGCGGCCGCGGTCGCCGCCGAGCCGGCCCCAGGCGGCGGCGGACTCCTCGGGCGAGCGCACCGTGACGTTGCCCTTGCCGTCGTAGGCGTTGCGCCGCGCCTTTAGCAGCATCGGCCAGCCGAAGTCGCGGCCCGCCTCCCCGATCGCCGCCGCGTTGCCGACGGCCACGAAGCGCGGCACCGGCAGGCCGGCTGCGGCGAGCGTCTGCTTCTGCAGCAGCTTGTCCTGCACGAGCGCGATGCTCGACGCCGTCGGGAAGAGCGGGTAGCCGAACTCCTCGAGGGCGCGCAGGCTGGCCGAGTCGACGAACTCGTTCTCGAGCGTGACGACGTCGACGAGCGAGGCGAGGCGGACCAGCGCTTCGGGGCTGTCCCAGTCGCCGACGATCGAGTGGGACGCGAGGTGCGCGGCCGGGCTGTAGCTGTTGCGCTCGAGGACCACGACGTCGCAGCCGAGCTGCAGCCCCGCGAGCGCGGTCATTTTCGCGAGCTGGCCGCCGCCGACGATGCCCAGGCGCGGGTTGATCGCAGCGGCGACGCGGGTCGGCTCGACGAGGTCCAGGATGTCGCGGTCGTAGCTCTCGAACATGGGTCGACGCTCAGGCCGCCCGTGGCGGCAGCACCAGCCGGAAGCCGGCGAGGCGGTGATTGTCGCCCGGCAGCCCGCAGCGGCGCAGGCCGGGGCGGCGCAGGCAGGGCTGGGTGTGCAGGGTTGCGCCGCGCAGGCTGAAGTGGTGGTCGTCGAGCTCGGCCGTGGCGAGCTCGGCGTCGTCGGGTCGGCGGTACTGGTCGTACGGCTCGAACCGGTTGGCGCACCACTCCAGCGACCGGCCGACGTCCGTGATCGCCTGCGTGCGCACGGCGGTTTCCCACTGGTACTCGTGCGGCAGGACCGCGCCCTGCAGAGCGCCGCTCTGCGCGGCGGCCCAGGCGGCATAGGCCTGCGCCTCGAAGTGCGAGACGCCGCTGACCGGCTCGTCGGGCAGCAGCCCGTACGGTCCGTTCAGCCCGATCGCGTACCAGTGGCCGGCCGGGTCCGCGCGCCAGGCGAATGGCTGCGCCATGCCGGTGCGGTCGCGCCAGGCAATGCCGTCCTCGGACCACCAGCCGTTCTCCGCGTAACCGCCGGCCGTCATGAAGGCGAGGTACTCGGCATTGCTCACCGGCCGCGCGGCGATGCGGAAGTTGTGAAGCTCGACGACCTGCACCGGCAGCTCGTTGTCGAATGCCACGCCTTCGCGGGCGCCAATGCGGTAGTGGCCCTGCGAGACGGCGACGCTGTCGTCGCGAGGGGGTGTCGGCGCGAGTGGCTGCGCGACCCGGAAGCCCTCGGCGAGGGTCCCGAGCCGATGTGCGCCGACGGCGAGCAGCAGGTCCTCGTACACCAGCGATTCGGCCTGCAGCAGCCAGGACGCGACCCATTCCGGGTCGATGCCGTTGCCTGGCAGCAGGCCCGGGTTGGCGAGGCGCGCGAGGTGCTCGTCCTGGATCTCCAGCGCCCAGTTCAGCAGGTGGTCGCGCGGTGGCAGCAGTGCGCCGGCCGCCACCGGCGTGCAGGCTCCCTTGGCGAAAATGTGGCGCACGCGGCGGGTGAGGTCGTCGTCACCGGCGAGGCGCTCGCGCAGCCAATAGGTCTCGAGATACACCGCGCGGCCGAGGTACCAGCCCGGCGGATAGAGCTCGGGGTGGGGGGATCGCCTCAGCTCGGCATCGGACAACGATTCGACGACCTGGACCAGCATCTGGTGCAGGTTGCTGAGCGGGCCGAGGGTGCGGGCGATCATCACGCCGGGGCATGGTACCCGTATTCACGGCGCCCGGATGCGGGCGGCCTCCCATCGGGAGCGAATTCCAGTCGGACCTCGCGCCGGTAGTCGCTCGCCGCTCGATGGATCGTCCAAGATCCACTCGCTACCGCGCACGTCCCTGTGCGCTGCTCGCGACTACCCGGCGCCTGGTCCGCGCCAAGTTGCCGAGCGCTCTGCGATCCGCCGGCACACAGCCGCGTGCGCCAGATGCAGTCGCGGTCCCGGCCGCTGTGCCGCCTGCAGGGCCAGGCGTTCGTCATCGCGGATCGGCAGCGCGACGAAGCGCTCCATCGCGCCGCCGCTGTCGCGGTAGGTGAGGATCCGGCCGTCGGTCGTGAAGATCAGGTCGGGACGCGCGCCGAGCAGCGTCTCGCGCGATAGCACGACCGATTTGCCGCTCAGCCCGGCGACCGCCGGCGTGGCCCCGCACTCGCGCAGCAGGTCGCTCAGCACGTGGTCGGCGCCGGCGGCGATCGGCGGGGCGTCCCAGAACAGGAACAGGGCCCTCACTGGTCCGGCGGGCGGTGCGACCGGCGCGGCAGCGGGCGGCGCGGGCGCCGGCAGTCCCGCCAGCGTGGCGAGCGCCGCCACGCTGCGGTCGATGTCGGCCAGCCGGCGGGGCTCGCTGCGGTAGACGGCGATGCCCCGGCGCTCGAGCCACGCCAGCAGGCCCGGCGGGTTGCCCGACTGCCAGGCGACGACCAGGTCCGGCCGGGCGGCGAGCAGGCGCTCGCGATCGATGCCGGCGAGCCCGCCGATGCGCGGCAGCGCGCGGGCGGCGGCAGGCTCGTCGCTGTGCTCGACCGTCGCGACCAGTGCCGCGCCGGCACCGGCGGCAAAGACCAGCTCGGTCGCGTGCGGGGCGAGCGTCACGATCCGCCGCGCCGGCTGATCGAGCCCGACCGCCGCCCCGGTGTCGTCGACGACCGTCACGCCCGCGAGGACGGCCGGCGCGATCACCAGCCACAGCAGCCCGAGCGACGCACGCGTCACAGCGGCGTGCGGCCGTGGAAGATCAGTGACAGCGGACGCTCGGTGGTGGTCTGCAGGCGCGTGAACGCGGCGTTGTCGACGTGCGCGCGGAACAGGCGCTCGGGCGGCGCGGCCAGGGCGTGTGTGATCGCAGCGCGGATGACCCCCGCGTGGGTCACGATCAGGATGTGCCGCCCGCGGTGCGCCGCCGCGAGCTCCTCCAGCGCCTCGCTCACGCGGGCGACGAATTCCGCCGCCGGCTCGGCACCCTCCGGCCGCTCGCCAAGCGGGTCGTGGTAGAAGCGGCGCAGCCGGTCCGGGTCGCCGGCGCGGAGCTCCGCACCGCTGCGGCCTTCCCACACCCCGAACCGGATCTCCGCGATCCGCGGCTCGACGGTCAGCGGCAGCGCGAGCCGCTCCGCCAGCGCCTCGGCGAACTCCCGGCAGCGGGCGAGCGGCGAGGTGACGACGTGCTCCCAGGGCGTCTCGCCGGACGCCGCGTGCCACATCTGCGCCCAGCCGCGCTCGCTGAGCGGGTCGTCGATCCAGCCGCGGTAACGCTTCCCGCCGACCGGTTCGCCGTGCCGCAGGAGGTCGATGATCGTCTCGGCGGTCATGGGGGTCCTCCAGGCGATGCGGCGGGCCGCCGCACTCTTCGTCCCGCGATGCTGGCACGGAATCGCGGCCAGTCGAAGGCCGGTCCCGGGTCCGTCTTGCGGCCCGGCGCGATGTCGCAGTGGCCGGCGATCCGCTCCGGCGCGATCGCGGGGTAGGCCTGCATCAACGTGCCCGCGATGGCGGCGAGGACGTTGTACTGGGCGTCGGTGTAGGGCAGCTCGTCGGTGCCCTCCAGCTCCACGCCGATCGAGTAGTCGTTGCACTGCTCCCGGCCGGCGAAGCAGGAGGCCCCGGCGTGCCAGGCCCGGGCAGAAAAGGGCACGTACTGGGTGACCTCGCCATCGCGGCGGATCAGCAGGTGCGCGGACACCCGCAGCCCGGCGATCTGCGCGAAGTAGGGGTGGGCGGCGGGGTCGAGCCGGTTGTCGAACAGCACGTCGATCCAGCGGCCGCCGAACTCGCCCGGCGGCAGGCTGATGCCGTGCACCACCAGCAGCGAGACGTCGTCCGGGTCGGGCCGCGCGTCCTGGTTCGGCGAGGGTCGGCGCGCGACGCCCTCCAGCCAGCCGTCGCGGATCCTCACCGGGGCGCCTCCAGGGGCAGATCATCCATCGCGACGGCTCACTGGCGGCGGGCGAGCCCCTTCAGCACCAGGTCCGTGTAGCCGACGATGCCGATCACGCGGCCACCCTCGACCACCGGCGCGCGGTTGATGTCGAGCCGGCCGAACAGCCGGGCGCAGTACCGGATGTCCATGTCGGGCGAGACCTGGATGACCGGCTTGGTCATGATCTCGTAGATGTTCACACGCTCCGGCGCCCGGTCGACCGCCATCACCTGACGGGCGATGTCGGCGAGCGTGACGATGCCGTACTCGTCGTCGTCGTGGCGCTTGCGCACGATGAGGCACTTGGTCTCGATGTGCACCATCGCCGTTAGCGCCGCGGCGACCGTGGCCAGCCCGTCGACCATGTCGAACTGCGGCTTCATGACGTCGCGCACGCGGGTGATGTTGCGCTCGCTCATATCTCTTCCTCCACGACAGGGGTCAGCTCGGCGATCTGGTGGCTCACCCCGACCGCGTCCTCGACGTCGACCTGGAAGGCGATGCCCGTTCCCGGCCGGTCGTCGAACTCGCCGACGCGGGCGATCGTCTCGAGCACGCCGCGCGCGAGATGCTCCTCGACCAGCAGCAGGATGAGGTCGCGCTGCGACTCGAGGCTCAGTCCGAAGAAGGTCCTGGCCTTCTCCACGCCCTCGCCGCGGGCCTGGTTGAGCACGGTCGACCCCTTGGCGCCGGCCTGCCGTGCCGCGGCGAGGATGGCCTGGGTCTTGGCGTCCTCGACGAGGACACAGATGAGCTTGAAGTGCATGCGGCGATTCTCCCTCAGTGGGTCCTGCGGCGCCGGCCGAGCCACGCGCCGAGCTGCGCGTAGGCCAGGACGGTCATGATAGGGAACAGCGCGGTCAGCGCGACCATCCCGAAGCCGTCCAGCACGGGGCTGCGGCCCGGGACGTTCGAGGCGAGGCCGAGGCCGAGCGCGGCAACGAGCGGCACCGTCACCGTCGAGGTCGTCACCCCGCCCGAGTCGTAGGCGAGGGCGATGATCGCCCGCGGGGCGAATGCGGTCTGCACCAGCAGGACCAGGTAGCCGGCGACGATGAACCAGGGCAGCGGGGCGCCCGTGACGATGCGGAAGCAGCCCAGCGCGATCCCGGACGCGGCGCCGACGGCGACCGCGATGCGCAGCCCCCAAGGGCTGATGGCGCCGCCCGAGACCTGGCTCGCCTTGAGGGCGACCGCGATCAGGGCCGGCTCGGCGATGGTGGTGGCGAACCCGAGCGCTGCCCCGAACAGGTAGATCCAGAAGTAGTTCCGCCAGTCGGCCGAGGGCTCGGCGAGGCCCAGGAACCCCGGCGAGGTGAGCGACTCGGCCATGAGCCGGCCGAGCGGAAAGAGGGCCTGCTCCAGGCCCTCGAGGAAGAACACCAGCCCCAGCACCACGAGGACGAAGCCCAGCACGACCCGCGGCAGCTGGGGGATCGGGCGGCGCAGCACCAGGTACTGGAAGCCGAACAGGACGACGGCGATCGGCACCACGTCGGTCACGGTGGACCGGACGATCTGCCAGAAGGCGTCGAGCCAGCCGGTCATCGCAGGGCGCCGTAGGCCATCACGAAGATCATCGGGGTCAGGGAGGCGAAGGCGATCAGGCCGAAGCCGTCGACCAGCGGGCTGCGGCCGGCGATGCTGCTCGCCAGCCCCACGCCGAGCGCGGTGACCAGCGGCACCGTGATCGTCGAGGTCGTGACCCCCCCGGAGTCGTACGCGATGCCGACGATCTCGGGCGGTGCGACGGCGGTCATGAGGACCACCCCGAGGTACCCGCCGATGATCAGCCACTGCACCGGCCAGCCCTTGAGGATGCGGATCACGCCCAGCACGATCGCGACGCCGACCGAGAGCGCCACGGTGTAACGCAGCCCGAGGGCGTAGTCCTGCCGCGCCTCCGGCGCGTCCGCGATCAGACCGCCCTGGGCGGCGACCTTGGCAGCCTCGTCTGCGATGGCGATCAGGGCGGGCTCGGCCACCGTGGTGCCGAAGCCGAGGGTGAACGCGAACACCAGCAGGAGACCGAGGCTGCCGCGGCGGGCGAGGGCGTGTGCGAGGGCCTCCCCGATCGGGAAGAGGCCGAGCTCGAGACCCTTCGTGAACAGGGCGAGCCCGGCCAGCACCATCAGGAGCCCCCCGAGCAGGCCGGCCAGGTCCGGGATCGGCTGGCGCAGGACGAGCAGCTGGAACACCGCCACCACCACGACGATCGGGGTCAGGTCGCGGGCGCTGGTCAGCAGGGGCTTGAGGGAACGGGTCAGGAAATTCACAGGGTTAGTCAGGAGAAGATAAAGGAATTTGCACCGGCTGCCGCTAAATTCGCCAACCCGTTCGCAGTACAATCGTATAAAACGGGCTAGCTTTGGTCACAGGACGCGTAGTGGGTCTGCAGCGCAGCATCCGTACCCGTCAGCCACCAAGAGGCGGATGGTTATGTTATCCAGAGACAATGTGGTGTCCCTGAGTGGCCAGAAGCTGGGCGGGCAACGGATGACACTCGATACCCGGACGGCGGCGCTGGTGGGGGACTGCCGGCTGATGGTCGGCGACAGCCTGCGGCGGTTGCTGCAGGGGATGTTCGACCGGCTCGACGACGCCCTCTACGAGACGGCCGACAAGGCAGAGAGCCACAACGTCCAGTTCCGATACCTCGACGCCATGCGCGACATGCGCAAGCAGCGCGCCTCGATCGAGGCGATGTTCCTCGGCCATGCGCTCGACCGGTTCGACGAGTTCTGGCGCGCGGGGACCCTCGATCGACGCCCCGGCCCGGCCGGGTCCGGCGAGACCGGCGAGCTCTCCCTCGTGGGCGAGGACGAGCTCGAGGAGACGCTCGCCATCAACGCGCTGGTGTCCAAGGGTGAGAACCGCTTCGAGCGCCAGCTCGGCGCGCTCCGGCAGCGCTTCGGCAAGGTGATCGGGCGCACCGACCTGGCGGACGACGAGATCCCCGTCGGGCCGGCGATTCTCGCCGACTGCTTCCGCAAGGCGATCGCGGAGCTCCAGGTGGAGCTCGCCGTGCGGCTGGTCGTTTTCAAGCTGTTCGATCGGCAGCTGGTCGGCCACCTCGGTGCCCTCTACGACGAGCTCAACGCGCGGTTCGAGAAGGCCGGCATCCTCGCCAACCTGAACCTGCGTGTCCGCCGCGGGCAGCCCACGACCACGGTCGGCGGCCTGACTATGTCGGCAGTCGACCCCTATGCCGAGCCGCTGCCCGAGGGCACCGAGCTGATGGGGCTGCTGTCGAGCCTGCTGCGCAGCCAGCGCGCCGCCAGTCCGCTGCCGATGCTGTCGCTGCCAGTGGCGCCGACCACGGACCTCCTCGGTGCGCTGTCGAGCCTGCAGCAGGCGGCCCTGCAGCAGGGGCCGGTCGACATCGAGGCGGTGCGCAGCGCCCAGGCCAACGTCCGCGAGACCCTGCTCCAGTCGTTCGGCATCGGGGCCGGCCCGAAGGCGTCCCGCGCCCTCGGCGGCGTCGACCAGGACGTCATCGACATGGTGTCGATGCTGTTCGACTTCATCCTCGACGACCGCAACCTGCCGGACGCGATCAAGGCGCTCCTCAGCCGGCTGCAGATCCCGATCATCCGGCTGGCGATCGTCGACCGGGCCTTCTTCGCCAAGAAGGCCCATCCGGCCCGCCGCCTGCTGAACAACCTCGCGAAGGCCGGCACCGGCTGGATCGACGACGGCGACCGCTCGCCGAAGAGCCTCTACGGCCGGGTCCAGGCCGTGGTCGACAGGATCCTCGCCGAGTTCGAGTCCGACCCGAAGGTCTTCGAGGTCATCAACAACGAGTTCGAGCCCTTCCTCGAGACCGAGCTGCGCGGCGCGGCAGTGGCCGAGGAGCGGATCCGCCAGGTCAGCCGCGGCCAGGAGCAGCTGAAGGTCGCGCGCAGCCGCGTGACCGACGTGATCGAGAAGCGCATCTGGTCGAACACCGCGCTGCCCGAGGTGGTCAAGGACATCCTGCGCTCCGGCTGGAAGGACGTGATGCTGCTCGCCCTGCTGCGCGAGGGCGAGGACAGCCCGAGCTGGAAGCGGTCCGTCGACGTGGTAGAGCGCCTGGTGTGGAGCGTGACACCCAAGGGGACGCCCGCGGAGCGCCAGGAGCTGCTGTCCGCCATTCCGCCGCTGCTGGCGGAGATCAAGGACGGCCTGGCGATGATCTCCTTCGACACGCGCCGTGCCAACGAGCTGATGAAGGAGCTGCAGTCCTGCCACATCGCCTGCCTGCGCGGCAGCGCGCCGCCGGTGCCTGTCGGCGAGCCGCGAGCGGCAGCGACCGAGCCGCCGCCGGTGGCGGCGGAGGTCAAGGCGGACGTCGTGCACGACGACGAGTTCAACGCGCAGGCGCTCAACATGCCGGTGGGCACCTGGCTGGAATGGCTCGGTGACGACGGGCAGATGCTGCGCGGCAAGCTGTCGTGGAAGAGCGAGGTCACCGGCACCTACATCCTCGTCAACCGCAAGGGCATGAAGATCGGCGAGATGAGCGTCGCCGACGTCGCCGACCTGCTGCGCAGCGAGCGCGGCCAGATCCTCGAGCAGGCCGAGGCGCCGCTGATGGAGCGCGCCCTCGCCGCGATGGTCCATGCGCTGAAGCAGAGCCAGGAAGCCCGGCCCGCCGCCGAGGTTCCGGCGTAGACTCTCCGCGGGTGGCCCGCCCGGCGCCGTGGCGCCGGGCGGGCCTCGTGTCCAATCTGCCGGGAGCCTGCGCCGTGGCCGCACTCATCACCGATTCGGGACTCAAGTACGAAGACCTCGCCGACGGCACGGGCGCCGCGGCGGCTGCCGGGCAGCGCGTCGTCGTCCACTACACCGGCTGGCTGACCGACGGCCGCAAGTTCGACTCGAGCCGAGACCGAGACGAGCCCTTCGAGTTCGGGCTGGGCCGCGGCCAGGTCATCCGTGGCTGGGACGAGGGCGTGGCCGGCATGAGGGTCGGCGGCACGCGCCGGCTCACGATCCCGCCGCAGCTCGGCTACGGCGCGCGGGGCGCCGGCGGCGTCATCCCGCCCAACGCCACGCTGGTGTTCGAGGTCGAGCTGCTCGAGGTGCGCTGAAGGGCCCCGGCCACGAAGCCGGCGGAGCCGCGGATGCTGCCTCCCCCCGAAACCATCGCCGCCCAGGTACGCGCCGCCCTGGCCGAGGACGTCGGCCCCGGCGACCGCACGGCGGCGCTGATCCCGGCGGACGCGGTCGCGTGCGCCAACATACTGAGCCGCGAGGCGGCGGTGCTGAGCGGTGCCCCCTGGGTCGACGAGGTGTTCCGCCAGATCGATCCGACCGTGCGGATCGACTGGCTCGCGCGTGACGGCGAGCGCCTGTCGGCCGGCCAGACCCTGTGCCGGCTGACCGGCCCCGCCCGGGCCCTGCTGACGGGCGAGCGCACCGCGCTGAACTTCCTGCAGACCCTGTCGGGCACGGCGACCCTCGCGCGCCGCTGGGCCGACGCCGTGGCGGGCACGGGCGCGCGCATCCTCGACACCCGCAAGACCATCCCCGGCCTGCGGCTGGCGCAGAAGTACGCCGTCACCTGCGGCGGCTGCCACAACCACCGCATCGGCCTGTACGACGCGGTGCTGATAAAGGAGAACCACATTGCCGCGGCCGGCTCGGTCGCGGCGGCGCTGAATGCGGCCGCGGCCAGCGCCGCGGGCCTCGAGGTCGAGATCGAGGTCGAGAACCTCGACCAGCTGCGCGAGGCGCTCGCCGCCGGGGCCCGCCGCGTCCTGCTCGACAACTTCCCGCTCGCGCGCCTGCGCGAAGCCGTCGCCATCGCCGGCGGCCGGGCGCGGCTGGAGGCCTCCGGCGGCGTGACCCTCGACACCGTGCGCGCGATCGCCGAGACGGGGGTCGACGACATCTCGGTCGGCGCGCTGACCAAGGACCTGCGCGCCGTCGACCTGTCGATGCGGTTCGACGTCTGACCCCGAAGACCTGGTTGGGAACCGCAGAGGCGCAGCGAGACGCGAAGTCCCTGTCGTGACGAGCCGAGGCTGTTCCGATTGCCGCGACTCGTCGCCGTGCTTGATCCGGATCAAGCGGGAGGGCCGGCGGCCGTATAATTAGCGATTACTTATATACACTTGCCGCTTCCGGTCCGCGCTGACCCAGGGCTGCACCATGCTGGACCCCACCACCCAGTCCGACCGTGACCTCGGCCGCGTCGAGGTCAAGAACACCACCTGCTACATGTGCGCCTGCCGCTGCGGCATCCGGGTGACGCTGCGCGACGGCCAGGTCCGGCACATCGAGGGCAACCCCGACCACCCGCTGAACAGGGGCGTGATCTGCGCCAAGGGCGCCTCGGGGATCATGAAGCAGTACTCGCCCGCGCGGCTGACCAAGCCGCTGCTGCGGCGGTCCGGCGCGGCGCGCGGGGAATCGCAGTTCGAGGAGATCGCCTGGGAACAGGCCTTCCAGATCCTCGCCGATCGCCTCGCCACCATTCGTGCGTCCGACCCGAAGCGCTTCGCGCTCTTCACCGGCCGCGACCAGATGCAGGCGCTGACCGGCCTGTTCGCGAAGCAGTTCGGCACGCCGAACTATGCGGCGCACGGCGGCTTCTGCTCGGTGAACATGGCCGCGGGCCTGATCTACACGATCGGCGGATCGTTCTGGGAGTTCGGCGGCCCCGACCTCGATCGCGCGAAGCTGTTCGTCATGCTCGGCACCGCCGAGGACCATCACTCCAACCCGCTCAAGATCGCCATCTCGAAGTTCAAGCGGCGCGGCGGGCGGTTCATCTCGATCAACCCGGTGCGCACCGGCTACTCGGCGATCGCCGACGAGTGGGTGCCGATCAAGCCCGGCACCGACGGCGCGCTGCTGCTGTCGATCATCCGCGAGATCGTCAACCAGGGACTCTACGACCGCGACTATCTCGTCCAGTACAGCAATGCCGCGGAGCTGGTGATCGACGACCCGGCGCGGGCCGACCACGGCCTGTTCAAGCGCGTGGAGATGCACATCGAGCCCGGCTGCTTCGACCCCGAGAACAAGCTGTGGTGGGACCGCGAGCTCAACATCGCGATCGGCACCCACACGCCGGGCGCGGACCCCTACCTGCTCGGCAGCTTCACGCTCGACGACGGCACGCCAGTGAAGCCGTCCTTCCAGCTGCTGAAGGAGCGGGTGCAGGACTACACGCCGGAGTGGGCGGCGAACATCACGGGCGTGCCCGCCGACACCATCCGGCGGCTCGCGCACGAGATGGGCGTCACGGCGCGCGACCAGACCATCGAGCTGCCGATCCCCTGGACCGACTGCTGGGACAACGACCACGACTCGGTGATCGGCAACCCCGTCGCGTTTCATGCGATGCGCGGCCTGGCGGCGCACTCCAACGGCTTCCATGCGATCCGCGCGCTCGGGATCCTGATGACGCTGCTCGGCACCGTCGACCGGCCCGGCGGCTTCCGCCACAAGGCACCGTTCCCGCGGCCGATCCCGCCGTGTCCGAAGCCGCCGCGGGGGCCGGAGGACGTGCGCCCGAACAGCGTGCTGGAAGGCCTGCCGCTCGGCTGGCCCGCGGACCCCAACGACCTGTTCGTCGACGCCGCCGGCGAGCCGGTGCGCATCGACAAGGCCTTTTCGTGGGAGTACCCGCTGTCGGTGCACGGGCTGATGCACAGCGTCATCACCAACGCCTGGCGCGGCGATCCCTACCGCATCGACACCCTGCTGCTGTTCATGGCGAACATGGCGTGGAACTCGACCATGAACACCGAGCAGGTGCGGCGGATGCTCACCGACAAGGACGAGACCGGTGAGTACCGGATCCCGTTCCTGGTCGTGTGCGACACCTTCCAGTCCGAGACGGTGGCCTTCGCCGACCTGGTGCTGCCGGACACGACGTACCTCGAGCGCCACGACGCGCTGTCGATGCTCGACCGGCCGATCTCGGAGTTCGACGGCCCGGTGGACGCGGTACGCATCCCGGTGCTGCCGCCGAAGGGCGAGTGCAAGCCGTTCCAGGAGGTGCTCATCGAGCTCGGCACGCGGCTCGGGCTGCCCGCGTTCGTCACCGCGGACGGGGCGCGCAAGTTCCGCGACTACCCGGACTTCATCGTCAACTACGAGACCTCGCCGGGGTCGGGCATCGGCTTCCTCGCCGGCTGGCGCGGCAAGGGCGGCGAGAAGTTCCTCAAGGGCGAGCCGAACCCGCGGCAGTGGGAGATGTACGCGAAGAACAACTGCTTCTTCCACTACGAGCTGCCCAGGTCCTACCAGTACATGCGCAACTGGAACAAGGGCTACCTGCAGTGGGCGCGCGCGCAAGGCATGACGCGCTACGCCGAGCCGATCGCGATCCACCTCTACTCGGAGGTGCTGCAGAAGTTCCGCCTCGCGGCGCAGGGCAAGCGGCGCGGCAAGCAGCCGCCCGACCGGCTCCGAAAACGGGTCGAGACCTTCTTCGACCCGCTGCCGTTCTACCACGAGCCGCTGGAGTCGCGGCTCGTCGACACGCAGCGCTATCCGCTCAACGCGATCACCCAGCGGCCGATGGCGATGTACCACTCGTGGGACTCGCAGAACGCCTGGCTGCGGCAGATCCACACCCACAACTACCTGTTCATGAGCCCGCAGGTCGGCGCGGCGAATGGCTTCGACGACGGCGACTGGATCTGGGTCGAGTCGCCGCACGGCCGGGTACGCTGCCTGTGCCGGTTCTCCGAGTCGGTCGAGCCCGGCACCGTCTGGACCTGGAACGCGGTGGGCAAGGCGGCCGGTGCCTGGGGCCTCGCGGCCGATGCCAACGAATCGCGGCTCGGCTTCCTGCTCAATCACCTGATCGCGGAGGAGCTGCCGCCCTGCGAGTCGGGCGAGCACCTCGCCAACGCGGACCCGGTGACCGGGCAGGCCGCCTGGTTCGACGTGCGCGTGCGGGTCTACAAGGCGGGGCCGGACGAGCCGGCGCGCACGCACCCGCAGTTCCCCGCGCAGCGCCGCGTCCCCGGGCAGGACGCCCGCCGCGGCCGCTGGCAGGGGTACATCGCCGGTCTGTTCGGGAAGAAGTGAGATGACCCAGCTCGCCCTCGTCATCGATCTCAACGTCTGCGTCGGCTGCCACGCCTGCGTCACCTCGTGCAAGGAGTGGAACACCTCGGGCTGGGCCGGCCCGATGACCGACGAGCGGCCGTATGGCGCGGACCCGACCGGGACCTTCTTCAACCGCGTGCAGACCTTCGAGGTCGGCACCTTCCCGTTCACCGAGACGGTGCACTTCCCGAAGAGCTGCCTGCACTGCGAGGACCCGCCCTGCGTGCCGGTGTGCCCGACCGGCGCGAGCTACAAGCGGCCCGACAACGGCGTGGTGCTGGTCGACTACGACAAGTGCATCGGCTGCAAGTACTGCTCCTGGGCCTGCCCATACGGCGCCCGCGAGCTCGATGCGCAGCTGCGCGTGATGAAGAAGTGCACGCTCTGCATCGACCGCATCACCGACGTGACGCTGCCGCCTGGCGAGCGCAAGCCCGCCTGCGTGCTGGCGTGCCCGACCAGCGCGCGCCTGTACGGCGACGTCCACGACCCCTATTCGGAGGTCTCGATCGCGATCCGCGAGCACGGTGGCTACCAGCTGATGCCGGAATGGGGCACCAACCCCGCGAACCACTACCTGCCGCGGCGCAAGACGCGGATGCAGATCCACGAGGACGAGCTGGTGCGCGCCGACAACCCGCTGAAGAAGGAAGCGCCGCTGCCCGCCGCGCAGGGCGAGACGCTCGACGACGTGGCGTGGTGACCGCTTTGCACGATTCCGCGCGGACGGCGCTCCTCCCGGCGGTGGCACGGCATGGTAGGAGCGGCCTCCAGGCCGCGACAGGGCCAACATACCAGCGGCCTCCAGGCCGCGATCTGGCCGGCGCCCCGATGGGCGGGGTACTACCCCTGAGTCCGGCATTCCGTTGAACGACTGAGGTCATCCCGACCATGCACCCCGCCTTCTCGGTGATCCTCCTCACCACGCTGATCGGCACCGGCCAGGGGCTGTTCCTCGCCCTCTACACCGGCCAGGTCTATTCGCTCGCCAACCTGCTGCCCGCGCAGGACGGCCGCGGGTTCTACGCGCTGGGCTCGATGCTCAGCCTCGGCCTGCTCGCGGCGGGCCTGCTCGCGTCGTTCTTCCACCTCGGGCACCCCGAGCGTGCCTGGCGCGCGGCGAGCCAGTGGCGCACGTCCTGGCTGTCGCGCGAGGTCGTCGCGCTGCCGGTGTTCATGCTGCTCGTCCTCGCGTTCGCCGTCGTGCACTTCATGGGCTGGACCCGGCCCTGGGTCGTGGTGAAGGGACACGTGCCGGTGGACGCCAGCCTGGTGATCGGCTTCCTCGCCAGCGTCGTCGCCTTCCTGCTGTATTTCTTCACCGCGATGATCTACGCGAGCCTGCGCTTCCTGCAGGAGTGGCACCACTGGCTGACGGTGATGAACTACACGCTGCTCGGCCTCGCCTCGGGCTTCCTCCTGACGGCGGCGTTCGCGGCCTGGCTCGGCATCGACCTCGTGGTCTTCTACGGCACCTGGGGAGCGATCTTCACGGGCGCGGCGGCGGTGACGCGCGGTGCGTCCCTGTACCGCAACGCCAGGATCCGGCCGAAGTCGAGCGCGCGCACGGCGATCGGGGTCCGCCACACGCAGGTCCAGCAGCGCTCGCAGGGCTTCCTCGGCGGCTCGTTCAACACCCGCGAGTTCTTCCACGGCCGCAGCGCGGCGACCCTGCAGGGTGTGCGCACGCTGTTCCTCGTGCTGGTGTTCGTGGCGCCGCTGCTGCTGCTGGCCGCGGCGTACCTGCTCGCGTCGCCGTACCTGCCGATCGCCGCGTTCGCGGTGCAGTACGTCGGCCTGCTGGCCGAGCGGTGGCATTTCTTCGCCGAGGCCCGCCATCCGCAGAACCTGTATTACCAGTCGATGGCGTGACGCTGCAGCCTCGTCGGAACGACTCCGGGTAGGACCGGCCTCCAGGCCGCGACGGGAATCGGGTTCAAGTACTCTGACCCCTTGAACGGAATCACCGGCACGACGCTTCGACACGCCCATGCCTCCCCCCGAGCTCCTCTGTCCTGCCGGGACGCTGAAGAACCTGCGCTACGCGCTCGCCTACGGCGCCGACGCGGTCTATGCCGGCGTGCCGCGCTACAGCCTGCGGGTGCGCGAGAACGACTTCGACGCCGAAGCGCTCGCGACTGGCGTCGCCGCGGCGCACGCCGCGGGCAGGCGCTTCTACCTCGTCGCGAACGCCGTGCCGCACGGCGCGAAGCTGCGCACCTTCCTCGCCGATACGGCGCCGCTCGTCGAGCTGCGCCCCGACGCCCTGATCATGGCCGACCCCGGTCTCATCGCGGTCGTGCGCGAGCGCTGGCCGGCGATGCCGATCCACCTGTCGGTGCAGGCGAACACGACCAATGCCGCCGCCGTGCGCTTCTGGCGGTCGGTCGGCATCCGCCGCGTGATCCTGTCGCGAGAGCTGTCGCTCGACGAGATCGCCGCGATCCGGGAGGACTGTCCCGACGTCGAGCTCGAGGTGTTCGTCCACGGCGCGCTGTGCATCGCCCATTCCGGGCGCTGCCTGCTGTCCGGCTACTTCAACCATCGCGACGCCAACCAGGGCGCCTGCACCAATGCCTGCCGCTGGGAATACCGCGTCGGCCGTGCCCCGGACGAGGACGCAGGCGTGCAGCACTACCTCGAGGAGACGACGCGGCCGGGCCAGTTCATGCCGGTTTTCGAGGACGCGCAGGGCACCTACGTCATGAACGCGAAGGACCTGCGCGCGGTCGAGCACGTGGCGCGCCTCGCGGCGATCGGCGTCGACAGCCTCAAGATCGAGGGTCGCACCAAGTCGGCGTACTACGTGGCGCGGACCGCACAGGTCTACCGCCGCGCGATCGACGCCGCCGCGGCCGGCGCGCCGTTCGACCCGGCCTGGCTCGCCGAGCTCGAGGGGCTCTCGCACCGCGGCTACACCGACGGCTTCCTGCAGCGCCACGAGCCGCAGGAGCTGCAGAACTACCGGACGGGCGCGTCGCGCAGCGACCGGGCGCTGTTCGTGGCGGAGGTGGTGGGGACGGACCCGGCGACCGGCCGGGCCGAGCTGGCGGTGAAGAACAAACTCGCGGTCGGCGACGAGGTGGAACTGATCGCGCCGGGCGGCAACCGCCGCCTGCGCATCGCCGCGCTCGAGGACATGGACGGCCGGCCGCTGCGCGAGGCGCCCGGCGGGGGCTGGCGCGTGCGCACGCCGCTGCCGCTCGCGCCGGACCAGGCCGGTTTCGCATTGCTGGCGAAACTGCTGTGACGAACAGCCCCCCTGGCGTGGCGTCCGCATCGTACGATCCGTGCCTGACCCGTTCGCTCCGAGCAGCCACGCATGGCGGGGCGTATCGAGGGGCGGCGGGCCGTCGTGGTTCGACACGACGCTGCGCGCCTGCTCACCACGACCGGTGTGCCTGCCCTGAATCAGCGGCACCGCGTCAGCCGGGCGGAGTGCGGCATGCCCATCGATGGCGGGGGGTCAGCAGCGAATCCAGGTGACGATGTGGTGCTCGGGGTTGCCGGCGTCCGCCTCCGCGATGGTCCGGCCGCACACGCTGTTGCCGGAGCGCCGCACGCTGAGGGGGTTGCCCGACAGCAGGGGGTGCCAGTCCGGCAGGTCCTCCCCCGCGGCGACCCGCCGGTAGGCGCAGGTCTGCGGGAGCCAGTAGGCCGCGCGCACGCCCGCCGGGTCCAGGGTGACGCAGTCGCTGACGCGTCGCGACCGGTTGGCGTAGTCGGTGCAGCGGCAGGTCGCGCCGTCCAGCAGCCGGCAGCGCACGTTGGTGTAGTGCACCACCCCGGAGGCCCCGTACTCGATCTTGAGCAGGCAGCACTTGGCGCAGCCGTCGCAGAGGGCCTCCCATTCCGCGGCCGAGAGCTCCTCCAACGCCCTGTCGCGCCAGAACCCGTGCTCCAGCGGCGGGGGCTCAGGGCACGCCGGGTAGTCGTCGCGGCCTCGGTTGTCAACCGAACTATCGACTTTTTCTGTGCTTTTACTCACACCCGTATGTCCGTCGACGGCCAGCCTGCCAGTTAGGCGATGAAAGCGATATCTTTTTGCAGGAAAAGTCAGCAAAACATTGATATACAGACATTCTTGCGGGCAAGTACAAAAACTGGTCAATCTGGCGCGAAGGCCCGTGCGATGGGGTTGAGCGCAGGATTCGCGCCGGTTGCACACAGAGTTACTCACAGAAACTGTGGAAAAACGCCAGTTTCGTGACAGGCGACCCCACGAGCCGGTGCCGACGGTCACGGACGCCACCTCTCGACGCCGAATGATGGTCGATCCGGGGTCGCCGAGCACGCGGTTGACGCCGTCGCGGACGTCGCCGACGCTTTCGGAAACGGCGGAGGTGCACGAGTGGTCGAAAAGGTCTACGAGCTCGCAATGCGATCGCCGGTCGGCTGGCTCGGGATCCGCACCGATGGCGTATCGCTCACGGCGCTCGACATCCTGCCCCGGCGGCCGGCAACGGCGAGTGAGCCCGGTCCGGTCGCGCAGCGCGTGGGGGCGGCGCTGGCCGACTACGTCGCGGGCAACGGGGGCGCGCTCACCGGGCTGCCGGTTGCGCCGAGCGGTACGCCGTTCCAGCGCCGCATCTGGGAGCGCATGCGCGCCATCCCGCCGGGCGATGTCCTCAGCTACGGCGCGCTGGCCGGCGAGCTCGGCACCAGCGCGCGGGCCGTCGGGGCCGCCTGTCGTGCGAATCCCATTCCCGTCGTGATCCCGTGCCACCGCGTGATCGCGGCGCACGGCCTCGGCGGCTACTCCGGCGAACGGGGGGGCGACTGGCTGGAGAAGAAGCGGTGGCTGCTGGCGCACGAGGGCGTGCGGCTCTGAGCCCCGCCGATCCGCCCGACATCGGCATCGTCGAGCGCTTCGCCGATCTGCTCTGGCTGGAGCGCGGCGTGTCGGCCAACACCCTGG
>Ga0316622_100000695_pt1 | contig 20438 bp, 19 predicted proteins | sample OWC_Aug_OW2_C1_D_FD_207646 | JGI IMG/M metagenome (GOLD analysis project Ga0316622, IMG submission 207646) | Wetland soil microbial communities from Old Woman Creek delta, Ohio, United States - OWC_Aug_OW2_C1_D5_C | ecosystem: Environmental > Terrestrial > Soil > Wetlands | place: USA: Ohio... | reverse complement strand
CCCCGGGCGCTCCAGTGCTTGCGCGAGCGGGGATGGGACGTTCCCGCGGTGATCGTCACCGGCACCGTGAGCGACGAGACGGCCCTCGACTGCCTTCGGCTCGGGGCCACCGACTACGTGCTGAAGGATCGCTTGGCGCGTCTCGGCGCGGCGGTGCACAGCGCCATCGAGCAGCGCGGCGCGCGACGCGAACGGACCGCCATCGCGGCCGACCTGTCGCGACGGACCCAGCAGCTGGAAGCCGTCCGCGCGATCACGCTCGAAATTGCCCGCGAGACGAGCCTGGCGCCGCTCCTCGCCCTCGTCCTCCGGAAGGCGGCCGAGCTCGTGGGCGCGGTGTCGGGCGCCGTCTACCTGTGGGACGAGTCATGCCAGGTCCTCACCCCGCAGGTCTGGCTCGGTTGCGGGGAGTGGATGCGGGAGCTCCGCATCACGCTCGGCGAGGGGATCAGCGGGCGGGCGGCCGCCCGGCGGGAAGGGATGGTCGTCCATGCGTACCCGTTGTCGCCGTACGTGCACCCCCTCTTCGCAGAGCGGACCGCCATCGCGGCCACGCTGGCGGAACCGCTCCTGTACCGGGAGCGCTTGGTCGGCGTCATCACGCTGAATCACGAGCGCGCGGACCGCCGGTTCAGCGCGTGGGATCGCGAGACGCTGGCCCTCTTCGCCGGGCACGCCGCCATCGCCATCGAGAATGCGCGGCTGTACGCGGCCGACCGGGCGCACGCGACGGAGCTGGAGGCGCGCGTCGCCGAGCGCACGCGCGATCTGGAGGTTGCCAACGCCAAGCTCGCCGCCGCCTCGCAGCACAAGTCCGAGTTCCTGGCGAACATGTCCCACGAGATCCGGACGCCGTTGAACTCCATTCTCGGCTTCACGCAGATGCTCCAGGAGCAGGGCAAGGCGCACTTCTCGGACAAACACCTGCGCTACCTCAACAACGTCCACGCCAGCGGCGAGCACCTCCTGCAGCTTATCACCGACATCGTGGACCTCGCCAAGGTCGAGGCCGGTAAATTCTCCTTCTCTCCCAAGCCGCTCGCGGTGCCCACCGTCGTGCAGGATATCCTAGTCATCGCCCGGGGCCTCGCGAACAAGAAGAGTCAGCAGATCGTCACCGACGTTTCTGACGATCTCCCCCCCCTGGTTGCGGATCTGGTCCGGCTGAAGCAGATCCTCTTCAATCTCTTCTCGAACGCGGTGAAATTCACCCCCGATCGGGGGACCATCACGCTGCAGGTGCGCACGGTCCCGGGAGACTCGGCTGCGCCGGGGGCTGGCCACGTGGCGCCGGGTAACGGAAATCCAATTCCCCGGCCGCCGATCGTTGCGCCGGCCGTATGGCTGGAGCTGGCCATCAGCGACACCGGGGCAGGGATCCGGCCGGCGGATCTCTCGCGGCTCTTTACGGAGTTCACGCAGCTCGAGACCACGAAAGCGCAACGGCACGAAGGCGCCGGACTGGGTCTCGCGTTGACCAAGCGGTTGGTCGAACTGCACGGCGGTCGGGTCTGGGCAGAGTCGGAAGGCGAAGGAAAGGGGAGCACGTTTGCCGTTCGGCTCCCCCTTGCTGGTGTGGCGCGCGAGCGTGGGGTGTGATAAGGAATACGGACGGCTGATGGCAGTGACGGCGCGCGCACGGACCGCGGGCTGCGTTCCATTCGGGAGTGGAGCCCGCGAGGGAGACCCCGATCTTGTGGTGACACGTGAGACACGCTGAGGAGTGGATCTCCACGCTCCTGCGATTCGTCGCGCAGAGTTGCGCGATGGTCACCCTTGCCATCGCTCTCCTGACCCTGGGAGGCTGGGCAACGGGTCGCCTGATCCTCGCGAGCTTCGGCCGAGACTTCCTCCCGGTGTCGCCGGCCACCGCCCTCGTTTTCGTGTTGCTGGGCGGGGCGCTCCTCGTCGGCAGTGGACGCGACGCGGCCCAAGGCGCGCGGTGGTTGTCCCGCGCGGGGGCGACGGTTGTCCTGCTCATGGGGATGCTCTCTCTGGCTCAGTACCTGACGGGCGCGGATCTCGGATTCGAGGCGTGGCTCTCCCGCCGCTCGGACACGTTTGGGCAGGTGCCCATCGGGCAAATGTCCCCGCTGACTGCGGGCGCGTTCGTCGTGGCCAGCCTTGCCCTGCTCGTCTTGTTGGGGGCTCCACTGCGCTGGCGTATCGTGCGCGACGTAGCCGCGAGCGCTGCGGCTTGCGTGATGGCCGTGGGCGTCCTGGTGCTGCTGGGCTACTGGAGCCGCACTGCCTTTGTCTTCGGAGGCGGTGTCATCCCTATGGCGCTTCCGACCGCCGCCGCGTTTGTTTTCCTCGGTGCGGGAGTGCTGGCCGGGGCCAAGTCTCCTGTGCTGACGTGGCGGGCCGTGGCGTCGCTGGCAGTCGGTTTCGGCGTCGGACTCACCGCGTCCGTGGCGCTGTTCGTCCTCGTCACGTCGCAGGAACAGAGTCGGGTCCGGGGAGAGTTCGACCGCAAGGCCGAGGCGCTCGCGTTGGCGTTTCGCGGCGGAGTGAAGGACACCGTGGAGGAGCTGCAAAACGTAGGTGCGCTCTTCACGCTGTCCGCCAGCGTCGATCGTCGCAGTTTTCGCACCTTCGTATCCCAAATCCTGGAGCGTCAGCCGAGTATTCGCGCGTTCGCGTGGAGCCCGCTGGTCACGGACCGCGAACGATCTGGTACGGAGGCCGCGGCGCGTCGCGACGGTTTACAGGATTATCAGTTCACGGAGCGGCATCCTGACGGGCGGCTCGGGCCGGCCGGCCGACGGGCCGAGTACGCACCGGTGGTCTACGTCGAGCCACTGGCGTTGCGCCAGGCAGCGCTGGGGTTCGACGTGTTGTCCGACCCCGTGCGGCGGGCGGTGGTGGAGAAAGCGCGGGATATCGGACGGGCTGTCGCTACGGAGCCAACCACCCCGGCGGCCGGGACGCCGGGGGACCGTGGGATGCTAATTTTCCAGCCGGTGTACCGGCCGGGTGCGCCGACAACGGCCGTGACGCAGAGGCGCGCGGCCCTGCGAGGCTTCGTGGTCGAGACCGTGGATCTCGACGAGCTGATCCGCGGGGCGCTGCCGGACCTCAGGCGAGAAGGCCTGGAGGTCCGCCTCGTCGACGCGACGCGCACGCTCAGCGAAATGGCGCTCTTTGCAAGTGCGGGGGTGGACGCGGCTTCGCCTGGCCCGCTGCGCTTCGTGATGTGGATGACGGTGTTGGATCGCCAATGGCGCCTGGAACTGTACGCGGCTCCGTGGTACCTCGCGGCCAGACGAAGCGAGGGGCCCTGGCTGGTCTTGGGTAGCGGATTTATCGTCACGATCCTCCTGGGCGCGTATCTGCTGGCCTCGGCGCGGCACATGGCCGAGGTGGCAGGCCTGGCGAGTAGCCTTCGGACGATTTCGCGAGCCACCGAACAGAGCCCGGCCTCGGTCGTTATCACGGACACGCAGGGCGCCATCGAGTACGTCAACCCCAAGTTCACCCAGGTCACCGGCTATGCCTTCGATGAGGTGCGCGGGCAGAATCCTCGCGTTCTCAAGGCCGGCGAGATGCCCGAGGAGACATATCGGCACCTCTGGGCCACCATCACGGCGGGGAAGGAGTGGAGGGGGGAGTTTCACAACAAGAAGAAGAACGGAGAGCTCTTCTGGGAAGCCGCCTCCATCTCGCCGGTACGAAATCCGGACGGCCGTATCACCCACTACGTGGCGGTCAAGGAGGACATCACCGACCGGAAGCGCATGGAGGAAGCGGCGCGCATCCGCACCCACCAACTCGAGGTCATCCGCTCTGTCACTGCGGAGGTCACGCAGGAGCTGGACCTCTATGCACTCTTAACCCTGATCACGCAGCGCGCCACCGAGTTGGCCGGGGCCGCGAGCGGCGGGATCTACCTGTGGGATGACCAGGCCCACGTTTTGGCCCCGCATGCCTATCACGGGCCCGGGCGGATGCGGGAGCGGTTCCCGCGCCGGCTTGGCGAGGGGCTGATGGGATCCGTGGCGCAAGGGCGGCGCGGCGCGATCGTCAACGAATATCGGACCTCGCCCCTCGCGCACAAGCGCACTCTGGAGACGACCGAGATCACCGCCGTCCTCGCCGAGCCGCTGGTGTGCCGGGATCGGCTGCTCGGCGTGCTCGCCGTGCATCACGAGCGCGGCGAGCGAACGTTCGGCGGAGCGGATCAGGACGTGCTTCGTCTCTTCGCCGCCCAGGCGGCCATCGCCATCGAAAACGCCCGGCTGCACGAGCAGATCAAGGACCACGCCACAACGCTGGAGCGGCAAGTTCAGGAGCGGACGCAGGACCTCGAGTGTGCGCTGCGGCTGGCCGAGGCCGCGTCGCGGGCGAAGTCCGAGTTCCTCACCAATATGTCGCACGAGCTTCGCACGCCCCTCAACGGAATCCTGGGGTTCTCGGACCTGATGCTGCGACAGGGGCAGGCGCTTCCGCGCGAGAAACAGGAGCGCTTCCTGTCTAACATCCATACCAGCGGCCAGCGACTGCTGGAGCTGGTGAGCCAGCTTCTGGACTTTACGACGGCGCAGGGCGGCGGCCTCGCCCTGGATCGCCGACCCGTGTCGCCTGCGGCCGCGTTGAACGAGGTGCTCGCCGAGGTCGGCCCCATCGCCACGAAGAAGGGGTTGGGGCTGCGGGTCGAGCTGGCGGACGACCTGCCGAGTGTGCATGCCGACCCCGTGCGCTTCCGGCAGATCTGCTTCAACCTCCTGACGAACGCCGTCAAGTTCACCCCCGTGGGCGGGACGATCGCGGTTACGGCGCGAGCGGTGCGCGGGAGCTTCGGTGAGATGGCAAACCGACACATCGGAATTGAACCGAGCGACCCGGGTGACGAGAGATCCAGCCGTCCGCCCTATTGGCTGGAAGTGTCTGTCGCCGACACCGGGATCGGGATCCGATCCGAGGACCTGCCACGCCTCTTCGAGCAATTCGCACAGCTCGAGTCGGTGTACACCAAGCGGCACGCGGGGAGCGGCATCGGTCTCGCTCTGACACGACAGCTCGTCGAGTTGCACGGAGGGCGGATCTGGGCCGAATCGGACGGTGAGGGGAAGGGAAGCACGTTCCGGGTGGTCTTACCCTGCGGGGATTCAGGCGAGGTGCAGGGCGCTGCAGCGGTGGGCGGCGGTGAGAGACCGCTCCGGACCGCGGACGCCGGCGAGGCCACCCGCACGGCAGGCGATACCGCTGGAGCATGTCAGTGACTGGAGGAGGAGGGGACCCGATCATGGCGCCGCGCGTTCTGGTCGTCGAAGACAACCCGGTGAATCTCGAACTGGTTGCCGCGCTCCTTGAAAGCGAGGGCTGCAGTGTGATCCCGGCCGAGACTGCCGACGCCAGCCTCCGGTTGGCTGCGACGGAGCGGCCCGATCTCATCGTGATGGATATTCAGCTGCCGGGGATGAGTGGGCACGAAGCCACGCGTCGTCTCAAGGCCGACCCCGCCACGGCGGGGATTCCGGTGGTTGCCCTCACGGCTCACGCCATGCGGGGCGAAGAGACGCGGGCGCGGGAAGCGGGTTTCGACGCGTTCCTGACCAAACCCATAGACACGCGGGCGTTCCGCGAGACGCTGCACCGCTTTCTCGGGGACGTGCACGGCAACCAGGCGAGCCGGTAAGGGGCCAGCGTGCGGTGGCGAGAGAGGAGAAACGCATGACGCAGCCGGGGCACGGGGAACACGCCCGCATCCTTGTGGTGGACGACGAGCCGCAGAACTTGGAGCTCATGGAGGCGATTCTCCAGGGTGCCGGACACACCGTCTTCTCGGCATCCGGAGGAGAAGAGGCGCTCGCGCTGGCCAATGCGGAGCGGCCTGACCTCATCATCCTCGACCTCATGATGCCCGGCCTCTCGGGCTTCGAGGTGTGTGCCCGCGTCAAGACCGATCCGCAGGCGGGGGGGACCCCGGTCCTTTTCGTCACGGCGCTCAACCAGATGGCCGACAAGGAGCGTGCCTTGGCTGTGGGCGGTGACGACTTTCTCACCAAACCGGTCCAGTACGCGGAACTGCTGGCCCGGGTCGAGGCGCTGCTAAAGGTGCGGCACCTGAATCGCGATCTGGACCGCGCCCTGGCCTATCTGCGCGAGCTGGAACAGGCGCGCCAGACGCCACAGGTCGATCGGACGTTGGCCCGTTCCGGCCCGCCGATTGGTGCGCCCGTGCTTCTGGTCGTGGACGACGAGCCGCTGGTGCGTCAGTTTCTGTGCGACGTTCTCCGCGAGGCGGGCTATGCGACCCACGCGGCCGAGAGCGGGCCGCAGGCGGTGGAGATCGCCCGCAAGGAAGTCATTGACGTCGTACTGCTCGACCTGATGATGCCCGGCATGTCGGGACTGGACGTGTTGGCGAAACTTGGCGAACTCATCCCGAATTCGCCGGTGATCATCGTCACGGCCAGCCCCACGTCCGAGAACGCCATCGCCGCGCTGCGGCTGGGTGCCTTCGATTTTGTCGTCAAGGGCTTCAAGGGCGACGCGTTGCTGTCCACGGTGGCCCGCGCCGTCGAACGGCGGCGGTTGATGATTCGGGATCGCGCGCTGATCAGCCAACTTGAAGCCAAGACGCAGAAGCTCCTGGCCATCTTGGCCGAACGCACGCACGAGTCAGAGCAGTCAAGCGCGCCCGGCCACGACGCGTAACCGCCGCTCTCGAGAGCCGGGACCCCCGGTGTGCCGAGATTGTCCGAAAGTGCAGGCCTTTCCGTCCTTCCTGCCGCGTGCGGCATTTTTCGCTTTTCGCACACGGCCCACTTGCCTATAGTCGCCTCCGGTGGTTCGCGGTTTCCACTAACCCCGCGCGGTGCGCCGCGCGAAGCAGGAGGAGAGCATCCATGTCGTTGATGATCAATGATGAGTGCAGCAGCTGCGGTGCCTGCGAGGCCGAGTGCCCGAACACGGCCATCAGCGAGGGGGAGAATCATTACATGATCAACCCCGACCTGTGCACGGAGTGCGTGGGTTTCTTCGCCGAGCCCCAGTGCACCAGCGTCTGCCCGACGGATAGCATCACGCCGGACCCGGACCGCAAGGAAAGCAAGGACGCCCTGCTGGCGAAGTTCAAGAAGATTTACCCGGACAAGGAGCCGGTGCTGAGCTAGACCGCGCTTCCCGTTTGGTCTTGACGGGGCCGGGGATGCCCAGGCATTCTTGGCCCCGTCGTTTTTTTGGCCGCGGGGCTGCGTCCGTGAAAGGAGGGGGCGGTGCGCGGAACGATCGTGAATGCGGCGGCGATCCTCATCGGCAGCGGGATCGGCCTGGCGGCTGGCAGTCGCTTGCCGGAGCGGTTCCAGCGGATCATCACGACGAGCCTGGGCCTGGCGACGCTGCTCATCGGCGTGCAGATGGCGCTGAAAGCCGACAGCGTTCTCGTCGTCATCGCCAGCCTGGTTGTCGGCGGCGTCACGGGGGAGTGGCTGGACATCGAGGGGGCGCTGGAGCGGATTGGAGACCGGTTGAAGTCCTGGGCGCGTTCCGGCTCCGCAACCTTCGTGACCGGATATGTCACGGCCAGCCTGGTTTTCTGTGTGGGGCCAATGACTATTGTGGGGTCGATCCAGGAAGGCATGGGTGGGACGGCAGACCTCCTGTACGCGAAATCACTTCTGGACGGGGCGGCGTCCGTGGCGTTCGCGTCCGGCCTGGGCGTCGGGGTGAGTTGTGCGGCCGTGACGGTGATTGTTTTTCAGGGAGCCCTGACCCTGCTTGGGGCCAAGCTGGCGTTTCTCTTGCTACCCGACGTGCTGAGCGAGCTCACGGCCACGGGTGGCTTGTTGATCGTCGCCATCGGCTTCCTCTTGCTGGATGTTAAACGGTTCCGCGTGGCAAATCTGCTGCCCGCGCTGGTCGTCGCGGTTCTCCTCGCGACGGCCCGGCGCTCCCTGGGATGGTGAGGCGTGCGGAAGCTGCCGATCTCGCTCGCCGTTATTAGCCACACGGTGGTCGACGCCTCGCTGAATATCCTTCCCGTGATCTTGCCCCTGCTCGTGGATCGGTTCCATCTCAGTTACTCCCAGGTCGGCGTGGCCGCCGCCCTCTCGAGTATCTCCTCGTCCGTGATGCAGCCGGCATTCGGTTGGGTGTCCGATCGGTGGCCCACGCGGTGGTTCATGTGGGTTGGCATCGCCTGGACGGCCATCCTCATGGGCTGCGTGGGGCTCGTCCCGAACTACGTCACCCTCCTGCTGGTGATCTTCCTGACGGGTCTGGGCACCGCGGCGTTTCACCCGATCGCGTCCATGGCGGTCGCGCTTGCCTCGGGAGCCCAGCGCGGCCTCGGCATGTCGTTCTTCTCGGCGGGCGGAAACGTGGGATTTGCGGTCGGCCCGGTCGTGGCCGCCTGGCTGGTGGCACGGTTCGGTCTGGAGGGCACCGCGGCCGTGATCGCCCCGGGGTTGCTCATGGCCGCGGTCGTGTACGCGTCGCGCGACAGCTTCGTGGCGCGGTCGTCGGCTCCGGGCTCCGTTGCATCCTCTCCGGGTTTGCCGATTCCGTGGGGGCGATTGACGACGTTGTGCGGGGTCATCACGCTGCGGTCATGGGGGTATTCTGGGCTCATCACCTTCATTCCGCTGTTGTTGCACGAGCAGGGGGTATCGCTTCACGTGGCGGGGTGGTCGCTCTTCGTGTTTCTCTTTTTCGGGGCGCTGGGCGGCCTGCTGGGTGGGCATCTTTCGGACCGGCTCGGTCGTCATGTGGTCATCGCAACATCCCTCCTGATGTTCCCCGTCCTGATGGCGATGGCCCTCGCTCTGTCTGGGCCACTACAATGGGTGTGCTTGGCGATCGCCGGCGCCACGCTTCTCGCGTCGTTTTCGGTTACGGTGGTCTTTGCGCAGGAACTCCTGCCGCGGCGTCTGGGGTTGGCGTCGGGTCTGACCTTGGGATTGGCGTTTGGAGCGGGAGGCGTGGGTGTCGCCATCTCGGGCCTTCTCGCGGACACCCTCGGTCTGCGCACCAGCGTCTGGATCCTTTTGGCCCTCCCAGGCATCGCAGGACTGTTGGCCTTGACATTGGCGTCGGCGGGGCGCGCCGTGCGCGCCGCGTCAGGAGACTGAGCGCGCGGTACTTTCGGTCGCAAGGAGTGCCGCGCCCCGCACGGAGCGGGGCGCCGACGTGTCGGCACATAAGCCGGCAGGAGATAAGACGCACGCCCGAAAAAATCTCAAAGGTCAACCCGCCAAGCCCCGTCTTCAAACCTCAGGAGACCCCCCGCTCAACGAGTTCGCTTCATCCGCGCCGCGCGTGGCGAATCGAGATTTGCGCCTGCACAGGCTCCACCGTCGACGACTCTGATAGTCTCTCGATGACGTGCCGTTGACCGCCCGCCTCCGGATCTACATGGCCACGACGCATCCGCTCAACCAGGAACGCGGGCGGGGAAATTTGGCGGGTGCCACCTCCATAGATAGAAGAGTGTCTGTCCTGCAACGATCGTTGATACTCGGTCCGTACCGCCAGGAATTGGCACCGGCTCCACACGGGATCATTCTGCGGAAAAATCATGGTGAGATGACTAGAAGGCAGATGTCGTGAGACGATCGTTCATCACTGATGGCTGACAGAACCCATGGATTCGCTTCAATTTCCTTGGGGGGAGAACGAAGGAATCTCCATATATGCCAAGCCAATTCGCGTTTCTGCGCTTCGCCGCCCTTGCGTGTTTCTTGCTGACGCTCATCTTATCGTGCTTTCAGCGGCATTCGTATTGCACCCCCCGTGTGTCCAGTATGAAGATTGTGAATTTTGTTGGAAAAAAATGTTGACACTCGGAGAACACTCGATGTATAAATCTCAACGAATGGTGACCGATGATACTCGAAAGATTGCTTTCCTCAAAAACGCGCGTCGAGATCCTGCGCCTCCTCTTTTCCAATCCGGACGGCCGGTACTACGTCCGCCAGATCGCGCGGGAGCTTGGGCGCGACATCTCGGGAATCAAGCGGGAGCTCGACAATCTGGACAAGGCCGGTCTTCTGTCCAGCGAGAAAATCGGCAACCTTCGCTACTACAGCGTCAACAAATCCTCCGCCATCTACGCAGAGATCAAATCCATCGTCGCGAAGACTGTCGGCGTCCAGGGGGCAATCGTGGGATCGCTGGCGGCGCTGGCCGGATTGCGCCAGGCGTGGATGTATTCCATGAACTCGCATCCGCCCGGCGAAGGTTCTGGTCCCGTGCCGATGCTCATCGTCGGCCGTGTGGATTTGACGGACCTCAACGAAGCGGTGACGCAACTGGAATCCAAGCTGGGGCGCGAGATCAACTACACGGTGTTCGACGAGGCGGAGTTTCAGCGCCGGCGAGCAGAGGCGGATCCGTTTTTGACCGAGGTGTTTGGCGGCAGGAACGTCCTGCTCATCGGACGCGACGATGGCGTATGAGGATCTGCGCGAGAAGGGATTGGTGGAGGATGTCAAGCCGAACTTCTCGGCAGTCAGTGCGCTCATCACCCGCGCGTTGAAGGATCTGGCGACAGCGCGAGCGAATGCGAGTATCGATCGGGAGTGGGCCTACGCGATCGCGTACCAAGGTATGCTTCGCGCGGCACGCGGCATGATAGCCGCGGAGGGTTTACGGCCGCGCGGCCGGGATCAGCAACGGACCGCGGTAACGTTGGTCGGGGCAATCCTCGGAGATGATGCGCGGCCGCTCGTGAATGCGTTCGATCGAATGCGACGGCGCTGGCAAGTCATCGTCGATGAGGTTGGGCAGCCGGTATCGCGATACGAGGTCGAGGGGGCCATCAAGGACGCCCAGCGGTTCATCGAGCGGACCGTGGAGTGGACGCGGACGAGAAATCCCCAGATGACGCTTCTGTAGCGTTGTCGTGGGGAGGCCAAAAAGAAAGGAGGTGAGGTTGAATGGCGACGAAGAAGGCCGCCGCGAAGAAGCCCGCCAAGAAAAAGAAGTAAGACGACTCTTTTCGCCGTGTGATCGAAGGCTTTTGTCGGGAAGGAGGTGATTGTAGTGGCGACGAAGAAGAAGGCTGCCCCGAAGAAGGCTGCCCCGAAGAAAAAGAAGTAACACAATTGATAAGTGGTTACGCTGGGGGCGGCACCCCCCAGCGGGACTCATACTCTATTTTATATCGGTGCTGTTAGTCAAGTGAAAGAATTACAATTAATTTAATACTAATATATTCAATACCTTATATGCAATATATAATAACTTAGTATATTTTTATTGAACGGTCATGAAACGGTAGGAGCGGTGCAATCCAGCTTGCTCACTGTTCGCTGCCAGTGTCAGTGTCCTCCGGTTCCGTCGGTTTCGCAGTTCCCTCGACACTCTCTCATTGCCCATGGGGTCACCTGTGGGCACCTCCCTTTTCATGGAGCTTGGCAGGACGCTCAACCTCGCTTTCCGTGCAATGGGGTCGTCGGTGCGCCGTGTCGGGGCGTGCACCGAGGGCGCCTGGCGAGGGCGGTGGCGTGAGCTTCGGCGTCAGCTCGAGGATACAGGCGAAGTCAGGAGCGAATCATGGGGGAGCGTCTCAAGAATCTTATTGACGGCAAATGGATGGAGTCTGCGAACGGCGCTACGTTCGACGATGTCAGCCCTGCGAACAAGACGGACGTGCTGGGCGAGTTTCCCCGTTCCGATCATCGGGACATCGACCGGGCAGTGGAGGCGGCGCGGACGTATTTCCCAACGTGGTCGCGCTACCCGGCATTTCGGCGTGGCGACATCCTGTACAAGGCTGCCCACATCATCGAGGAACGAGCCGACGAGCTCAGCGCCGTCATCGTGCGCGAGACCGGCAAGGTGTTGGTCGAGGCCCGCACGGAAGTCCGCGACGGAGTCTCCACGCTCCGCGCGCTTGCGGGCGACGGATCCCGCCTCGCGGCCCACGCTTCCGCTCCGGACGGCGCCGGCGCAGTCGCTCTCGCGACGCCGGTGCCGGTTGGGGTGGCAGGCGTGATCACACATTGGGCATTTCCTTTTGCCGGCGCGCTTTGGGCGGTGGCGTCGGCCTTGGCGGCCGGCGACACCGTCGTTTTCAAACCCGCCGAAGACACGCCACTCGCCGCGGCGCGACTGGCGGAGATCCTTCTGGAGGCGGGGCTGCCGGCCGCAAGCCTGTGTCTTGTGCACGGCCACGGTGAAGAAGCCGGCGCACCTCTCGTCCGGCATCCGGAAGTTGCCCTGATCTCGTTCGCCGGATCGCCCGAGGTCGGCCGCGAAGTTGCGATCACCTGTGCGGCGGAGGAGAAGCGGCTCTGCCTGGATCTTGGGGAGCGGACGGCCGCGATCGTGCTCGAGGATGCGGATGTGGATCTCGCGGTGGACGGCGTCGTACGCGTGGGATTCGCGCTCGCCGGACAGCGGTGGCGCGGCGCGGCGCGGATCTTCGTCCAGCGAAAGACCGTGAAGGAGTTCAGCGAGCGCCTGACCGCCCGCGTGCAAGCGCTGCGACTCGGCGACGGGATGTCGGAGGGGACCGACATCGGCCCGATCATCAACGAGGCCCAGCTCAAGCGGGTGCACGGACACACCCGGATCGGTCTGCGGGATGGAGCCAAGCTGCTCTGTGGCGGGGAAGTGGTGAAAGAGGGGGAGTGCAAACGCGGATTCTTTTACGCGCCAACGATTTTCGGCGACGCTACCCTGAAGATGCGCTTCGTCCAGGAGGATGTTCTGGGTCCGCTCGTGGCCCTGATACCTGTGGCGACCCTAGAGGACGCGATCGAACAGGCGAACGCCTTTCGCCGATCCGCGACCGTCGCGGTGTACACCCGCGACATGGCGCGCGGTTTTCGCGCCATCGACGGCATGCGAGCAGGGCGCGTGTACGTGAATCCGACGCCCACGAATCCAGGCGAGCCGTCCTCCCTTTCCAGATTCTGCTCACCCGGCCGCGTCCGCCACCTTGCCGGACCTCATCGGCTCTTGGAGTTCGAGGCGTGGAAAGAGGCGGTCATCGACACTGTCGCCCCGCGCCCCTGATTTCGCGCGGGAAGCGTGTGGACGCCGCCCGTCGCGTTTCCATCGGGACGATGAATACGGCGCTGCAACGTCCGGGTGACGTCGGTCTCGTCTCTCTGTTCTCTCGTGGTGGCAACCCCTGCTGACTCAAGGAGGCGTGCGATGCATATCGTCTTTCCGGAGGGGAGCGGCTGTGTGCAGAGAACCGAGGATCTCGCGTTTGTGAAAGGGATCGGCACAGTCGACTACTACGAGACGCCACCGCAAAGCAAGGCAGACCTCATCCATCGGCTTCGGGACGCCGATGCGGTGTTTCTTGACTATTCGGTCATGGATGCGGAGGTGATCCAGTCCTGTCCCAGGCTCAAGTTCATCTGCTTCTTCGGAATCGGTTACGGCAACTGCATTGACGTCGAGGCGGCCACCAAACATGGGGTGACCGTGTCCTACACGCCGGGCTACGGTGCCACGGCCGTTGCGGAGTACACGCTCGGGCTCATGCTCGCCTTGACCCGGCATATCGCGGCATCCTATTACAGCCTCAGGCACGGCGAGTGGTTGTCCGCCAAATTTCAGGGCGTGGACCTCAAAGGAAAAACCCTTGGTATTGTCGGGCTCGGCCCCATCGGCGCCGACATGGCGCGGCTGGGCGCCGGCGTCGGAATGCCTCTGCTCGGGTGGACACGGTCTGCTACGGCAGACCGAGCCCAGCACGGTCTGCGCCTCGTCACGCTGGAGCACCTTTTTGCCACTGCCGACGTCGTGACACTTCATCTGTCCCTGAATCCTCAAACCGAGCGGATTGTCTGCCGCGCCCTCCTGGAGACCATGAAGCCCACAGCCTACTTCATCAACACCTCCCGCGCCAAGCTCGTGGATAACCAGGCACTCGCGGACCTACTCCAGCGGGGGAAGCTTGCCGGAGCCGCCCTCGACGTCCACGAAGAGGAACCTGCCCCAATGAACTACCTGTTCGCCTCCCTCCCGAATGTGCTGCTGACGCCGCACATCGCGTACAACTCGAAGGAGGCCGGCGAGAACATGCTCCGCATCGCGTACGCGACCTTTGATGCGTTCCTGAACGGAGAGAAACTCCACGTGGTGAACGCCGCGTGAACGACCCGGAAGCGCCGGAGGAGCGCGCGTTATTGGCCTCGCCGGGCTTAGGTTGCGTTCGTGAATACGGTCATTTGGGACAAGTGGTCTCACGGATGGCTGGACGACCGGGTGGGGATTCCCTTTACATTTTGCGTGCCAGTATGCTATAGGAACGGAGAAATGCGGTTAGGATTTCTGAGGGGCGATTTCCTGCGACTTGCGGCCACTACGGCAGCGGCACTGGCGGTATTGGGCGCTGCCTCCGTCGCTCGAACTGGGGAGCCGAACCGCTCCGGCGCAGCCTCTCCGAGCATTTCTCTCCAGCAAGTTCACATGATCGAGACCCGCGAAGGGGCGAAAGTGTGGGAAATCCGCGCGGATCAGGTGGAGGTGAACGAGCGAGAGGGCTTCACCGTCCTGACCCGGGTCAACCGTCCCATCCAGATCGCTTTCTATTCCAGCCAGGGGCAAGCGACCTGCGTCGCGGACCGGGCCACGCTTGACCTCACGACCAAGGATGTGCGCTTGGAGGGCGGCGTGGTGGCCCGCTCGGAGCAGGGCGTGGAGCTCAAGACGGAGCAGTTGCGCTGGATCGCCGCCTCCCGGCGGCTACAGACCGATCAGGCCGTGACGATCACCCGCGGAAACCTGGTCAGTCGCGGACGGGGCATGGAGGCGGAAACCGATCTCGAACGGGTTCGCCTTTTTCAGAACATCACGTCACAGGTCGGGCCGGCATCGCCTCCCGCAGGAAGGAGTCGCCCTCGATGAAGCGGGCTCTCTGGGCTGTTCTGGTGTGCGGAGCACTGGTCGCCGTAGTCGGGGCGGCTGGCGCGGCGGAGACGAAGTCCCCCATCACGATCTCGGCGGACACGCTGGAAATCAATCGGAAAGCCCGCGTGGCCGTCTATCGGGGCAACGTGGCGGCCAACGACCGTGGCCGGGGCCTCAGCATCTTGGCGGATCAGATCGAGTTCTTCTTCGACGAGCGCATGGAGGAACTGGAACGGGCTCTGGCGGTCGGGAACGTGCGGCTCTCCTACGGCGAGCGGCGCGGCGTGGCGGAGCGGGCCGAGTATTATCCCGCCGAATCACGCGCCGTGCTCATCGGGCATCCCAAGGTGTGGCAGAACAACGATGTGGTGAGCGGCTGCAAGATCACCCTGTTCCTGCGCGATGACCGTAGTCAAGTCGACGGGTGCGAAGGCGAGCGGGTGAATGCCGTCCTGTATCCGAAACAAGGCGAGGGAGCGCCCGCGGGAGGACCGCGCCGGTGAGGTCGCTCTGTGACAAAGGCGAGCGATAGCGTGACCCGCAGCCTCCAGGTGGACACGCTGGTCAAGGCGTACAAGCAGCGCGTCGTCGTGTCCGGACTCAGCCTGTCTCTCGAGGCCGGCGAGGTTGTCGGCCTCCTCGGCCCCAACGGTGCAGGGAAGACGACGGCCTTCTACATGATCCTGGGATTGACGCGTCCGGACTCGGGGCGCGTCCGTCTAAACGGGGAAGACATCACGTTCCTTCCCGTCCATCAGCGCGCGCGCCGAGGGATGGGGTTCCTCCCGCAGGAGCCGTCCATCTTTCGCAAGCTCACCGTCGAGGAAAACGTCCTAGCCATCCTGGAGGCGCGGGGCGTGCCGGCGGGAGAGCGCCGAGACCGGGCGCAAGCGCTGCTCAGCGACCTGAACATTTCCCACCTGGCACGAAGTCGGGCCTATACGCTCTCCGGCGGCGAGCGGCGGCGAGCCGAGATCACTCGGACGCTGGCCACCGATCCGTCGTTCATCCTGTTGGATGAGCCGTTCGCCGGCATCGACCCGATCGCGGTCTACGATATCCAGGGGATCATCGGCCAGCTCAAGGATCGGGGCATCGGGGTGCTGATCACCGACCACAACGTGCGGGAGACCTTGCAGATCGTCGACCGGGCCTATATTATTCACGAAGGGAAGGTGCTGCTCTCCGGCACGGCCGCCGAACTGGCGTCGGACGAGCGTGCTCGCCAGATATATCTCGGCGAGCGGTTCTCGCTGTAACGAGGGGGACACTCGGGCTCCATGGCGTTCGATACTCGACTCCGGATGCTCCAGACGCAGCGGATGATCATGACGCCGATGCTGCAGCAGGCGATCGGCCTTCTGCAGCTGTCCCGGCTGGAGCTGGTGCAGGAGCTGCGACAGCAGATCGAGCAAAATCCGCTGCTGGAGGAAGTCCTCGAAGAGGCGGAGGAGGCGCAGCTCGCGCAGGAGCAGACGACTCCCGAGGAGCCAGAAACCCCCGCAGAGGCCGAGACGGGCGAGACCGACCGTCTGGAGGAATTCGACTGGGACAACTATCTCCAGGACGCCTCCGACTACCGACCACAGATCCCTCGCGAAGAGCTCGAGCGGTTCGACGCGGAGATGCATCTCACGAAACCCCGCTCGCTCATCGACCATCTGCTCTTCCAGCTGCATCTCAGCACCTCGGAGGCCGAGATGCTGCGGATGGGGACGCTGGTCATCGGCAACATCGACGAGTCCGGCTACCTCACGGAGTCGCTGGAGGAGCTCGCCGCGACGGCGGGCGTCCCGGTTCCGCGGCTGGAAGCGGCGCTGCGTTTGGTGCAGAGCTTCGATCCGACCGGGGTCGGGGCCCGCGATCTGCGGGAGTGCCTGTTGCTCCAGGTGGACGGCCGGCCCGACCTGCACCCGCTGGCCAAGGAGTTGATCGGCTCCCACCTGGTGGACCTCGAACGGCGCAACTGGGAGCGATTGGCCGAGAAGCTGCACGTCGACGTGAAAACCATCCAGGAAGCGATGGAGTCCATCGCGTCGCTGGAACCCAAGCCTGGGCGAACGTTCGGGACCGAGGACCCCCGCTACATCACGCCTGACGTCTACATCGTCAAGGTGGACAAGGAGTTTCTCGTCTTGCTGAACGACGACGGCCTTCCGCGCCTGCGGATCAGCCCGTACTATCGCACCGTGCTCGCCAACAAGACGGGAAACGCCAAGGACGTGCGCGAGTACATCGAAGGCCGCATGCGCTCGGCGCTCTGGCTGATCCGCAGTATCGAGCAGCGGCAGCGGACCCTCTTCAAGGTGGCGACGAGTCTCGTGAAGTTCCAGCGAGAATTTCTAGAGCGCGGGATCACCGCGCTCAAGCCGTTGACGCTGAAAGAGGTGGCCGAGGACATCAGTATGCACGAGTCGACGGTCAGCCGCGTGACGACCAACAAGTACGTCCAGACCCCCCAAGGGCTCTTCGAGCTGAAGTATTTCTTCCATCGAGGCGTCCCCAGCACGCAGGGCGGAGATAACGTCTCCTCCCTGAAGGTTAAGGATCTAATTCACAAGCTGTTGACGGTGGAGGACAGCGGCCGCCCCCTCTCGGATCAGCGGATCGTGGAGGTGCTGCGACGCGACCACGGCATCGAAATCGCCCGGCGCACCGTCGCCAAATACCGCAGCCAGCTCAAGATCCCCTCCTCCAGTCGGCGCAAGCGGTACTGAGCCCGACCGGTCCCGCGGGACGCGTCGTTTTCCGAGGTTCGCGCAGTCTCTAGAAGGAGTCCGACGATGCAACTCTCCGTGAAAGGGCGAAACCTGGAGGTGACCGATGCTCTCCGCACGTACGCGGAGGAGAAGGTCCAGCGGATGGGCAGATACCTGGAAGGGATCGGCTCCGGCAACGTCGTGCTCTCCGTGGAAAAGCACCGGCAGATCGCCGAGGTGACCCTGCGGGTGCGAGACCTGACGGTTCGCGCGGAGGAGAGCACCGACGATATGTACTCGTCCATCGACTTGGTGGCGGAAAAACTGGAACGGCAGATCCTCCGGCACAAGGGACGGATCGTAGCGCACATGGATCGGCCCGCCCATCGCGAGGATCGGCCAAACGTCCCGATCGTTGGTGTCGCCGAAGCCCCCCGGGTCGTTAAGACGAAGCGCTTTGCCGTCAAACCCGCGGAGGTGGAGGAAGCCGTCCTGCAGATGGACCTCCTGGGCCACAATTTTTACGTGTTCCGGAATGCGCGCACGGACGAGGTGAACGTCGTCTACCGCCGCCGGGACGGGCACTACGGGCTCATTGAGCCCGAAGGGTAGATCGGATGGACCCGGCGGATGGCTTGGCGGAATCCAGCCTGCACGGAGTGCTGGTGGATGTGAGCGGGATCGGCGTGCTGCTGCTGGGGGAAAGCGGGACGGGCAAGAGCGAATGCGCATTGGATCTCGTGACGCGAGGACATGGTCTCGTCGCCGACGACGTGGTGGAGATCTGGCGCGACGGATTGCAGGCGGTTGTGGGCCGCGGCCCGGCCCGGATCCGCCATCACATGGAGATCCGGGGGCTGGGCATCATCAACATCCGGGATCTGTTCGGCTTGGCCGCCGTCCGGGACCGGAAGCGAGTCGATCTGGTGATCCGACTGGAGGCGTGGCGACCGGACGAGGAATACGAGCGGCTCGGATTGGCGGAGCGAACGTACGACCTTCTCGGTGTCGAGATTCCCATGTTGCGCATCCCGGTCTCGGCGGGTCGCAACGTGGCCATCCTGGTGGAGGCGGCGGCGCGCAACCACTTGCTGAAGCGGATGGGGGTCCATGCGGCGCGCGCCTTTGCCGCGCGCCTCGACGGCGATCCGACCCCCTCGGCATGACTCCCGTGTCCGCGCGGCGGAACGGCGGCGGCAGCGGGCACAGGTCGGCATGGCGATGAGCGGCGTGGATTTCATCGTGGTAACGGGGATGTCGGGGGCGGGGAAGAGTGCCGCCAGCCGCTGCCTGGAGGATCTGGGGTTCTTTTGCATCGACAACCTCCCGGCAGCCCTGATTCCCAAGGTGGCGGAACTCTGCGTGCAATCGGAAAAGCGCATCGAGCGGGTTGCGCTGGTGATCGATGCCCGGGAGGGCCGATTTCTGGATGCGCTCTTCGATATCCTGGTGGATCTTCGGCGGGACGGGCATCAGGTGCGAATGGTATTCCTCGACGCGAGTGACGACGCCCTCGTGCGGCGTTTCAGCGAGAGTCGCCGGCCGCATCCGCTCGCCCCCACCGGATCCGCCCTCGAGGGTATCCGCGCCGAGCGCGCGCTCCTCGCGGCCCTCAAGGCGAAGGCCGACCTCGTCGTCGATACGTCGGGCTTCACGGTCCACGAGTTCCGAAAGCTGCTGGCGACCTCGTTCCTGGATCTTCCCGTGCTTCCTCGGACCGTGCTGGCCCTGGTCTCCTTCGGCTACCGGTACGGCTTGCCCGTGGATGCGGATCTGGTCTTTGACGCGAGGTGCCTGCCGAATCCTCATTTCGTGGAGGATCTGCGCCCGCTCACCGGGTTGACCCAGGGGGTCAGGGACTACGTCTTGGGAGCGGCGGAGTCCCGGGCGTTTCTCGACCGGATGCAGAGCTTTCTCGCCTTCGCGCTCCCTCTGTACGTTCGCGAGGGGAAAGCCTACTTGACCATCGCCATCGGCTGCACGGGGGGGCGCCACCGTTCCGTCGTGCTCGCGGAGGAGCTCGCCGTGCGCATGCGGGAGACAGGCCATGACGCGTCGGTGCGACATCGCGACGTGGAGCGAGAATAACTCATGATCGGGATCGTCATTGTCACTCACGGGGATCTCGGAACCGAGCTGCTGCGGACGGCGCAGGAAATCGTCGGGAAGTCTCCCAGCGTCGAGGCCGTTTCCGTTCACGCATCCGAGCCGATCGACAAGGGCCGCAAGAAGATCGAAGCGGCCCTCCAGCGGGTGAACGACGGGAGCGGCGTCCTCATTCTGACCGACCTCTTCGGGGGAACGCCATCCAACTTGGTCCTGTCGTACTTGGAGGCGGGGCGACTGGAGGTCGTGACCGGGGTCAACCTGCCGATGCTGATGAAGCTGCCCTCCCTGCGCGAGGAGGGGGATCTGCGCGCCCTCGCAGACCACCTGGCGAAATACGGTCAACGGAATATCCTCGTGGCCAGCGAGTTTCTCGCCAAGCAGGCGAAACCCGCCGCACCTGCCAACTGAGGCCCGCACCGAACCCTCACGGCTTCGACCGTCGCTGGAGCAGACGGCAGGATGAGCGACTCCGCCATGACTCGGGACGTCGTGATCCAAAATCGCCTAGGTCTGCACGCCCGGGCCTCGGCCCAGTTCGTCAAGACCGCCGGGCGGTTCCGGTCCGAGATCACAGTCGAGGCGGGCGCGCAAGCGGTCAACGGGAAGAGCATCATGGGGCTGTTGCTGCTGGCCGCGGCGCAGGGAACGACGGTGAGACTGCGGGCGGTCGGGCCGGACGCGCCGGAGGCGCTTGACGCCCTGGCTCGGCTCGTGGAGAGCCTGTTCGGAGAAGGGGAGTAGTGCGCGGCGGCGGCGCGCGGCAGGCTGACCACGACGGAGACTCCCTGAGAGGCGTCGCCTGGCGTGTGCTCT
>Ga0316622_100000694_pt1 | contig 20447 bp, 17 predicted proteins | sample OWC_Aug_OW2_C1_D_FD_207646 | JGI IMG/M metagenome (GOLD analysis project Ga0316622, IMG submission 207646) | Wetland soil microbial communities from Old Woman Creek delta, Ohio, United States - OWC_Aug_OW2_C1_D5_C | ecosystem: Environmental > Terrestrial > Soil > Wetlands | place: USA: Ohio... | reverse complement strand
AAAGGGGGACACGATGGAACGCTTCTGGCTGAAGCACTATCCGCCGGGCGTGCCTGCGGACGTGGACGTTGCCCGGTACCGCTCGTTGCCCGAGCTGCTGGAGGACTCGTTCCGCAAGTACGCGGAGCGCAACGCCTTCGTCTTCATGGACCACGCCCTGACCTACGCCGAGCTCGACCGGCAGTCGGCCGCGTTCGGCGCCTGGCTGCAGTCCACCGGGCTGCCGCGTGGCGCCCGCGTCGCGATCATGATGCCCAACATCCTGCAGTACCCGGTGGCGCTCGCCGGGGCATTGCGGGCTGGCTACGTGGTCGTCAACGTCAATCCGCTCTACACGCCGCGCGAGCTCGAGCACCAGATGAAGGACTCGGGCGCCGAGGCGATCGTGATCCTGGAGAACTTCGCGGCGACCCTGCAGCAGGTCATCGAACGCACCTCGATCCGGCACGTGATCGTGACCTCCCTCGGCGAGCTGCTCGGCTTCCCGAAGGCCGCCGTGGTGAACTTCGCCGTGCGCCGGGTCAAGCACATGGTGCCGTCGTACTCGCTGCCCGGTCACCTGCGCTTCCACGACGTGCTCGAGCAGGGCGCGGCCCGCGGGCTCGAGCCGGCCGAGGTGGGCCCGGATGACGTCGCTTTCCTGCAGTACACCGGCGGCACGACGGGCGTCGCCAAGGGCGCCGTGCTGCTGCACCGTAACCTCATCGCCAACCTGATGCAGTGCGAGGCGTGGTTCGAGCCGGCGCTGCACGACACGAGCCGCGGACCCGTGCCCGCGCAGTTCGTCTTCGTCTGCGCCCTGCCGCTCTATCACGCGTTCGCGCTGGTGGCCAACTGCCTGTTCGGCATCCGGCTCGGCGGAGTCAACGTGCTGATCGCCAATCCGCGCGACATCCACCAGCTGGTGAAGGACGTGCGCCGTCATCCGTTCCAAGTGCTGCCCGCCGTCAACACGCTGCTGAACGCGCTCGCGGAGGACGAGGAGTTCCGCAAGCTCGATTTCTCGAGCCTCAGGATCTCGATCGGCGCGGGCATGGCCGTGCACAAGGCAGTGGCCGACAAGTGGCTGGCGCTCACGGGCTGCCCGGTCGTCGAGGCCTATGGTCTGACCGAGACCTCGCCCGCTGCGACCTGCAACCCGATCCTGGCCCGCGAGTGGCACGGCACGATCGGACTGCCGCTGCCGAGCACCGAGATCGCGATCCTCGACGACGACGGACGACCGCTGCCGCTGGGCCAGCCCGGCGAAATCGGCATCCGCGGGCCGCAGGTGATGGCGGGCTACTGGCAGCGCCCGGACGAGACCGCGAAGGTCATGACGACGGACGGCTACTTCAAGTCGGGCGACATCGGCACCATGGACGAGCGCGGCCACACCCGCATCGTCGATCGCAAGAAGGACATGATCATCGTGTCGGGTTTCAACGTGTACCCGAACGAGATCGAGTCCGTCGTAACCCAGCACCCGGGCGTGCTGGAGTGCGCGGCGGTCGGCGTGCCGGACGAGCGCTCGGGCGAGGCGGTCAAGCTGTTCGTGGTCCGCAAGGACCCGGCCCTCACGGAAACGGACCTCGCGGAGTACTGCCGGCAGCAGTTCACGGCGTACAAGAAGCCGAAGTTCATCGAGTTCCGCGACCAGCTGCCGAAGACCAACGTCGGCAAGATGCTGCGCCGGGCGCTCAGGGAGCCACAGCCGACCGAGGCTGCGAAGAGCGCATGACCGGATCCGGGGGCCCCTCGCACCAGGGGCCCCGGCTCACCGCCGACTGCACTGCGCAGTCCCACGCGGTATCCTCGCGGGCATGAGAGTCCGTGCCGCGGTATTGAGGGAGATCGGCCGGCCCGCGCCCTACGCGGCGTCCCGCCCGCTCGCCATCGAGCAGGTGGAACTCGACGCGCCGGGTCCGGGGGAGGTACTGGTGCACATCCGCGCGGCAGGGCTGTGCCACTCCGACCTTTCGGTGATCGACGGCAACCGGCCGCGACCGATGCCGATGGTGCTCGGCCACGAGGCCGCGGGCGTCGTCGAGGCGACCGGACCCGGGGTCACGGGTCTCGCGCACGGCGATCACGTCGTGGCGGCCTTCGTGCCGAGCTGCGGCCACTGCAAGCCTTGCGCGACCGGCCGGCCGGCGCTCTGCGAGCCCGGCTTCAAGGCGAACTCCGCGGGCACCCTGCTCTCCGGCGAGCGCCGCCTGCACGACGCCGGCGGCCACGTGCACCATCACCTCGGCGTCTCGGGCTTCGCGCAGTACGCCGTGCTCGCCGCGAACTCGCTGGTGAGCGTGCCCCAGGACCTGCCGTTCGCCGAGGCGGCGCTGTTCGGTTGCGCGGTGATCACGGGCGTCGGAGCGGTAGTCAACACCGCTGCGATGCCGCGGGGCGCCTCGGCGGCCGTGGTCGGCCTCGGCGGCGTCGGACTCGCCGCGCTGCTCGCCGCGCGCATGCTCGATGCCGAGCACCTCGTGGCCATCGACATGAACGAGGGCAAGCTGGCGGTCGCACGCGAGCTCGGTGCGACGGCCACCGTGAACGCGGCCAGTCCCGACGTGGCGGAGCAGATCCGTGAACTCACGGGCGGCGGCGTGGCGTACGGATTCGAGATGGCGGGCTCGGCGCGTGCGCTCGAGCTCGCCTACCGCATCACGGCCCGCGGAGGCACGACGGCGAGCGCCGGACTCTCTCACCCGCAGCAGCAGTTCAGCCTGCAGCACCTCGGACTCGTGGCCGAGGAGCGCACGCTCAAGGGCAGCTACCTCGGCAGCTGCGTGCCCTCGCGCGACATTCCGCGCTACATCGAGTGGTACCGCGCCGGACGACTGCCCGTGGACCGCCTGTTGAGCGAGCGGCTGCGACTCGACGACATCAACGCCGCCTTCGACCGCCTCGCGGCCGGCGAGTCCATCCGCCAGGTCGTGGAAGTCGATTGAGCATCGTGGCCCTGCTCGTGACGACCCTCCTCCTCGATTTCGACGATGCGAACCACGCGGCGCTCTGGTACCCCGTGGACGACGTCGTCATGGGCGGCGTATCGAGCAGCGGCTTCGACCTCGCCGAGGCGGGCACCGCGCGCTTCCGCGGGAAGGTCTCGCTCGAGAACAACGGCGGCTTCGCCTCCGTGCGCACCCAGCCGCGCGACTGGGACACCGCGGGCGCCACGGCCTTCGTGCTCCGCGTACGGGGCGATGGACACAAATACAAGTTCACGCTGCGCACCGGCGACGGCTTCGACGGCACCCAGTACCAGGCGCGCTTCGCCCCGCCGGCGGGCGTGTGGACCGACGTGCGACTGCCGGTCGCGTCGTTCGTGCCGACGTTCCGCGGGCGCGTGCTGCACGAGGCACCGCCGCTCGATCCCGCCCGCGTGCGCGTGCTCGGCCTGATGATCAGCGACCGGCAGGCGGGTCCCTTCGAGTTGCTCGTGGACCGCATCGCCATCGAGCGCTGAACGCCGCCCGTCGCGGTCGTCGTGACGGCGCTGCCGGCGAACCCGCCTCCTGCGCGACAATGACGCCCCATGTCCCGACTGCTCGGCAATTCCCTGCGCTGGCTGCTGCAGAAGCTGCGGTGGCTGATCGTCATCCTCGCGATCCTGCTCGTGATGTCGTGGCTGCAGAGCGAGTGGACGCGGCGCGAGCAGGCGAGCGCCGAGCTCGAGACGCAGGCGTCGGCGGTCGAGGCGCTGCGCTCCTCGCTCGCGCGGATCGAGGCCGACGTCGCGCGGCAGGAGCTCGACTGGCACGCGCAGCGTGACCTCCTGCGCCAGCAGTTCGAGGACGAATTGCGCCGTCTCGACGCGCGCATCGAGCACGCCGAGCGGGAATGGGGCGAGGCGCTCGGCAAGTTCGGCGACATCGAGCGGCAGGCCCGCAAGGCCCGGCGGCGCGCCGAGGAGGCGCAGGCCCGGTTCGACGCGCTCGAGCGGGCGTCCGCCTGGTGGGACTGGCTGATCGCGCAGGAGAAGATCGCCGAGCGTGAGCAGGCCCGCGCAACCTTCCTCGCCCTCGACGGCGTCGCCATGACGTGGGAAAGCGCGCGCGACCGGCTCGCACCCCGGTTCCAGCAGTCGCCGGTAGCGCCCCTCGAGACCGAGAAGGCACGGCGATCGCGCGAGATTGCCGCCCAGCTCGAGGCCGTGCCGACGGAACTGCAGGCGCTGCGCGACGCACGATCTGCGAAGCAGCGGGAAGTCGAGGCGCTGGAGAGCGTGGTCGTCGCGCAACGCGCGCGGCTTGCCGAGGAGCCGCGGGAGAAGCTGATCGCGGCGATCCGCGCACAGCTGCCTGCGGCCCTGTGGATCCTCGTGGGCGTCATGCTGGCGCCCGTGCTCATCAAGGCGTTCTTCTATTTCGTGCTGGCCCCGCTCGCCCAGGCGCTCGAGCCGATCCGCATCCTGCCGGACGAGCGGGCGCCCGCGATTCCGCCGCCGCTGCGCTCGGCGGTCTCGCTGGCGGTGGACGTCGGCGCGGGCGAGGAGATCCTGGTGCACCCGGATTTCGTGCAGAGCAGCAGCCTGCCCGCCCGCAAGCAGACCCAGTGGTTCCTGAACCCGCGCCTGCCGTTCAGCAGTCTCGCCGCCGGGTTGTTTGCGATGACACGGATCCGACCGGAGGGCACCGAAGCGACGCGCGTCGTCGTCTCCTCGCAGAACGACCCGCTCGGCGAGATCGGCCTGATCGAGCTGCCGTCCGGCGCCTCGATGGTCGTCCAGCCGCGCTCGCTCGCGGGTGTCGTGAAGCCGGTCGGCGTCCCGGTCGCGATCACCCGTCACTGGCGGCTGGGCAGCGTGCACGCGTGGCTCACGCTGCAGTTGCGCTACCTCGTGTTCCACGGCCCCTGCCGGCTGGTCCTGAAGGGCTGCCGCGGCGTGCGCGCGGAGCAGCCGGAGCCCGGCCGGCCGCGGCTGATCAACCAGTCGGCGACCCTCGGGTTCAGCGCCAACCTCGATTACCGCAACACGCGCTGCGAGACCTTCGTGTCCTACCTCCGCGGCAAGGAGGACCTGTTCAACGATCTCTTCGCCGGCGGCCCGGGCTGGTTCGTGTACGAGGAGATGCCGGCAGCCGGACGGCGAACGGGCTTCGCCGGCCGGGGCCTCGAGGGCGTGGCGGACGCGGCGCTCAAGGCCTTCGGGATCTGAGGCACCGTCTCAGAAGCTGCCTTTCGTCTGCACCAGCAGCTGCACGGAGTCGATGTCATCGCCACCGTCGAGCGGGAAGGCGAGGTCGATGTGCAGCACGTTGCCGAAGGATGATCGGCTCGATCCGAGGCGCAACCCGACGCCCACGTCCTTGAGCAACCCGGAACTCTCGAGGCCGGTCACGTCGCGCCCCCAGGTGCGGCCCATGTCGAAGAAGGCGGCGGCGCCGACGTGGAACAACCGGAACGGATACCACTTGGTGTAGTAACGCTGCTCGACCGTGAACAGCGCGCGGGCCGTGCCGGCCTGGTAGCGCAGCGGATAGCCGCGCAGCCCGTTGTCGCCGCCGAGCAGCAGCTGCTGCTCCGTGTCGAGTTGCTCGGTGACCGCGCCGGAGACCGCCGCGTAGAACTTGCTGCGGCTGGAGGTGGCACGGTAATAGCGACCCTCGGCGGCGACCACGCCGTTGACGAGCTCGCCGCTCTCGAGCCGGCCCGAGGCCGACATCGATCCGAACACCGATTGCCGCTCGTCGAGGTCGGCGCCGTCCTGCACCGCGGCGCTCGCAACCAGGGCATTGCGGTCGGAACCCAGCGCCTCGGCCGCGTAGCCGAGCCGCGCCGAGGCGCGCAGCCCGACCAGCACATCCTCCGTACGGAGGATCTGGTCCTGGTTGACGCGCTCCTGGAAGCTGTCCTCCACGAGCTCGAAGCCCAGCCACGGGTAGACGAGCTCGCGGTCCGCGGGCAGTGGCCCGCCGAGCGGCTCGTCCGGATCGGGTTCGAAACGGTCGCGGTCGTAGGTCGCCCCTGCGGTCCAGCGCCGCACCCAGCGCCCCTGCAGCCCGGGTGACCAGCCGCCATGGACCTCGTAGTACTCCGTGACGTGCCCGAACTCGCCGACGTTTTCCCCGAGCGCGTACCGCGCGTCGTTGCGCTCGTCGTCGATGAGATAAATGCCGCCTGCGTGGCGCACATCGAGCGCATAGAAGGGCCGGTTGAGCTGCAGCATCTTCGTGCTGCCGTCGTCCGCGTCGGCGTAGGCCAAACCGAGCTGGTTGAAGCTGTGCCGGAAATGCGGATCGTAGAAGCTCAGCGCGACCGACTGGCGGTCCACGTTGTCGTCCCACTGGAGGCCGATCCGCTGTCCGTTGCCGAACAGGTTGTCCTCCTGCAACTGGACCCCGAAGGCGTTCTCACCGCCCTTGCGGTTGAAGCTGACGCCGGGATTCAACGTCCACACGTCGCGGGTGCGGACCTCGAGGTCCACGGCGTGGCCGTCGTAGGCGATCGGCAAGATGCTCGCGTCGTACAGGTAACCCCGGGCGCGCAGGTTGCGCTCGGACTCCTGGACCACGCGGTGCCGGTAGGGATCGCCCTCCTCGAAGAGCAGCTGGTCGCGGATCACGGACGGCCGCGTCTGGATGTGCAGGCGGTTCGCCGTCCGGTACAGCCAGCCGCCCTCGCCCTCGGCGCTCGTGTCGAAGACGTCGCCCACGACGATCTTCACCTTGCCGATGACGGCCCCGGCGGCCTCGAGTTCTTCCGGCGACGGGATCGCAGTCCTGGCAACCGCCGCGGGCTCCGGCTCGGGCTCGGCGCCGGGCTCCTCGGTCGCAGCATCCGCGGACGGGACCAAGGCCAGCAACAGCCACGTGCCCAGGGCGGCGCCGAAAACCTTGCGTGGCGTGGCGGGCAACGGGCCGGCCGGCTAGGGGATCAGCACCGTGGAACCGATGGTGCGCCGCCCCTCGAGGTCGCGGTGCGCCAGGGCAACGTCCTGCAGCGCGTAGCTCTGGCCGATCTCGATGCGCACCGCGCCCCGGCCGATGACGTCGAAGAGCTCGCGCGCGCCGCGCTCGAGCTCGGCTCGACGCGCGACGTAGTGGAACAGCGTCGGTCGCGTCAGGAACAGCGACCCCCGCCGCGCGAGCTCCAGCGGCGCGACCGGCGGCACCGGGCCCGAGGCATTGCCGTAGGTCACCATCATGCCGAGCGGCCGCAGGCTGTCGAGCGAGGCGGCGAACGTGTCCTTGCCGACCGAGTCGTACACGACATGGGCACCCTGACCGCCGGTGAGCGAGCGAACGCGCCCAGGCAGGTCGTCGCGGCCGAGGACCAGCGCTTCGTGGCAGCCGTGCGCGAGTGCGACCGCGGCCTTGGCGTCGCTGCCCACCACGCCAATCACGGTGGCGCCCAAGTGACGGGCCCACTGCGCCAGGATCAGGCCCACGCCGCCCGCCGCCGCGTGCACCACGACGGCCTCGCCCCGGGCCACCCGGTGCGTCCGGCGCAACAGGAACCACGCCGTGAGTCCCTTGAGCATCGCGGCGGCCGCAAGCCGGTCGCTGACCCCTTCGGGGATCTTCACGACCCGGTCGGCCGGCATCGTCCGCTCCTGCGCGTACGCACCCGGCTGGTTCGAGGCATAGGCGACCCGGTCCCCCGGGGCCAGGCCGCGGACCCGCGACCCCACGGCCTCGACGACCCCGGCACCTTCGCGGCCGAGGCCGCTCGGGAGGGCGCCCGGGTACAGCCCGGTGCGTTCGTAGACGTCGATGAAGTTGAGGCCGATGGCCGTCTGTCGGATCAGCACCTCGCCGCGGCCCGGGTCGGAGGCGGCGACGGCCTCCCAGCGCAGGACCTCGGGGCCGCCGTGGGCGTGGATGCGGATGGCGTGGGGCATGGCGGACAGCCTACAGGCATCCGCCCTCGACCTTCATCCCTTGGGGGCCCAGCGGCGCCTGAACTATGACGAGTTCCTCGACTGGCCGGCATGCAATGAGGTGCTCGGTGAGGATGCGATCGAGGTTGGCGGGCGTGCAGTCGCGGTACCAGGTCCCGTCGGGGTACACGACCGCGACCGGGCCGGACACGCAGATCCGCAGGCAGTCTGCCTTGGTACGCAGCACGCCGCCGGCGGCATCTTGCAGCCCCAGCTCGCGCAGTCGCCGCTTCAAGTACTCCCAGCTGGCCTGCCCCTGCTCGAGCGAGGCGCACTTGCCGCCGACGCACAGGAACACGTGCCGCGACTGCGTGCCGAGCCTGAGCTTCGCGGCCGCCGCCTGCAGTGGATCGGGCATGGTTCACGCGGTCCCGTACGGAATGGGACCGCGATCGTAACGCCGGGCGATGCCCGGCGTCAGAGCGCCTGGTCGTCCGCCTCGCCGGTGCGGATGCGGATGGCGCGCTCGAGCTCCGAGACGAAGATCTTGCCGTCGCCCACCTTGCCGGTGCGGGCCGCGCCCACGATGGCCTCGATCACCTGGTCCACGAGGCCGTCCTTGACGGCGACCTCGATGCGGGTCTTGGGCACGAAGTCCACGACGTATTCCGCGCCGCGATACAGCTCGGTGTGGCCGCGTTGCCGCCCGAAGCCCTTGACCTCCGTCACCGTCATGCCGGAAACGCCGAGTTCCGACAGCGCGGCACGCACGTCGTCCAGCTTGAAGGGTTTGATGATTGCGCTGATCAACTTCATAGGGCTCTGGCTCCTGAACGCTTCGTGACATTGTCCGGCGGAGATCGCTCCAGCCTATATGCAGAAACCGTGCCGACGCCTCGCGACGGCGAGAATCCGGGCGTCAGGCGCGGGCGCCGCACCAGCTTGGAGCGCCAACCGCACGGCCCTGCGCGGCCATGGTGCGCCCAGGCAAGGATATCCACCATCCGCCCGGCGCGCACCCTGTCGTCCATGACGACGCGGCCAGCCCGAGGCCTGCACGGAACTCGCCGCATCATGCCACACGGCCGATGCCTTCCTCGCCGAGCGGCACGCGTATATAAAGGTGCGGGGTGTCGCCGACCGGCGACGGACGCAACGAGGCAGGACGGCGGATCACCAATGGCACAGGGGGTCGTCATCGTTGGCGCGAGCCACGCGTCGGTGCAGGCCATCGACACGCTGCGCCGCGAGGGATACACGGGCCGGATCGTGCTGGTGGGCGACGAGCCCCACCTCCCCTACAACCGCCCGCCCCTGTCGAAGAAGTACCTCGCCGGCGAGCTCGCACGCGAGCGCTTGTGGCTGCGCAGCGCGCAGTTCTACCAGCAGCACGGAGTCGAGACCCGGCTCGGCGTGCGCGTGACGGCCATCGACCGCGGCACGCAACGCGTGCGGCTGGGCGACGGCGGCGAGCTCGGCTACGACCACCTGCTGCTGTGTGTCGGCAGCCGGCCGCGGCTTCTCGGGGTGCCGGGCCAGCAGCTCGCCGGCATCCACTGCCTGCGCACCATCGCGGACGTCGACGCGATCCGGGCCGACCTCGCCGGCGCGCGCCGCATGGTCGTCGTGGGCGCCGGCTATATCGGCCTCGAGGCGGCCGCCTGCGCGCGGCAGCTCGGGCTCGACGTCACCGTGCTCGAGGCGGCGGAGCGCCCGCTGAACCGTGTCGTCGCGCCCGAGGTTTCCTCGTTCTACGAGCGCCGCCACGCCCGGGAAGGCGTGCACGTCCTGTGCCGCGAGACGGTGACCGGCTACCTCGGTTCAGGAAGGGTGTGCGCCGTGGCCTGCAGCGGCCGCGAGTTCCCGGCCGACCTCGTGATCGTCGGTGTCGGCGTGCAGCCCGACGTGACGCTGGCGGCCGCGGCCGGGCTGCGCTGCCAGGACGGCGTGTGGGTGGACGAGCACTGCCGCACGTCGGACCCGGCCATCTACGCGGCCGGCGACTGCACCAACCACCCGAGCGTGCGCTACGGGCGCCGGGTGCGCCTCGAGTCGGTGGACAACGCCGTGGAGCAGGCAAAGACCGCCGCCTCGAACATCTGCGGCAAGGCGGCGCGCCACGAGCACGTGCCGTGGTTCTGGTCGGACCAGTACGACGTGAAGCTGCAGATCGCCGGGTTGTCGGCCGGCCACGACCAGGCGATCCTGCGCGGCGATCCCGACGGCGGCAGCTTCGCGCTGTACTACCTCGCCGCCGGCGAGCTGATCGCGGTGGATGCCGTCAACAGCATGCGCGACTTCATGACCGGCAAGAAATGGATCGCGGAGCGCAAGCGCCCCGATCCGGCGCTCCTCGCCGACGGCTCCGTGGACCTGAAGACCATCTGAGGCACCGACCATGGCCGACCCGAAACCGAGGCGCGGCACGGCCGTCGCCACGAACGACGTCTCGCGGTACTTCCTCGCCACGCTCGCGCAGTGGACCGGCGGCCTGTCGCCACAGGCCTTCGGCGGCGCGTGGCTGAACGTGCTGGCGCGGCTCGCGGTGGCGCCGGGCCGCCAGGCCGAGCTCGCCCGCTCGGCGCTTCAGAAATCGCTCGCACTGGCGCAGTTCTCGGGTGCGGCCCTCAAGGGCGAGGCGCCGCAGGTGGCCGGCACGCCCTACGCGCAGCGCTTCGCGGATCCCGCGTGGTCGAAGTTCCCGTTCAACGTGCTGGCGCAGTCGTTCATCGCGGCGGCCGACTGGGCCCGCGAGGCGGTTCAGAACGTGCCGGGCGCGGACCCCGCCGCCGAGAACATCGTGGGCTTCACGGTGCGCGAGGGCCTCGAGCTCATGGCACCGGACAACTACCTGCCCACCAATCCCCAGCTGATCCGCCAGACGCTCGACGAGAACGGGCGCAACCTCGCCCGCGGCCTCAAGCACCTCGCCGAGGACGTGGGCCGCACCTTCAAGGGACTCGGACCCGTGGGCGCCGAGCACTACGAGGTCGGCAAGCAGCTCGCCGCGACGCCGGGCAAGGTGATCCTGCGCAACCGTCTCATGGAGCTGATCCAGTACGCGCCGCAGACGGACACGGTGCACGCGGAGCCGATCCTGATCGTGCCCGCCTGGATCATGAAGTACTACATCCTCGACCTGTCGCCGAAGAACTCGCTCGTGAACTACCTGACGGGCCTCGGCCACACGGTGTTCATGGTCTCCTGGAAGAACCCCACCGCCGAGGACCGCGAGCTCGCGATGGACGACTACCTCACGCTCGGCGTGCGCGCGGCGCTGGACGCGGTGAACAAGGTAGTTCCGAAGCGCAAGGTCCACGGGGTGGGCTACTGCATCGGCGGCACGCTGCTCGCGATCGCGGCGGCGGAGCTCGCCGCGCAGGACGACGACCGCCTCGCCAGCGTCACGATGTTCGCGGCGCAGACGGATTTCAGCGAGCCCGGCGAGCTGTCGATCTTCATCAGCCCCGCCCAGCTCGCGATGCTCGAGGCGGTGATGTGGAAGGCCGGCGTGCTCGAGAGCCGCCAGATGGGCGGCGCGTTCCAGCTGCTGCGCACGTACGACCTGCTGTGGGCGCCGTCGGTGGCGACCTACCTGAAGGGCGAGCGCGTCGGCGTCAACGACCTCATGTCCTGGAACGCCGACGGGACGCGCATGGCCTATCGCATGCACGTGGACTACCTGCACCAGCTGTACCTCAACAACGACCTCGCCGAGAGCCGCTACGTGGCAAACGGCGAGACGCTGAGCCTGTCGGACGTCACCGTGCCGATGTTCGTCGTGGGCACGGAGACCGACCACGTGGCGCCGTGGCGCTCCGTGTACAAGGTGGGCCGGCTGGTGCGCTCGTCGGACTACACGTTCTGCCTGACGAGCGGCGGCCACAACGCGGGCATCATCAGCGGACCGCAGCACCCGCGGCGGCGCCACCGGGTGCACACCTTGAAGTCGGGCGCCCGGCTGCTGTCGGCCGACCGGTACCTGGAAAAGGTCGAGCCGCAGCAGGGCTCGTGGTGGCCGACCTGGGCGAAGTGGCTCGAAGAGCACTCGAGCCCGCGCCGTGTGCAGCCGCCCGCGATGGGCGCACCGAAGCAGGGACTCAAGCCGCTCGGCGCGGCGCCCGGGACCTACGTGCTGGCGAAGTGATCAGTCGAGGCGCTTGCGGATGCGCAGCGGCGAGGAGGCAGCGGGCCGTCAGCCCGCGAGCAGCTCGACGAGGCTGACGCTCGCAATCTCGTCGATGGCACGGGGCTCGCCGACACCGAAGCCCTGCGCATAGTCCACGCCGATCTCGCGGAGCTTCTCGAGCACGGCATCGGTCTCGACGGACTCGGCGATGACCTTCTTGCCCATCACGTGCCCGATGTCCTTGATCGAGCGCACCATGGCGTAGTCGACCTTGTCCTGCGAGATGTTGCCGACGAACATGCCGTCGATTTTCAGGTAGTCGGCGCAGAGCGCCTTCAGGTACGCGAAGGACGACACGCCGCTGCCGAAGTCGTCGAGGCTCACCGTGCAGCCGAGCCGACGCAGGTCGCCGAACAGGTGGTTGGCCTGGGTGAGGTGGGCGATCGCAACCTTTTCCGTGACCTCGAAGCCGAGGCGGCGCGGGTCCACGCCGGCTTCCGAGACGGCAGCGCGGACGTAGCTGGCGGTCTCGGCATCGACGACGGAGTCGCGCGACAGGTTGATGAAAAAGCGCGAGACGCGCCCCATGGCCTCGCGGTTTCGCTGCATCCACTGAAGCGCGGCGGCGATCACCCAGCGGTCGTAGCGCACCGACAGGTTGTAGCGCTCCACGGTCGGCAGGAAGGCGCCGGGCGGCACGGCTCGGCCGGCGTCGTCGCGCATTCTCACCAGCAGCTCGTAGTGCAGCGGCTCGGTGGCCCGCGGCGCCAGTGCACGGATCGGCTGTGCCTCGAGGAACAGGCGGTCCTCGACCAGCGCCCGCCTCGCCCGCGCGACCCAGTCGCCCTCGCTGCGCAGCCGCGCGGCGTCGGCGAGGTCTTCCTGGAACACGACCACGCGCTTGCGGCCGCCGTCCTTGGCAGCGTAGCAAGCCGTGTCCGCGGCGTTCATGACCTGGGCGATGCGTCGGAAGTGCGAGTTCAGGATCACGACGCCGATGCTCACGCCGAGGCTGAATGCCTGCTGGCCCCAGACGAACTGGAATCCCGCGACGGCCTTGAGCACGCTGTTCGCGACCTGCAGGGCGTCGGAAGGTCCGCAGTTGTGCAGCAGCAGCGCGAACTCGTCGCCGCCGAGCCGGGCCACCACGTCCGCCGTGCGCACGTGGCCTCGCAGCAGCTGGCCGAGCTGGCGCAGCAGCTCGTCGCCCGCCACGTGTCCGCAGGTGTCGTTGACGACCTTGAAGCGATCGAGGTCCATGAAGCACATCGCGTGCGTCGCGCCCGTGGCGTGGCACATCTCGAGCGCGTGCTGCAGGCGCGTCTCGAAGTCGCGACGGTTCTTGAGGCCGGTGAGCGGGTCGTGGCTGGCGTCGTGCGACAGCTGCTCGGAAAGCGCGTGCGCGGCGGTGATGTCGGTGAGCGTCCCCTCGCAGAACAGCACTTTGCCGTCCGAGTCGCGAACCGCGCGGGAGTTCTCCAGCACCACGAGCCGGGTGCCGTCCTTGCGGCGCAGCACCAGTTCGGCGTTGCGCACCTCGCCATGCTCGGCCATCGCCTTGACCCACTGGTCGCGGTGGTCAGGGTCGGCATAGACGTCGCGCGCCACGTCGACGGCGAGCAGGTCGTCCTCGGAATCGTAGCCCAGCATGCGCACGAGAGCCGGATTGGCGGCCATGAACTTGCCGTCCACGGTGGTCTGGAACACGCCGGCCGTGACGTTCTGGAACAGCTCTCGGTAGCGCTGCTCGGACGCCTTGAGCGCCTTGAGCGTGTGGGTGCGCTCCGTGGCGTAGCGCAGCACCTTGTCGACGAGCTGGGCCGTGACCTCGCCCTTCAAGAGGTAGTCGAGCGCACCTCGCTCGACCGACTGCTTGCCGAGGTCCTCTTCCTGAGGCGCCACGAGCACCACGATGGGAACGCCAGTCGCCCGCGGCTGCAGCCGCAGGAAGGTCGTGACACCCGTGCTGTCGGGAAGGTTCAGGTCGAGCAGCAGGGCCTCCACGCGGCCGGTGCGGACCTCCGCAAGGGCCTCGGCCATCGTGCCGACGGTCTCGAGGCGGTGCGGCTGCCCGCGCACGGCTTCGACCGCGGCGCGGACGTGCACCACTTGCGCAGGCTCGGCGCAGACAAGCAGGACGTTGGTCTGGTTCATCTCCGGGCGAGTATAGGGCGCACCTCCAGCCCGAAACCGTGAGGTCCGGACGCTGCGGAGCACCGCGAGTGTGAGGTCCGTCACAGCCCCGCGCGCCCGGACGACCGCACGCGTTCGCCGCGGGGGTCCCGGGCACGCCGCCTAGAACGGCAGCTTTTCCTTGAAGTCCGGCGGCTTGACGACCAGGACGTCGCAGCCGACGCGCTCGAGCACGCGCTCGGCGGTGCTGCCGAGGAAGATCTCCTGCAGCCGGCTGCGCGATACCGCCCCCATCACGAGCACCGAGGCGCCGAGGCTCTCCGCGACGCGAGGCAGCACTTCGCTCGCGCTGCCCTGCTCGAGGCGGACGCGATCGCCGCCCAGCGCATGCGAGTCGACGATGGTCGCGAGGGACGCGGCAATGCGCTTGCGCTCGGACTCCACGATCTCGGCCGCCGTGATGCCGCCCGCGAGTGGCATGCCCGCCATGCCGGTCGCCGCCGACAGCAGGGCGGCCGGGAAGAACGCGTGCACCGCGTGGACCTCGCCGCCCACGTGCTTCGCCAGCAGCGCGGACCAGTCGAGGATGTCGTGGTCGAGCGCGGCCGGCTTGTCGCCGAGGTGCCCCGGATCGACGGCCGCGAGGATGCGCGGGGAGTCGGGCCAGTCGCCGGCCTTCACGAGCAGCAGTGGCGCCGGGCAGGTGCGGATCAGGCTCCAGTCGGTGTTGGTGAACAGGGTCCGGCGCAACGCCGTGTGGTAGTGGCCGTCCTTGACCACGAGGTCCGGCGCCGATTCCTCGACTCGCCGGACGATACCCCGATAGGGGGGATTGTCCCAGTGCACGTGGGTCTCGACTGCGAGCCCCCCGGCGCGCAGGTCCTCTGCCGCCTCCTCGAGGTACTCGAGCCGCTCGCTGACGAACTCCTCGCGCAGGCGCCGGAGCTTGTCGGTGTCGAAGAACGGCTGGCCGGAGAGCGACGGGTCGAAGTCGCAGATGAACAGCTCGAGCGTCGCGCCGCTGCGATGCGCCAGCATGACGGCCCTGGCCAGCCCGGCCTGTGCCTCGGCCGTGGGATCGAGCACCGCGAGGATACGGTCGAGGCGTTTCATGACGGAGCCTTCATCCGATATGTTGTCAACACTCTGCGCAGCGCCCGTGACGGCTGCAATCCGGGGAATTCTCTGCGGAAAGTACCTACCGTGGCCTGCTTTTGCCGCGGCTCGCGCGTGCGTCGCGCGATCCCTTAAGATGCGCGGGGCCCGTTCGCAGGCGAACGGGCTGCAGGATCATCTTCTCTTTGCCGAGGCGCGCATGAATACGACGGCCACTCATTACAACGACAAGGTGGTCCAGCAGTTCGCGATCATGACCGTGGTCTGGGGCATCGTCGGCATGCTGGTCGGCGTCCTGATCGCGGCGCAACTGCTGTGGCCCGACCTGTTACCGGCCTGGTCCTTCCTGACTTATGGCCGGCTGCGGCCGCTGCACACCAACGCGGTCATCTTCGCGTTCGGCGGCAGCGCGCTGTTCGCGACCTCCTACTACATCGTGCAGCGCACCTGCCACACGCGGCTGTTCGGCGACAAGCTGGCCGCCTTCACGTTCTGGGGCTGGCAACTCGTCATCCTGCTCGCCGCAGTGACGCTGCCGCTCGGCATGACCTCCGGCAAGGAGTACGCCGAACTCGAGTGGCCGATCGACCTGCTGATCGCCGTGGTATGGGTCGTCTACGCGGTGGTCTTCTTCGGAACGATCGCGCTGCGGAGGGTGAAGCACATCTACGTGGCGAACTGGTTCTTCGCCGCCTACATCATCACGATCGCCGTGCTGCACATCACCAACAGTCTGGCGGTCCCGGTGACGGCGACCAAGTCGTACAGCCTGTACCCGGGTGTGGTCGACGCGATGGTGCAGTGGTGGTACGGGCACAACGCGGTGGGCTTCTTCCTGACCGCGGCCTTCCTCGGCATGATGTATTACTTCGTGCCCAAGCAGGCCGGGCGGCCGATTTATTCCTACCGGCTGTCGGTGGTCCATTTCTGGGCGCTGATCTCGATCTACATGTGGGCCGGCCCGCACCACCTGCACTACACGACGCTGCCCGACTGGGCGCAGTCGCTCGGCATGGTGTTCTCGCTGATCCTGCTCGCGCCGTCCTGGGGCGGCATGATCAACGGCATCATGACGCTCTCGGGCGCGTGGCATAAGTTGCGCACCGACCCGATCCTCAAGTTCATGATCGTGTCGCTGTCGTTCTACGGCATGTCGACCTTCGAAGGGCCGATGATGTCGATCAAGACGGTCAACGCACTGTCGCACTACACGGACTGGACGATCGGCCACGTGCACTCCGGCGCGCTCGGGTGGGTGGCGATGATCTCGATCGGCACGATGTACGCGCTGATCCCGAAGGTCTTCGGGCGCGAGCAGATGTACAGCACGAAGCTGATCGACGTGCACTTCTGGACGACGACCATCGGCGTGGTGCTCTACATCACCTCGATGTGGATCGCCGGCGTCATGCAGGGCCTGATGTGGCGCGCGACGAACGCCGACGGCACGCTGACCTACGCGTTCATCGAGTCGATCAAGTCCACCTACCCGTACTACGCGGTCCGCCTCGCCGGCGGCACGCTGGTCCTGGCTGGCATGTTCATCATGGCTTACAACGTCTGGAAGACGGTCGCGGGGCGCACCTCCAAGGCCGAAGTCCCGATCGTGCAGCCGGCCTGACTGGGGAAGTCGCATGAACCACGATTCCGTAGAAAAAAATGTGGGCCTGATGGGCGTGCTCATCGCGCTCGTCATCTCCATCGGCGGCCTGGTGCAGATCGTGCCGTTGTACTTTCAGGGCGTCGGCACCGATCCTGCTCCGGGCGTCAAGCCGTACGCGGCCCTGAGTCTCGCCGGCCGCGACGTGTACATACGCGAGGGCTGCTACACCTGCCACTCGCAGATGATCCGCCCGTTCCGCTCCGAGACGGAGCGCTACGGGCCGTACTCGCTCGCCGGCGAATCCGTGTACGACCACCCGTTCCAGTTCGGCTCGAAGCGCACGGGGCCCGACCTCGCGCGCGTCGGCGGCCGCTACTCGGACGAGTGGCACCGCGTGCACCTGATCAACCCGCGCGACGTCGTGCCCGAGTCGAACATGCCGCGGTTCCCGTGGCTGCAGGACGCCAAGGTGGATGGCGCTCTGGTGGCCAGCAAGATGGCGGCCCTGCGCAAGATCGGCGTGCCGTACTCCGACGAGGAGATCGCCGGGGCTGCGGCGGCCGTCGAGGGCAAGACCGAGCTCGACGCGCTCGTCGCCTACCTGCAGGGCCTCGGCACCAACCTCACGGCCGGCAACTGAGCGTGGACATCGGCACGATCCGCGGGCTCATCGCGCTGATGCTGATGCTCGCGTTCATCGGGCTGGTGGCCTGGGCGTACAGCAAACGGCGAAAGAAGGATTTCGACGAGATGGCGCAGCTGCCATTCCGCGAGTATCCGTCGGATAAGGATCAAGGGAGCAAGACCCCATGACTACTGGCTGGAGTCTTTTCGTCATCGTGTTGACCATCGTCAACATCCTGGCCTGCGTCTGGCTGCTGCGCTGGACGATGAAGCCGAAGTCGGCCACCGAGAAGATCGGCGATGGCAGCGACACCGGACACACCTGGGACGGCGACCTGCGCGAGTACAACAACCCGCTGCCGAAGTGGTGGCTGTGGCTGTTCTACATCACCGTGGTGTTCGGGCTGATCTACCTCGCGGCCTTCCCGGGCCTCGGAAACTTCGCCGGACTCAAGGGCTGGTCGCAGGCCCAGCAGTACGAACAGGAGCGCGCGGCCGTCGAGGCGCGCGCGGCGGCACTGCTGGCTCCGTTCGCCAACATGACGGTGCCGGAGCTCGCGGCCAACGCCCAGGCCATGGCCACTGCAAACAACCTGTTCCAGAACAACTGCGCGCAGTGCCACGGCTCGGACGGCGGCGGCGCCCGCGGCTTCCCCAACCTCGCGAACGACGACTGGCAGTGGGGCGGGGACCCGGACTCCGTCGTGCAGACGATCTCCGCCGGCCGTGTCGCGGGCATGACACCGTGGGGCGAGGTGCTTGGCGAGAAGGGCGTCGAGGAGGTCGTGGCCTACGTGCTGCAGTTGAGCGGCCAGCCCACCGACGGGGCGAAGGCTGCGGCCGGAGCGACGCACTTCCAGACCTACTGCATGGCCTGCCACGGCGCGGACGGCAAGGGCATGGCCGCAGTCGGCGCGCCCAACCTGACCGACGGCGTCTGGCTGTACGGCGGCGACGCGGACACCATCCGCGAGACGGTCATCAAGGGCCGCATGGGCCAGATGCCGGCCTTCGGAGACCGGCTCGGGGAGCAGCGGGTGCGGCTCCTCGCGGCCTACGTGCTGCGGATGTCGGGCGCCTCACAGTGAGGGTCCATGTCGCTGCTCGATGACCAGTACACCGGCACGGTGCGGTGGCCACGCCTCAGGCAGGACGTGGCCATCGTCACCTGGCCCTCGTTCCTGGTGGCGAGCGTGGCGACCATGATCTGCTTCGCCTTCATCGACCCGATGCTGGTCGGCAACGACGACTATCCTCCGCCCGCCTTCGCCTCGCGCATGTCGGGTTACGCGATCGGATTCTTTTTCTTCTGGCTCATCTCGGCCCTCTCGAGCCTCCTGACCTTGTACCTCGCCCGCACGGCGCGGCCCGAGCCTCCCGCGAGACAGGATCCTGACGAAGGGACGCGGAGCGTCCAATGACCACACCGGAAGCGACCCAGGACGGCGGGCTGTACGCAACCCGCCAGAAGATCTATCCGCGCGAGATCGGCGGGCGCTTCCAGCGCCTGCGCGTGATCGCAGTCTTCGTGCTGCTCGGCATCTACTACGTGCTGCCCTGGATCCGCTGGGAAGGCCGCCAGGCCGTGCTGTTCGACCTGCCGGCCCGCAAGTTCCACATCTTCGCGCTTACTCTCTGGCCGCAGGACTTCTACTTCCTGACCTGGCTGCTGGTGATTGCCGCCCTGTCGCTGTTCTTCTTCACCGCCCTGGCCGGGCGCCTGTTCTGCGGCTACGCCTGCCCGCAGACGGTCTGGACCGAGACTTTCCTGTGGATGGAGCGGCTCGCCGAGGGCAGCCGTTCGCAGCAGATGAAGCTCGCCAAGGCGCCGTGGAACGGCGAGAAGATCCTGCGCAAGGGCGCCAAGCAGTTCATGTGGATCACGTTCGCGCTGTGGACGGGATTCACCTTCGTCGGCTACTTCACGCCCATCACCGAGCTCGCGGGCAAGATCGCCAGCTTCTCGACCGGGCCGTGGGAAACGTTCTGGGTGCTGTTCTACGGCGGCGCCACCTACGTCAACGCGGGCTTCATGCGCGAGCAGGTCTGCAAGTACATGTGCCCGTACGCGCGCTTCCAGAGCGCGATGTTCGACCGCGACACCCTGATCATCACCTACGACGAGCGACGCGGCGAGCCGCGCGGGGCGCGCAAGAAGGGGACGGACCACAAGGCCAAGGGGCTCGGCGACTGCGTGGACTGCACCCTGTGCGTGCAGGTCTGCCCGACCGGCATCGACATCCGCCAGGGCCTTCAGTACGAGTGCATAGCCTGCGCCGCCTGCATCGATGCCTGCGACGAGGTCATGGACAAGGTCGGCTACCCGCGCGGCCTGATCCGCTACGACACGCAGAGCGGCCTCGAGGGCAAGCGCAAGCGCGTGCTTCGGCCCCGCACGCTCGTCTACGCGACGCTCCTCGCCGTGCTCGTCGCCGGCTTCGCGGTGACGCTGTCCGGCCGGAACGTGGTCGGGATCGACGTGATCCGCGACCGCAACGCCCTCTACCGCGAGCGGCCTGACGGCCGGATCGAGAACGTCTACAACGTCAAGATCCTCAACAAGGATCGCGCGGCGCACGAGTTCCGGATCGCGGCCAGCGGGCTGCCCGGCGTCGAGGTCGACTACCTCGGCCCGACGGTCTGGGTCGCGCCGGGCGCCGTGCAGAGCGTGCCCGTGCGCATCCGCGTCCCGCGCGGCGAGCTGCAGGGAGGCGCGGACGTCATCCTGTCGCTCGAGGCCGTGGACGCCCCGCATCTCACGGCCAGCGGCAAGGCGCGTTTCATCGCGCCGACGGACTGATACCCTCCGCCCATGAGTGACCCTACCGTCCGTCCCTGGTACCGGCAGATGTGGCCCTGGCTGCTGATCGTGCCACCCGCCGCGGCGGTGATCGGCGGCAGCCTCACGCTGTATCTCGCGGTCACCCGTCCCGATACCCTCGTCCGCAAGGACTGCTTCAAGGACGGCGTCACGATGGTGTGCGGCGAGCAAGCTCGTGAGCTGCTCGAGGCCGCGGGGAAGGATCCGGACACGCCGG
>Ga0316622_100000693_pt1 | contig 20451 bp, 17 predicted proteins | sample OWC_Aug_OW2_C1_D_FD_207646 | JGI IMG/M metagenome (GOLD analysis project Ga0316622, IMG submission 207646) | Wetland soil microbial communities from Old Woman Creek delta, Ohio, United States - OWC_Aug_OW2_C1_D5_C | ecosystem: Environmental > Terrestrial > Soil > Wetlands | place: USA: Ohio... | reverse complement strand
CACGTACATGCCCGTGCGCAGCAGCGAGGTGGACACGAATTGCCCTTCGCCGCTGCGTTGGCGGGCCAGCAGTGCAGCACAGATGGCGCCCACCGCCGCCATGGCCGTCGTGTGGTCCCCCATGCCCCCGCGTTGTTGCGGCGGCTCCTTGCCAGGCGGCACCAGCGACGCAGCGATCCCGGCGCGCGACCAGAAGGCAGCCAGATCATAGGAGGGCCGGTCGCTATCGGCGCCGGCTGCGCCGTAGCCGCTGACGTGGCAATAGACCAGGCGGCGGTTCAGCGGCTGCAGGTCCTCGTAGCCCATCTCGTACTTGCGCAGCGCGGGCTGGCGCAGGTTGGTCAGGAAGACGTCCGCATCGGCGACCAGACGGTGGGCGATGGCGCGACCCTCCGCGTGCTGCAGGTTGAGGCCGATGCTGCGCTTGCCACGGTTGTCGAGTTCGAACGGCGGATTCGCGGGCACATCCATCCCGGCGGCGTTGATGAAGACACCGCGGAACGGGTCCCCATCCGGGGGTTCGATCTTGACGACGGTCGCACCCCAGTCGGCCATGATGGCCGCGGCCGCTGGGCCCGCCACCCAGAAACCCATCTCCACGACCCGGATGCCCTCCAACGGTCCCGCCATACGTGCTCCCTCCCCACGGTTCCTTTGGCACGCGATACTACCGAAGGCACGGGGAGCGAGGGAAGCGCGGCGCCTCGCGAACGAGGCCCAGAAACAGCACGGCCCGCGCCGGGGGTCCCGAGGCGGGCCGTGGGCGGGGGGGCCGGCACCCGGCCATCCCCCCGCACTTGTACGGGGCTGACGCCCCGCCTTACATCATGCCTTCCATGCCGCCGCCCGGCATCGGCGGCATCTTCTTCTCCTCCGGCTTCTCCGCCACCATCGCCTCCGTGGTCAGCAACAGCCCCGCCACCGACCCCGCGTTCTGCAGCGCCGTGCGCACCACCTTCGTCGGATCCACGATCCCCGCCTTCATCAAATCCTCGAACTCTTCGGTGGCCGCGTTGAACCCGTACGCCCCCTTGTTGTTCTTCACCTTGTCCAGCACGATCGACCCTTCCCACCCCGCGTTGTTCGCAATCCACCGCAGCGGATCCTCGATCGCCCGCCGCACGATGTTCACCCCCACCGCTTCCTCCCCCGTCGCCTTCAGCCCCTCCAGCACCCCCGAGGCCCGGATCAACGCCACCCCGCCCCCGGGCACGATCCCCTCTTCCACCGCCGCCCGCGTCGCGTGCAACGCATCCTCCACCCGCGCCTTCTTCTCCTTCATCTCCACTTCCGTGGCCGCCCCCACGCGCACCACCGCCACCCCCCCGACCAGCTTCGCCAACCGCTCCTGCAGCTTCTCCCGGTCGTAGTCCGACGTCGTCTCCTCAATCTGCGCCCGAATCTGCTTGATCCGCCCCTCGATGTCCGCCTTCTTCCCCGCCCCGTCCACGATCGTCGTGTTGTCCTTGTCCACCACCAACCGCTTCGCCTTCCCCAGGTCGTTCAGCGTCACGCTCTCCAGCTTGATCCCCAACTCCTCCGCAATCACCTTCCCCCCGGTCAGAATCGCAATGTCTTCCAACATCGCCTTGCGCCGATCCCCAAACCCCGGCGCCTTCACCGCCACGCACTGCAGCGTGCCCCGAATCTTGTTCACCACCAGCGTGGCCAGCGCCTCCCCCTCGATGTCCTCCGCCAAAATCACAAACGGCTTGCCCGTGCGCGCAATCGCCTCCAACACCGGCAACAAATCCTTCATCGCGCTGATCTTCTTCTCGTGGATCAGCAAATACGCGTCCTCCAGCCGGCACTCCATCTTCTCCGGGTCGGTCACGAAATACGGCGACAAGTACCCCCGGTCGAACTGCATCCCCTCCACCACCTCCAGCGTCGTCTCCAGCCCCTTCGCCTCCTCGACCGTGATCACCCCTTCCTTGCCCACCTTCTCCATCGCCTCCGCGATGATGTCCCCGATCGTCGCGTCGTTGTTCGCCGAGATCGTCCCCACCTGCGCAATCTCCTTGCGCTCCTTGGTCGCCTTCGACAGCCGCTGCAACTCCCCCACAATCGCCCCCACCGCCCGGTCGATCCCCCGCTTCAACCCCATCGGATCGTGCCCCGCCGCCACCATCTTCGCCCCTTCCGCGAAAATCGCCCGCGCCAGCACCGTCGCCGTCGTCGTCCCGTCCCCCGCCACGTCCGAGGTCTTGGAGGCCACCTCCTTCACCATCTGCGCCCCCATGTTCTCGAACTTGTCCTCCAGCTGGATCTCCTTGGCCACCGTCACCCCGTCCTTGGTGATGTTCGGCGCCCCAAACGACTTCTCCAGCACCACGTTGCGCCCCTTCGGCCCCAACGTCACCGTCACCGCGTCCGCCAACATCTTCACCCCGGCGAGCACCTTCGCCCGCGCGTCCTCACCGAATTTCACGATCTTCGCTGCCATGCTCGTCTCTCCTTCTGTTCCCTACGCTCTGGTCTCGCGGCCCCGCCGGGCGCTCCCGCACCCGCCGATCCGGCCGTCTCGGTAGCTCATCTATGACGCCCCGGTCCCCGGGGCCCCCGCGCAGCCGGCTTACCCTTCCAGCACCCCCAAAATGTCGTCCTCGCGCAAAATCAAATGCTCTTCCCCGTCCAGCTTGATCTCGCTGCCCGCGTACTTCCCGAACAACACCCGGTCCCCCACCTTCACGTCCAACGGCGTCACTTTCCCGTCCTCGTTCACCTTCCCCTTCCCCACCGCCACCACCTTGCCCTGCTGCGGCTTCTCCTTCGCCGTGTCCGGGATGATGATCCCCCCCTTCGTCTTCTCCTCCTCCGCTATCCGCGTCACGATCACCCGGTCCTGCAACGGCCGAATCTTCATAAAGAAATCCTCCTGTTTTCCGTTATTTACGGTGTTAGGCCAAAACGCGTGCGCAAAACTAACCACCGCGGCAGTCCAGTCAAGGGGCCGGCGGCAGGAATTTAGGGCGCGCGGCGGCGGTCAGCGGGCCGCGCGGGTGCGAATGCGTGTTTGCAGCTGATCGAGTAGCTGGCGCACGTGCGGCTCGGCGCCGGCCCGCTCTTCCACCACGCGCACGGCGTACATCACGCTCGAGTGGTCGCGGCCACCGAAGCGCTCAGCGACAGCCGCAAACGACGCGTCGGCAAGCAGCCGACCCAGGTACATCGCGACGTGGCGCGGAAAGGCGACCGAGCGGGTCCGCACGTGACCCACAAGCACGTCGAGCGGGACCTGGAAGTGCTCGCTGACGACCTCGAGCACCGTGTCGACCGAAACGCGGCATGACGGCCGCGCGACGGCGCCCAGCGCAGCGGCGACGCTGTCGCCGTCCAGCGGCACACCCCGCAGGGCGGTGAAGGCCAGCACCCGTGTCAGTGCGCCTTCGAGTTCCCGAACGGTGGGGCCGCTGTGTTGAGCGATGCGCAGGGCCACGTCGCTCGACAGGTCCACAGCTTGTGCGGCCGCCTTCCGGCGCAGAATGGACACCCGCATCTCCGGCGTCGGCGGATGGATGTCGGCGATCAATCCACCCTCGAAGCGGCTGCGCAGGCGCCGTTCCAGGTGGGAGATTTCCTGGGGTGGCTTGTCCGAGGTGAGGACGACCTGTTTGCCCGCAGCGTGGAGGGCCTCGAAGGTATGGGAGAATTCCTCTTGGGTACGTTCCTTGCCGGCAAGAAATTGGACGTCGTCCAGGATCAGGACATCCAGGGCACGGAAGCGGTCGCGAAACGCGCTCATCTGGTCCTGGCGCAAGGCAGCAATCAGGGTGTTCATGAACCCCTCGGCGGACAGTGCCGCCACCCGGCGCCGGCCGCCGCACCCGAGGAGTTCATGTGCAAGGGCATTGATCAGGTGTGTCTTTCCCAGGCCCACCCCGCCCCACAGGAAGAGGGGGTTGAATTGACGCGCCGGGTTGGCGGCCACGGTTCGTGCCGCACTACACGCGATCTCGTTCGAGGGTCCGACCACGAAATTCTCGAATGTGTATGCGGGCACCAGCCGCCCGATCTTGGGGTTGCGGTGGGTCTGCGGGGCGGACACTCCGGCGCAGCCATTCGCCCGTGCGGTGGACGTGCCGCTGCGGGCGGCGACGACGACGCGCACCTCGGGGACGCTGTCGCAGCACTCGGTCAGCGCCTGCTGAATGTTGGCAAGGAAGTGCTTCGCCACCCACTCCTGGAAGAACCGGCTTTCCACCTCCAGGCAGAGGCCGCGGGTGTCCCGCACGCAGCGGATCGGCTCGATCCACGTGGCAAAGTTCCGTTCGCCCACCTGCTGGCGCAATCGCGGCAAGACCTCCAACCACTCGGCTTCCATACGTGCCCGTCCCTCCCCCGTGTCGGTCACGATAGTTCCGTCGGTTGCGCCCGGCGGTTGTCCACAGCTGGGGACAACCCGCTAACCTGCCGCCGCCTCGCCACTTCCCCCCACGCCTGCACCACCTCATGCACAACTCCGCTGTGCACCGTCGCCCTCTCCGCCATCAACGGGAGGCGGTTGGCGCAGCGGATACGAGTCATTCGAGCGTCGGCAAAGCTTGGATTCCGGCAACCAGGAGCGCGGGCTCTTACCCGCTACGGTCGAGAGGTGTCAAGAAAATTGGGACGTCAAACAGTAAAGCTCGCTTTTCTAGGCGATTCGGTCCTACGTTTTATCGCCCCGCGATATATCATTCCGCACCGATCCTCGCGCACGCCCTCCACGGTCCTGCAGGTAGCGAACTTCGCGGAGAAATCGAGAGGTATGGCACCGCCCGTCGAGGGGAGACGGCCGGCAGTCACCCACGCTGGCGGGGGCGTCGGGGCTATCGGCCGCCACGCGCCAGCGCGATCGCGTCTGCCAGTCGCTGCGGATCCAGGGCGCCCTGGATCTTGCGTCCGTTGATGAAGAGCGTCGGGGTCGAGTCGATGCCGAGGTCGGCCCCAACCTGGGCGTCGTGCCGCACACGCGTGCGCGCGGCCTCGCCGGCCAGACAGGTGATGAAGCGTTGCCGGTCGAGTCCGAGCTGTTGCGCCGAGTCGACGAGAAATTCTCGACTCAGGCGACGTTGGTTTGCAAACAGAACGTTGTGGTACTCCCAGAACCGGCCCTGTTCGCCCGCGCACTCGGCGGCAACGGCGGCGAGACACGCCTGTGGGTGGAAGCGGCCGGGCACGCGCCCGTTGCAGTCCCCGTCGAGAGGGAAGTGGCGGAACACCACCCGCACGCTGTCCCCGAGGCGCCGCAGGGCGGCTTCCAGGCTGTCGTGGAAGGCCGCGCAGTGGCCGCACTCAAAATCCGAGAATTCGACGATGGTCACCGCAGCGTCGGCGCGGCCGCGCGCGTTACCCCCGTCGGGCGGCACGACGACGATGGGTTGGCTGGTGTACCAGCGATAGAAGTCCGGCCGCTCGCGTTCGATGGCCCGTGGGTCAGCGGACTCGGGCCCGGGCCGGAACACCTCCCACGCCGCAACGCCGACGAGCACGCCCGTCGCCGCGACGCCGCCCCAGAACACCCAGCCCCCGAGCCGGGCCTGCCCGGCGATCTGCCGACGCCCGGCCACACGGACGGCGCCCCGCAGGCTCCAGACCGCCACGCAAAGGGCGATGTTCGTCACGTAGAGGGCGAAGCACAGCAGGCACAGTGCGCGCAGGACCACGAACGCAATCGTTCCGAGGTAGGCGGAGAAGAGCAGTCCCCACAGGCTTGCCAGCACCAGCGCACCGGCGGCCGTCTGTCGCAGCGTGGCCCGGCGTGCGCGCACGCTGGCCAACGCGCCGCCGGCCACCACGGCGTAGAACAGCATCGCCCACCGAGACACCGGCAGACCGAGGAAGTGCGCGTAGCGACTGCTCAGGACAACGTCGCAGTTTACCCGGTCGTTCACATTGCAGAAACTCGCGTACGCCAGGTCGGTGGCGAGCCGATGGTGCACGACTTCGATCGCCACGCTCACCGAGAGGCCAACCAGGGCGAGAAAAATGACGGGCAGCGCTCTGCGAGTCAGCTGCGACATCCGTCCGGGCATCCTAGCGTTCTCTCCCCTCGTCAAGCCGCCGCAGGCGCCGCAAGCCAGTCAGCCACAGCGCACGTCAGGCGCGGCCGGGCTGGCGAAGACCCGTGCAAAGCGCCAGCGACCGGTGGTCCCCATCACGATGACCGCCACGAGTGCGCCGTTCGGATCGACCACTTTCGCCGTTTCGGCCGGCGTGACACCACCGAGCGCGTCCAGCGGCGCCGCCTGCCCGCGCCGCAGTTGCTCCGCACCACTGGCGTCGACGCGAAACTCGCGCAGGTCGGACAGCGCCTCCCGCAAACCGACCACAGGCAGGTGCTCCGCCGGCCAGGGTTCGAGACCCACCGCGTCCTCGATCCGGAAGCTGCCGAAGCGCGTCCGTCGCAACGTTTCGAGGTGACCGACGGTGCCGAGGGCGGCCGCGAGGTCTTCAGCCAACACCCGCACGTAGGTGCCCTTCGAGCACGACACGGAAAAGGCCAGCAGCGACGCGTCGATCAAGGACAACGCGAGGTCGTGAATACGAACGGGACGCGGTGCGCGTTCGACCTCGAGGCCCCGACGCGCCAGTTGATACAGTGGCGTGCCGTTGCGCTTCAGCGCCGAGTACATCGGTGGGGTCTGGCGGATCTCGCCGAGAAAGCGTTGCCGAACCTGTTCCAGGTCCCGGACGGTGGTCGGGTGCACCGGCGCCGTCGCCACGACGGCCCCCGTTGGGTCAGCAGTGTCGGTGCGCGTTCCCAGCCGGATGCGGCCCACGTACACCTTGTCCGCACCGTTGAGGAACTGCGCGATTTTGGTCCCCTCACCGACGCAGATCGGCAGCAGGCCGCTGGCGAACGGGTCGAGGGTGCCGAGATGGCCGGTCCTCCCGCGCCAGCGCCGCTTGACCACGCGAACGACGTCTGCGGACGTCACGCCTGTGGGTTTGTCGACGAGCAGGAGGCCGTCCATCACCGTTCTCCGGTCTCGTCGGGTGGCGGGATCTGTCGCAGCAGGGCGTTCATGCGTGCCGCCGCTTCGAGGCTCGCGTCGGGCAGGAACGCGAGGTCGGGGGCGACCCGCAGATCGAGCCGCCGCAGCATCTGGGCCCGAATGAACCTGGTGGCGCTGCGCAAGCCCTGCGCGCACCGTTCACGGGCGGCGGCGTCCCCGAGGCAGCTGAAGTGCACCCTGGCGTGCCGCAGGTCGGGGCTCATGTCCACGCGGGTGATCGTTACCATCCCGACGCGCGGGTCCTTGAGTTCACGGGCAATCACCTCGGCGATCACTTCGCGCACGGCTTCGGCAACACGCTCGGAGCGCCGGCTGCTCATGTGCGCACCCGCTCGTGCCGGCCGCTACCAGTGCAGCATCTCGATCGTCTGGTCTCCAACTTCGGCGACATGCATGTCCTCGATGAAGCGCACGGCCTGCCGCAGCGCGCCGTCGACATAGGGTTCGTCCGCACCGATCTGACAGATGCCGAGGACGGCCTTTTGCCACAGATCATGCGCGTCACACTCGGCGATGGACACGTTGAAGGTGTTGCTGACACGGGCCTTGATCTTGCGCAGGACGCCGCGTTTTCCCTTCAGCGAATGGTTCTCCGGTAGGAACAGGGTGAGTCTCAGCACACCGACGACCACGGCAATCTCCCCTCGATCGGACGGATCTCCGGCGCGGGCGCCGGGCGCCGCGGCTCAGACGCGCCGTTCCGCGCCGGCCGACTTGCCGGCCGGGGTGAGTCGCCGGGCGACCTGCTCGAGTTCGACGGCCTCGATGATGTCGCCCGTCTTGATGTCGCCGAAGTTCTCCAGCCCGATGCCGCACTCGTAGCCGGACACCACCTCCCGTGCATCTTCTTTGAATCGGCGCAGACTCGACACGCGGCCGCTGTGGACGACGACGTGGTCTCTGACGAGGCGCACGGTGGCGTTGCGCGCGATCTTGCCGTCCGTAACGAAGGACCCGGCGACGACCCCCACCGTGGGCACGCTGAACACCTGGCGCACCTCCGCACGGCCAACCGTCTTTTCGCGCACCGTCGGCTCCAGCAGGCCCTCCATCGCGTCGCGGATCTCGTTAATGGCATCGTAGATCACGGTGTACAGGCGCAGTTCGACGCCTTCGCGTTCCGCCACGTCGGTGGCTTTCGGCTCCGGCCGGACGTTGAACCCGATCACCACGGCATTGGACGCCGAGGCGAGCAGTACGTCGCTCTCCGTAACGCCGCCCACCGACGCGTGGAGCACGTTGAGCCGCACCTCATCGGTCGACAGGCGCGTGAGCGCATCGGCCAGTGCCTCCACCGAGCCCTGCACGTCGGCCTTCAGTACGACGCGGAGTTCCTTGACGTCGCCGGCCTGGATCTGGGCGTACAGGTCCTCGAGCGTGACCTTTGCCGTCTTGACGAGGTCCGCCTCGCGCTGTTTGCCGCGGCGGTGTTCCGCAACCTGGCGCGCCGTCGCCTCGTCGGTGACAGCCACGAACGGGTTGCCGGCGTCTGGCACGCCCTGCAAGCCGAGGATTTCGACGGGGGTCGCCGGCGCCGCCGACTGCACCTTCCGCCCCTTGTCGTCGATCATGGCCCGAACGCGGCCGTAGTTGCCCCCACAGACAAACGGGTCGCCCACTTTCAGGGTGCCTTCCTGGACGAGCACGGTGGCCACCGGCCCGCGACCGCGGTCGAGCTTGGCCTCGACGATCACCCCGCGGGCGAGTTTGTCCGGGTTCGCCTTGAGTTCGAGGATGTCCGCCTGCAGCAGGATCATCTCGAGCAGGTGGGGCAAGCCCTCACGGGACTTCGCGGACACCGGGCAGATGACGGTGTCCCCACCCCAGTCTTCCGGCACGAGGCCGTAATCCGCCAGGTTCTGTTTGACCCGTTCGACGTTCGCATCCGGCTTGTCGATCTTGTTGAGGGCCACCAAGATCGGCACGCCGGCCGCGCGCGCGTGGTTGATCGCCTCCACCGTCTGCGGCATCACGCCGTCGTCCGCCGCCACCACGAGCACGACGAGATCGGTCACCTTGGCCCCGCGCGATCGCATGGCGGTGAAGGCCTCGTGGCCGGGGGTGTCGAGAAACGTCACGCAGCGGGGGCCCACCTCGACGCTGTACGCCCCGATGTGTTGCGTGATGCCGCCATGCTCCTGCTCGGTCACGTTTGTTTCGCGAATGGCGTCCAGCAGCGAGGTCTTCCCGTGGTCGACGTGGCCCATCACGGTGACGACGGGCGACCGCGGCTGCATGTTCTCGTCGGTGGGCACCTCGTGCTCCTCTTCCAGCACCGACTCGGCATCGAAGGCGACGTTCTCGACGTTGTATTCGAACTCCGACGCAATGAGCGCCGACGTGTCGTAATCGAGGACCTGGTTGATGGTGGCCATCATGCCGGCATCCATCAACTTCTTGACCACCTCGCCGGCCTTGACGCCCATGGCCTTGGCCAGTTCGCCGACGGTAATGACCTCGGAGATGCGGATCACGCGCTTGCTGGCGCGAGGGACCGTGATCTCGGTTTTCCGCTGCTCCTTGCCGGGGAGGGCCTTTTTCTTCCGCGGCAGACGCCCCTGGCGGCGTTCCTGGTCGCTCGTCTCGGCAAATTCCGGTTGCCGGATGACTCGGCGTTTCTTCTTTTTCGGACGGCCTTCCTCACCGGCAGTTCCGACCGGCGGCGGCGGGGGCGGGGGCGTGACGACAGGCGGCCCACCTTCGCGCCGCGCGCGCTCGCGGGCCGCCCGCCCCTCGCGGTCGGCTGCTGACGGGGCCGGCGGTTCGACCTTGCGCAGGTCGATCCGGCCAAGCACTTTCGGTGCGCGCATGGTCGCGATCGTCGTTGTCGGTCGTGGCGCGGGCGGCGGCGGAGGTGGCGGGGGTACCGCCGTGGTCATCACCTGCGCCGGTCGCTCCGGTGCAGGCGGTGGCGCCACCGGCTCTCCCGCCTCAGGGAGTGGCGCCTCGGTGACGGTCCCTTCCGTGGTAGGAACCGGTACCGGTTCAACGAGCTCGGGCAGGGGCTCGGTGGCGGCAAAGGACTCGAAGGCCTCGCCCGACTCGACGGGCAGCGGCGCAAGGATCGGCTCCGGCACGAGCTCCGTCGCCGGGGCGGACGGCTCGACCGGTGCGGCCCGGCGCCGAATGACGTTGGTGCGCACCCGCCGCTCGATGAGGGTCTGGCCCTCCGTGCCGGTGACCATCCGCTCGCCGCCGACGCTAATCGCCGGTTTCTCCTCGGTCGCCAGCGACGCCCTGAGGCGTTCCACCTCTTCGTCGCTCAGCGAGCTCTGCAGTTTCTTGTTGTGGACACCGAGTCGATCAAGTTTGGCGATGAGGTCCTTGGCATCGACGGCCCACTCTTTCGCTAGCTCATGTATACGTCTGCGTGACATGCCAACTCACCTCATCCTAGCGCCCTGATCCAACTTCCGCAGCGTCTCCAGCAACGTCTGACGGGCGAGTCGATCGATGGAGCGTCCGAGCGACCGAACCGGCCCCTTGCGGGCGGCAAACCTCTCCCAACACGTCGGGGCGGGGTGCAGATATCCCGTCCGCCCGATCTGCGGTTCTCCCAGCACCGGGCGCAGGAGGCCGTCGGCTCCCACCGCGATCCGGACCAGGGTCGGCTGCGGCGCGCGCTCGCCACAGCCGAGGCACATCCGCACCGGCACATGTCGCCCACGGCTCAGGATGGTTCTCCCTCCTTGACCGACGGGGGCATGTCGCCCTCGAGGGGCTGGCTGCCCTCGGTGTCGGGCACATCCGTCGCCACGACCTGCTCGGCGGCCGCCGCCGCTGCCGCGTCGGCTTCCGCCTGCGCACGCAGCGCTTCCACGTGCGCCCGCGCGGCACCGATGATCACCGGTGCCTTCTCCGGCCCCAGTTCGTCAATGTCGGCCAGCGCCTGCTCATCGGCCAGCGCCACTTCCTCTGCCGACTTGAAACCGTTTTGATACAACAATTCCGCGGCGAAGTCGCCAATCCCCGGCACAGCCTTCAGGGATTCACGCGCGCGTTTCGCCTCCTCCTCCGCCTCGGCCTCACTGCGCACGTCGAGGCGGAAACCCGTCAGGCGCGAGGCCAGCCGGACATTCTGGCCCTTGCGGCCGATGGCGAGCGAGAGCTGGTCGTCGGGGACGATCACCTCCATGACGCGCTCGTCCTCGTCCATGATGATCTTCGCGACCTTCGCTGGCGCCAGGGCGCGGCAGACGAACTCGGCCGGGTCAGGCGTCCAATGGACGATGTCGATGCGCTCCCCACGCAGTTCCTGCACCACCGACTGTACGCGTGTGCCCTTCATGCCGACGCACGCCCCCACCGGATCCACATCCTGGTCGTTGGAAACGACGGCGATCTTGGCCCGGCCGCCGGGCTCGCGCGCGGCCGCCTTGATCTCGACAATGCCCTCGTAGACCTCGGGCACCTCTTGCTCGAACAGCTTCATCAGGAATGCCGGATGGGTGCGGGAGAGCACGATCTGCGGCCCCTTCGAGCTCATCTCCACGTCCAGAATCAGGGCGCGGACCCTGTCGCCCTGGCGGTACCGCTCGCGCGGAATCTGCTCCTTCTCCGGCAAGATGGCGTCGGTGCGACCCAGGTTGACGATGATGTTCTTTTTCTCGAAGCGCTGGACGATGCCCGAGTGGGTGATGTCCCCTTTCCGGTCTTTGAACTCATTGTAAATGATCTCGCGCTCGGCGTCGCGCAGGCGCTGAATGAGATTCTGCTTCGCGGCCTGCGCGGCGATCCGGCCGTAGCTCTGGTCGAGCTTCTCGAGCAGCTCGTCGCCGAGTTGCGCCTCAGGGTCCAGATTCGTCCGCGCCGCTTCGACTTCAATTTCCGTCTCAGGATCGGTGACTTCGGTGACGACGGTCAGGATCTTGAACAGCTCGACTTCCCCGATGTCGGGATTGAACTTCGCCTCCAGGTGCGTGGTCGGCGCAACCATCTTGCGAGCCGCGGACAGCATGGCGGCCTCGATGGCGGCGACGACGATCGCCCGGTCGATGCCTTTCTCTTTGCTGACCTGTTCAATGACGCGGCTCAATTCCGGCTGCATACCTTCCCTCCTGCCCCAGGCTGCTCGGGTTCGTAATGCGCCTGCGCAATATCCGCAAAGCGAATGAACTGCGCCCCGCTCGACACGTCCACGGTGATGCCGTCGGTTCCGACATCGGCCAACTTGCCGTGGAAGTTGCGCCGACCCTCCACGGGGGCCACTGTGCGGACGCGCACGGTTTCGCCGAGGTAGCGCCGAAAGTGGTCCGGGCGCCGCAGGCGTCGGTTGATGCCCGGTGAGGACACCTCGAGGGTGTAGGCACCGGGCACCGCATCGTGCACATCGAACACGTCGCCGAGCTGCCGGCTCAGCCGCGCCAGATCGTCCAGCGTCACGCCGCCCTCCCGGTCGAGAAACAGGCGCAACACCGTGCCCCGGCCCTCGCGGCGGAATTCCACGTCCACGATCTCAAGCCCTTCGTGAGCAACCAGCGGCTCGGCCAGCGCCCAAACGCGTTCGACTACGGTCTCAGCCATGCGGATCAAATAAAAAAGTGGGCGCAGCGGCCCACTTTCCTCATACAAGCGAACCTGGGTACCGAAGTTCTGTAGCACAGCCGCAAATGCAGCCGCAAGTTGGCTGCACCGCTCCGTTTCCGCAGCCGCCCGGGCGGGCGGCCATCGGCGGGGCCCTTTGTCGCTAATACATCTCGTCGATCAGGCCCTGATATCGATCGAACACGACCTTACGCTTCACCTTCAGGCTGGGCGTCAGTTCGCCACCGTCCACGCTGAAATCTCGGGGCACAATACGGAAGTACTTGACCGATTCGTACGAAGCCAGCCGCCGGTTCGCGGCAGCCACCTCCTCGTCAATCAGCTTGTGGATCGCCGGGACGCTCGCCCACTCCTCGCGACGGGGCGGCAGGTGCACCCCCTCTCGCGTCGCCCAGGTCTGCACCTCGTCGGCGTCGAGGGTTATCAAGGCGGTGCAATACTTGCGGCGGTCTCCGACCAGCACGGCCTGACTGATGTATGGCTGCGTCTTGAGCAGGTTTTCCACCGTTTGGGGCGCCACGTACTTGCCGCCCGAGGTCTTGATCAGGTCTTTCTTGCGGTCGGTGATCCGCAGGAAGCCGTCTGCGTCGATCTCGCCGATGTCACCGGTATGGAACCAACCGTCCGCGTCCCAGGCCTCCCTCGTGGCCTCGGGTCGTCGATAGTAGCCCAGTGCCACGTTGGGCCCCCTGGCAAGTATCTCACCATCGTCCGCAATCCGCAGGGTCACGATGTCGAGCGGCAAGCCGACGGTGCCCAGCTTGTACCGCGAGGGCCGGTTGACGGTCAGGATTGGCGTCGTCTCGGTCAGACCGTACCCTTCGAGCACCACCAGGCCGAGGTCGTGCAGGAAGCGGGCGATCTCGGGTGCCAGCGGGGCGCCTCCAGACACGAGGAACTTGATCTGGCCCCCGAGGACGGCGCGGATCTTCGAAAACACCAGGGCGTCAGCCAGGGATCCCTGCATGGACAGGAGTGCCGATGTCGGCGCACCGGTCAGTTGTCGTTCACTCAGCCGGTGTCCGACGCTGAACGCCCAGTCGAGCAGCACACGTCTGAGCCCGGCCGCTCCCTGCCTGGTGGCCTGCACGCGGGCAAAGACCTTCTCGTAAATGCGCGGCACGGCGGGGAAGAGTTGCGGGCGGCTCTCGCGCGCGTCGTCGAGCAGCGTGTCGATGCTTTGGGCGAATGCCGTCACCGAGCCGCTGAAGATGCCGGCATACTCGATGAACCGGGCGAAGGAGTGCGCCAATGGGAGAAAGAAGAAGTCGACGTCGCCCTCGGCCATCAGCCCGATGCGCCCGGCACTCTCCACCGCCGCCAGATGGTTGCCGTGGGTCTGCATGACCCCTTTGGGCGGACCGGTGGTGCCCGAGGTGTAGACGAGCGTAGCCAGGTCGCCACGACCGACTCGACCGATGCGCCGGTCAATCTCCTCCGCCGGGACCGTGCGACCGCGTTCGACGAGGTCGTCCAGCGTCAGGACGGTGGGGTCGGAGGTCCGATCGACGGAGATGACGACACGCGGGGCAACCGGGTACGCGGTCCCGTCCAGTTCGAAGCCGTCGCGCTCGACCTGCCGGAGTTTCGCGAGTTGCGCTTCGTTCTCGACGCAAACGATTGCCGACTCCGAGTTCACAACGATGTAGCCGCACTCCGCGGCCAGGTTCGAGGGGTAGATGGGCACGGTGTTGCCACCGGCCGCCAAGATCGCCAGGTCCAATTCCACCCACTCCGGACGTGTCGCCGACAGCAGGGCGACGCGGTCACCCGGATCCAGGCCCAGTGCGAGCAGCCCTCGCGCGAGGCTGCGAACGCGCTCGGCGCAGGCCGACCACGTCACCTCCCGCCAGTGACTGTCGCGTTTGAACCGGTAGCGCGGCTGCGCCGCATAGCGAACGGCCTGCGCGAAGAACATGGTCGCCAGGTTGTCGAATTCGCTCATGGTCGGCCTTGCTTTCCGCCAGTTGGCGCCGACGCCCATTGTCCCACGGCCGCCGGCATCACACGCTCACTGCCGCTCGTGCAGCGTGAGCAGTTTGGCGATCTGGTAGGTCCGTTTTCCCCGCGGGGTCTGTACCTCGACCTCATCGCCGACGCTGCGGTTCAGGAGGGCGCGCCCGAGCGGGGAGCTGAGGGAAATCCGACCTGCGGCCGGGTTGACCTCTTCAGGCATCACGATTTCGAAGACCTGCGTCGCGCCCTCGTCGAGGTCCTCGACCGTGACCCGGCTCCCATACGCGACCACACCCTGGGGAACGGACTGGACATTGTACAGGGAGAGTTCGCGCACGCGCCCTTCGATCTGGCCGATGCGGGCGCGCACATAATCCTGGCGATGCTTTGCCGCCTCGTATTCCGCATTCTCGCTCAGGTCGCCGTGGCTGGCAGCTTCCTGTAGCTCCTTGGGGATCTTGTGCTTGAGTTCGTACTGCAGGTCCGCCAGCTCTTTCTTGAGCTTCTCGATGACCGGTAATTGCATACTGCCCCCTAGATGACGCCGTCCGCGCGCAGGTCGGCCAACTCCGCGCTAGTCAAGCCCAGCAAACCACCGTAGATCTCCTCGTTGTGCGCGCCGAGTTCCGGGCCGAGCGTGTCGATGCTGCCCGGGGATTCCGACAGTTTGTATGGGATCCCGGTCACGGGAATCGTCCCCAGCAGCGGATGCGGCACATCGACCACCATCTCTCGTGCCCGCACCTGCGGATCCGTCAGCAACCGGTCGACCGTCATGACGGGGGCGCAGGGCACGTTTGCGCCCTCCGGCCCTAACGCCCGCATCACCTCGTCCACGGTACGTTCCTGGACCCAGTCCGCAACCAACCGGTTGACTTCATCGTGGCGCTCGAGTCGGGACTGGGGAGACTTGTACCGGGGATCGCGGCCAAGCTCGGGCACGCCCATGGCTGCCACCAGCGAGCGAAACAACTGGTTGTTCCCGACGCCGATCACCACGTAGCCGTCGGCCGCCTTGAAGCAGTCGTACGGGGCCGTGGCAGGATGCCGGTTCCCCAAGCGTTCGGGCAAGCGGCCGGTGAGGGCGTGCACGGTGAGCCAGCTGTCGAGCATCGTGAGGATGGCGTCCATGTTGGAGACGTCGACCAGCTGTCCCTTCCCCGTCCGCTCCCGGTAGTGCAGTGCCGCCAGCACGCCGACCGCCGTAAACACCCCACCGATGAAGTCGGCCAGCGCACCGCCGCCGCGCACGGGCGGACCGTCGGCAAAGCCGGTCATGGCCATCAGACCGCCCATGGCCTGCGCGACGATGTCGTAGGAGGTGCGCCCGGCATAGGGCCCCGTCTGGCCGAACCCCGAGAGTGCCGCGTAGACCAATCGGTCGTTCTCCTGTGCCAGGGCCGCGTGGCCGAGACCCCACCGATCCATGGTGCCGGCGGCGAAGTTCTCCACCAGCACGTCGGCCTCCCGCACCAAACGGCGCAGGAGCTCCGCGCCGCGGGGCTTGCGGATATCCAGGGTGATGCCCTTCTTGTTGCGGTTCAGCGCCAGAAAAGCCACCGGCAGCCCGCTCACCGTTGGGTACCCGTAGCGGCCGTCATCACCGCGGCCGGGCAGTTCGATCTTGATGATCTGCGCGCCCAGATCGCCGAGGAGGGATGTCGCGAAGGGACCCGCAATGACGCGGGTCAAATCGACCACGCGGATATCGTGCAAGGCTGTGGGCATCAGGGACGCTGTTGGTGGTCGCCGAGCGCCTCGCGGGCGGCCTCGTGGTGGGGGTCGCCACGGTACTTCGCAGCATTCCTGGTGAACCACCGGGCGGACAGAGTCTTCACCTCATCCGCGTGATGCAGGTAGTAGTACATGAGGCCCACTCCCAAGAGGAAGCCGATCACGAACCGCTTCATAGCCACCGAACGAGCGTCAACAATACCGTGCCGTGCCTGTGCAGTCAAAAAGGCGGGGCGTGGTGCGGAGGAAGCGACCAGGTGCGCGCGGCACGCTCCACCCCCCTCCCGTGCTGCGCCAGCCCGGGGATATCCGCGGCCGTTGCCCGGCCGGCGCCACGGGCCTACGATGGAGCCGTGGGTAGGCTCTGGACGGCAGCGCTCGATCTCCTCTACCCCCCGGTCTGCTGCGGGTGTGGCTCGCCGACCGAGGGGCCGGGGTTTTGCCAGGGGTGTCGCGTCCGCATCACCCTCGTCCGCCCGCCGCTGTGCCCGGTCTGCGGCGTGCCGTTTCCGACGCCCACGGCGAGTGATCACGCGTGCAGCCGTTGTCTCGTGCACCCCCCACGGTATGACCGCGCGCGGGCGTGTGCGGTGTACGACACGACCCGCTCGACGCCTGATCCACTGAAGTCCGCGTTGCAGCGCTTCAAGTACGATCGCGACGTGAGCCTCGCACCGGTCCTGGCGGATTTGATGGCCGCCCACGCCCCGTTACTGGCGGACGACTACGACGTGGTCATGCCGGTGCCGCTGCACAAGCAGCGTCTGCGCTGGCGCGGGTTCAACCAGGCGCTCCTGCTCGCCCGGCCCCTCGTCGGACGTGTTCGTGTCGATCCCTTTACGCTGCGGCGGCAACGCGCCACGGCGTCGCAGGTCGGCCTCAGCGAAGCGGACCGGCAGCGCAACGTGCGCGACGCCTTCACGGTGGACCGCCCGGAGCGGGTGGCGCGGCGGTCGATCCTGCTCGTCGATGACGTCTACACCACCGGCGCCACGGCCGACGCGTGCGCGGGCGCTTTGCTGGATGCCGGGGCCTCGCGCGTGGACGTCCTGGTGTTGGCGCGCGCCATCCGCTGAGGCCGCCGGGCGGGCTCGCATGGCATTCGACGATCGCGAGCGCTGGGAAGCGCGCTACGGGCGGGACACCTTCGAACCGGAGCGGACCCCGTCGGAGTTCCTGGTGGCGCATGCCCATCTGCTGCACGGCCGGGTGCTCGACGTCGCCGCCGGGTCGGGCCGCAACGCACTCTTTCTGGCCCGGTGCGGGCTGAGCGTGGACGCCATCGACATTGCCTTCGCGGGATTGCAGCGGCTGCGACGGACCGCCCGCGCGGAGGGGCTCTCCGTGCGCGCCGTGCAAGCGGATCTCGACGCGTTGCCGCTCCCGCTGGAGCGGTTCGACGCAATCGTCAATATCCGCTACTTGCAGCGCTCGTTGTTCGGCCCCATGCAGCGGGCCGTCAAACCGGGGGGCCTGATCGTGTTCGAAACCTTCCTGATCGACCAGCAAACGATCGGCCATCCCCAGCATCCCGAATTCCTCCTGCAACGCGGCGAACTGCGTTCGGCGTTCCGTGCGTTCGATCTCCTGGAATACGAAGAGGGACTGTTTACGAGCACCGGAACCCGCGCCTTCCTGGCACGCATGCTCGCGCGTCGCCCCGACGGGCCGCAGGATTGAGTTTTCCTGCCTGCTGTGACAAGTCCCACGCGATGAAGTTCCTACATCTGGTGTGTGCCGCAGCCGTCTGCATTGCCGGCATCGGCTGCTCGAGCGGCGGCGACGACGGGACGTCGGAACCAGCTCCGGTGCCGGCGTGGGAGAAGTTCCGGCACGACGCCGGGAACAATGGCCTGGGCAGCGGCCTGTTCTCCAGTAACACGGGCGCCGTGCGGTCGGTCGAGATCGACGCAGCGGGCGCGCTCTCCGCGTCGCCCGCGATTCCCCTCAGCGGGTGGTTGTACGTCGCCTCGGAAGGCGGTACGTTCGCCGCCGTCGATCCCGCGACGCTGGCGGTCAGGTGGAGCGTGCACAGTTGCCTGCCCCCGGCGAGCAGCGACCCGCACGCCTGCGCCGCCGGCACCGAGCCGCTGGGCATGGTGCAGTCATCGCCGGCGGCCTACACCTTGAACAGCGTAACGACGATCGCGTTCGGATCGACCGACGGCAAGGTGCTGGGATTCAGCGACAGCGGGGGCAGCGCGCCATCGTGCCTCTTCTGCTTCGCACCGAGCATCCAGGATTTCGTGACGGACGAGATTGCCGCCACCGCCATCGCTGGCATCGACCCGGCGTTCGTGTCGTCGCCCGTCTTCTCGTTCAACTCCGTGATGGCCACCATTGACGGCATCTACATCGGCGCCTCGGTCACCGTCAGGCTGGTGGGTGGCGCCAGCGCCCAGGCCGGCAAGCTCTACGCCCTCAACAGCGACGGCTCCCTGAAGTGGCAGTTTCCGCCACCGGGTCGGGCGGCGATAGGGGCGGTCACGTCCTCGCCGGCCCTCGGACCGGGCCCGACGATTTACTTCACCACCGACGACGGCGCGCTGCACGCGCTGACGGAGTCCGGTGAGCAGAAGTGGCGCCCAGTCGCCGTCGGACAGGTCCGGGACCCGAATGCGCTGTTTGCGGGCTCGACGGTCCTGTCCGCCGCCGCCGTGTACGTGGGGACGGCGAATGGGGCCGTGGTGGCGGTGAACCTCGACGGGAGCGAGCGCTGGCGGGCCTTGCCGTCCGCAGACGATCCGGACCTTGGATTCGCCACGTCCTTGGCGCTCGGGGCGCAACTGGCCACGCCGACCCCGGCGGGCTTCGAGACGGCGACGCCGGAACCGAACACGACGCCGACGCCGACGCCGACGACCATCCCGTTGACGAGCAACCAGCGGGTGTTCGGGGTGTCGCGCTCGGGACGGTTGACCATCGTGGACTCGGCCTTCGGGTCGAGCCAGGCACCAGCAGGAACACCCCCCACCGTTTCCGGCCTGGTGTTCTCATCCCCGGCACTGTCCGCAGACGGCTACGTGATCTTCGGGACGGACGACGGCAAGCTCTACAGCCTCAGTTCGGCGACGGGTGAGGCTCCGATCGGGTGGCCGGTCCAACTCCCCACCAACGGGGGCGGGACCGGCCCCTACAAGGCCATACGGTCCTCGCCCGCCATCGCGTCCGACGGCACGATATTCGTCGGCGCCGACGATGGCCGCCTGTACGCCGTGGGGGACTGATGAAACGACATGTGCATTTGCGACTTGCTGTGTTGCTGTCGGTGCTCACCGCTGCCGCGGCGGCCTGCGAGGGCAGTTCGGATACCGAGGGATGCAGCTTCGACAATCCGCCCGCGTTTGCGTCGGAGTCCCCGTGGCCCAGGTTTCGAGCGGATCTCCAGAACACCGGCAGTGTGGTCAACGCCGCCGCCGCGACGAACACCGGACGCCTGCGCTGGGTCTTTCCCCCGGTCGGGGAGCCAGCCAAAGGCGGCTTCGTCGCGTCGCCGGTCCTGAACAACGCCGGCACACTGCTGTACATCGGATCGAACGACGGGCGGATGTATGCGATCGAAGCGGCCACCGGGGTCGCGTCCGGCTTCAACCTCGCGACCTCTCAAGCCATCACCTCGAGCGCCATGCTTGGGGTCCGCAACGGCGTTGATGCCCTCTTCTTCGGCGGCGGGGACGGCCGCCTCTACGCGGTCGATGCAAATGCCGCGACCCTGGCGGCGGGGTTTCCGTATCCGGTCGGGAACTATGTCAAGGCGACCCCGATGCTTTTCACGGCCGACGGCACGGTATACGCTGCCAGCGAGGACGGCATTCTCCTGGCGATGTGTCCGAACGGGTACCCCCGCTTCGCCCTGAGTGTCGGCGGGACGAGTTCCTCCCCTGCCATCGGCCCGGAGGGTATACTCTACTTCGGCACGGATGCCGGCCGGCAGCTGCGCGCCTTGCGCTACGACAGCGTCCCGCAGTGGACCTTCACCGCCTCGGAGGGCATCCGCGGCGCCCCCGTGGCCGAGGTCGTCGCAGGCGCCACGACGGCGATTTACTTTGCGGACCTTGGCGGTCGCGTCTTCAAGGTGGATGCGGACGGACAACAGGCGCAGGGTTTCAAGGTCTTCGGCCCCGTCGGGCCGATCTCTTCGTCACCGGCGCTGGCCGCTGGGCGCCTGTACGTCGCATCCGAAGACCGCAACCTCTACGCCATCGACGCGGTCAGC
>Ga0316622_100000692_pt1 | contig 20454 bp, 20 predicted proteins | sample OWC_Aug_OW2_C1_D_FD_207646 | JGI IMG/M metagenome (GOLD analysis project Ga0316622, IMG submission 207646) | Wetland soil microbial communities from Old Woman Creek delta, Ohio, United States - OWC_Aug_OW2_C1_D5_C | ecosystem: Environmental > Terrestrial > Soil > Wetlands | place: USA: Ohio... | reverse complement strand
TCAGCATGATAATGTCCTGTCCTGCCATCCTGCCCCCTTCCAAAGGTAAGCAGTCTAGCACCCTCCCTACCGGACATTTTTACTTTGCTCATTTAGGACATTATCACTTTGCGGTAACAGTGAGAGAACCGGCAGGCGGGTGCCACATCACGTACGAGGAAGACAGTTGGGAGGTCAGCCCAAGAAACAAAGAGAGACAGCGACCATAGCTGACGCGTCGAGTCACCTGAGCGTCAATTCCTCGAGTCTCGCAGAGAGGTCGGCTCGTCGGCGCTGTCCCCGACGGGCCCAGCGAGGGTGGACTCAGAAAACCTCATCCGAATCTGACTGCGCAAAGGGAGTGTTCGTGGCTGAAGTTCTCGTTTTCTGATCGGCACAGCGTGGCGTATATTTCGGCAAGTGCACCGCACGCTCGCAGGGCGCAGCTCAGACGTCAATTACTGTGACAAACGCATAGATCTTCCGTCCCGATCAGATCTATCTGCAGGCGGGCAGCAGCGGCCTGTGTTGAGCTTCAGCACCGCGTCGGTTCCGGCGCCGCGCTGCCTCAGCTCGACTTCCAGTGGCGCACTGGGCCCACGTCGATGTGGACGAAACCGGGGTACTGACCGACCCCCCCGCCGCTCAGGGAGCGCGCGATACGGGAAACTTTCCTGCTTCCGAGGCCGGGGATGATGAAGTCTATGGCCTGGCCGTAGATGTGGAGGCTGTTGCGACTGACCCTGTGCCGGGACCTTTTCAGCATGGCGTTATATTCCGGCGAGCGATATCCCGACACAATGTGGAGCTCCCCGCGTGCCCGGGCAGCGTCCCTGACGGTGCAGAGCAAATCCAGAACGGCGACGTCCATGGGCCTCACCTCGTTCGTGTAGTGGCACCGCAGGAAGTGGTTAATCTCCTCCAGCGCGGCAGCGTCATGCTTGCCACCACAGCAGTAGGGGACCTCGATCCGCTCGTCGGTCTGGACGTTGTACATCCGCAGTGTCCTGTCGTCTCCCGCCGCTGAGATGCCACTGCCCAGAGGACCCGCAAGGACAAGCCCGAGAAGGCCCGTCACAAATGTCCGTCTGGTTATCATAAGGTTACATCTTCCACTCGCCCTGTTTTCTCCTGAAGGAGCTGTTCAAGGCGTGGCCAGCTCACCTTTGCGCCGACCCCGAGACTCTCGATCATCCTTTTCGCCTCAGCAGGGTAGTCCTTGACCTTTCCATAGATATCACGGTGGACCTGGACGAGGACCTTCCCCTGGTCTGTGACGGCAACCTTGACCGGCTGATAAATGATCTCGCCCCGCGTGCCCCGTTCAACCTCCCCGAAGAAGGACTCCATGTGCTCGGGCAGCAGTCTGATGCACCCATGGCTCTGGTAGCGGTTGATCGAGGTCGGCCAGATCGTCTCGTGGATGACCACGCCGGGAATGGAGGTCGTCATCGCATAACGGCCAAGGGGATTGTCAGGACCGGGAGGCACAATGCTTTTGACCGGCTTTTCCTCCCGCTCCATCTTCCACTGCATGGAACGCGGGACATGCCAGGTTGGGTCCTTTTGCTTTGCCATGATCGTGAATTCGCCTGTCGGCGTCCTCCACTGCGTCATGCCCCGCCAGTCCGGCATCCCGAGAGCGACAGGCAAGGTTCGCTCGACCCTGCCTCCCCTAAAGTAGTAGAGCGTCCGGTCGGGGATGTTAACGATGATACCTTCGGAGATCGTACGGGGGACGATCTTCCTCGTATCGACCTTGAGCTTCTGCCCGACTTTCATGGGGGCCTTCAGGTCCATGTTGTTGTCTCGAGCGATGTCCTGCCAGCTCACGCCGAGGCGTGAACCAATGAGCCTGAGCGTGTCGCCCTTGACGACGGTGTACTCCCCGACGTTACCCACAACTGAGGCGTCAGCCGTGCCGCTCCCGTCACAGAGTGCGAAAGCGCACAGGATGACGAAACACCACGTCTTCATAAACCCCCTCCGCATAATCAGGCGGACCAACATTGTCGGCAGTCTCAAAATACTACTCTGTCTCTGTCCAGAAAGTCGTGCTCTGTCATTGTCCGGCTCGACCGGGCAATCCAGAAGCCACCGAGAAGCCTGGATTCCCCGATCAAGTCGGGGAATGACACCAACAACCACAATGATCAAGCCAGACCCCCAATATGTTCAATGTCCCCTTCGGGACCGGCCCCATCCGTCTCACATGTCCCTCCGGCCCTCGAGGGCCTTGGCGAGGGTCACCTCGTCGGCGAACTCGATGTCGCTCCCGATCGGAAGTCCGTAGGCGATCCGGGTCACCTTCGTCGGCAGGGGCTTCAGGAGCTCCATTATATAGCGGGCCGTCACCTCACCCTTCGTGTTGGGGTTGGTGGCGAGGATGACTTCCGTGACGTGGTCAGCACGCACCCGCTCCACAAGCTCGCTGATCTTCAGCTTTTCGGGCGTCACACCGTCGAGCGGCGACAGGGCGCCCAACAGCACATGATAGAGACCCCCGAAGCTGCGGGTCCGCTCGATCGCCAGGATAGTGCTCGGTTCCTCTACCACGCAGAGTCGCGTCCGGTCCCGGGAGGGGTCCCGGCAGAACTCGCAAAGATCCTGATCAGAGATATTAAAGCACCGGGAGCAGAAACGGGCCTTCTCCCTGACCTCGACGATGGCCTTGGCGAGCCCCTTGGCCTCCTCAGAGGGCATGTGAAGGATGAAGAAGGCAAGCCTCTGGGCCGTCTTTCTGCCGATGCCGGGTAATTTCGTCAGTTGCATGATGAGCCCCTCGATGATGCCCTGGGTCACCGGTGGCACACCTCCCTCCAGGACGGTGCGCGGCGATGCCTCCCGCCCGAGAATGTTTCAACGGCTGCCATGCTACTTGAACATGTTGCCGAGGCCGCCCATGCCGGGAATCTGCATACCCATGGTGACCTTAGACATCTCCTCGTTCACCATCTGCTGGGCCCTCCTGAGGGCCTCGTTTGCCGCCGCCAGGATAAGATCCTGCAGCATCTCGACATCGTCAGGATTCACCACGTCCTTCTCGATCCTCACCGAGACGAGCTCCCCGCCGCCGTTGGCAACGACGGTGACCATGCCTCCGCCGGCGCTGGCCTCGACAGTCTTTGTCCGTGCCTCCTCCTGCATCTTCTGGATCTGGCCCTGCAGCTTCTGGGCCTCTCGCATGATGTCGCCGAGCATTTTCTTCGACATTATTCCTGCCCCCTCTCCTGTGCTGGTATCACATCGACGATACGGCCCTCAAAGAGCTCAAGAGCCTCTTTCACTATCGGATCCTTGAGAGCCTTTTCCTTCAGGTCCCTCCTGGTGACCGTCTTCCCCTTGGCGGTCTCGACCTTGATAGGTACTCTTCTGCCTGCCAGTTCCCTCATCACCTGCGCTATCTCCCCGGCATTCTCCTTGACTGACTCGGCATGAACGGAGAGACCCCCGTTGAAGACGATCCTTATGGCGTCCTGCTCAAAGGACACCGTTCCCTCTCTCAGCTTGCAGGCCAGGGGATGGTGCGTCTTCTCTATCCGCTCCAGGGCGGCGCCCCACAGGTCTTCCAGCGATCCGGTCGGCACTGGACGAGGCTCCTCCGGGGCCGCGATATCACGAACCTCCCTGTCCACCGCCGCGGAAGACGGTTCAGCTTTCTGTTTCGGTCCCTTGCCTTTTGGTCGCTGGACGGAGCCTGCGGACGGAGCATCCTCGGTTTCCTGACCTGTCTGGTGCTTCAGGTTTCGAAGTGCGGCGTCGATCGTGCTGAAATGGCTCAGCAGACTCAGCCTGATGAGGCTCATCTCAAGGGCAACCCGCGGATGGAGCGCATTCTTGATCGAGGGCTCGGCCCTGATGAGCTCCGACAGAAGCAGCGCCAGATGTTCTTCAGTCGTGGTCTCCTTCAGACGGCTGACCACCTCTGCCTCCTCGTCGCTGACATCGAGAAAACCCTCGGCCTTGCCGAGAATGGAGGTTATGAGAAGGTTTCTCACAAAGTGAGCAAGATCCTTGGTGAAGGCCCTGAGGTCCGCGCCCGAATCGGCGAGCCCCGCAATGGTGTGCAGTATCTCCTTCCTGTCCCCTTCTATGACAGACGAGGTGAGGCTGGCCAGGGTCTGCAGGTCCGTCACTCCCAGAAGATCCTGGATCTCCGTCGATCCGATCTTCTCCGCAAAGGAGGCCGCCTGATCGAGGATGGTGAGCGCATCCCGGATGCTGCCTTCTCCGGCCCTGGCGATCATGTCCAGCGCCGAATCGCTGATACCGATCTTCTCGGCGTCGGAGATGAATCTCAGCCGTTCCTTTATTTTCTGGGTCGAGACGCGCCTGAACGGAAGATGCTGACACCGGGAGAGCACCGTGGCAGGTATCCTGCGCGGCTCCGTCGTGGCCAGAACGAAGATCACATGGGCCGGCGGTTCCTCGAGAGTCTTGAGAAGGCCGTTGAAGGCAGCCGTTGAAAGCATGTGCGCCTCATCGATGATGTACACCCTGTAGCGCCCGCCCGAGGAGGCGTACCTGATCCGCTCCCGCAGGTCCCGGATGTTGTCGATCCCTGTGTTCGAGGCGCCGTCGATCTCGGAGACGTCCATTGAAGAGCCGTCGGTGACGGCCTGACAGGAAGCGCAGGACCCGCAGGGTTCGGAAGTGGGCCCCTGTTCACAGTTCAGGGCCTTTGCGAGGATCCGGGCCGTCGTTGTCTTGCCCACGCCCCGCGGACCGGAGAAGATATAGGCGTGGGCGACCTTACCGTTGACGATGGCATTCTGCAGAATGCGCGCGATCGCCTCCTGGCCCACCAATTCCCCGAAATTCTGGGGTCTCCATTTTCTCGCGAGAACAAGATACGACATGATTTGGCAAAGAAATCAACGGCACCTGCAGTGAAAGTCCGTCGCGGATGAACGCCGGCCGGAAGGTTTTCCGCACCCGGGGACCGGCCTGCGGGCGGAGGCGACACGGGGGACGCCTTTCCGCCCGGCAGCCTCGACGTGAATTCTTATGGAGCCGGCTTGCTGCGGCACCCAGACACGATGCTTACCGTTGCTTCCTTCCGGACCTGGCGGGGTTCACACCAGCCTGCTGCGCAGGGCCAGCCCCCGGCTGCGGAAAACATGCGATAAAGTTTAGCACGGCAAGTGCCGAAATGAAAAGCAAGCCTCGCCGACTGGAAAAACCTTTTTCTTCATGTGCTACGATAATGACATGAGCCACCTTGTGGACTCCTGAGGGAAACCGTGGACGCTGCTCACGCCGCGAAACCGTCAATCTCGAGCCGGGAACTGCTCGAGAGCATCATCCTCACCACTGTCGACGTCCCCAGTCTGCCGCCGATGGCCCGGAAGGTGCTCCAGATCATCAGCAACGACCGGTCGTCAATGACCGAACTGCAGGAGCTGATATACAAGGACCATTCCTTTGCGACCCGTGTGCTCAGGATCGCCAACTCCTCTTTCTATGGTCGTCGGCAGTCTGTCGACACCATCGCCGATGCAGTTCTCCTCATAGGGTTTAAAACACTCAAGTCGCTCGTTCTCGGCGCATCGATGCGGGACCTCCACAGGCGGTTCGGGCCTGTTGAACAGTCCCTCTGGCAGCACAGCCTCTGTGTCTCGATAACAGCGTCCCTCATTGCGCGGGAGACTGCGGCTGCGCCTCCTGAGGAAGCTCTCGTCGCCGGCCTCGTCCACGACGTGGGCAAGACAATCCTCAACAACAGCGTCGCTGACTACTATGTGCGCATCGTGGAAAGGGCGGCACAGTCAGGCATCCCCTCGGTAGACGCTGAGAGAGAGGCCTTTGGCTTCAGTCACTGCGACGTCGGCGGCTACATCGCTCGGAAGTGGCTCTTCCCGGCAGATCTCGTCTGCGCCATCGAGCACCACCATGCAGAGACGCTCCCTCCCGGTGACAAGACGGAGCTCCACACGATCTGCCGCATCGTCTCAACTGCCGACAGCCTCTGCCTCAGGCTCGGAATCGGAATGAGGCGGGACGCCGCCTTTTCCGCCGCGGGGCTCGATGAACTTGGGCTGACCGAGGAAAGGCTGCTCTCTCTCGGAGAGGCGGTCAGGTCCGCCTACGCAGAGCAGGCCATGCATTCCCCCGAATAGGAGAGATCCCCCTTTCAATTACGTCCGCCTCTGGGATTGCGTCCGACTGCTCAATTTGCCATGTCGCGACCCCGGGCGGGTCGAGGAATCGCCAACCGCCCGCAATACCGTGAACCCGGCAGGCCACCTCGATGTGGAGCATGGCAATGCCGCAATCGAGCCGTTTCGAGATGCCGTAGCTGTCGTTCAGGTCGTCAGTTGAAAGTGTGATGGACTCCTCCCGGACCAGAAAACGCCAAGGTTGCCGGTTGACTGCGGAAGGTGCCAGCCGGGCTGCTTCGAGGGCAGCCCTAATCCATATGGGCCACTCCTTCTCAGGCGGCCCCGTGACGAGGTCGGAGAGAGGCTTTCTCCTGTGACTCCTTCCGAATCCGGCCATCGCCTTCTCCTCGAAGGACCACTCCTCCGCCACGCAGCCCACGGGCGTCACCGCGAGGACCCGTTCGTCCGGAGCAGCTCCCGCAAGAGAGGCCGCCGCATCGGGCCTGAAGAAGCCCGCGACCCAACACGTGCCGAGTCCGAGGGACGTCGCCTCAAGGACCACGGCTTCCCCGAGGAAGCCGACCTTCTCCTGTGTGTGAGGGTCTCCCGGCTGTCCGATGAAGACGGTAAAAGCGGGGGCGCCTTTGATCTTGCCGTAGTGTCCAAGGAATCCCTTGAAGACCTCTTCAGGAGACGCGTTCACGACGACAGCCCGCGCGCCGGGGAAAGGAGAGAAGTCACGGCAGAGAACCTCAAGACGAGTGTGCTCGTCTGGCCCGAGAGGTCTCGGGAGAAACCGTCTCCGTGACCTTCTGAGCCGGAGGGCCTTGTACCACCGTTCAGCAGGTATGGTCAGAGGCACCCTTGGTTACTCCGCCGAAATGGCTTCGGCGATTACCGGTGGAACCGTGATCGTCCTGAGGTCTCTTCCGACGCACATGATGATCGTCCTTGCCTCTGCGATGACAGTCCCTTCCCTGGTCGCCCTTTGGGCGAATTCTACGAGTGAGCGCCTCGCCCGTGCGACACTCGTGTGGATGCTGAGGACATCCTGGTACTTCGCGGGCGCCTTGTAATCGATCTCGACCCGGGCAACCACGAAGAAGACGCCGCCGTCAGCGAGCCTCCGGAGATCGACGCGTCTGGAGGTAAAGAATTCGGTTCGTGCCTCTTCGAAGTATTTCAGGTAGTTTGCGTAGTAGACGACGCCCCCGCAATCGGTGTCGTGATAGTAGATCTTCTTCTGCGTGAGGTACTCACCGCCGGCGTTCTCTTCCATGGCTGCACCCGGTTCCATGCTGCGGAACTCGTCCTTGTCAATGTTGATTCTGTAGGATATAATAAATATTTAGCTTTATTCACCACCGGAGGACCGATGACTATTACCGAAAAAATACTGGCGGCTCATGGGGACAGGGAAGAGGTCGTTCCTGGTGAACTGATCAACGCCAGGGTTGACCTCATCCTTGCCAATGACATCACGGCGCCCATAGCGATAAAGGAGTTCAAACGCATAGGCACCCCGGCAGTCTTCGACAGGAGCCGCATTGCACTGGTACCCGACCACTTTGCTCCCCAGAAGGACATTAAGGCAGCCGAACAGTGCAAGATGATCCGGGAGTTCTCCCGTGAGCACGACCTGGACCTCTATTTCGAGGTCGGCAGGATGGGCATCGAGCATGCGCTGCTGCCCGAGCAGGGTCTTGTCGTTCCCGGGGACCTCGTCATCGGCGCCGACAGCCACACCTGCACCTACGGAGCCCTCGGCGCTTTTGCGACCGGTGTCGGCTCGACCGACGTTGCAGCGGCAATGGCGACCGGCGAGTGCTGGTTCAAGGTCCCGGAATCGGCGAAATTCGTGTACTACGGCAAACTCGGGAAGTGGGTCGGCGGGAAGGACCTGGTCCTGCACACCATCGGTGACATCGGCGTCGACGGCGCCCTGTACCGGGCCATGGAATTCGAGGGAGAAGCTATCCGAACCCTCCCCATGCACGGAAGGCTCACCATGTGCAACATGGCCATTGAAGCGGGCGGCAAGTCGGGCATCATTGTCCCTGACGAGATTACCGAACAGTACGTGAAAGGCAGGGCCAGGAGGGGCTACCGCTTCTACTCGTCGGACCCCGGGAACCGGTATGCCGAAGTCCGGGAGTACAACTGTGCGACGATCGTCCCCACCGTCTCGTGTCCCCATCTGCCGTCAAACACGAAACCCGCACGGGAACTCGCCCACATCAGCATAGACCAGGTCGTCGTCGGCTCCTGCACCAACGGCAGGATCGAAGATCTCAGGGAGGCCGCCCAGATCCTCAGAGGCAGGAAGGTGAACGCTAATGTACGGATGATCATCTTCCCAGCCACCCAGCAAATTTACAAGGACGCAATGAAGGAGGGACTCATCGAAATCTTCATCGACGCCGAGGCGGCCTTCTCGACGCCGACCTGCGGTCCCTGCCTCGGAGGCCACATGGGCATACTCGCCAAGGGAGAGCGGGCGATTGCCACAACGAACAGGAACTTTGTCGGCAGGATGGGCCATCCTGAAAGCGAGGTGTACCTTTCAAATCCGGCCGTGGCAGCGGCTTCGGCAGTTCTCGGAAGGATAGGCACTCCCGACGAGTTAGGGCTTTAGAGCGGCAGCTTTCCCTTCTGAAAGGTGGACGACAGTCGTGGGCATTGAAGACAGGATGAGGGATCTCGGCATTGACCTGCCCGAGGCCCCGAAACCGCTCGGTTCATACATCCCCTGCGTCCGGTCGGGCAACCTGCTCTTCCTGAGCGGCGTGCTGCCCCTGAGAGAGGGCAGGCTCACGAGAACCGGAAAAGTCGGGCAGTCGGTGTCCATCGAAGAGGCCCGTGAAGACGCGCGGCAGGTCGTGGTCAACGCCCTCTCGGTGGTCAGGTCCTGTGCGGGGAACCTCGACCGCGTCAGGCAGTGCGTCAAGGTCACCGGCTTCATCGCCTCTGCTCCGGACTTCACTGAACAGCCCAAGGTGCTGAATGCCGCCTCAGACCTTCTCTTCGAGGTCCTTGGGGAGGCAGGGAGGCACGCCAGGGCAGCTGTGGGTGTTGCCGTGCTTCCCCTCGATGCGCCGGTCGAGATAGACTTCGTCTTCGAAATTGCCTGACAGGAACCGATCCAGCCGGCATCATCAGTCCCGAAAACCGCCCATCGCAGGACCAGCCAGTGGCCGCCACACGAAGGAGACGGTGACGTCAAGGACAGTATCGCTCCCGGGGAAACCAGACAGGCGCCTTCCTGTTCATTCCCGGCGTGTATCCCCACTCATCGCGTAGAACCCGCCAAAGCAGCCCCCCCTTTCGCCACGTAGTGCTTCAGATAGAAGCGGATCAGGCCCTTGAGGAGCTCCGTTTTCTTTCTGAGGCCCAGGGTCCGTGTGGAGGCGCCCTCGTGATGCACGGCCCGCGCATCGGTGCAGAGCGTGACACGACAGTCTGTCTTCCTGTGCAAACGGTAGAACCAGTCCACGTCGTTGAAGAATATAGGGAAGCCCTCGTCCATCGGGCCGACCTCCTCCCAGCAGAGCCTCCTCACGGCCAGGACTGCCGTCATCGGTTGCTCCACGTCCCCTCCCCTGAGGAGTTCCTCGGCGGGCACTTTCCATCTGCCGAAGGGACCCAAGCTGTCCACGCCCAGCATCTCCAGTAAAAGTGCAGCCGGTGTGGGGAACCTTCTGCAGGAGATCTGGAGTCGGCCATCCGGGTAGTAGAGAAGAGGCGCCACCGCACCGACTTGCGGGTCTCGCCCGAGGTGCCCGAGAAGAGTCTCCACAGTCGAAGGCAGAAGCTCGACGTCGTTATTAAGCAGAACGAGGACGTCCGCAATGGCAATTTCCGCCCCTTGGTTGATAGCCTTCGCGTAGCCCAGGTTGACGCCGTTCGCAACGAGGCGCACACCAGGATAGTGCTCTCTCACGAAGGAGACGCTGTCATCGTTAGATCCGTTGTCAACAAGAATGACCTCATGGGATAGGTTCCGTGATGCCGCGTAGACGGTCTTCAGGCAGACATCGAGCAGGACACGGTTGTTCCAGTTGGGTATAATGAAGGAGACGGTGACCGGTCCAGCATGATGGTCCCCGGCTCTGTCATTCTCACACAACGGAAAAGTACCCCCTCGCAAAAAAAAGGTAATAGCAGAGCTTGACAAGCGGCGCCACCACTGCGTACCCCCGATGGCCTGACCTCAGCGAGTACGCGACCTGATCGATCATGTCATGCAAGACACGACTGATCGTGCCGGTGGCTGACGCACTCTCTCCGACGATATCGAGGCGGTATGCCCGACGCATGTACTTCAGCGCCCTGCCGTCCCGGTATGCAGTCCCGGCCATCCGCCGCCACGAGAAAGGATGGCTGTGAAAGACACCCGCTGAGGGGACATAGCCAAAAACGTGGCGGTCCCTCAAACGGAGATACCACAGGTAGTCTTCCCATCCGGGTATCTCCTCGTCAAAAGCTTGTTCCCGCCATAGCGCCTTCAGAAAAGCGCAGTTCGCGTTCGAAAAGGAAACCCGCGATGCGGTGCCCGCCACTTCAGGAAAGTGGCTCAGGAGGAAGACCTCCTCGAAGGGATTCACGCCTTTCACCGGGATCTGTCTGCCAAAGGTGGCCTGAGCGTTCCCTTCCTCGATCGGCCTGACCAGTTCCGAAAGCCATGACAGAGAGCAAGGAACGCAGTGTGCCGAAAGACAGCAGATGATGTCCCCGTCGGCGTGACGGATACCGTGGTTGAGAGAACGTCCAAAGGTGAACTGCTCGGGAGCTATAGTGAGGATCCTGACGGGAAATGACCCCGCAATATCAATGGTGTTGTCCGTCGAGCCCGAGTCGACGAGGACCACTTCAAGAGACGCTCCGTATGTCTGGGAGAGGAGTTTCTCAAGGGTCTCGCCAATGGTTGCCTCCTCATTTTTCATCCTGATGACGACAGAGGTCTTCATGTCTGGCAGGGCACGCAAGTTGTAGCGCCTTTCAGGGGCCTTTGTGCTCCCCTTCATCAACATCCAGGGTCGTACCTGCCTCCTCACCGAAATTGTAGCGTTCACTGACGATGAAGAGGGGCCTCCTCTTAACCTCCATGTAGATCTTCCCGATATACTCCCCGATGAGTCCCAGGAAGAAGATATTGAGCCCTCCTATCAGCAGCAGGGGTATGAGGGTCGAGGCCCATCCAGGTATTGCGTCGCCGACAACCCAAGCGGAGAAGACCCAGCCGACCAGCATCACTGACACGAGGGATATCCCGAACCCCGTGGCAGATGCAATTCTCAGCGGCTTTCTGCTGAACGACGTAATCCCCTCCCAGGCAAAGGAGAGCATCTTTCGCAACGGATACTTCGTCTCGCCGGCAAACCGTGCCCGACGGTCGAAGAAAACAATCGCATACCTGAATCCCATGGAAGGAAAGATACCGCGCAGAAAGATGTTTACCTCACTGAATCTTCTGAACTCCTCGATGACCTTTCGGGATATGAGGCGGTAATCGGCGTGGTCATAGATGATATCGACTCCCATGAAACGCATCAGTTTGTAAAAGAACCGTGCCGTCCATTTCTTGAAGAAGGTGTCGGTGTTCCTCGCCCTTCTAACAGCATAGACGATGTCGTTGCCCTCTTTGAACTTTACGAGCATTTCCGTGATCAACTCAGGTGGGTCCTGAAGGTCCGCATCGAGGCTGACAACAGCGTCTCCGGCAGCGTGGAGAATGCCGGCGGCCAGCGCCGGCTGATGGCCATAGTTCCTGCTAAAAGAGAGCACCTTGACGGTTTTCGATGCCTCGGCGAGTCCCCTCAGTATGCCCAGGGTCCCGTCCTTCGAACCATCGTCGACATAGACAATTTCGTACGCGTCAACGGTACCGGCCTGCACCATTCGACTGAGCAGGCCGAAGACGGTTCCATGGGTCGTCCCGATGACTGCCTCCTCGTTACAAACGGGGATGACGACGCTCAATTTCATGGATATCCTGGCCTATGCAACATATCGTAGACTCTCCTGTCCAGGTTCATCAGGATTCCGGTCATTCCATCGCCGATTGACTCTCTGCATGACATCAGGGACAAGTTTCCTAGTATTATAGATATGCTTCCGCACCTTACTCAAGGTGATTAGCACAGCACATAGTGATACAGATGCCCGAAGAACCATCCTCGCAAATATATTCCAACAACTCAAGGCGACAACTCTGGGCTTGGCTTATCCCTCTTCTCTTCTCTCTTTCTATCCTCGCCTGTTATGGCCCGGTCATACTAGTGCCTTACGCCTTCTCCGATGACTACTCCCTGTTCTACAACGCTTCCGTCCAAAAGAACTTTGTCGACCGGTACCAGGTCATTGCGTCCGGACGGCCCCTCTACGCGTTCATCCTTGAGAGGACGTTGGCAGGACTGACGGACATTGCCGATCTACGATACGTGAGGCTGGCAGGGGTAGCCGGCATCATTGCAGTTGGCCTCCTCATTCTTAGGGTACTGTCGGCACACGGATGGAGCGGTTTGCAGTCCGCACTTATCGCACTCATCATCTGCACTCTTCCTTCATTTCAGGTCTACGCCGCATGGGCGACGACGTCATTTTTTCCATACTCTGCACTTCTTTCGGGGCTTGGATTCATCGCGGCACAAAAGGGGCTTTCGAACAGGGACAGGACAACGAAGTGGTTTTCCCTAACAGCAGCCGTGGTGCTGTTGTCTACGGCTTTTGCCATCTATCAGCCGACGGCGATGTTCTTCTGGTTTTTCGCCGCCGTCCTTTTTCTCCATGAGCACGACACCCCCGCCCTCACGCTCCGGCGCTTCCTCTCGTTCCTTGCAATCATGGCTTCAGCGATGATTGTTGCCTATGTCATGGTCAGAGCCGGCCAGGCGCTGTTCCCCGGGGTGGTCGGACCAGAGAGGGCACATATCACCAAAGACGTGGTCGGCAAAGTGCTTTGGTTTGTCCGCGAACCTCTAAGAAACGCCCTAAATCTTCATAATATCAGGCCAAGTGCATCTGCAGCCGTCGCCCTCTTCTTCTTCAGCACCTGCGGGCTCATGCTCTTTTTGAAGGGTCCTCGAAAGAACCGTGTCATCCTGAGCGGTGTCCTTCTCCTCATACTGCCGTTGAGCTACCTCTCTAACCTCATCGCGTCTCACAGCTGGTTTGCGTATCGTACGATTATGGTAGTCGGGTCCCTCGTCGTCATCTATGGACTTTGCGCAATCAGGGGTTTCCTGAGCTTCCTTTCAACGGACCGCAGGACATTGATCCTCAACAGCCTCCTGCTGACAGCAGCGGCAACGTGTCTCGTCGTTTCCTCCAAAACGGTTCACTCGTATTTCATAGCACCTCAGATGACAGAGATGAAGCTGGCCCGGGAAGCTGTTTCTATGATTGACACATCGAGGGTCACCAACATCTACGTTATCCCTTCGACGTGGGATGATCACTTGGCGTCTGGAGTATTCTACGACGAGTTCGGATTACCATCCTCCGTCCATCCATGGTCCTCCAAGGCCATGGTAGCGCTTTTCGTGAGGGAGAGAGGAAACCATAGGCCCGTGAAGACGGAGTCTGTGACAGCAGACAGTGTGCCTGCTACCAGGGAAGGCCGGACAGCCGTCATCGATTTCCGGACTATTTTGCGGAACTTCAAGGACCTGAAGGGTCCGGCAGTCTGATTCTGCCGGCTAGAATCACGGGACAGAGGTTCAGGGGAAGCTTGTCCCAAAACACTTGGTGTAGTGCGTCAGAAATGCTTCGCCTTGATCGTCATTCCGGCTTGCCCGGAATCTTTCTTTACCTTCAGAAGGGTTCCCGACGCGCTTCGCTTGCAAGAATGACAACATGTATCGTACTGCTCACGAACCCATCCAGTGAATGTAACGAAGCGTCGGACGCACTACACTGTGGTGTCCCAATTACGGCTTTACAATGAGCGACCATTTCCAAAATGGCGTCGACATTCCTCGTCCAGACGAACGGCCTGAGATTCTCGTTGGTGAACCGGATGAATTCTTCGTCAACCATGACATCTAAGTATTGTCAAGCGTTTCCTGGAACACTATACTGAAAAAAGAAAAAACCACAAATCACGACATGTCTCATCACGTCAACTGCTTCGTTGCATCAGCGAAGAGACTGACGCCGAAGGGCAGGTTGGCCGCTTCGATGATTCTGTTTTCAGACTTCACAATAGATGCCAGAAGACCGTTCACTGCGGGATTGAGGTCGTGCAACTGATCGCTCGATTCACTCCCTTGCCTCCCGAAAACACGCTGACCGATGCGCACAATGGCAGCAGGGAAAAAGAAGATACAGTTCCAGAAGGAGACCCTTTTCAGGGTGAATCCCGCGGACAGAAGCACGTCTTTCAACTGAGACCGAGAATACCTCCTGAAGTGGTGGTTGACTTCATCATGACGGCTCCACAAGAAGTGAAAAGCCGGCACGAAAGCGATTAACCTGCCTCCCCTTCTGAGCACCCTCTTCCACTCTTCGAGCGCTGCTCCGTCATCCTCCATGTGCTCAAGGATGTCCGAAGCAATGACGATGTCGAACGTCTCATCCGCAAAATCAAGCACCGCTGCGTCCATGACCCTGACATTGTTCAGGCCCCGCTGCCTGCAGACATCGATCGCCCGTTCACTGATGTCTATGCCGATGATGCCGGTACATCCCTGTTCCCGGAGGGATTTGATGAGCGCACCGCCGGAACAGCCGATTTCAAGGATCCTTGCATGCCTGTCCTCCTCCGAGAGGAGTTTCGCTATCATATCCCTGCGGGCGACAAACCACCAGTATCTCTCCTCGAGAGAGTGATATTTCGATTCGAATGCCCTTTCCATAACAACTTCGTCATCCTTCCTTTTCTGCACGGACGAAGGTCGCCGGAGCGAGAATCCGACGACGGATGTTCACGACTCCGTAACGTCCTGTCTCCCCGCCCCCTCTGCGTAGAGACCGGTCATCATCTCCATGTGCTCATCCATGCTCACGATCTTCGTCTTCCGGGCACCTTGGGTGATTTTGTCCAAAGCTCCAGGGTTGTCCAGGATGAAGCCGATCCTTTCCGCCAATTCCCCTTCCCTGTAGGGATCAAACAGAAAGCCATTCACTCCGTCCTCGATTGCCTCAGAAACGCCGCCGAGTCTTGACCCAATAACCGGGATCCCATGTAGCAGCGCCTCTCTCACCACCAGGGGGTAGTTTTCCTCCCACAACGACGGGAAGACCACAAGATGCATACCGGAGAGAATGCGGTTCATATCGACGTCACTCCGATACGGTCCGTGAAAGGTGACGCTTCCCAGGGGCAGTTGGTTGGCCGCTTTCCTCACCTCATCGTAATATGACTGATTGACAGGCTTTCCGTAGATGTGGGCTTCGACCCGATGCATATGCATCTTCTTCAGCCTCGCCAACTCCCGCACCACGACTCCTGCCCCCTTGAAAGGAACGACATTGCCAAGGTAGGCGATCTTCAGGATACCATGAAAGACCAGAGATTCTACTTTCTCGGAAGGATAGAACCCGAGGGGAACATGGCGGAACTCACGGTAGCCAACTTCCTCATAACGCTTCTTGAGGTGGCGAGACGGGCTGAGAACATAACGGGGGTAGAGGAACTGTCTCTTGAAGAACTCAAACCTGAAGGTATGTTCCTTCAGTATGGGGTCGGAGGGATTCTCCTCTCCTGCTTTTTCGAACACTGGTTGCCGGTAGAGCACATGCTTAATCTTCTGCTTGACCGCCGGCGAGAGTCGCTCTCGGAGGTTCAGGTTTCTGACAAAAGGCGAGTCCATGATCTTTCCCAGAAAGGGCACCTTCGGCGTTGCGATGGGATTCGGCACAGCGATGGGCGATGGTGCGTCGACTTCCTTGCAGGATGCGCAGTAGACACCGCCCGAAGGGCCGGGGCAGGGCCCATGACCCGGCCGGAGGAGCTGGCTCCTAAAACACATGTACCAGTAATCATGAACGGTGAAGACGCTCGGCACCTTCATCCCGTGTGCGATCTCCGGCAGGCTACCCGACAGAAAGGGCAGATGCTGAAAGTGAACGAGATCAAATCGTTCCTTACCAAGGAGGTCTTTGAAAATCGCGTTCACGCGGTCATCAAGAAAGAAATCGCGAAAAGCTCTTGCATAGTAAAAGGAATTGACGATCTTGATCACTCTGAGGCCTTCAAAGGTCGTTTCAATAACCGTATAACGCTCGATGGTCGTGTCCTGCAAACCCGCGAGCACAGTGACGTCATATCCTCTAAGTCTCAGCTCCTGAGAGAGGTTGTAGGTATAAAACTCGGAACCGCCGACGCTCTCGGGCAGAAAGCAGAGGACTACCATGAGCACCTTCATTTTCCTCTCAGCCATGGCGTCTCCCTCGCTCCGCCATCCTCGTTCCCACATAGAGCCCCAGTCCCTGAGCCAAACGATATAGTGGTATGTGCATGAACCATTTTCGGGAATAGCCGCCCTGCTTTACGAATCTGACGTCCGCTTTCACCTGCCAGACATAGCTCTCCCAGAGAGCCCTGAAGCCCCCGTCGAAACCTCGGGCTTCCGAACCCTTCTCCATCGTTTCAGTAATGGCGCGCCGCTCCTTCACGTAGCGCGTGAAGATGTACTTCAGAGACGATGTGTGCGAATGGAAGACCGTCGCTTTGGGGACATAGAGGATTGAATACCCGTAGCTCATGACACTTCGTGCCCAGAGCAGGTCCTCACAGGCCGGCACCTCCTCGTCGAACCGGATCATCTCCCACACCGTCTTTCGCACTGCCGCATTCGCATTGGAGAACTTGTTCCTCTGCAGCGGCCCGTCGGGGAAATGATTCAGGATGTCCCGAGCCTGACTCGGACAGGCCTCGGGCCACGGAATGTCTCGCCCGTATGTTGCTGCGACCGCCGGATCAGAGAAAGGGCCGGCCATCAGATCGAAATAGTTTGTCCTCTCGGGCACGGAGTGTCCGCTCAGATGTATCATGATCTGACCAGAAGCGCACTCTATGCCCACGTTGAGAGCTCTGCCGAACGAGAAGTCCTCCGGTTTGATCCGTACGAGGCGGCAGCCGGCCCCCTCGGCTATGGATACCGTGCCGTCCGTAGAGCCCGAATCAACGACGATGGTCTCAACCGGTCCGTCGTAGGCCTGCTCCTTCAACCTCCAGAGAACCTTTGCGAGGTGACGAGACTCGTTCTTCGTTCTGATTATGACGGAAACCCCGAATTTCACTGGTTCAGTTCACTGTCCGCACTGCTCTCATGCCTTTTCACAGATAACAACCGCCTGGTCTGCATGCGCCCTCGGGATGACGCTCATGACATTCAGCCATTTGTTCCAGCGGCGCCTAATGTAGTCTGAATGGTGAAAGACGTTGCAGTTATAATCTATCAAGTCAGGATTGTGTTCGAAGACGAGCCTCTCGCTCGGCATAGGACTACCCTTGCGGAACAGTTGCTTGAAACTGTCATTGTCTTTTAGTGCGTTGAAGAGATGGATATCCGGGAGGAACGACCAGGTGTGTTCAGAATGTATCGTCAGGTACGCCCTCCCCCCGGGGCGAAGGAGTCTCGCGATTTCAGCTATCCAGGAGGTCTCATAGGCATCGATGTGGGTGAAGACGGAGAAGGCGCAACAGAGATCGACCGACTCGTCCCCAAGCGGCACACCTGGAAGGCCGCTGACTTTCAGTCCCTTTACAATTGGGGGGAAGTATTCCTCTATCCACTCCACATAGTTCACGTTGAGGTCCGTTACTATCACTTCAGACCCCTTGTCCGCACAGACGAAATGACGCGCAACCCTTCCGGAGGACCCGCCCAAATCGAGAATACGCGAGAGTGAAAAGTCCTCAGGCAGCTCTGACATTACCCTGTTGAAATCATACAACCCGCTTAGCCAATAGCAGAAATGGCGATCGCCATAGTAACCTTCCCGGTCCATCGGCGCTGGTAGCGGAATGTCGTCACGTCTCAGATGGTGCAGCATATTGGGAGCCTCTAATGCATCTTTGAGAAATGGCTCCAACATCTGTCCCAGATCGAACAACGGGTAGAGGTCCCTTGCCAACCCGACCGGTTCAGACCTCTGTCTTCTGCAATCGAACCACGAGTTGCTTCTGTAGGTCGCCGATGCCCCCTTGTCGGCATCCAGCATCTTCCGAATCATCCCTTTCAACATGTCGGTTCTCTCCTCTCTCTGGTCAAACCACTCTTACGAACGCGGGGACCTCGCCTTGGCCGGCACGCATCACTGACATGATTTCTCGAGACAGGCTTCCCTGCCTGCATACTGCAACGACGAGTCTTACTACGCCCTCTGTTTATGTCCCTCCGGCCTTCTTACGTAACCAGGTATCCTCATCAGTTCATCCACATATGATCTCCACGAATGGCTGCGCTGAAGAAGCTCGTCAGCTTTTTCTACAACCGTCGTCTGAAGTGAGCGGTCCCTGTAGATCTGACGCAGACGCGTGACATAGGCACCCACATCATCGAAGGGATCGACAAGGAACCCTGTTTCTCCGTCGATGATGACTTCGGGGATCCCGCCCGTCTTGGAGGCCATGACCGGAAGACCGAGGGAAAGGGCTTCAAGGATCACGTTGGGCAGCCCGTCCCATTGAGACGTATAAAGGAAGAGATCGTGCTGATCGACCGGCAGAGAGAAGAGGCCCTCGAAGCCCCCGTAATACCGTACGTTCGGTAGCTCCCTCAGGACCGAGACGAAGAAGTCCGAATCCCTCTGTGACGTGCCGTACACGGGTGTTCCGTGCACGTGGAACGTGAAAGGGAGACCCGCGGCATGACATGCCTCGGCGACGCCTATCAGTATGTCAGGCCTCTTCTGGATATCAAGCCTGCTTGCCCAGACAATGTCCATGTGATCCTTGTCATCTCTGCCTGGCTCATGCTTCATCCTGGAAAGCATCTCAATCGGCTGGTAGTGGACATGAAACTTGACGCGGTCAAAGGCAAAGATGCAGCAGAGCTTGTCGACGATCGAAGAATTGTCCGTCAGAACGGCGGTGAGCACGTCGAAACAGCGCGGCAGGAAACAGATGGGATAGCCGACCGATCTTCCTTCAGGCGTTATATCTTCACAGAAGGCCGACGCGTACAAGCGCGACTGGCTGGCAAGGGCTTTCCCGTGGTTGATGAACATGCTGTAACCAAGCAGAGAATTGATGGTGTGGATGACGGGAGGAGCCATCTGAAGGAGCACCCGGACGAGGAGTTTCTCCTGTTCATCCTCCTTCAGATGACGCGAGAACTTTCCATACTCGATGACCCGCACTCCCGCAGGCAGCCTGTCAGCCCAGGGAGAATCATCTGTTTCTGTCGTCACCACAACAACCCCTGTCGCCAGATCTTCCGAGACGAGGGCTTTGACGAGGTTTAACGTCACCAGTTCGGCGCCTCCCTTTTTCAGCCAGGGCGTCAGAATCACGTGACTGACCTGTTCCCCGAAAAGGGGGTAGAGGTCGAGATAGTGCTGGCCAACCTTGGAGGGAGCAATGTAGTCCGTGACAACCTCGACAGGTATACTGAAATCGGGAAAGACCTGAGGCTCAATCGCGTGGATCTCTCTCCATTCGTGAACGAGCCAGTCCGGAAGCGTGCCGCCTGACGGGCCCCGGCGACCCGCATCGGCGACACCACCCTGTTCTGCGAGAAAGGGTGGCGCCCCGTGTCCGTGAGACGCCGAGCTCTCAGGTCTTAAGGCTCCCTTCAGGGAGTCCCTCACCGTCAGGGCGAGGCGGTGGAGGCGCTCATGCCTGCGGATGATCGGCTTCAGGGGGTCCTTGAAACGCCGGTACAGGGCCCGCAGCGAGCGGTACAGGGGCTGCTGAAGATGGTGCCTCATCACTGTCAGGCTCTCATCCCTTCTCCCGATTCCCGGGAAAGAGTCTCCGTGAAATCACGACTCCCCTGCTCATCCCCGTCTGCCTGCTGCTTCCCTCTGGACAAACACTGAAAAGACTTCCGGCTCGAAGAGCCTCGAGGGGCGGATTATCCGGTTGGACGCCCTGGTGTGAGACAGGAGCGAACCCTCCCTCTTCATACGGAGAAAATGAACCGTACCCGGCACCACGTGGTGCTCGATGCCGTCAGCAAGGGTCTGGCAGTTCCAGTGCCAGTCCTCGAAGCCGAACCCTTCGGACTGTGTTGTGGCCTCGTAGGGGTGGTTCATAAATGTCTCCCGTTTCGTCACACAGACCGCGTCCCAGTAGTTGTACTCGATGATGTTCCTGATTGTGAAGTCCGGGTCCAAAGAAGAGATCTGGCGGAACACAAAGTTCCTGGCCTCGAACACCATCTGATATTCCGGGTGAGCCACCGCTTCACGCCCAAGGGAATCG
>Ga0316622_100000689_pt1 | contig 20473 bp, 17 predicted proteins | sample OWC_Aug_OW2_C1_D_FD_207646 | JGI IMG/M metagenome (GOLD analysis project Ga0316622, IMG submission 207646) | Wetland soil microbial communities from Old Woman Creek delta, Ohio, United States - OWC_Aug_OW2_C1_D5_C | ecosystem: Environmental > Terrestrial > Soil > Wetlands | place: USA: Ohio... | reverse complement strand
GTTTTCGACGTCCCTGCGCAGGGGCTCCTGGACGTTCCCGGCGCGATCCTCGACGAAGTCCTGCCGGTGATCGGAGCTACCTGGCAACCGGCGTGACGCGGTCAGGACGGCGTCGGGCGATGCAGGAATAGCCGGGAGCCCCTCAGGACGGAACCTGGGGAGGGCGGCCTGGGGAGGCCCTGGCCGTGTCCGAGCTCAGTCGGCACAATGCCGGACCTCGAGCGCGCCGCCTGGGTGCGCCGTCATTCTGCGAGCGGACCCGGCGGGCGGGCCGCTCCTGGCGACCAGTGGAGGTCGGGCGTGAGCGAAGTCGGACGAAACGATCCCTGCCCTTGTGGCAGTGGAAAGAAGTACAAGAAATGCTGCCTGGAGAAGGATGAGGCGCAGGCCGGGCAGCAGCGCGAAGAGGGTAGCGCGGTCGGAAGCGCCATCGCCTGGGTCCTGGGCCGCTACCCCGAGGAGGTGTCCGAGGCAATCCGTGACGACTACCTCGGCGATCTAGACGACGACGAGGTCGAGGCCCTGAATGCCCTCCCGCCAGGGCTGCGCGGGATGGTGGACGTGAACCTCTACGAGTGGCTGCTCGCCGATGCGGAGACCGAGATCGACGGACGACCCACTCGCATTCGGGAACTCCTGCTTGGGCCGGGTGGGCCGCTCCTGACGGCGAGGGGGCGTCAGTGGGTCGAGGCCCTTGGTGAACGCCGCTTGAGCCTCTATGAGGTGCGCGAGGTGCGACCAGGTGAGGGGGTTGAGGTCCAGGACCTGCTCCGGCGCGAAGACCCGCCGGTCTGGGTGCAGGAGCGGGCCGCCTCCCGGGACCTCGTGCGCTGGGACGTGGCGGGCGCCCGTCTCGTGCGTCGGGGCGCAGACTGGGTCTTCTCCGGCGCCCTCTACCCGATTGACCGCGACGACGCGAGCGCCTTGCGCGAGGTCCTGTCCGGTGACCTCGAGGGCGAGGACCCGGACGGTGCCACGGCCCGCCACATCGTCGGCGCCGAGATCCGCGATCACTGGCTGCGGTCCCTCGTCGCCGAGCCGGTGCTGCCGGCGCTGGTGGACCAGTCCACGGGCGACCCCATCCTGCTCACCACCGACCGTTACCGGGTGGCGGACTGGCCGGCTCTCGAGCAGGTGCTCGCCGCCCAGCCCGACGTGGAGGGCGACCGCGAGGCGGGCTGGGTACGGTTCGAGCCGCTCGCGGGCGAGATGCGCCGGTCGCGGGCGGCCCTGAACGTGAAGGAGCCCGATGGCCTTGAGGTCTTCTGCCGCACCCTGGCGTTGGCGGACGAGGCCCGGCGCTGGCTCGAGGGGCTCGCCGGGCGAGCCCTGGCGCACAAGGGTCGGGAGCTCGTCGATCCCACCTCGCCGAAGGCACGGGCGGCCCTGGCCACGGCCCCCGCGGCGGAGCCCCCGCCCGCGATCGAGACCGAGGTCCTGCACGGGTTTCTCCTGAGACATTACGCAAACTGGACCGAGGAGCCGATCCCGGCCCTGGGCCACCGCAGCCCACGGGAGGCGGTGCGCACCTCCGAAGGCCGCCAGGCGGTGGTCGATCTCCTCAAGTCCTACGAGCAGCTCGAGGCGCGCGCCGCCCGCCAGAAGGGTGTACCGGCCTTCGACTTCGGCTTCCTCTGGGCCCGGCTCGGGATCGATCGGGAGTGATGGGCGGCGCCCAGCGGGAGGGGCGCGGACGCGCCGCGCTGGCGACGCCCTCATTCCTCGCCCTTCTCGTCGATGGCCCCCCACCAGCCGGGGTCCGCGAGCTCCTTGACGAGCCGCAGGTTCAGCGCCTCGACGATCGGCAGCCAGACCTCGCCCTCGGTCGTGTGTCGGCGTACCGCCAGGGCCGGGTCGAGCCGGTACCAGCCCTGGGCGACCCGCCGGAAGATTCGGCGGTTGTAGGCGTAGTCGCGGTTGACCTCGTTGCGCGAGAGCACGCTCGAGAGGTGCTGGCGACGGTTGCGCTCGGGCCGCAGCACGCTCGCCGGCAGGTGGCGCCACGCCTCGAGCAGGGTGGTGGTGTCGAAGGCCGCGCGTTCGTCCCAGTCGGCCAGGACGTACCGGGACTTGTATAACGCCCAGATCGTCTGGAGCAGCAGGTACTCGGAGAGGTCAAGCCCCGGGTTTTCTGGTTGAGGTCGCGCTTGACCGGGTCCTTGTCCGGCAAGAGGGTGACGCGCCCCTCGTCACTGGCCACCGCGTCGACCAGGAAGTTGCTCTCGCGGTCGATCGATCCGAAGCGCGCGTGCTTGAGCTTGAGCAGCGTGTTGGCGACCCGGGTGGTCTCGCGGGCGTTGCGAAAGTTGGCGCGCAGCACGTGCAGCTGCTGGCGGTCGGCAAGCTCCGGATCGCGCCAGAAGAGCGACTTGACCTTGCTCCACGAGAAGAAGTTCGGGTGGACGATCTGATTGGAATCGCCGCAGAGCAGGAAGTGGCCGGGCTTGCGCAGGGTCTTGAGCGCCAGGGCAAGCTGGGCGTTGGTGAGGTCCTGCACCTCGTCGACAACAAGGAAGTCGTAGCGCGGCTCGGCCGCCTCGGCCCAGGCGTGGGCGATAAGGCTCGCGTCGTAAAGGCCGGCCTCGGCGAGCCAGGCCCGGTACTTCTCGAACAGGTCATAGAGTCGGTCGCGGGCCTCGACCGGGAAGATCGACTGGCGCACGCGGAGGCCGCAGTGGGCCTCACGGGTCAGGACGCCGCCCGCGTCGGCCGCGATCACCCCACGGACCTCCTCGATGGATTCGCGGTCGAGGGCGGCAGTTTTGGCCCCGTGGACTGCAACGACAGCGACGCCTCGGTGAACCCGGCCACGGCCGAGGACTGCACGAACGGTGTCGACGACAACTGCGATGGCCGAGTCGACGACGCCGATCCGGCTTGTGCGGCCTGCGTGCCCACCCGTCGCGTCGAGAAGCGCGGCGCCTGCGGCGACGGCCGGGACGACGACTGAGCGCGCCACGCGGCCAGGGATGGCCGCTTCTGGATGAACGCTCCAGGGGGTGTCCTGGCGGGGTACGCGAACCGGGGGGCCACAGGCCCCGGTCACCTCGGCGAGGCTCACGTACCCGTTGGCGGCCGACGCCAGACCTCGGGGATGTCCCGGCGGTAGCGGCGCAGCAGAAGGTTCGCCAGCAGCCCGGTCCATCCCGTCTGGTGCGCGGCCCCGAGGCCCTCGCCAGTCTCCGCGTGGAAGTACTCGTAGAAGAGGTACAGGTCCCGCCAGTGCGGGTCGTCCCGAAACGGGGCCTGGCCGCGCAGGGCCGGCACGCCGTCGCCCGCTCGCCGCCGGTACAGGCCGACCAGGCGCTCCGCGATCAGGCTCGCCACCTCCCGCAGGGTCAGCTCCCGACCGCCGAGACACGGGACCGCGACCCGGAATCCGTCGCCGAGGAAGCGCTGGAACTTCTCGATCGAGGTGACCAGATAGTAGTTGGTCGGCAGCCATACCGGCCCGCGCCAGTTGGAGTTGCCGCCGAAGAGGTCAGAGGTCGATTCGCCCGGGACGTACTCGATCACCGCCTGGCCAACCCCGGGGATGACGCCGAGCTCCCGGTGGGTCGCGTGGACCTTGGAGACGCTGCGCACGCCATAGAGCGAGAGGAACTGCTCCTCGTCGAGCAGACGCTCCAAGATCCGGGGCAGCATCCTCTCGCTGACGAGCGAGAGCAGGCGCTCGCCGCGGTCGTTCTCCCACTCCGGGCAGTGGCAGATCAGGTTGCCCTGAAACATCCCGCCCCGGTGCTCGCGCAGGAGCTGGCGGAAGCGCGGAGCGGTGGCCAGCAGGCGCCGGTCGACGACCTCGGCCGCGAAGAGTGGGATCAGACCCACCCACGAGTACACGTCCACCCGCTGGACCCTGCCATCGGGACAGACGACCAGGTCCTTGAAGAAGCCCGCCTGGGGGTCCCACAGCGAGACCGTGTCGGTCCCGTGTCCGGCGATAGCGTTGGCGATGGCCAGGAACTGCCGGTAGCACTGGATGGCGACGGCCTCGTAGTTGGGGTTGCGGGTCGCGAGCTCGAGGGCCATGACCGTCATGTTGAGCGCGAACATCGCCATCCAACCGGTGGCGTCGGCCTGCTTCAGGCTGAAGCCGGTCGGGAGCGGGCGCGAGCGGTCGTAGACCGAGATGTTGTCGAGCCCGAGGAATCCGCCCTCGAAGACGTTGTGCCCGTCGGCGTCCTTGCGGTTGATCCACCAGGCGTAGTTGAGGAGTAGCTTGTGGAACGTGCGCTCGAGGAAGTCGAGGTCACCCGCTCCCCGCTGCACGCGCTCGGCGCGAAAGACTTTCAGGGACCCGGCGGCGTGCACGGGCGGGTTGACGTCGCCGAAGGACCACTCGTAGGCCGGGATCTGCCCGTTGGGGTGCAGGTAGCGCTCACCCAGCACCAGCTCCATCTGCGCCTTCGCAAAGTCGACGTCGACCAGGGCGAGCGCGGTGCAGTGGAAGGCCAGGTCCCAGGCCGCGAACCAGGGGTACTCCCATTTGTCGGGCATGGAGATGACGTCGGCGGCCCCGAGATGGCGCCAGGTCCGGTTACGGCCGCGCAGGCGTTCCGCCGGCGGCGGGACGACGTCGCCGTCGAGCCAGCGCGCGACGTCGTAGTGATAGAACTGCTGGCCCCAGATCATCCCCGCGAGCACCTGGCGCAGGATCCGGCGGTCCTCGGGGCTCGCGTCTGCCATCCGCTCGTCGTAGAAGGCGTCCGCCTCCGTGCGGCGCGCTAAAAAGATGTGCCCGCTGTCGGCGAAGGGCCGCTCGAGCGGCCGGGCGCAGAGGACCAGGTCCACCCGCGCCTCCTCGCCGGGCGGCACCGTCCAGGTGCTCCAGGCGGCGCACTTGGTGCCGGTCCGGGCGGGATTGACGGCGGCTTCTTCGCCGTCGACGACCCGCCGGTGAAACGCGTCCTTCACGTAGGGGCCCGGGCTCGGCACACCCCAGAGCCGCTCGCGGTTGCTCTCGTTCTCGGTGAAGAGCAGCTCGGCAGACTCGGCGCCGTAAAGCCAGTACTGCCCGAGCGTCGGGTGGGTCGCCTCCACCGCCCAGGCCGCACCCGCGGGCGCCCGCGCGCTCTGCAGGTGCGGACGCTCGGCCCCGGGGTCGCCCCAGGACCAGGTGTTGCGGAACCACAGCGTCGGCAGGAGGTGGAGCGTCGCCGCATCGGGGCCGCGGTTGTGCAGGTGAATACGGACGTGGATCTCATCGGGGCCGGCCTTCGCATACCGGACCTCGACGTCCCAGTAGCGGGCGCCGTCGAAGACCCCCGTGTCGAGCAGGCCGAAGGGCGGGTCACGGCGGCTGCGCCCGCGGTTCTCCTCGACCAGCCGGGCGTAGGGATACGCGGCCTGGGGGTACTTGTACAGGTAGTGCAGGTAGGCGTGGCTCGGGGTCCCGTCCAGGTAGAAGTAGTACTCCTTGCCGTCCTCCCCGCGATTGCCCTGGTGTCCGGTGAGCCCGAAGGCGCGCTCCTTCAGGAACGCATCGCGCCCGTTCCACAGCGCGAGTGCCAGGCAGAGCCGCTGTTGTCCGTCGCAGAGGCCGGCCAGGCCGTCCTCGTTCCAGCGGTATGCCCGCGAGCGTGCCTGGTCGTGGTCGAAATGCACCCAGGCGTCGCCGTCGGCACTGTAGTCCTCGCGCACGGTCCCCCAGGCGCGCTCGGCCAGGTACGGCCCCCACAGGCGCCAGTCCTCGCGGCCCTCACGCTGGGCCCGAAGCCGCTCGTGCTCGGCCTTGTCGGTCATGCGACCTCCTCCTTCGCTGGCCACCGCGCTGCCCAGGTGCGGCGTGCCGAGGGTCACCACCCCCCGGGCCGGCGACAGACTCCCGGGTGACCGGTCAGGACCGGTCAGGACCGGTGGTCGCCGACGAGCCCGCCCCAGGCGGCCACCAGCGCGCCGGCGGCGTGGTCGATGTCCTCTTCGGTCGTGGGCAGCCCCACGGACAGCCGCACCGCGCCGAGGGCGCGCTCCGAGCCGATCCCCATGGCCATTAGCACCCCGCTCACGGCGTTGCCCTCGCTGTGGCAGGCGGAGCCCACCGAGGCGGCGACCTCGCCCTCGACCGCGGCGAGGAGGGCGCGACCGCTGACGCCCGGGAAGGAGACGTGCAGGGTGTTGGGCAACCGCTCCTCGACCGGTCCGTTCAGCACCAGGCCCGGGACCCCGTCGCGCAGCAGGGCGTGGAGCCGATTCCGCAGGCGGCGCAGGTGCTCACCCGCGGCCGTTCCCCGCTCCCGGGCGAGGCGCGCCGCCACGCCCAGGGCGACAATGAGGGCGACGTTCTCCGTACCGGGGCGGAGGCCGCGCTCGTGGTCGGCGCCGAGGAGAATGGGCGAGAGCGGCGTTCCGCGACGCACGTACAGCGCGCCGACGCCCTTCGGCGCGTAGAACTTGTGGCCAGCCAGCGTCAGCAGGTCAACGCCGAGGTCGTCGACCTGCACCCGAAGCTTGCCGACCGACTGGGCGGCGTCGCTGTGCACGAGCACCCCTCGTTGTCGGGCGAGACCAGCGATCGCCGCGACGGGCTGGATCGCGCCGGTCTCGTTGCTCGCGTGCATGACCGAGACCAGTGCCGTGTCCGGGCGCAGCGCCGCCGCGGCCGTATCCGCATCGACCCGCCCCTCGCCATCCACGGGCAGGACCGTCACGCCCCAGCCGTCCTCGCCCAGGCGCCGACAGGGCGCGGCGACGGCCGGGTGCTCGATGGCGCTGGTGATGACATGCCGCCGCGCCGCCCGCAAGGCACGGGCCACGCCCTGGAGCGCCAGGTTGTTGGCCTCGGTCGCGGAGCCGGTGAACACGACCTCGTCGGCGTGGGCGCCGATGAGCGCCGCGACCTCCTCCCGCGCGGCCTCGACCGCCTGTCGGGCGCGGCGCCCGTATACGTGGTTGGACGAGGGATTGCCGAAGTGCTCGGCAAGGTAGGGGAGCATCGCTTCCACCACCGCCGGGTCGATCGGGGTCGTGGCGTTGTAATCGAGGTAGACGGGTACGGTCACGAAGAGGGCTCCACGGGCAGCCCGGCCTGGCGCCACTCCGGTAGCCCACCCTCGAGGCGCCGGGCCTTGAAGCCCTTCTCACGCAACCGCGTCACGGCGTCGTAGGCGAGCACGCACCACGGTCCCCGGCAGTAGGCGACGACCTCCTTCGCCGGATCGCAGTCTCCGAGGCAGCGCTCGAGATCGGCCAGCGGCACGTTGACCGCGCCGGGCAGGTGGCCCGCGGCGTACTCCTCCGGCGGGCGCACGTCGAGAACGGTGACCAGGCCCTCCCGGACCCGCTCGAGCAGCTCCCGGGCCGGCACCGCCTCGAGGCCGTCCTTGACCGTGAGATAGCTCGCGACCAGCCGGTCGACCTCCGCCACCCGCCGCTCCGCGACCTGGCGGAGCGTGTTCAGGAGGGCAACGACGTCCTCACCCGCGAGGCGGTAGAAGACCTGCTGGCCCTGCTTGCGGGCGGCCACGAGACCGGACTGGCGCAGCTGCTGCAAGTGCCGGGAGGTATTGGCCACGGTGAGCCCGGAGACGGTGGCGAGCCCCTCCACGCTGCGCTCGCCCTGGGCAAGGTACTCGAGGAGCTCGAGCCGGGGGCCGCTCGCGAGCGCCTTACCGACCCGGGCGAACTGATCGAAGAGCTCGTGCTTGAAGTCTCCGCTTGACACGTCACGCTGCCGAGGTAGGCTGATATTCAATCGTTCGATTGAGTGATGGCTGAGACATGGACCGGAGAGAGTATAGCCCGCGCGTTGGTGCACCCGACCTACCGGGGACTCGCCGATCAGCTTGGCGCCGGCGAGCGCCTGATTGACATCGCACGGCTCAAGGCGCGGGCGGCGGCGGAGGTCGCTGCCCGTCATCCCGGTGTGGGCGCGACGGCTCCAGGCGGGTACCATGCCGCCGCCGGACGAAGCCCAGGCAGGTCGATCCCCCCGCGATGGGGAGCCACCCAGGACCATGACAAGGCCAACTCCCTTTCTCGCTTGTCTCGCGCTGGTCGCGGCCGGCCCGGCAGCCGCCGGCGTACCGGCCGCGCCGGTCATGACCCTCTACCGTTTCAACGGTCCGCTCGAGCTGCCCTACTACGACGCCGAGACCTTTCGGAAAGGGGGCGGGTCATCGGCGGCCGGCACCCTGAGCCAGGGGAGCTCGGTGATCCCCTGCCTGGTGGTACGCGACGGCCGTCCCGTGACCGACGACGCCGGTACCCCCTTCGTGGGCTTTGAGGTCGTCGTCGATTCCCGCGAGGCGACGCCCGCCGCTACGGATCAGTTCAAGCGCGCGGTGGTCGACCGCCGGGCCATGACCGTCGAGAACCATCACTGCGGCAAGGGCGTGCGCCACGTGCTGGACGTCCGCAACCTCTACGCAATGGCCAAGGCCCCCTTCTTTGAGCCCCCGGTGCCCGCTGGGGCGAAGGCGGCGAATGGCGGCGACGCCGGTCCGTCGACGCGGCCCGCCTGCCGGGGGGACGGCTGTGACGAGGGGGGCGCGGGGGGCGGACAGCTGGATGCCATCGTGCGTGCCTTTCACAACTCACCCCTGTGCGCAGAGGCCGGTCTCCAGCTCGTCGGCCGGCGCGCCGCCCTGGACCGATCCTGGGCGCGATTCACGCAGGCGAGCCGGGAGCGTTGGCCGAGCGAGGCGATCGAGCATGCTCGTCACCTCGATTACACGATGCGCACGGCGCTCTTCGAAGGTCATCTGGACCGCGGGTGCAGTGCCTATGGGGCCTGCGAGCGGGACGTCATCGCCCTCTCGATCCGCAACCGCGGCCGCGAGGCGTGTGCGGCCCGCCAGGGCTGCAGCCGCCCTGGGGATTTCCAGGGCGTGGCCTCGGCCGTCTCCCAGTACAACATCTGGGACGAGTTTCTCACTCAGGTCTCGGGGCTGACCTCGTGCTACCTGCGCCAGGACCTGGGCAACGCCACCACCAGCGATGGCGACGACGCGAGCCTCTCCTTTCCCGTGAGGCTCCAACGCATGCACGAGCAGAGCGTCGGCGACGTCGAGCGCATCCTCTTTGGCGACGACGAGGACCTGAGGGCGATCTTTCCCGGCGTGCCCCTCGCCGACCTGAAGGCGCTGCGCCATTACTACCACGCGCCCGCCATGGGCAAGTGCTTCCCCGATCAGGAGCGCGTCGAGTACGTCTCGGGGGCGGTCGCCGCTAAAGGAAAGGATTTCGTGCTGATCGCCAACTCGCGCATCGTGGTCGGTGACAAGGTGGACGGCGGCTACCGCTTCCGCGAGCTCATCGTGCGCGAGGAGGGGGACCGGGACCTCACCGAGACGGCCGACCGCTACCCCGGCTTCGTCATCGACGGGCGGAAGGTGACCCTCAAGCGCCCCGCAGACTGCGCGCCCTACGGCATCCCCCCGGGGTGCCTACTCGAGCGCGTCGGCCGCTACCGCAAGACGCCCTCCTGGCTGACATCCGGCCGGCCGATCGAGGTCGCGTGCCGGGTTCGCGACCGGGGGGAGGGGTGTCGGGGCGATGAGGCCGCTCGGACCGGCCGGGTGGGCGGCACCTGCGACAAGGAGATGAGGCCCGTCGCGGGCGTGCCGTGACAGGCGAGCCCCCGGATCAACGAGCCCTTCCTCCGACCCTCGGCCCGGTACGCCCCGAGGCCGAAGGTCAGAACCAGCCGCGCCGCCGGAACCAGTAGAGCATGCCCCCGGCCGAGCCCACCGCCACGAGCCAGAAGATCGGGTAGGTCCAGGCATAGTGGTTCTCGGGGATCGGCATGTTCATGCCGTAGACCCCGGCGAGGAAGGTGAGCGGCACGAAGATCGTGCTGATGATGGTGAGCGTCTTCATGATGTCGCTCAGCCGGGTCGAGGCGACGTACATGTGCATCTCGGTCACGCTGTTCGCCACCTCCCGATAGCTCTCGAGGAAGTCCAGGGTCCGCACCAGGTGGTCGTACACGTCGCGCAGGTAGGTGCGGGTCGTGTCCGAGAGGCATTCGTGGTGCTGCCGGTGCAGGACGTCGATGAGCTCGCGCATCGGCCAGGCGATGCGCCTGAGCGTGGTCAACTCGCGGCGGAAGCGGTGGATGTCCTCCAGCAGCTGCCTGCCGCCGACACCGGCCACCGCCGCGTCCTCGAGGCCCTCCGCCCGCGCCGACATCTCCTCCAGCAGGGGAAAGAACTGGTCCACGATCACGTCCAGCAGGGAGTACAGCAGGAAGCTTGCGTCACCGCGCCGCAGCCGGGAGTCGCGGGTCTGGATCCGCTGGATGACCGGGGCAAACACGTCGGTCGTGCGCTCGTGGAAGGTCACCAGTGTCTTGCGTCCGAGGAAGAGGGCGATCTGCTGGCTGCGCAGGCTTCCGGCGGCGAGGTCGAAGAGGTGCGCCACGACGAAGAGCCGCCCGGGGTGCTCCTCCGACGCGGGGTAGTCCTCGGCCTTGGGTCGCTGTCCGAGGTGTAGGACGTCCTCGACCGCAAGGGGGTGCAGCTCGTATTTCTCGGCGAAGGCGCGGACCACCTCCGTGTCGGTCAGGCCGTCGATGTTGATCCAGCGCACCGCCGACCACTCGGGCCGGTGGCGGGCGATGAAGGCGGCCATGTCGTCGATGGCCTGGAACTCCGCGCGCTCCGGGCAGTAGTCGATGCAGGTGACGTAAGCAGACCCTCGGGTGCCCCGTAACGCCGAGAGCTCGTGCGGCTCGATCCCGGGGGCGGTCCCCGGGCGGCGTGGCGCCGGCGTGGTGGCACCTCCGTCGACCTGTGCGGCGGGACTTCCCGCTCCTGCCCCCGTCGTGGGGGGGATGTGTGGTCCGGGAGGCATGCGCGGATCCTGTCCTGGCGCCAGCGGTCGACGGTAGCCCATGTCCGGGCCGATGGGAACTCCCCGGGGTCTGGCCCCGCGGTCGCAGACGAGTCGGTAACCCAGGGGCATGCGACCGTTACGTCCTGTCTGCCCTGGACTTCATCGACATCGCGGCCGTGCTGGACTGCCAGGGCGCTGATGCGGGCCTGGCACGTCTCAAGGACTGGGTGGCGAGCGAGGTCGGGGGCGGGCGGATCTTCCCCGCTGCCCCCTTCCTGCCGCGCTACGCGGGGGCCTACGCCAGCAACCGCGAGCTCAACCTCTCGGCCATCAAGCACTATCTGGACGTCCTGCCTTTGCTCGCGGACCTGCACAAGATGGTGGCCCTGTTCGGCGGCAAGGCGCCCCACCCGGTCACCCTCGAAGCCGGCGGGGTCACGACCCGCCCCAGCATCGAGCGGTTCGCGCACTACGCCAGCCTGCTGGACCAGGCCGAGGCCTTTATCCGCAATCAGTACTTCGACGACCTGGTGGGCGTGGCCGCCCCGCCCGCTTCTTCACGCATATGGGTCGAGACCGAATCGGGACAGCGGCACGCCCGCGAGGTGCAGGGCAGGGCATGCGGGGACTGCCACTACGCCCTGCCGGACGGCCTGCCGTTCGACGAAGCCGGGCGGGCGCACAGGCGAGACGGGACCCGGGCGGAGTTCTTCTACCGGGTCGGGGTCGAGCGGGGCTGCATCGCCTGTCACACCAACTGGCGGCTCGGTGAGACCGCGGGGCACCTGAAGGTCGCCATCGACCTCGAGGACCTCGGCCAGCCCTACCGGATCAGCGGGCAGGAGGTCACCTTCAGCGCCAGCCTGGGGATCGCCGTCTACCCGGACGATGGGGTCACCGCCGGTTAGCTGATCAGCAACGCCAGCGCGGCGATGAGCTACGCCAAGGAGCACGAGCGGGGCAGCTACCAATCCCGCTGGGGGAGTGGGTCATGCATACGGCCTGCGCGCAGAATCGTGCCTGGCGTGATCGCAACTTCCCGCCGTTGCGCATCGCCATCAACCTGTCAGCGGCGCAGTTCCGGCACCGAGGCCTGTTCGGTGCGCTCCAGGCGGCGTTGGCCGACGCCCGTCTCTCGGGTGACGCCTTGGAGCTCGAGTTGACCGAGAGCCTGCTGATGGACGAGTTGGTCGACGCCCGCGTCCTGCTGGAGAGACTCCACGGCGAGGGCCTGAGCCTGGCCGTGGACGACTTCGGCACCGGCTACTCGTCCCTGAGCTACCTCAGTTCCCTGCCGCTGGACACGCTCAAGGTCGATCGGGCCTTTGTGCGCGAGATGCTGCGGGATCCGCGCCAGGCCGCCATCGTGCGTGGCATCGTGGCGCTGGCCAAGAGCCTCGGGCTGACCGTGGTGGCCGAGGGGGTGGAGACGGAGGGGCAGGCAGAGCTGCTCCGGCGGGAGGGCTGTGACCGGATGCAGGGCTATCTCTATGACCGGCCCCTGCCGCCCGAGGGCCTGGAGCGCTGGCTGGCGGCGTGACGGATAGCGGTGGGGGGAAAGGGCCACGGATGGGCACGGAGAAGGTTTCAACAAGAGCTTCGCCACGGATTAGCACGGATTTACACGGACAAGACGGGAAGGGGGGTGACCATGAGCCGGAGACTGGGGGGGCCACGGCTTTCGGCGTGGGGGCGTTTAGAGCCCGTAGTGCGCCGGTGGACCGCAGCGATGCTCACGGTCTTGCTCGCAATCGCGATCCTCGCCCTCGGGGGCTGCGACCAGGGGTCGGCGCCCGGAGACCGGCCGGCGTCCGCCAAGTCGAGAACGACTGGATCCCGACGCTCGCCGCCCAGGGTCTGCTGGCGGTGCTGGACTTCCAGCATCTGCCGAATTTCCGCCACGTCGGGCCCGAGTTCCGCGACCTCGCGGTCGATCCGGGCAACACGCACTCCGTGCCCTTCCGCTACGGGACCACCGGCCTGCTGGTGCGCAGGGACCTGGTGCGGCGCCCCGTTACCCGTTGGGCCGACCTGTGGGCCGAGGGCTTCACCGGCCGGGTGGGGTTCCGGGAGATGCGCGAGGTGGTGGGACTGACCGCCCTATCGCTCGGCTACCCCCTCGACACCGAGGACCCCGCTCACCTCGATGCGGTAGTGGGGCGGCTGATCGCGCTGAAGCCGAAGATGGTGCCGGTGCAGGTCGAGGAGGACCAGGCCGTCGCCCGACTGCTGAGTGGCGAGATCGCGGTCCTGGTCGGGTGGTCGGGCGACTACTGGCAGGCCGCCGAGCGGCCCATCGACTTCCTCCTGCGCCCCGAGGTCAGCGCGGCGGTCGTGAACAGCAAGGCCTACCCGACCACGAGCCAGGCGGCGCTGAGGCGCGCCCCTTAGGCATGTCGTTGGGCCGAGCGGTCGTGTGGGGCCGCTTTAGATGGCAGATCGGGCCCAGAGTGGGTCGGGTCCTATGGTGCGCTCCTGGCCGGGAGCGGAGCGCCTAGGGTCGTCTGGCCTCATCGCGCGGCAGGGCCCGAGATCGCCTTCGCGAGCACCTCGGCCACCAGTTCGTTGCCAAGGTCGCAGACATGGTTGTAGTCGATGAAGACTGGCCTGGTCTCCTGGTCGAAGATGTCGGCAAGGTCCAGGAGCTGGAACCGGCCCTCGGCAAGCTTCTCCAGCTTCGCCTTGAGATCGCGCCGGTAACGGGTTAGCGTCGCCAGGAGACCGTGATCCAGCTGGATGAAGTAGCTCTTGAGATCGAACTCCTCGACGGTGAGGGGCTTCCGCGAGCTGTAGATCTCGGGTTCGAGAGCAAGGAGATAGCGCCGCTTTCTTCGCGCGAGATACTCGGCGATGGAGAGATAACGCTCTGCAGTCCGCACCACCTGGCGTGGCCCCTCCTGGGGTTCATAGCGATAGTATTGATGGGCAAGACTGCGCGCCGTCACCGTGCCCCGCAGCAGGACGACGAGGCGCCAGAGCCCGAGGGTGCCCGCAAGCTTCCTTAATGCCCGCAATGTCCCAAGCGGTTGCAGGTGATCGGCGACGGCCTGTGCGAGGAGCCGCGCCTCTGGCAGTGCATCGATCTCGATGCCCTTAGAGAGTGTCACCAGGTCGTTGTAGCCGCTTAGCGAGACCACCAGGTCCGGGTCGAAGGCATCGAAGAACTCCGTTACCACGACGTACTCGTGGCGCGAGGTCCAGTTCATGAAGGCACCGTTCGTCACTCGATAGCGGATGGCCGGGTCACGCCGGTTGAGCAGTTCCTCGAGCCGACCCGCGACCGTCATCGCGTTGGACGATGCCCCGAGGCCCCACGCGAATGAGCCTCCGGTGATCAGGACGCGGTACTCGCCTTCGGCTCGCGCCTGGACCGCGCCGTCCCGGAAACCCATGGCATTGGTTTCGATGGTGGCGAGGCGGATGTTGGGTGCGCCGAGCCAGCCGAGAAACGGGAGGTAGCGCTTCTCGAGCAGATAGATGTCGCGCAACACGGTATACGCGCCGAGGTCACCGCCAAGATAAGACAGTCCCACGCGATGATCCCGTGTGGCCTCACGGGCGGCGCGCGCCTCGCGCGTGAGGGGGTACAGGATCCGTCCCAGGATCTCGAGCAGCGCGAGGAGGACCAGCGCGCCAAGGGTGGCGCTCATGGACTAGAAGAGAGGGTAGATAAAGGGGGTCACCTGCGCGCCCCTGGGCAGTAGGCGGAGCGGGGACAGGAACCCGATCGTCATCGTGATATACGCCACTACAATCAACACCAGGACCAGGGGCAGTACCCCACCCATGCGGTGGTGGAGCAACGCGCGCAGGAGAAGCCGTGTCGCCTCCAGGTTTGCCGCGATCGAGTCCCGGGTCTTGCGCCCAGGCCGTGGTCCTGTGCTCATTTCTGGGTCTTCCGGACAACCGTGTCGTTGACGACCAGGGTGTCGAGATCGGTGCGGGCGAGAACCAAGAGGGCCTCCGCGGGGGTGGCCACAATGGGATAACCGCTCTCGTTGAAGGAGGTATTGAGCAGCGCGGCCAGACCCGACGCCTGACCGAACTCCGAGAGCAGGCGGTGGAATCGGGGGTTATCCGTTTCGCTGCAAACCTGGGCGCGGTTTGTTCCGTCTACGTGGGTCGCGGCCTGGACCGCGTCCCGGGAGTCATCCTTGACACGCGCGACCATCTGCATCCAGCGAGCCGGGGCCGGGACCTTGTCGCCAAGCTACATGCAGCGTGCTGCATCCTCCGCGGCTACCGAAAAGGCGTAAGGACGGAACTCCGCTCGGCTCTTGACGCTGCGGCTGAGACGTCGTGCCACATCCACACGCCCCGGGTCCGCCAGTAACGAGCGGTTTCCCAGTGCCCGCGGGCCGTTCTCGAAACGGCCCTGAAACCAGCCGACAATCCTGCCGGTCCGCAGGTCATCCACAGCCGCGGCAACAAGGCCTGCGTCGTCGTGCCGGCTGATCTCCAGGCGCACGCCGCGGAGCGACGAGGCAGAGGGTCTGCGGTAGGCTTCCCAGGCCTGGATATCGACATGCGAGAGCATGGCGATGTCAGACCCCTCGTCGTAGCTGTCGCCAAGATAGGGCGTCATGGCCAGCGCCGCACCACCAATGTCGCGAAAGGCGCGGTAGGCCGCGGCGCCGACGGCGGCGCCGCCGTCGCCCGGGTCTGGAGGGATGTAGAGGTCCGCAAAGGCCGACCGGCGGAGCAGCGCGCTGTTGGCGACGCAGTTGAGGGCGACGCCGCCTGCAAGGCAGAGGTTGGGTACGCCCGTCATCCGGTGAAGCCGGTCGGCCAAAGCCAACAGGGCCTGTTCGAGGGCACGCTGGATGCTAGCGGCGACGTCCGCATGGCGCTGGTGATCGGCCGAGATCCCGGACCCAGGCGCGCCCAGTGTCGTGAAGGGCAGGTTTTCCTTAAAGCCTCGCGGCTCCCCAAGCAGGGCAACGAGCTTCCTCGTATAGGGCACCCGACCGAAATGGTCGAGGTAGGATTGATCGATCTCGTAAGTGCCGTCCGTCTGGATCTTGAGTACCTTGCCGACCTCGTCCAGGTACCTGGGCTGACCGAAGGAGGCCAGGGCCATGACGTTGGATTCACCGTCGTTTGGTCTGAAGCCGAGAAAGGCCGTAAACACGGCATAGAGCAGTCCCAACGAGTGCGGGTATGGAATGGTCTCCAGCGGCCTGATCTGCGGTGTCTGGCCACGCGTTGCATGAAACAGACCCGTGCTGGCCCATTCCCCCACAGCGTCCACCGTCAATACGGCTGCCTCGTCAAAGGGAGAGCCGGCGAAGGCCTGGTAGGCATGGCTCAGGTGGTGGGGGCAGAATTCGATCCGCTCGGGGTGGATCCCCAGCCTGCGGCTGAGCTCGTTCCTCAGCCAGAGCTTGGAGCGCATCCAGTCCTTCATCGAACGGACGAACGGCTGCCGGGTCCGCGGATAACCGGAGAGGACGGAGGCCAGCACCCGGGTAAACTTGGTGTGGGGTTCTTCATAGAACACCACCGCGTCCAGATCCTGGGCGGTCAGCCCTGCGCGCTGCAGACAATGCGCAATGGCGAACTTAGGGAAATTGGGATCGTGCTTCTGGCGGGTGTAGCGTTCCTCTGCAGCCGCCGAGACCAGACTGCCCTCTGACACGAGTGCTGCTGAGGCATCGTGGTAAAAGGCAGACACCCCGAGGACGTTCATCGTCGCAGGTCTCCGGCAACCCGAGCGAGGCGTGCCGCCTCCTGGGCCTGGCCGTAGGAGGCCCGGCCGAGGGCGCCGAGGGAGAAGTAGATCGCACTGAGCAGCAGCGTCATGATCAGATCCGAAGCCTGTCTCAGGCCGCGTCCCCAGGCCTCCAGCAGGCGCCACCTGCGTATCGCCCTGACCTGTCGCAAGACGGTCGATCGATTCAGATCGAGCGCCGCGAGCCGCTGCTCCGCGAACTGCATGTGCCCGGCTTCGTCTTGCTTCAGGTTGGAAAAGATCGCACTAACGGACTCCGTATCGATGGCCCTCGCATAGGCGTCGAATTGGTCGTAGACGTCCTTCTCGCCCACGTACACGAAGGCATAGAAGTGCTGCAGGCCCTTCTGCGCATCGTAGATGACGGTCCGCTCTGCCGTCGGTAGGTGGATGAGTGTCTCGGCGGCGTCGCGCGCCGCTCGCTCGAACAGCCCTGAATGGTGCATCTCCTCCAACGCATTGTTGAATAGCCGTGCTCGGATGGCGGGCTGGTCGACGTGCGACAGGGCGTAGAGGAAATGCCACGCACTGTCCGCCTCTGTGACGGCGAAGCGCTGGAGCGTATCCGCGCGACGGTTGTGAAACAGCCGCCACGAAACCGGTAAGGCGATCCTAATCGCGAGGGAGCGCCAGTGCATGCTCTTCCCCTCCTGCAGCGAGACCTTCGCAAGTAATGCCTGGCGTCGCACGGTGCCGCCAAGGCCACCCCCGCTCCTACCCTGGCGAAGTAGCGCCACTCAGGATGGCATTAGTAGCTCAAGTCGTATGAAGGGGCACTTGTGCCCGTCTTACCTGCGGCCCTTTCTGCCTGTCCTGCGAGCGTCAGGTCAGGAGGCGGGCCCGTTCGCGGTAGAGTACCACGGCGTAGATGAGGAACCGCGGACCGAGACCGCGCATGGTGTAGACATGCGACCGGTCCTTCCTCGCCGCCGGCGCGTGCGATCAGGATGGTCGTGAGCGGTATGATCGGGACATCGGTGGTCACCGGCGCGCACGCCACCTTGAACCCTTTGGCTAGCCCTTGGCGCAGGCTGGGGGCGACGATTATGGCGAGCAGGGGGGCCGGAGAGAGCCCCGCGGAGAGCCCCCGCGGATCCCAGCACCGATGAGCGTCAGCGCCCCCGGCACGTCCACCAACCCCTGTGGTTACCGTCCGCTGGTACATGGCACTCAGGCGCGCGGGCATTGCTCTCCCCCGCTCGCATGATGGTGCACCCGGGCGTGCTGCCCGTCCTCCACCGCGACCCCCATCTGGTCGCCGTCGACAAGCCGTCCGGGCTGCTGGTCCACCGCACCGACCTCGACCGGCACGAGCGCCACTGGGCGCTGCAGATCGTGCGCGACCAGATCGGGCAGCGGGTGTACGCGGTCCACCGGCTCGACCGCGGCACCTCCGGCGTGCTGCTGTTCGCCCTCTCGCCCGAGGTTGCGCGGCGGCTGGGGGCGCAGTTCGAGGGGCGGGAGGTGAGCAAGACCTATCTGGCGCTCGTGCGCGGCCACCCGCCCGAGGCGGGTGTGATCGACCACCCGCTCGGGCGGCGCCCGGAGGATCGGGACCGGGACGCGTGGGCCGAGACCGGTGGCCCGCAGCCGGCGGTGACCCGCTACCGTCGCCTCACCGCCGTCGAGTTGCCCTACCGGGTCGACCGCTACCCGACGAGCCGCTACGCGCTGCTGGCCGTAGAGCCCCTCACCGGCCGGCGCCACCAGATCCGGCGGCACCTGAAGCACGCCGCCCACCCGGTCATCGGCGACGCCACCTACGGCAAGGGACAGCACAATCGGCTGTTCGAGCGGCTCTTCGGATGTCGGCGGCTGTTGCTCGCCTGCGTCGAGCTGCGCCTCGCGCACCCGGTCACTGGCGAGCCGCTCGCCATCACCGCGCCGCTTGCCCCCGACTTCGCTGCCGTGCTGCGCGCCTGCGGCTGTGCCGCCGCGCTGCCCGCCCCGTGGCTCGCTGCCTGACCGCGCCCCTCGAGGCGCCCCCGGTAGGAGCGAATTCCTTCGCGACCGGCGATCGGGCGCCGGACTACCCGACCCAGCGCCGGGCGTTGCGGAAGAACCGCATCCAGGGGCTGTCCTCGCCCCAGCCGTCGGGGTGCCAGGACCACTGGACCGTCCGGAACATCCGCTCCGGGTGCGGCATCAGGATCGTCACCCGGCCGTCGGGTGTGGTGAAGCCGGTCGCGCCGGCGGGTGACCCGTTGGGGTTCTGCGGATAGCGCTCGGCCGGTCGGCCTCGGTGGTCGACGTAGCGCAGGGCGAGGGCGCGGCCCTCACGGAGCCTCGCCTCGTCCTCGGGCGCGCGGTACTCGACCCGGCCCTCGCCGTGGGCGACCACGACCGGCAGGCGCGAGCCGGCCATCCCGGCGAAGAAGACCGACGGGCTCTCTAGCGCCTCGACCATCACCAGCCGCGCCTCGAACTGCTCGGAGCGGTTACGCAGGAACCGGGGCCAGCGCTCGGCCCCGGGGATCAAGTCGTGCAGGTGCGAGAGCATCTGGCAGCCGTTGCACACGCCGAGGGCGAAGGTGTCGGGGTGCGCGAAGAAGTCGGCGAAGGCGTCCCGGGCCCGGGGGCTAAAGAGGATCGACTTGGCCCAGCCGCCACCCGCACCGAGCACGTCGCCGTAGGAGAACCCGCCGCAGGCGACCACCCCGCGCAAGCCGCCGAGCGTGACGCGACCCTCGAGGAGGTCGGTCATGTGGACGTCGACCGCCTCGAAGCCCGCATGGTCGAAGGCCGCCGCCATCTCAATGTGGCCGTTGACCCCCTGCTCGCGCAGGATCGCGACCCGCGGCCGCGCCCCGCCCACGAACGGGGCGGCGGGGTCCTCGGCCGGGTGGAAGGCGAGCGCGACTGTGAGCCCGGGGTCACCGGTGTCGTCCAGACGCTCGGTCTCCTCCCGGGCGCAGTCCGGGTCATCGCGCAGGGCCTGCATCCGGTAGGTGGTCTCCGACCAGACCCGGTGCAACTCGGCCCGAGGCCGGTCGAGGAGCACGTCGGTGCCGTGCTGTGCCACGACCCGGTCGTGGACGGCCGGGGCGCCGATCACGTGGGCGCATTCCGCCAGGCCGGCGCCGGCCAGCGCGGCGAACACCAGAGGGTGGTCGCGCCAGCGCACCTGCAGCACCGCGCCGAGCTCCTCGCTGAAGAGCGCGGCGATCGGGTCATCACCGAGCGGCGCGAGGTCGACCTCGACCCCGCAGTGCCCGGCGAAGGCCATCTCGCAGAGCGTCGCCCACAGCCCCCCGTCGGCGCGGTCGTGGTAGGCGAGGACGTGCCCCGCACGGTTCAGGGCCTGAAGGACGCTGAAGAAGGCCTGCAGGTCCTCGGGCCGGTCGAGGTCGGGCGCGGCGTCTCCGATCTGACCGTAGACCTGGGCCAGCGCCGAGGCCCCGAGGCGGTTCCGGCCCCGCCCCAGGTCGATGAGCAGGAGCTCGGTCTCGCCGAGGTCGGTGCGCAGCATCGGGGTGAGCGTGCGGGCGACGTCCTCGACTGGGGCGAAGGCCGAGACGATGAGCGACACCGGTGCGGTGACGGCGTGCTCCTCGCCGCCCTGGTGCCAGATCGTCTTCATCGACAGGCTGTCCTTGCCGACCGGGATGGCGATGCCGAGGGCCGGGCAGAGCTCGAGGCCGACCGCGCGCACGGTGTCGAAGAGCGCGGCATCCTCGCCCGGGTGGGCGACCGCGGCCATCCAGTTGGCCGAGAGCACCACCCGGCCGAGCTCGCCGACCGCCGCCGCGGCGAGGTTGGTCAGGGCCTCGCCGACCGCCATTCGGCCCGAGGCCGGGGCGTCGACGAGGGCCAGCGGGGTGCGCTCGCCGATCGCCATCGCCTCGCCGGTCCGGGCCCGGTAGCCGGTCGCCGTGACCGCGCAGTCCGCCACCGGGACCTGCCACGGGCCGACCATCGGATCGCGGGTGACGAGCCCGGTCACACTGCGGTCGGCGATGGTCACGAGGA